>Ga0129301_1000310_pt1 | contig 26483 bp, 19 predicted proteins | sample ConPoolayeHmetaG_FD_94489 | JGI IMG/M metagenome (GOLD analysis project Ga0129301, IMG submission 94489) | Hot spring microbial mat communities from California, USA to study Microbial Dark Matter (Phase II) - Cone Pool mat layer H metaG ...
AAGGGTACCATAACCGGGGGCTCGGGGAGGCAGGGTAGAGCCTGCGGCCGAGCCGCGACTTCACCGAACAGGAGGGAAACGACATGGCGAATTCCGGGCCGCAGCCCGAAAAAGCTTCGACTGCCGATCACGGCCGGGTGCGCATATCCATGGACCAGATACGCGACTACGAGTTCCGCGTGCGCTTCGACAAGGACCACTACCCCGATCTGCTCATGGACGAGCCGGCGCCGCTGGGCAAGGACACCGCACCCAACGCCGCGCGCATCCTGGCCGCGGCGATCGGGAATTGCCTGAGCGCCAGCCTGCTCTTCTGCATGCGCAAGGCGCGCGCCGACCTCGGCGCCCTCCATACCGAGGTCACGGTCCGCCTGGCGCGCAACGCGCAGGGCCGGCTGCGCATCGCCGGAGTCGAAGTCGAGATCGACCCCCGGCACGCGCCCGCCGACCAGGCCCGGCTCGAGCGCTGCCTGGAGCTGTTCGAGGATTTCTGCGTCGTCACCCAGAGCGTGCGGCAGGGAATCGACGTCCAGGTGCGCGTCAAGACCGCCGCCGGGTGAGCGTCGCGCCGCCTGCCGGCGGCCCGCAAAGTTCCGGCGCAGATCGGCGAGCACCGATTCCATCGAGTCTTTCGGAGTCGAGCGAATATAGGCGCTCACGCCCGGGATGAGCTTGACGACGAAAGGTATGTCGCGGCTCAGGCTCGCCGACTCGATCTCGACGATGACGCCGCCGTCGGTCTCCTCGAAGCGCCACCAGCTGACCAGGCGCCAGAGATAGCCGCTGTCCTCGCCGGGCGGTTTCTCCCTCTCGCTCGGCGTATCGGCATTCTCGATCTCGGCGATCCGGCCGGCGACACTCCGGCTCCAGGCACGCCTGGAATCGACGGCATAATAGACCGCCTCCTGGATGGTATTGTAGGCGGCGCTCACGAACGCCTTGGTGCGCTTCAGCCGCAGGGAAAAAACGAAGCGGTTTCCCTCCCTGGAGATCAGGCGCGAGCGGACCACGTCGGCGAACTTCCCCGCGTGGCGGTCGTAATCCTGCAGCGAATCGAGCAGCCGGGGGAGCTTCGTATGCGGCACGAGCACGGTTCCCCACCAGTGGTGGATTTCCGCGCCGGGCAGCGAGAATCCGCTGTTTTCGGGCACGACGCCGGTCACGCGCTCGACATACGTCCCGCCTGCCGCCAGCCTGCGCCGTATTTCGCTGTGCCGCTCCGGGGGCAGACGGTCCTGGAACAGGAATGCCTCGGAAGCCCGGGCCGGGCGCGCCGCCCGGGCGTCCGCCCAGCGGTAGTACCGCTCCCAGGCGGCCGCGGCCGCGGGCGTCAGGACGGCGGCGGCCGCGTTTGCGGCACCGAGCAGCGCCGACAGCACCAGCACGGTCAGGCGGGCGATCCGCGGGGCCGTTTGGGCCTGGAGGAGCGTTCGAGCGTCTCGCAATAGTCCTTGAGGTCGCGCAGAACCGAGATCCACCCTTCTTCGAGTACCGCCATGGCCTCCGGATCGGGCGGCGGATAGCCTTCGTCGTACACCAGCACCTCGCTGCCGTCCTTGCGCCGGCGGATCGTGTAGGCGAGCGTGTGCCTCTGGTTCTTGCCGAGCATTCCCGTACCGTCGTCGATCCATTCCAGCTCCACCAGGCAGGGAGGTTCCAGGCGCCGGAAGAGTGCCCGGCCCTGGTAGCCGCGCTTGCCGCAGCGCCAGTATGCCTTGAGCTCGCCTCCCACGCGGGCATCGGCCTCGGCCCGGTCGCAAAACCACTCGGTCAGCTGCCCGGCCTCGGTGAGAGCGCGGAAGACCGTGTCCGGAGAGGCGCACACGAGCACCCTTTTCTGGATGACGCCTTCCTTCGTCGGAGCATTCGCGGGCATCGGCCTGAAACGATATCACAAACGCGGCACGCGGCGCGAGCGCCCGCCGGGCCTTCCGTTTTATGCCGAGTTTGCTTGATTTGTCGCCCATGCAATGCCATGCTGGCCCCACCCAAGCAAACGAGCGAGGAGCCATGAGCAAGAACATTACCTGGATGATCCTGCTGTTGGTCGTACTCCTGCTGGCCGGGGGGCTGTCGTTTACGGTCAACCTGTATTTCGACTGGCTGTGGTTCCAGGAGCTGGACAAGGCGCCTCTCTTCACCACCGTCCTTTATGCCAAGGCCCTGGTCTTTACGGTGACGCTCGCGGTCATATTCTTTTTCCTGTACCTCAACCTGCTCGCAGCGGGCCGCGGGCCGGGTTTCATCGAGATCATGCTGCCGAGCGCCGACGGCGGTATGGCGCCCTACCGCTTCACGCAGGAAGCGGTGGGCCGGTTCGTCGGCCTGCTCTCGCTGCTGCTGGCCTTCCTGATCGCGGCGCGCGCCGCCGACCGCTGGGACCTGGTGTGGCGCTGGCTCTACCGGGTCGATTTCGGCGAGCGCGACCCGGTCTTCGGCAGGGACATCGGCTTCTATTTCTTCTCGCTGCCGCTGTACGCGGAAGCGGTGCGGCTCGCCATCGTGGTCTGCGTCGTGGGCGCGGGCGGAGTGCTGGCGCTCGGCTTCTTCAAGGGCCTCTTCCGGGCCCAGCGCCTGATGCGCCTGGGCAAGGGCGGGCGCATGGGGAGGCACGCGTCGCTGCTGCTGGCGCTGCTCTTCCTTCTTCTCGCCGCGAGCGCCTACCTGAAGCGCTTCGCGCTGCTGCTTTCCAGCCACGATCTGATGTTCGGCGCCAATTACGTCGACCTGCACGCGCGCCTGCCGCTGCTCGCGGCGCTCGCCGTCTGCTCGCTGCTGGCGGCGGTGCTGTGGGTCTACAACGCCTTCGCCGCGACCAATCGCCCGGCCTATCTCGCGGTCGGCGCCTATGTCGCGGTCCTGCTCGCGGGAGGCATTTACCCGGCGCTCGTGCAGAAATTCATCGTGAGCCCGAACGAGTTGATCCGCGAGCTGCCGCAACTCGAGCGCAACATCCAGGCCACGCTGCGCGCCTACGGCGTCGACAAGGTCGAAGACCGGGAGCTCTTCGTCGACCGGTCGCTTACGCCCGCGGACATCCGCGCCAACGAGCCCACCATCCGCAGCATCCGCCTGTGGGATCACGAGCCGCTGCTCGACACTTTCAGCCAGATCCAGGAAATCCGGACATACTATCGCTTCGCCTCGGTCGACAACGACCGCTACATTCTCGACGGCACGCCGCAGCAGATGATGCTTTCGCCGCGCGAGCTCGACTCGGCGAGCCTGCCGGAGCGCAACTGGATCAACGAGCACCTGACGTACTCCCACGGCTACGGCCTGACGCTCGGCCCGGTCAATCGCGTAACCGCCGAGGGGCTGCCGGTGCTCATGGTGCAGGACATCCCGCCGCGCGCGGCCGACCCCAGGTTCAGGATCGAGCGCCCGGAGATCTATTTCGGAGAGCTGACCCGGGGATACGTCGTGCTCAAGAGCGGTACCAAGGAGTTCGACTATCCCTCGGGTGAGGAAAACGTCTACACGACCTATGCCGGCAGCGGGGGCATCCCGGTGCAGTCGTTCTTCAGGAAGCTGCTCTTCGCCTTCTATTTCCGCGACATCAACATCGTCCTTTCGCCCCTGTTGCGGCACGACAGCCGCTTCCTTTTCTACCGCGACATCCGGACGCGCGTCGGGCGCCTGGTGCCGTTCTTGCAGCTGGACCGCGACCCCTACATGGTGATCTCCCAGGGGAAGCTCTTCTGGATCCAGGATGCCTATACAACTGGAAATCACTACCCTTACTCCACGCCGACGCGCGGCGTGGGCAATTACATCCGCAATTCGGTCAAGGTGGTGGTCGACGCCTACAACGGAACGGTCGACCTGTACGTGGCCGATCCGGATGATCCCGTCATCCGGGTTTACCAGCGCATCTTTCCTGCGGTTTTCCGCCCCATCTCCGAGATGCCGGCGGATCTGCGCGCCCACGTCCGCTACCCGGAGGACATTTTCCGCCTGCAAACCTCGATCTATTCCATCTATCACATGACCAACCCGCAGGTCTTTTACAACCGCGAGGACCAGTGGGAGATCCCCGCGCTCGCCACGGCCGAGGGCGCGCGCATCATGGTTCCTTACTACACGGTCATGAAACTGCCGCAGGAGAAGCAGGAGGAGTTCATCCTCATGCTCCCCTTCACGCCGCGGGGAAAGGACAATCTTTCGGCCTGGATGGTGGCGCGCAGCGACGGGGAGCATTACGGCAAGATGGTCGTCTACCGCTTCCCGAAGCAGAAGCTCGTCTACGGGCCGCGCCAGATCGTGGCGCGCATCAACCAGGATCCGGAGATTTCGCGCCAGCTTTCGCTGTGGGATCAGCGCGGCTCGCAGGTGCTGCACGGCACGCTCCTGGTGATCCCGATCGAGGAGTCGCTGATCTATGTCCGCCCCCTGTACCTGCGCGCCGAGAGCGGCAAGATCCCCGAACTGAAGAGGGTGATTGTGGCCTACGAGAACCGCATCGCCATGGAGGAGACGCTCGAGGCCTCGATCGACCGCATCTTCGAGAGCGGCGCCCTGACCCCGGTCGAAAGAGGCGCGCCGGCGGGCGGCGCGACCGCAGCGGCGGCGCCCGCGGAGGCGGCCGCGATCGAGAGACTGCTGCGCGAGGCCAAGGACGCCTACGATCGCGCCCTCCAGGCCCAGCGCGAAGGGGACTGGGCCGGCTACGGCGAGCAGCTCAAGAGGCTCGGCGCCCTCCTCAATCAGCTGCAGAAGTTTCGGTGACAGGCTACGTAACCCCGAAACTCGCGCACGCCCGCCTCGAATAGGGGCGGTGCGCCCGTGGTACAATTCGTGCGCGCTGAAGCGATCCTATCGGCGGCCGCCGGAGCTCCGGGCGGCCGCCCATGTGCTATGGACGAAGCCTCGATCGAAGTATCCGGCTTGACCAAGATCTACGGCTCGCTGGCGGCGGTGAAGGACCTGTCGTTCACGGTGGCGCCCGGCGAGATCCTGGGGCTGGTGGGCCCCAACGGTGCCGGCAAGACGACGACCCTGCGCTGCCTGGTGGGGATCATTCCGCCCACGCACGGCGAGATCCGCATCTGCGGGCGGCCGCTGCTTTCCGATCCCCTGGGGGCGAAGCGCCTGATCTCGTTCATGCCCGACGAGCCGCGGCTCTTCGACTACCTGACGGTGATGGAGCACCTGCAGTTCGTCGCGCGCATCTACCGGGTGGCCGATTTCGCCCCCAAGGCCCGCGCTCTGCTCGAGGAGCTCGAGCTTGCCGACAAGGCCGACGCCCTGCCCGCGGAGCTCTCGCGCGGCATGAAGCAGAAGCTGGTGATCGCCTGCTGCCTGCTCCATTCCCCCATGGCGATGCTTTTCGACGAACCCTTGACCGGGCTCGATCCGCTGGGGATCCGCAGAATGAAGGAGACCATCCAGAAGCGGGCGCGCGCGGGCGCGGCGGTGATCGTCAGTTCGCACCTGCTGCATCTGGTCGAGGAGATCTGCGACCGCATTCTCATTCTGAAGGGGGGATGCAAGGTCATGCACGGCACCCTGGAGGAGATATCCGCGAGCCTACCCGAGCTCAGGGGCGATGCCAACCTCGAGGAGATCTTTCTCAGGGTGACGGCCGGTCCGGGTGAGAATTCCGAGCCATGACGGGAGCGCTGGCCTATTACCTGATCGTATCGATGAAGAACCGCGCCCTTTCCCGGTGGAAGCGGCTGCGGCAGCCCAAGTACTTCGTTTCCGCCCTGGCCGGAGCGGGTTACCTGCTTCTGGTGTTTCAGCGGCAGATCTTCTACCCGGCGCGCACGCGCGCCGCGGCGCCGTTGATCGCGGAGGTTCTGCCGGCGGTCGAGACCATGCTGGCGATCCTGCTGCTGCTCGCCGTCCTCGTGCCCTGGCTCTGGCCGGGCAAGGGCAGGGGCATCCGTTTCAGCGAGGCGGAGATCCAGTTCCTTTTTCCAGCGCCGCTGTCGCGCCGCTCCCTGGTGCGCTATCGCCTCGCCACATGGCAGCCGGGCATCCTTTTCGGCGTCGTCGTCACCGCACTGATCTTCGGGCGGAGCGGTTGGTTCGCTCACACGTTCTTTTTCATGGCCGGCCTGTGGATGGTTTATTCCTTCCTGAGCGTCTATCGCACGGGCGTTTCGCTGGTCAAGACCAGCCTCGCGGAGCACGGCGCGGTCGCGCTGCGCCGCCATGCGCGCCTGCCGGTGCTTGCCGCCGCGGCGGCGATTGCGCTGCTTGTGTGGGCGGGGCGGTTCTTGGCGGATGCGCCGGCGGGAAGCGCTCCGGGAACGATCGACCGCCTGCTCGAAACTGCCGCGAGCGGGCCGGCACGCTATTTCCTCCTGCCCTTCCGGCTGATGGTGCATCCCGCTTTCGCGCGCGACTGGCCGGAGTTCATGCTCAGCCTGGCGGCGCCGCTCGTGCTGCTGTTCCTGGTCTATCTGTGGGTGGCCCGCAGTGACGCGGCTTTCGAGGAGGCGGCGCTCGAGCGCGCGCGCCGGGAGGCGGCGCGGCTGCAAGGCGCAGGCGCGGACCGGGTGAGGCTGCGGCGCGGCGCGCGCCGCACGCCTTTTGCGCTGCGTGCGGAAGGCCCGGCGTTCACGGCGGTTTTCTGGAAGAACCTGATCGCGGCGGGCAGGCTGAGCGCGCGGCGCATGGTTCTGGTGCTGGTCCTGGTGGCGGTCGCCGCCGCGGGCGCGGGGAAGCTCGGCGAGGGGGGCGCTCTGCCCGCGGCATTGGGGGGCACGGCCGCGGGAGTGACGGTCTTTCTGGTGCTGGCCGGCCCGGTGTTGGTGCGCGACGACCTCCGTTCCGATCTTCTCTATGTCGACGTTCTGAAAACCTATCCCATGACGGGGCGCAGCGTGGTCCTGGGGGAGATCATGGCGCCGGCGGTGCTGCTGGCGGCTCTGGAATGGATGCTGCTGCTCGCGGCCGGCCTGCTGTTGACTTCGGCCGGTGCGCTCCGGCTTTCGGCGGGCGAGCGCATCGCCTACGCCGCGGCCGCCGCGCTCGTGCTCCCCTGCCTGACCGCCGTGGGCCTGATCGCCCAGAACGCCCTGGCCCTCCTCATGCCCGGGTGGATCCAGCTCGGGAAGCATCACGGCCGCGGCATCGAAGCGATGGGGCAGCGCCTGATCACGATGGCCGGGACGGTGGTGATCCTGGTGTTCGCGGCCCTGCCCGCCGGAATTCTGTTCTTGGCGATATTCCTGGCCGGCTACCGGTTCATCGGCGCCGCCGCGGCGCCGGTGGCGGCTCTTGCTGCGGCGCTGGTCCTCCTCGGGGAAAGCGCTCTCGCTGTCGCCGGCCTGGGCCGGCTCTTCGACCGTTTCGACGCCTCAGCGGAGCTGGATCATTTCTGATGCGTGCCGCCGGGCTTCGCGCCGGCGCGCCTGCGCAGGCCGTCGAGTCGGGCGCGCACCTCGGGCGCACGCGGCGAATCGGGGTGCAGCTTCAGGAAGCTCTCCAGCTCCAGCATGGCCGCCTCGAGATTGTTCCGGTGCTCGTAGATATCGGCCAGCAGGAGCTGCGGCAGCGTGAAGTGGCCGGGATCGAGCGTCTTCGCATGCCTGAGGGCGGCCTCGGCCCGGTCGTATTCCCCGAGCATGAAATAGCTCATGCCGAGCTGGGATTGCGCCAGCGGATCGTCGGGCTTCATGCGCGCGGCGCGCAGATTCACCTCGAGCGACTCGCCGAAGCGGCCCAGCGACAGGAGAGCGCCTCCGAGGTTCACGAGCGGCGGAAAGGAGCCGGGTTCCTGCTCCAGGGCTTTGCGGAAAAGCTCTTCCGCCTCATCGTATTTGCGGCTCTGGTAGGCGATTATTCCCAGCCGGTTCCAGGCTGCGGCGAAACGCGGGGCGATCTCGACCGCCTTGCGCAGGCTGGCGGCGGCCCCGGCGACGTCCATCTTTCCCAGCTGCTGCTCGGCCTTGAGGTACAGCCGCTTCGCTTCCGCGGGGACGGAGAGCTCGGCGGCCGAAACCACGTGTTCGTCGTCCTGCGAGAAATCGGGCGCGAGGCGGGCTTCGACCCTGACGATGCCCTTGGCATCGGCCGTACCGGGGCCGACCTCGATCGTGCGGCGCCACTCGCCCGCCCCCGGCACGAAGACCGAAAGGTTGTAAGTGCCCGGGCTCAGGCTCCTGACGCGGAAGTCGCCGCTTTTCTCCGCATAGACGCGCAGCGCGAACGGGGCGAAGGCGCCGTCGACGAACACCACGGGAACGGCGCCGGTGAAGGGTTTGCCGTCGCTGCGCAGAACCTTGCCGACGATCTGAAATTCTCCCCGTGCTTGCCCGCCGCCGGCCTGCGACACGGCCAGGACCGCAGCGAGCAACCAGCCTGCGGCTCGCGGCACCGCCGCCGTCTTCTCGATCATGATTGTGCCCGCCCCGGGGGCGCTCCCACGGATAGAAACTACCCGGGGCGTCGCCCGGTTTCAAGCGAATGCGGACCCCGGACTCGAGGAAGCGGTTGCATCGCATGCGCGGCCCGGGCTATGCTTGCGCCCATCCGATCCGATGCCGGAAGCATTTCAGAAAGACAGGGGGGACGGCCATGAGCGACAGGGAGGGAAGGGCTGAAGTCCGGCTTACCGCCGACTTGGAAACGGCCGAAGAGAGAGTGAGCGATGCCTTGGACCCGGACCGCAAATTCATCATCGTCGTGCTTGCCGACCTGCAGGGATCGGCCGGGGTCGATCCGCGGGCGACGCCCATGCCGCTCTACCAGCGCCGGTTTTTCGAGGTGGACCGGGACAACCTGGACGACGCGATGAAGCGGCTCATGGTGCGCTGGCGGGGCCGCCTGCCGGGGCCCGAAGGAGACGAGGCCGGTGCTTCGCTGGAGCTTTCGTTCAGGGGAATCGAGGACTTCCACCCGGACAGCATCGTGCAGCGCGTGCCCGTGCTCGAGCGGCTGCACAGGCTGCTCGCGCGGCTGCGCGATCCGGAAGGCATGAACGAGGCGGAGGCGGAGCTGAAGAGGTGGGTCCCCCAGGCGGAGGTGCGCAGGGAGCCTCCCCGGGCTGCGGCGCCCGAGCCTCCCGCTGCCGCCGCCACGGGGATTCTGGAATCCATTCTGGAACAGACGCCGCCCGCTTCGGAGCCGGCGCGGCGGGTCGATCCGGAGCTGCAGCGCTTCCTGCGGGAGATCGTGGCGCCTCACCTGGTGCGGGTCGACAGCGCGCGTCAGGGAGCACTGCGCTCGGCGATCGACGGCCTGCTTTCGTTGCAGGTGAACGCCATTCTGCACGACCCGGCCTTCCAGGCGCTGGAGGCCTCCTGGCGCAGCCTGTACTGGCTGGTGAGGAATGTCGAGACCGATTCGTCGCTCAAGATCCGTGCCGTGCATCTCAGGAAGGAGGAGGTCTTGCGCGACGTGCTCTCGGGCAAGGAGCTGGAGCGTTCCGATCTGGCGCGCCTGCTGCTGGATCCGGCTTCCGTGCCCGGGAGCGATCGCCCCGCGCTGCTGGTCGGCGACTACCTGTTTTCGCCCTCCCTGGAGGACCTTGCGGTCCTCGAGCGGTTCGGCAACATCGGCGCCCGGCTGGGCGCGCCCTTTTTGGCGGGGGCGAGTCCGGGCATGGTCGGCCGCGAGTCTTTCGCCGGCATGGAGGATCCCGCCGAGGTGAGGAACTTCTGCCGCTCGGCGGCATGCGAGGGCTGGAGGCTGCTGCGCAGGTCGCGCGCCGCGCGCTGGTTGGCGCTGGCCGCGCCCCGGCTCTTGTGCAGGCTCCCCTACGGAAGGGAAACGGATCCGGCGGAGACCTTCGGTTACGAGGAAGGGATCGCCGGATTGCGACACGGCGATCTGCTTTGGGGCAACGCGGCCTTCGCGGTGGCGGCGGCCTATGCCATCGGCTTCGCCGCTCAGGGATGGCGCATGAATCTGGCCGCCGGCGTGCCCAGCCTGCACGGTTTTCCCCTGTACCAGTACCGGGAGGCGGGCGAGACGGTCAGCCAGCCCTGCGCCGAGGTCCTGTGGCCCGAGAGGATGGTGGAGGCGGTCATGGAGGCCGGACTGCTGCCGGTCGTTTCCCATCGCGACACGGACGCCGTCAGCCTGCCCAGCCTGCAGACGATCGCCGAGCCGCGCAGCGCCATCCCTCTGTAGCGAAGGAGCCGGGGAGACCGGTGCCGCTCGCAGCCGCAGGCCGCAGCGCACCTGCAGAGCCGCATGCGCATTCCCAAACCGAGCCTGACCTTTCAGATACTGCTGGCGCTGGCCGCCGGTGCGGCCCTGGGAGTGCTGCGACCCTCGCTGGGCCGGTCGCTGGGAATCCTGGGCGTGGTCTTCGTCCGCCTGGTCCTCGCCATCGTCGCGCCGCTGATTTTCGCCGGCCTGACGGCGGGGATCGCGGCCCAGGACAACCTCAAGAGGCTCGGCCGCCTGGCCGTGCACGCGCTGGCATACTTCGTGGGTCTGACGGCCGTGGCCCTGGCTGCGGGCATGGGGCTGGGACTGGCGCTGCGACCGGGGGCCGGCTTCGCGGGGGAGGCGCAACCCGCCACCGGACTCCTTGCTCCCCAGGCGGAGCCGTTTCTCGTGCGCATCTTCCCCCAGAGCATTTTCGATGCGCTCGCGCGCGGCGACGTGCTTCAGATCGCGCTTTTCGCCATCGTCTTCGGACTGGCAGCGAATCTGGCGGGCGAGGCGGGGCGCCCGCTGCGCGAATGGTGCGCCTCCCTGGCGCAGGTGATGTACAAATTCACCGACCTGGTGATGCGGGCGGCTCCGATCGGCGTCTTCGGCGCTGCGGCCGCCGTCGCCGGCCGTGAGGGCGGCAGTCCGGGCGCGGGCCTGCTGCGCCTCGTGCTCGCGGTGTATCTCGGCCTCGGGTTTCTGCTGCTGCTTCTGTTCCCTTTGCTCGCGCTTGTATCCCGCGTGCCGCTGCGCCGCTTCTGGCGCGCCGTCAAGGAGCCTTTCGCCGTCGCTTTCGCCACCGCATCGGTCGCGGCGGCGCTGCCCAAGGCGATGGAGAACATGGAAAGGATGGGCCTGCCGCGCTCCGTCGTCGCCTTTGTGCTCCCGGTGGGCCTGAGCCTGAACCCGGCCGGCACCACGCTGTTCGCGGGCGTCGCTGCGCTCTTCGTGATGCAGGCATCGGGGTTCGAAGCCGGCGGCGCGGGATTCTGGACTCTCTATGCGGCGCTCTATCTGGCGGGCAAGGGGGTGGCTGGCGTGCCGCGCTTCGGGCTGGTGGTGACGGCCGCTGCGCTCGCGTCGGTGGGGATGCCCGAGGATGCCGTGGCTGCAGGCATAGGCGTGCTTCTGGGCATCGATCCGCTCCTGGACATGCCGCGCACCGCCGTCAATATCACGGGCAATTGCCTGGTCGCCGCCGTGGTTTCGCGCCGCGAGCGGGCGGGTGCACAGCCGGCGTGATCATCGCGCGCCGGCAGGCGGGCGGCGCCGCGCGCGCCTCAGCCGTGCAGGACTTTTTCGATTTCCCCGCGGATGTAGTTGCGCCCCGATTCCAGCGCCCGCCGGACCTCCTTGATCCGGTTTTCGCTCCATTCGCGGCCGCGTTCGATTTCATCGGATAGCTTTTCGGTGACGTCGTCGACGAGGTCGTCGATGGTGTCGCGCAGCTCCGACTGCATGGATGCGGCCTTTTCGAGCGCCTTGCGGCCGAAGCCGCGGATCTGGCGCCTGGTTCTCGCGCCGCTCTGGGGGGCGAACAACAGGGCGATCCCCGCCCCCAGTATGCCGCCGATGATGAAGGCGGTTGCAACGTTTGTCTTGTTCCGGTTTTCGCTCATCGCGCACCTCCCTGGTTGTTACGTCATGCCGCCATTCGTTTGCTACGGCTCGAATAAAATGTAACGCTCGGCGGGGCCGCGGGCAAATCTCCCGACGGGTCGCCCGCGCGGCGGACCTACCATTGGGCCCCGGCAGGGGCCCTGGGCCGGTAGCCTGGGGCGAGCCGCAGGCGAACCCCCGGAAAGGAGCGCATCGATCAGGCGAGCCCCGGAAGGCCGCCGGACCGGGGTTTCTGATATATCCCTCTGCCGGCCCTTCGGGGCTTGTCGCATGCCGCTTCCTTTTCTCCAGGTTCGCTTGCGCTCACCTGGAGCTACCAGCTTCCGTCCCTCCGGGACGGGTAGGTCCGGCGCGGCGCGGCGGACCCCGAACGAGCTGTCCGCACCCTCACGGCTGCGGCTGCCTGGGCGCGGCCGCCGCCTTTCCGAAAAGCTGTATCAGGAGCTGGTTGCGCCATTCCTCGAGGTCCTTCATCGTGCCCTCGAAATCCGCGCGGAAATCGAAGGGCACCGACAGGCGGTAATCGTTGAATGTGATCACAGTCCGGCGGATGTGGATTTCGAGTTTGCGCACCTGCTTCGATGCCAGATCCTTCGGCCCGGCCGAGGCGCGTGCCGGCTCCTGGCGGGCCAGGCGCGCGAGCGCGCTGATTTTGTGCAGGCTCTCGGCGACCTGATCCATCTCCATCTTTTTCAGGTGGGTGCGCAGCCGGCCGGCGAGCTGGTCGAACGCCTGATGGTAGATCTCGATCCGGTCCTTGTATTTGGGCCGGCTCTGGTACTTGGCCCACAGCTGGGCCGACATCAGATCGGCGAGCTGCGGCTCCTGCTGCCCGGCCCGGCCGGCGCACAAGGGCGGGCACAGCAAAGAAAGAGCGGCCAGCGCAAGCCCGAGACAGGGCAGGCGCCGACGCGGCGGGCGCGCGGTGGCGCCATGAGCGGATTGCGGGCATCGTGCCATGGCTTTTTCGTCGAAGATCGTTCCTCGGGTTGCGGCTTTGCGGTCCTTGCCGGCGCGCGCCGAGCGCCGGTCGACAATAAGGTACCCGGGCGGATCCCATATTGCAAGCCGGCGCCGCGCCCGGCGCCGCAGGTTCCTGGATTTTAAGTGTTTGACTTGGCTCGGGCGCGCCTGATATGCTGCCGGAAATTCCACTCATGGGATGACGACATGACCAATGCCAAGGAGCTTTACGATCGCGGCCGGTTGTCGGCCGCCATCGAGCAGCTGACGCAGGAAGTCAAAGCGAGACCGACGGACAGTTCCGCGCGCATCTTCCTTTTCGAGCTTCTGTGCTTTGCCGGCGACCTGGGCCGGGCGGAAAAGCAGCTCGACGTCGTCGGCCACCAGAGCAAGGAAATGGAGGTGGGGGCCGCCGTATACAAGGAGGTGCTCGCCGCGGAAAGAAAGCGGCGCGCGGTCTTCGCCGAGGGCGCGCCCCCGGCCTTCCTTACGACCCCTCCGGACTATGTCCCGTTTCACCTGGAGGCCCTGGCGCTGCAGCGCGAGCACCAGCCGGAGAAGGCGCGCGTTTTGCTGGCGAAGGCTCTCGACATGCATCCGGGGCTCAGCGGTCGTGTCGACGGCGAGGATTTCCAGGAATTCGAGGACTCCGACCTTTTCCTGGCCCCGTTCCTCGAGTTGTACGTCAACGACAAGTACGCCTGGCTTCCTTTCGAGCAGATCAAGAGGATCGAATTCCGCCGGCCGGCGCACCTGCGCGATCTCATCTGGGCCCAGGTGAAGATCGAAGCCCGCGGCGGTGATCTCGGCGAGGTTTTCCTGCCGGTCCTTTATCCGGGCTCGAGCCTGCACGCCGACGATGCCGTGAAGCTCGGGCGGCAGACCGACTGGATCGACGTGGGTGCCGGGCTGGCGCGCGGGGCGGGCCAGCGCCTGTTCATGATTGACGGCCGGGAGCGCGTCATGCTAGAAATAAACGAAGTTGTTTTCGATGCTGTGCACCAGGCGGACAAGGCCTAGACATTGCGCCCATCATCGCGGGGTGAAACAAGCGCGCCGGCCGTGGTTACCCTCGAACTCGAGCGCGCCGCCGTGCGTCTGAGCGCTGGCGGCATGGCCGACGCTCTCCGGGCGTCCCGTGCAGGAGGTTAGAGCGTGCCCTACGAGCCCGTCGTCGATCTGAACCAGCTGCTCGCGCCCATACCGGGTGACAATCCCGCCGGCGCCAATCTCTTGTACGAGGGCCTGCACGACCGGATCCGCGAGGCGCGGCGCGCCGACGATTTCCTCGAGCAGGGGGAGTGGAAGCGCGAGCCCAAGGTGGCCGACTGGCACGAGGTGGTGCGACTGGCGACGGACGCCCTGGCGACGAAGACCAAGGACCTGCAGGTGGGGGCTTGGCTGACGGAGGCGCTGGTGAACCTGCACGGGTTTTCCGGCCTCCACGACGGGCTGGCCCTGATGCGCGGGCTGATCGAGAACTTCTGGGACCATCTCTATCCGGAAATCGAAGACGGCGACATGGAGGGCCGGGCCAACGCCGTCGACATGTTCAACCGCCCGGAGTTCATCTTCACGGTGCAGCGCATCCCGCTCACCGACCGCGCCGCGGGCTTCGCCTATTCCTACGCGGACTGGAAGGATTCCACCAGGTTCGTCATCCCCGAGAACCTGGAGCAGCTCCCCCACGAGGAACGGGAGCGCGCCCTGGAGCGCAAGCGCGCGGCCGAAGAGGAGAAGAAGATCACCAGCGAGCAGTGGCGCATCGCGCTGAATGCCGGCAAGCGGGCCTTCTACGAAGACCTCTTCGGCCTCGTGGAACGGTGCCGCGAGGCATGCAATGCGCTCGACGCGGCCATGGACGAGAAGTTCCAGCGGCAGACGCCCGGGCTGAGCGCGTTCAAGAAGGGGCTCGACGAAATTCACACCCTGGTCGAGAGGATCGTCAAGGAAAAGCGCGTGCTCGAGCCTGACGCCGTCGCCGTGCCGGAGGAGACCCCCGGAGAGGCGGCGGCCGAGGGCGCGCCGGCGGCGGCCGTTGCCGGCGGCCCGATCCGCACGCGCCAGGACGCCCTGAGGCGGCTGGCGGAGATCGCCGATTTCTTCCGCCGGACGGAGCCGCACAGCCCGATTTCGTACCTGCTGCAGCGCGGGATCAACTGGGGGAGCATGTCGCTGGATATGTGGCTCGAGGAAGTGATCAAGGATGCCAATGTCCTGGCCCATCTGCGCGAGACGCTCGGCATCAGGAAGACGGAGGGAGAATAGGGAACATACCGGGGTCCGCAGGGCGGGCGACCCGAAACGCTCCGATTCGGTGACCCGCCCGGCGGGGAGCCGCCATTCGATACCGCAAACCGAGAGAGGACGAAAACCATGGCAAGAGAGAGTACGCAACACAAACTCGACCGCGTGCGCGCGCCCCGCGTCCATATCACCTACGACGTGGAGGTGGGCGGCGCCATTCAGCTCAAGGAGCTGCCGTTCGTAGTCGGGGTCCTGGGGGATTTCTCCGGCCAGCCGGCGGAGCCCCTGCCGCGCCTGAAGGAACGGAAGTTCGTCACCATCGACCGCGACAACTTCAATCAGGTCCTGGCCGGGATGAAGCCCCGCCTGGCGTTCAAGGTCGACAACAAGCTCACCGATGACGACACCAAACTGGGCGTGGAGCTCGAGTTCCGCAGCATGGAGGACTTCGAGCCCGAGCAGGTGGTCAAGCAGGTGGAACCGCTGCGCAAGCTGCTCGAAGCCCGCCAGCGCCTTTCGGACCTGGTGCACAAGATCGACGGGAACGAAAAGCTGGAGAACATGCTGCAGGAGATCATCGGCAACACCGAGGCGCTCAAGAAGGTGGGAGAGGCGGCTGGGGTGGAGGTGAAACCCGGCAAGGAGGAGAGCAATGGCTAAGGAAAAAGCGGAACCGCAGGGCGCCAAAGAAGCGCGCGCCGTGGAGCTCGAAGGGTCCGCCCTGCTCGACAAGATCATCGAGTCGGGAAGGTGGAAGGGCGACGCCGGCCGCGCCATGGCGCGCGACATCATCGGCGAATTCGCCAAGCAGGTGCTGGAAGGGGAGATCACGGTCGCCAAGGACACGGAGGCCATGATCAACGCGCGCATCGCCCAGATCGATGCGCTGATTTCCCGCCAGCTCAACGAGATCATGCATGCCGAGGAATTCCAGAGGCTCGAAGCCTCCTGGCGCGGCCTGCATTACCTGGTCAACAAGACGGAAACCAGCCCGCTGCTGCAGATCAAGGTGCTCAACGTCACCAAGAAGGAGCTGAGCCGGGACCTGGAGAAGGCCGTCGAGTTCGACCAGAGCGCGCTGTTCAAGAAGGTGTACGAGGAGGAATACGGCATGTTCGGCGGCGCGCCCTTCGGCGCGCTCATCGGGGACTACGAGTTCGGCAAGCATCCCCAGGACATCTCGCTGCTCGAAAAGATCTCCAACGTGGCCGCGGCGGCGCACGCGCCCTTCATCTCCGCCGCGAGCCCGGAGCTGCTCAACCTGGAGAGCTTCACGCAGCTCGACGACCCGCGCGACCTGGCCAAGATCTTCGAGACCACGGAGTACGCCAAGTGGCGCTCCTTCCGCGAGTCCGAGGATTCGCGCTACGTCGGCCTGTGCCTGCCGCACATCCTGATGCGGCTGCCTTACGGCGAGTCGACGCAGCCCGTCGAGGCCTTCCGCTTCGAGGAGGAGGTCGACGGCAAGGACCACCGCAAGTACCTGTGGGGCAACGCGGCGTACGCCTTCGCCACGCGCCTCACGGAGTCGTTCGCCAAATACAACTGGTGCGCTTCGATCCGCGGTGTCGAGGGCGGCGGGCTGGTGGAAGGGCTGCCCACGCACACCTTCAAGACCGACGACGGCGACATCGCGCTGAAGTGCCCCACGGAGATCGCCATCACGGACCGGCGCGAGAAGGAGCTCTCCGACCTGGGCTTCATCCCGCTGGTCCATTGCAAGGGCACGGACTACGCCGCGTTCTTCGGCGCCCAGTCCGCCCAGAAGGCCAAGAAGTACGACTCGGACGCCGCCAACGCCAACGCGCGCCTGGCGACGCAGCTGCAGTACATCATGGCGGTCTCGCGTTTCGCCCACTACCTGAAGGCCATGATGCGCGACAAGATCGGCAGCTTCATGTCGCGCAAGAACGCCGAGGATTTTCTCAACCAGTGGATCGCGCATTACATCCTGCTGGACGACGACGCCTCGCCGGAAGCCAAGGCGCAGCGGCCTCTGCGCGAAGCCCGGATCGACGTCAGCGAGATCCCGGGCAAACCCGGCTGCTACCGTGCCGTGGCTTTCCTCAGGCCGCACTACCAGCTGGATGAACTGACCGTGTCGCTGCGCCTGGTGGCCGACCTTCCGCCGCCCGCGAAAGGATGATGGCGCCCGGCAGAACGATGCGCTCCGCGGCGGCCGGACGTGCCGCCGCGGAATCATGAAGGCATAGCGGAGCAGAGAACCACACACCACCAACACACCCAAGGAGGTTGCACCTATGGCATTCGATGCCTTTTTGAAGCTCTCGACGATCCCAGGGGAAAGCACGGACGACAAGCACAAGGACTGGATCGAAATCCTTTCTTTCAGCTGGGGCGTCAACCAGCCCACCACGGGCGCGCGCAGCACCGGCGGGGCGGCCTCGGCCGAACGCGCGAACCTCCAGGATCTGAGCATCGTCAAGGTTCTGGACCGAGCCTCTCCCAAGCTCTTCCTCTTCTGCTGCAACGGCACGCACATCCCGACCGCTTCCCTTGAATTGTGCCGCGCCACCGGCGACAAGACCCGATACATGGAATACAAGATGTCGGACGTGATCGTCACCTCCGTGCGGCCCGGAGGGCAGGCCCAGGGAGGCGAGACGCTGCCGCTCGAGGAGGTCAGTTTCAACTACGGCAAGATCGAGTTGACCTATACCGAGACGGACCACGCCACCGGCAAGCCCAAGGGCGACGTCAAGGCCTATTGGGACCTGAAGGCGAACAAGGGCGGCTAGTCGATCGAGGCGCTCCGGCGCGCCCGGGCGAGAGGGTGCGCGCCGGAGGCGCCGGCCGCCTCTGACAGGGGAGGAGCGCCGGATCCGGACGGATGGCGAGAAGCGGCAGCCAGATTCGCATCACCAAGTCGGTTCTCGACCGACTGATCGATAACGAACCGGGGATTCTCTCGGATGCGCCGGAGTCTCCCCTGAAGAGCCTGCGCGAACTCAAGAGCGCGGTGCGGCGCGACTTGGAGTGGCTGCTCAACACGCGCCGCTCGATCGAGAACATCCCGCCGGATTACGAGCAAACCGCCCGCTCGCTGGCCGCCTACGGCCTGCCGGACTTCACGGCCGCGGGGCTCAAGAGCCCGTCGGTCCAGGAGTACATCCGGCGCACGATCGAAGAAACGGTGCGCCTGTTCGAGCCGCGGCTGATGGATGTCACGGTTTCGCTCGATCCGCGCCTCGAGAGCGAGCGCGCACTCCGGTTCCGCATCGACGGGCGGCTGCGGGTCGATCCGGAGCCCGAACCCGTCACTTTCGACACCACCCTGCAGGTGTCGAGCGGCGAATACGAGGTCAAGGCACAGGAATGAGCGATGAACTCCTGCCCTATTACGAGCGCGAGCTGACCTTCCTGCGCCGCATGGGGGCCGAATTCGCCGAAAAGTACCCGAAGATCGCCGGCCGGCTGGTGCTCGAGGAGGACAAGTGCGAAGACCCGCACGTCGAGCGCCTGATCGAGGCGGCCGCCTTCCTGGCCGCGCGCATCCAGCGCAAGCTCGACGACGAACTCCCCGAGATCACCGACAGCCTGTTCGGCGTGCTCTACCCCCACTATCTGGCTCCCATCCCCTCGATGTCCATCGTTCAGTTCGTCCTGGACGCAGGCCAGGCCAAGCTGCAGACCGGCCAGACCATACCGCGGAACTCCATGCTGTCGTCGCGCCCGGTCGACGGCACGCCCTGCCGCTTCCGCACCTGTTTCCCCGTGACCATCTGGCCGGTGGAGGTCGCAGCGGCCCGCTTCGAAGCTCCGGCGGGGATCGGCCTGCAGGCCTATGACGTGCGCTCGGTCCTGCGGCTGGAGATCCAGGTGCTGGGAGAGGCGTTGCTCTCGGAGCTTTTCGAGAAGGTTTCCGAGACCGAGAAGCGGCCCATCGACCGCTTGCGCTTCTACCTGCACGGCGAGGGGCAGGTGGTCTATGCGCTCTACGAGGCGCTCTTCAACAACGTGGTGCGCGTCGAGCTCCGAGCCGGCGCCGGCAAGAAGGGACCCGCCCCGATCGTGCTCCCGCCCGACTGCATCCGCCCGGTGGGCTTCGAGCGCGACGAGGGCATGCTGCCTTACTCCGACCGCTCGTTCATGGGGTACCGGCTCCTGCAGGAGTACTTCGCCTTTCCCGAGAAGTTCCTCTTCTTCGATCTCTGCATGCTGGCGCGCGCCGCGCAGGCCGGCTTCGGCAGCAAGCTCGAGGTCCTGATCCACCTGAACCGCGACTTCCCGCTCGAGAAGGGGGTGAACGCCCAGACTTTCCGCCTCAATTGCACCCCGGTCGTCAATCTCTTCCGCCAGGTCGCCGAACCGATCCAGCTGACGCATCTGAAAACCGAGTACCGGGTCGTGCCCGACGTGGCGCGCCAGGGCTCGATGGAGGTCTATTCGATCGACGAGGTCTCGAACGTCGCGCCGTACAACGAACGGCCCATCACATACCGGCCGTTTTACTCGTTCCGGCACGCGAGCGACCGCGAGAACCAGCGGGCCTTCTGGTACGCGCACCGCCGCCGCTCCCAACGCAAGGACGACGCGGGCACGGAGGTCTACCTGTCGCTCGTCGATCTGGATTTCAACCCGACGCTTCCCGGAACGGAGTCGCTGACGGTCACGACGACCTGCACCAACCGCGATCTTCCCGGGCGGCTGCCCTTCGGCAACCCGGCGGGCGACTTCCAGCTCGAGGGCCCGGGGCTTTTCACCGCCATCCGCTGCCTGCGGAAGCCCACGCCGACGATCCGCCCGCCGCTGCGCCGCTCCCTGCAATGGCGCCTGATCTCGCACCTGACGCTCAATCACCTTTCGCTGATCGAGCAGGAAGGGGCCGGCGGGCCGGAGGCGCTGCAGGAGATCCTGATGCTTTACGATTTCGCCGACTCGGCGGCCACGCGGCGCCAGATCGCCGGCATCACGCACGCGGCGGCTCGCCGCGTCTTCCGTTCCGTGGGGGCGTTCCCCGGCGCCGGCTTCGTGCGCGGCCTCGAGGTCAGCCTCGAGTTCGACGAGCAGCAGTACGTGGGCAGCGGCGTCTACCTGTTCGCCTCGGTGCTCGAACGGTTCCTGAGTCTGTATGCGTCGATCAACTCCTTCGTCGAGCTGGTGGTCTCCACGCGGCAGCGCGAGGGCGTGCTGAAGCGCTGGCCGCCGCGCGCCGGCCAGCAGGTGCTGGTATGATCGATTCGGTTCTGGATGCGGGCTGCCGTTTCGAGTTCTTCCAGGCGCTGCGCGTGCTCGAGCGCCTCTATCCCGACCGGGAACCCGTGGGCTACGACGCCGAACCCGGGCGCGAAGTCGCGCGCTTCATGGCGCATCTGTCGCTGTCGTTCCCGGCCAGCCAGATCCAGGAGGTCGAGCTCGACGACAGCCCGGATCCCCAGCCGCGGGTCACGGTCAATTTCATGGGCCTGACGGGCCCGCTCGGCGTCCTGCCGCACCACTACACGGAGTTCCTGATCCAGCGTTCCTGGGCCAAGGACAACAGCGCGCGCGAATTCCTCGGCATCTTCGACCACCGCTTCATTTCTCTTTTCTACCGGGCGTGGGAGAAGTACCGCTTTCCCGTGGCCTACGAGCGCGGCCGGTACGATTACTTCACGTTTTACCTGAGCTCCCTGATCGGCATGGGGACGAAGGGGCTGCAGGGCCGGCTGGCGGTGGACGACCAGGGACTGCTGCTGTACGCCGGGTTGTTCAACCAGCACCCGCACTCGGCTTGCGCCCTCGAGGGGATGCTGCGCGATTACTTCGGCTGCCCGGTGTCGGTGATCCAGTTCGTCGGCCGGTGGATCCGGCTGGGCGCGGAGAATCGGACGCGCCTGGGCGTGCAGAACCACGTCCTGGGCTTGAACACCGTGTGCGGCGAGCATGTCTGGGACCGGCAGTCGAAATTCCGGGTGCGCTTCGGCCCCCTCGGCCTGGAAGCGTTCCGCGATTTGCTGCCGGGCGCGCCCGGTCACGAGCGCGCCGTGCAGCTCGTGCGCCTGTTTGCGGGGGCGGAGTACGATTTCGACGTGCAGCTGGTGCTGCGCGCCGCGGAGGTTCCGGCGTTTCGCCTGCTGTCGCGCGGGCCCGGCCGGGTGCAGCTCGGCTGGTCGTCGTGGCTGAAGACGCGCGAATTCCGGCGCGATGCCGAAGATACGGTTTTGCGGTGCCCGGACTGACCCGGATCGGGCGGCGGCCGGGCCGGGAAGGTTTCCAGGTGCGGGTGCGAACCGCACCATATTCCTGAGGAGGCGAGCGTGTTCACCAATCTGAAGGCGTTGATCGCCAGGCTGAATCCCACGAGCCGCAGCGCGCTCGAAGCGGCCGCGGGCTTGTGCTTGTCGCGCACCAACTACGACGTCGAGATCGAGCACCTGCTGCTCAAGCTCATCGAGAGCCCCGATTCCGATTGCGCGCGCATCTTCCGCCGCTTCGAGGTCGACCCGTCGCGCGTGGCCAGGGATCTGACACGCGCGATCGACCGTCTGAAGACGGGCAATGCGCGCACGCCCGCTCTGTCGCCGCGCCTGCCGCACGTTTTCGAGCAGGCATGGTCGCTGGGCTCGATCGACTACGGCGCCTCCTCCGTGCGCAGCGGTTTCATCCTGCTGGCCCTGCTGGCCGATCCGGACAGCGCCCGCCTGGTGCGCGACCTGTCGCCCGAGCTGAAGAAGATCTCCGTGGAAACCCTGCAGAAGGAACTGCCGGCGATCGTGTCGGGCTCGTCCGAGGATCGCGAGGCCGGCGAGGTCGCCGCCTTTCCCGGGGAAGGCGCCGCGCCCGGGGCGCGGCCCGATTCGAAGACCCCCGCGCTCGACCAATTCACCATCGACCTGACGGCGCGCGCGCGCGCCGGCGGGATCGATCCCGTGCTGTGCCGCGATTTCGAAATCCGCCAGGTGGTGGACATCCTCACGCGGCGGCGCCAGAACAACCCCATCCTGACCGGCGAGGCGGGAGTGGGCAAGACGGCCGTGGTCGAAGGCTTCGCCCTGAAGATCGCGCAGGGGGATGTGCCTCCGCCCCTGCGCAACGTTTCCCTGCGCAGCCTGGACCTCGGGCTGCTGCAGGCGGGCGCGGGCATCAAGGGCGAGTTCGAAAACCGGCTGAAATCCGTGATCGCCGAGGTCAAGGCGTCGCCCCAGCCCGTCATACTGTTCATCGACGAGGCGCACACCATGATCGGCGCCGGCGGCCAGGCGGGCGCGGGCGACGCCGCCAACCTGCTCAAGCCCGCCCTGGCGCGCGGTGAGCTGCGCACCATCGCCGCGACCACGTGGGCGGAGTACAAGAAATACTTCGAGAAGGATGCCGCCCTGGCGCGCCGCTTCCAGGTGGTCAAGGTCGAGGAGCCCACCGAGGAGCAGGCGATCATCATGATGCGCGGCATCACCGGCGCCCTGGAGAAGCATCACAGGGTGCGCATCCTCGAGGAGGCCGTCGAGGCTTCGGTGCGCCTCTCCCACCGCTACATCTCGGGCCGCCAGCTCCCGGACAAGTGCGTCAGCGTGCTCGACACGGCGTGCGCGCGCCTGGCGTTGAGCCAGACTTCCACGCCGCCCCAGGTCGAGGACTGCCAGCGGCGCATCGCCCAGCTCGGCACCCAGATCGAAGCCCTGCAGCGCGAGGAGGTCGCGGGTGCGTCCCACGGCGAACGCATCGCCGAACTCACATCGGCCAAGAGCGCCGCCGAGGAAGAGCTGCGGCGGCTCATGGAGCGCTGGGACAAGGAAAAGAACCTGGTCGGCCGGCTGCGGGAACTGCGCGAACAGCTGGAGACCCGGTCGGTCAAGAGCGACGGCGGCGAGCCGCGCCGGCTGAGCGATGCCGAGATCGAGGCGCTACGCGCCGAGATGACGGGCCTGAACGAGGAGCTGCGCCGCGTGCAGGGCGAAAACCCGCTCATGCAGGTGTGTGTCGACTCGCAGACGGTCGCCGAGGTGATCTCCGGGTGGACGGGCATCCCCGTGGGCAAGATGATGTCCGACGAAATCAAGACGGTCCTCTCCCTGCACGAGCGCCTGGCGGAGCGCGTCATCGGCCAGGACCACGCGCTCTGGGCGATCAGCCAGAGGATCCGCACGGCGCGCGCCAATCTCGTCGATCCGCGCCGGCCCATCGGCGTCTTCCTGCTGGTCGGCCCGAGCGGGGTGGGCAAGACGGAAACCGCGCTCGCGCTCGCCGATACGCTCTACGGCGGGGAGCGCAACATGGTGACCATCAACATGTCGGAATACCAGGAGGCGCACACGGTTTCGAGCCTGAAGGGCTCGCCGCCGGGCTACGTAGGCTACGGGGAAGGGGGCGTGCTGACCGAAGCGGTGCGGCGCAAGCCCTACAGCGTCGTGCTGCTCGACGAGGTGGAAAAGGCGCATCCGGACGTGATGGAGCTTTTCTTTCAGGTGTTCGACAAGGGCGTGCTCGAAGACGGGGAAGGGCGCGAAATCGATTTCAAGAACACCGTGATTCTGCTCACCTCCAACGCCGGTACGGAGACGGTGATGAAGCTGTGCGCCGACCCCGAGACGCGCCCCGATCCCTTCGCCCTGGCGGATGCCCTGCGGCCCGATCTGCTCAAGTTCTTCAAGCCGGCGTTTCTCGGGCGCCTGATCGTGGTGCCCTTCTATCCGATCACCGACGACGTGATGCGCTCCATCATCAAGTTGCAGCTCGGGCGCATCCGCAAACGGGTGGAGGAAAACCATCGCGCCCAGTTCACCTACGACGAGGCGCTCGTCAGCGCCATCGCCGGGCGCTGCAAGGAGGTCGAAAGCGGGGCACGGAACGTGGATCATATACTCACCCGCACCCTGCTGCCCGAGATCTCGCAGGAGGTTCTCAGCCGCATGGCGGCCGGAGGCAGCATTACCAAGGTCCACGTGTCGGTGGATGATCAGGGGCAGTTCCTCTATCAGATATCGTGAGCACAACCGCCTCTCGGGGCCGGCGCGGGAACCCGGGAGGATACGAGGCGGGAACGACCATGGCGCGCTACACCCAGGCAGGCAGGCCGATCGCGGTTACCACTCCCTTGGGAGAGGATGTCCTGCTCCTGAAGGGGTTCCAGGGCTTCGAGGCGATCTCCCAGCTTTTTCACTTCCGGCTGGATCTGCTGGCGGAAAACACCTCGAAGGTCGACTTCGACAAGCTCATGGGCCAGAAGGTCACCATCGAGATGGCCCTGCCCGAGGACAAGAAGAGATACTTCAGCGGCATCTGCGTGCGCCTGAGCCAAGGGGATCGGGACCAGGTTTTCACGCACTACCGCATGGACATCGCCCCGCAGTTTTGGTCGCTCACCCGCGTGGCCCAGTGCCGCATCTTCCAGCACATGACCGTCCCGGACATCCTGAAGAAGGTACTGGCCGGCCTGGACGTCAGCTTCCAGATCGTCGGCAGCTTCGAGCCGCGCGACTATTGCGCGCAGTACCGGGAGACGGACTTCAACTTCGCCAGCCGCCTGATGGAAGAGGAGGGGATCTACTATTTCTTCAAGCACACGGCCCAGGGGCACCAGATGGTCCTGGCCAACAGCCCGCAGGGGCACCCCGAGCTGCCCGAATGGAGCAAGCTGGTTTACGAGGGGATCGCCGGCGGCACCCAGCCGGAAGACCGCATCTATGACTGGGAAAAGGCGCAGGAGTGGCGCTCGGGCAAGTTGACCCTCTGGGACCATTGCTTCGAGCTGCCGGGCAAGAATCTGGAGGCCGTGCAGACCATCGTCGAGAGCGTGCAGGCCGGCAAGGTGACGCACAAGCTCAAGGTGGGCGGCAATGAGCGGCTGGAGATCTACGATTACCCGGGCGAATACGCCCAGCGCTTCGACGGCGTCGACAAGAGCGGCGGCGCCCAGCCCTCGGAGTTGCAGAAGATCTTCCAGGACAACGAACGCACCGCAGGGATCCGCATGCAGCAGGAGGCGCTGCCCAGTCTTCTGATCCGCGGCCGGAGCAACTGCAAGCACCTGGTTTCCGGGCACAAGTTCACCCTCGAACGGCATTTCGACGCCGACGGCGCGTACGTGCTCACCGGCATCGAGCATACGGCCATCCTGGCGGGCGACTACCGATCCGGGGAAGATCTCGAGTTTTCCTACGAAAACACCTTCACCTGCATCCCGGCGGCGCTGCCTTTCCGGCCGCCGCGCATCACGCCCAAGCCCACGGTGCAGGGATGCCAGACGGCCACCGTCGTCGGGCCCGCCGGCGAGGAGATCTTCACGGACAAGTACGGGCGCGTGAAGGTGCAGTTCCACTGGGACCGCGAGGGGCAGTACAACCCGGACAGCTCGTGCTGGATCCGGGTGGGCACGGCGGTGGCGGGCCGGCTGTGGGGCATGATCCATATCCCGCGCATCGGCCAGGAGGTCATCGTCGATTTTCTCGAAGGGGATCCCGACCGCCCAATCATCGTCGGCAGTGTCTACAATGCCGACCAGATGCCGCCCTACCCGCTGCCCGATCACAAGACCAAGAGCACCTTCAAGTCCTACTCGTCGCTGGGCGGCGGCGGCTTCAACGAGATCCGCTTCGAAGACAAGAAGGGGCACGAGCAGGTTTTCATCCACGGGCAGAAGGATCTGGATGTCCGCATCAGGAACGACCGGCGCGAGTGGATCGGGCGCGACCGCCATCTGATCGTGAAGCGCGACAAGCGCGAGACCATCGAGCAGGACGACAAGAGCACGGTGAAGCGCGACCGGATCGTGAGCATCGAGCGCGACCATCATTTCAAGGTCGAAGGGAAGCAGGCGATGAAGATCGGCGGCTCCCGCTCGCTGATGGTGCAGGGCGACGTGATCGAGGAGTTCAAGTCCAATCACTGGCAGCAGGTCGCCGACCAGTGTTACATCAAGGGAAAGGACGTCATCGTAGAGGGAGCGACCAATCTGTGCCTGCAGGTGGGAGGCAATTTCATCACTATCAACTCGTCGGGAATATACCTGCAGGGGACGATGGTTTACATCAACAGCGGCGGATCGGCGCTGCCCGGCACTCCTCAGCCTCTGGTTTCCCCCATCAGCCCCGACGAGACGCGCATAGCGGATACCGCAGATCCCGGGGAAAAGTCGCCCACTTACAGGAACCAGGCCCCGGTTTCCGAGGCGCCCCGCCATGATCCGAATGCTCCCGAGAACAAGGAGAAAAAATCCTGGATCGAGATCGAGCTGGTGGACGAGGACGGCCGGCCGGTGCCCGGCGAGCGTTATGTCGTGATCCTGCCCGACGGAACCACCGTTGCCGAAGGGACGCTCGACGAAAAGGGCTTTGCGCGCGTGGAAGGCATCGATCCCGGGACCTGCAAGGTCTCGTTCCCCGATTTGGACAAAGACGCCTGGGAACCTGCGTAGTACGTCCCGCGCGGCGCGCGCGACCGGTAGCTTCGGGGAACAAGCTCGCGATCCGGCCCCGGAGGGGCCCTGAGCCGGCAGCCGGGGGTGAGCCGCACGCGAAGCATGGGAAATCGCGGCGATGCGGTTCGGGGCGATCATCCGGCCCCGAAGGGGCCCTGAGCCGGTAGCCGGGGGTGAGCCG
>Ga0129301_1000312_pt1 | contig 26460 bp, 12 predicted proteins | sample ConPoolayeHmetaG_FD_94489 | JGI IMG/M metagenome (GOLD analysis project Ga0129301, IMG submission 94489) | Hot spring microbial mat communities from California, USA to study Microbial Dark Matter (Phase II) - Cone Pool mat layer H metaG ...
ATAACAAGTCAATCACATCTTGAAAAGATGGTTTTCCCCCAATGATTCGCCTTAAATCAAATGTATAATTGTTGATGTTTTGATTTTTCTGAAAAATCATAATCATTGTTTGAATATCTGAACTTTCAAATATACAATAGGAACCAAAATCTAACAGCTGAAGAATGCTACACTCCTTCATAAGTTTATTTCTCATCTTTGAAGCGCCATAGTTCGTAAGCCAATTATTTTGTGCTATAAATGTTAAAATACTCATATCTTTTAACAAATCAATACCTTTGCAAGCAAAGAAATACCATATATCCATTTTCCCTTGGTAATATGGGGAATCCCTTAAACCATCAAATGCTTTTCTATTGGTATATTCCTTGATATACGGTGGGTTTCCTATCACAATATCAAAGCCATCCACCACTCCAAACATCCATTCAGGGTCAAACCAGTCAGCGGAAGCATTCTGGTCAAAGAGGTCAAATGAGGCGATTTTACGTGCAGTCGTCTTCTCCCAGCCATCATTTACCAGTAGCCGGGCAATCTCTTCTCTTATTTTCCTATCGTTTTCCTGAAACCTCATCTTTTCAGTCCGGGTCTTCGCCGTAAAGTATCGGTGCCTGAGTTTTCTTAAATCTTCCTCCATGTTCTGTATTTCAAGATTGCGCAATTGAGGTTGTTCTGGTTTTTCTAACCCTATCAGTGTATTTGCTACTACGAACTTTGTCTCAAGGTTTGGCAGAGGTCTTATCCCAAAATTCTCTTTTGTCCTATCAACTTTCTGGTCAAGAACCAGAGATATAAAGAACCTCAACTTACTTATTTGAATTGCTATTGGCTGGATGTCAACGCCATAAATGCAGTTTTCAATCAAATAAAGTTTTCTTGCATAGTCAGGGTAGTTTATGTTTTCATCAAAGGCGTCATTTATCTCTTTGAGCATTTCTTCTCTATATGATTTGCTTTTTTCTTTAAACACCTCTTCTGATGCTCTAAGGGCTTTTTGGTACTGGAGTTCATACCAGTGTTTATTATCAGGGTCTAATTTCTGGAGAATATAAACGAGTTTATGAACTATTCCCATCGGAAAGGCGCCAGAACCGCAGGCTGGGTCAAGAATTTTGATTTTATCAATAGCAGAGATTATCTTTTGTTTTTCCTGTTCGGAAAATTCAGGAATTTCCTCTGAATACGATAGGAGCAATTCCACTTTCTCTTCTTCAATATGCGGTAGCTGTGTTCTAAAGTATTCTCTCAAACTTTCATCTACCATATAATCTACAATCTCTCTTGGAGTGTAATAACTGCCGGTTGCTTTTCTTGCTGTGGTGGCTGTCTCTGGATTATAAGAAGCAAGGAGGTTTTCAAAGACCTTGCCAAGAAGTTCTGGGTCAAGGGCTACTTCCTGGTCAATTGGTGTGTTTTCATCTATGGTGAAGTTGTAACTTTTCAATATTTCAATCAGTCCACGAACAGCCTTGTTTGAACCAATTCCGTACTGAGATAACTCAACTCTTGTTTCATTTTGCTGGAAAAACAAAAAATCAGGAATTATAGCCTGTTTTTTGGGATTCCTTGAAAATCCGTCAATATAGATTACTTTTCCCTGCTCATCCTCCTTGTCAAGGCAGTCAAAAAGACCACCATTTAGAAATGGAATTTCCTTAAAGAGATCAAGAGCCTCTCTTTCGGTCATTAAAAATTTATTTCTATAACGATAAAGTGTCTTCACTCCATATTCTCTTTTGCTGGCGGGATAGCCATCTTCGTTAGCAAATTTTCTCTCCCCCATCTTCTGGTTTAGTGTTGCAAAGAACAGGTTTTGAAGAATGGCATTATAATAGTTATTGCCACTTTCAAAGTCTTTTACTATCCCTTTGAGAATCTCTCTATTAAATAGAAGTTCAGGAATAAGCCCTTTTTCTTTTATAAACCAGATGAATATAACCCTTGTGATAAGACGAATAAGGTTTGTAGCATTGCGTATTTCCCTGTCTTTTGCCGGGTCGTCGCTATGTTTGTAATCTTCAGGAAATTTGATTTTATCCATTGCCCAGAAGTACCAGTTTGCAATCTCCTGGTAGAATTGTCTTGTAACTGGCCCTACTGAGAATGCCTCTTTTATTTCTTCAAGGGATGAAAAATTACAATCTCCAATCTGTTGAAAAAATGTTTTGTTTGTAAGTGATGGGCTTACAAAATAGGTAAATCTTTTGAAATAACTGAATTTTCGCCTTGTGCCAGTGTATTCCGTATAAATCAAGGAAAACCTGAAATTTCCGCCACTGTCATAGAAAATAAATATACCAGCATCAGAATTGGCTGACTTTAGGATTTTTTTACCAAGTTCATATTGCTTCTTTTTTCCGGAGCGTTCCGTGAGGTCTTTTGTGACAAGGAAGGAATGAACGGAAAGTTTTAGAGTACCACCTTCAAAGGGAATTTCGCCGAGCAATAAACCATCTTTGAAATCCTGCTCATCATCGCAGTAGTCAAGTTCCTGGTCTAATGGCACAAAAAAGGAGTTTTTTTCCTGGAAAAAACGAATAAACTTCCTGACATCAAAATCCCGAATGATATCAATCAGAACTTGCTTTGTCATCTCCGCCCTTTTCCATTCTCCTGTTTTCAATGGCGATGATGATTTCTTTTTTTAATCCCTGTATTTTTTGTTTCTCTTTTTTTAGATAATCTTCACCCAATTCCTGCCTCAATTTGCTTATATCTTCAACCGCTTTTTTTAGGTCATCGCCCGAAAGTTCAAGACTTCCAATTCTGCGAAGAGTGTAATCAGGTAGAGTGCCGTAGCCGTTAATATCTTCTATCAGAGTTCTTATGAAATCTCTCACTGTCTTTATTATCTCAAAATTTGCTAAAAGTAATGTTTTTAAATTGTTCAATGCCCTGCGTTCCAGACTCTGTTCAGTCAGGGAAGTCGTTTTCTCCTTGAACACCTTTATTTTTTCGTAGGCATCCCAGAAATTTTCACTTAATTCAATCGCCTCTTCATCGTATTTGCAACGGATATCTGGTATAACATCATCAAGCAGAAGATTCTCTGGTTCAGACTCGCTGTTGTTTTGTTTTATTCTCCGTACATAGAAATGTGCTTTTTTTATAAAAACTATCAATTCATTTTCGCTGAAATTTTTCGCAACTTTCACCCTGGGTGGGCAATCTTTTATTCTTTCAATGATGTCTGGGTGGTCATTTTTTATCTTTTCATATTCATTCAGAATTTTTGTATAAAAACTTTCGGCTTCAAGATTATCAGGGTTTTGTTGAATCCGTTGGTATAAATCTGAGGCGGTTGGTTCTTCATCAATATCAAAAATTTTTGAGTCCTCGCCAAGCGCTTTATGAATCAGAAACATTTTCTGAGTGGCTATTTCCCTTGATTTTACAAGTTCTGCGCCCAGTTCCGTTGGGAAAAAGTTTGCAATATAAATCTCATTAAATACCTTTTTGCCGATTCTGTTAATCCTTCCAAGCCTCTGGATTACCCTTACAGGATTCCAGGGGATGTCATAGTTGATAACAAGCCCTGCTCTATTGAGATTAAACCCTTCGGAAATTCTGTCTGTACATAAAAGAATGTCATAATCATTTCTCTGGTTAGGATTTGAGGCATCAAAATTCGCGTTTATCTCTTTAATTTTGCTCGCTGAAAGATCTCCTCCGACAACGAGAACTCTATTGTTAAAAAGGTTATTTAATGGCTTTTGGAGGTACTTAACGGTATCAATGTATTCTGAAAAAATGACAATTCTTCTTTCTGGTTCCTTTTCGCGCCAGGACTTCAGTTTTTCCATCAGGCAGGCTAATTTAGGGTCATTATCCGCAAGGTCCAGCCGGGACAGTTCTCCAAGTATCTTTTCAAACAACCTTAAATCTGACTTAATATCTTCAAGGAATTCCTCTTTATATTCAAACTCGTTTACCTTATAAATCTCGTGGTTTTTGGGATAAACGCCCTGAGTGATTTTTTCTGCGTATTCAGTAAGTTCTTTTTCTATATCATCCAGTTCCATCTGATAAATTTTTTCAAGAAGATTCCGGTCAAGAATAAATTTACCAGTTTTTTCAATAAATTTAATACAATGGTCTGTGACATTCTTAAAGTTTTCTATGCTCTGACGGAATGAACCGAAGGAACTTTCAAATCTCTTGACCAGCAGCCTTCTCATAAAATCATAAAGGTTTCTCTGTTGCTGGTATCTGCGGTTATCTTCAAGTGATAATTTTTCACTCTGGTCAGGCGAAATTTTGTATTCAAAAGGTCTGTATATCGCACCTTTGAAAAGTCCGCCGTCTTCGGGAGTTGCAAAGTATTCCTGAATGACCCTATCATAAAAATTTGATTGTTCGCGGTTAAGTTCAAAAAACAATTCAATAGGGTCAGCGACTTTTGTTAAGTTTTTGACTTCATCCTTATAATGAGGATTTTTCTGTAAATCAATTCGGTTTCTTCTGATCGTCACTGGTTCAATAATATCCCTGATTTGTCGAGCAATATAATGGGAGCGCTTTATTACTTTTGTTAGATCAATTTCCGTTTCCCCAAAAAGTGCCTGATAATATGACTGCGCCTTTGACTTTTTTTCTTCATCTGAGGAATTATGGTACTTCTTGATATAACCGAGTTTATCAAAGGTTGTTTTGAATTCTTTGAATCTATCAACAATGTCGTTCTCGAGAGTGAGAATTGATTTTTTGGGTGTTACAAAAAACTTCAGAAGAGATAGAATATCACCGGGTCTATTATTAAAAGGAGTAGCGGTAAGGAGTATAACCTGTCTATTTCTGCAAATGTTTTTTAGCTGTTCGTATGACTTTGTGTCCTCATTTCTGAATCTGTGAGCTTCATCAATAATTATTACTTCAAGATCTTTCAGTTGATTTATTGATTTTGCTGCCTCTTCATTATCAAGGATTCCAATTGATTCTACTTCCCAATCAAATAGTCCAAAGGATTCCAGATACCATTTCCATCCTGACCGCTCCTCTGTCCTATTTCCAATGATTCCTGGAGGACACAGGACAATGCCTCTTTTTCTCAATTTTTTTGCAGCCAAACATGCGATAATGGTTTTACCAAGTCCAACAACATCTGCGATAATTACACCATTGTTTTTTTCAAGGATATCCAGTGCCTGCTTTACAGCATCTATCTGATACCTGTATGGGATGTAACCACTCCGCTTCATAATATCAACGAGAGAGTCTTCACTTAAATCTCCTGGGGCGAAGGTATCAAGGTAGTTTTTAAGTACCAGTACATATGCCTCAAAAGGCGTGATTTTCTTAATAAGGGTTTCTCTTTCAACGATGTGAATCAGGTTATTTCTTGTTATATCGTCTTCTGTAATTTTAATTGAGTTTTGCCATTGGTCGTCAAAATATCTTTCCGCATCATCAACGCCATAGTCGCTTATCTCAACATTGAATTCCTGCTCTTTTGAAAGTCCTGATGATGTCAGATTACTGCTGCCGGTTATGAAAAGTTTGTTTCTTGCAATCTGTGATGAACCCAGATGAAAAATGTAAAGCTTCGAATGGTTTGGTTGTCTTGTTTTTCTGATTACCAACCTTCCATCCTTTATCAACGTCAGGAAAAAGCTTACCTGTTCATAAAATTCTCTGGTATCAAAACAGTCAGAATTGATAGATTTTTTGATTGATTCAAAAAAACGGTATTTTATATCTTCATCAGAAACATGGACATTTGAATCTGCATATTCAATAAGACCGTGGTTTGTAATATCAACATTCAAACCAACAAGAATATTTGCGTGGACATTTGGGTTCTGTCTTAGCCCCTGGTATAACTCCTGGAGTCCTGAAAAATAGAAAAACCCAACAAGAAATTTCAGTTTCTCACTCTGGGTTAACAATTCAAGAATTCTTTTTTTAAGCTGCCGTGTGGAACTATTGGTGATAAAGTTGTTCATATATCGGTTGTTTGGAATTTATTCATCTTTTTTTATGCTAATGAATACCACAAATGCTTAAGAAAATCAAAAAAGGAAAATTCATCCCGCCCTGCTTTACCAGTTTTTCACTTCTCCCATTCACAAACAACCAGGAAATTTCCAAAATCTCCCCTTCCCCCTCTTCAGGAAAGAGGGGAAAAAACGGAATGGGGGAATTAAGAGAGAGGGAAAATACGATGTCTTAACTTCCAGTACAGGTAAATTGTGAGGAAATATGGCAAAAGTGTAAACTATCTGTGGGAAAGAAAAGAAGAAGACTGTACTGATGGTTGCGGCTTCAGTGAAGCGTGATGGAGCAAAAACAGCCAAGTGCTTTTCTCAAAACCAGCACGGAGGCAGAAATGGACAAATGGTTCGTGAGGAAAAAAAATGGGAATGTCTGCGGTCCGGTAGAAGAAAACACGTTCAAGATATGGATAAGCCAAGGACAGGTTGGACAGGAGGATGAGGTACGCAGGGAAACAGAGAATGAATGGAAGAAACTCCAGGACTCTGAGCTGGCGACCGCTGATAGTACCACAGGCAAGTCATTCCCTGCTACTGCACCGGCTGACAAAGGTGATTTGAAGACAGGCTGCCTCATCGGATTCGGGATAATCAACACACTTCTGGGCCTTTTCATGTGGTTTGGCGGAATTCTCAGGCAGACAGTGGCAGTGACTGCACTGCCCGGCGACGGCTCTTTTGAACGGTTCCTGAGGGGCGCGGCCGCTGTGGGAAATGTGGTGCTCACTGCGTTCTGGTTTCCACTTGCTGTTTCCGGAGTCCTTATCCTTTTGAGGAAATCTTCAGGAAGGCGCTTTTCCCTTCTATGGGGACAGGTTCTTATCTTTTCCATCCCGATCTCCACAGTCCTTACACGGGGATTCCGGGTATTCCTCTCTCTTGAGGGACTTATCATCATCGTCATATGGGTCTACATTCTGCTGATGATTAGAAACCTTGGAAAGACTGATTTTGACACGTGGTTTGTAAGCTGAGAAGGCAACTGCAGATTAGGTGGCTGGCAGAAGGGACAGTAAAAAAACAGGGCAATTACCAATATTCTAACAGGTTGTTTATAGCCAGGTCTTCCCACCAGGATAATAAAACCAGATGCTTCTGCCTCAATAACTCACCCTGCCTTCGCAATAATTACAAATATCAGGTAAATAACCACTATTTCGACTTATCAGTTTTTCTTGACGCTGGCACACAGCTACTATAAACTTTTGCTCAATACTGAGAAAAGGGGAGAAAAATGGCAGAAAAAATAAACGAGCAGTTTAAAAAATGGACACTGGTAGGTCCTTTTTTTGCTCCACCGGAACAAAGCCTCTGGTTTCCTTTTCCGCTGGATGGTTCCACACAGATACCTTCTCGTTTTTCTTTTCAGGGCAGGGAAATACCGGTGAAAAAAGTGGTTGCTTCTGGATATTTTCTTGATTTAGAAAAAATCCTTTCGCCGATAGTGGATAGAAGTAGCAGGGGTGTACGTAACCAGAGCATGGGGTTTGTCTCCCTGAAAGTTTCAAGACCTGTTACCGTTACTCTTTCCTTTGATGCCTGCTGGCGAACCGTATGGTGGCTGGACGGGAAAGAAATTTTTGCTACCAGAGAAGGAAACAGTTTTCGCCGGGATAAGCTGGAAGGGCATCGGGTGATACTTGCCCTCACACCAGGGAAACATGTTCTGGCAGTGAGAATCATCAGCAGTAACCAGAACTGGAACCTGCAGTTTCAGATAGTCAGCATTCAAGAAGGGATTACTGATGCACTCAGAACTGACCGGCAGGCTTCCTGGAGAGATTATACTTGCTCGGTGGTACGTTTAGAGCAAAGACCAGTACCTGACGGCTGGTGTGGAAAACTGAGAAAAGAAGATTATGAGAGTCTAATGGCGAGGATGGGAGTGCAGGCAAGGTGGATTTCTGTAGTCCATCAGCTGGAAGGATCATGCTATCGTTCTTCTTACCTTGGAATGTGGCAACAGGCAAAACCTGATTATGAAAAACAGCTGAAAGAGTGGGTGAAATTTTTGCACCAGAAGCGCATTGCAGTGATGAGCTGGGTAGCGCTTACCCTGAATAAATCTGCAGCGAGAGAGCATCCTGAGTGGCGGCAGCAGTACCTGGTGATTGACCAGGCAGGCAGGAAACAATTTGAGGAAGCAGCCTGCTGTATCAATTCCGGTTATGGGCAGGCTTTGATTGACTTCTGTATTGAGGCACTGAAGAAGTTTGATTTAGACGGCATCTGGTTTGATGGCGCTTCCTTCAGTCCTGTGTGGCACCGACCAGCAATCATCTCCTGTGTTTGCCCCTGCTGTCGCAAAAAGTTTAAAGAAGAGACAGGCATGGAAATACCTGACCGTTATGACTGGTCACTGCCCCAGTTTCCCGCCTGGGTACAATGGCGTTATGACATGTATGCCAGTTACTGGCAGCATCTGGTGGATTCTGTGCACAAAGCTGTTCCTGAAGCTACCATTGTCTTTAACCATTATCACCGGGAAAATATTGGCTGGCACGGTGCGATACCCTTAAAACCTTTTGGCAGAAATTTTGTCAGTGGCACGGAAGCGGATAGCGAACCATTACGCGGAGCCTTTTATACCCGGTTGATGAGAGCCTATGGTCGAAAACATACTGAAGTCTGGATGGCTCTGGAACAGGGAAGAAAGGGTATCAGAAACGGCACGGAAATTGTTTTCCATCCCGGAGAAGTTTTTGATTTTGTCTTAGCCTGTGCCACTGCCGGGGGTCATGCCAGTGTTGGAGGAGCAGATTTTGATGTGGAAGGACCAGCACTCCGGGATATCGCTGAACTATTGAAACCAAGAGCACCTTATCTTAACCTTCCTTCTGTTCCCTGTATCGCGTTGCATGTCTCCCAGCAGACAGAAACCTTTGTTTTTGGACAGGACCCGGCTTTCATCACTGATGACTGGCAGGATTATTACTGGAATAGCCTCACCGGCTGGCATCATCTGCTGGCTTACTCTCAGTTCCACCTTGATGTTTTCTTTGACCAGCATCTTCAACTGTCATTTCTCAAAAGATATCCGGTTATTATTTTACCGTTAGCTTTATCCTTAACCAGTACCCAGTATGAAGTTCTGATGGAATATGTGAAAGCTGGCGGGATTTTATTTGCCGGACCATGGTTTAGCCTTTTTGACCGCTGGGGTAAGGCTTCTACTGGTTATCCCATCGGTGACCGTGACCTTTTCCCTTTTGGTGATAGTTTCCCTTCCTGGGAAGAATTTAGAAATAGACGCAGCATCATCCTGGATGGTTTTTCTGTGAAGCCACTGCATGCACTCGGGCAGAAAAGACAAGCATTTACCTGGCAGGATGTTATCTCGGTGAGAAAATCAGGGAAAGGAAAAATTATCCAGGCAGGTATAGATTTCGGGACATTGTTTCGCTATCATCCCTTCTCCCGGATAGTTCAATCTTTTCGTAGACTTTTCCTCCAGGTAACACAGCACAGGCCTTTGGTGGAGATACCTGATGCTGATAATATAATTTTAGGAATCTTCAGCAAGGATAAGAAAACTTCAGTGGTACACCTGCAACAGTTTCCAGTTCCCTGGAAACCAGAGGATACCACAGTGGAAAAACCACCTGTTCGCTGGAAGACAACCCTTTACTGGAATGGTAAAAAACCTACCTGTGTCAGATGTTGCCTGCCGGAGATAAGCCCGCAGTTACCAGTAAGGAAACACCGGAACAGCTACCTGGTGGAGTTACCACCCTTTGACCGGGGACAGATTCTTTTAATCACCACAGAGGATTGAGATTACCTTTTTACTCTGGCGTTACCTTCCCAGATACTCCAGATTTCTTCTTCATCCAGGGGCTGAGCATAGTCTGTAAGCATCGTAACCACAAGAGCTCCACATGCCCAGGCAAACTGAATCCATTTTTCCTGGGGCCAGCCTTTCAGAATAGCATAAAGGAGACCACCAACAAAACCGTCACCGCCACCAATCCTGTCCAGAACAAAAATTTCCCTTGGTTCTACAACATACCACTGACTGCCAGCAGAAACAATAGCCCCCCAGAGATGTTTCTGGCAGTGCACTACTTCTCTCAGTGTCGTGGCAAAAACGGTGGCGCTGGGGAAAGTCTTTTTCGCTTCTTCAATCATTCCTTTGAACGCTTCTATCTGGTCTGCCAGACCTTTACCGCCAACCTCTGGTCCTTTAATGCCCAGACATAACTGAAAGTCTTCTTCGTTGCCTACCAGAATATCGGATAAACTGGCAATTTCAGTAAAGATGTTCCGCAGCTGGTTTTCCCGGTTTTTCCAGAAAGAAGCACGGTAGTTTAAATCAAAAGAAATTCTAGTGCCATATTTTTTAGCTGTCCTGGCAATCGCCAGACAGAAATCCCCTGTTTCCGGAGATAACGCGCCGATTAGACCTGACAGGTGAACAATTTGCACTCCCTCCTTTTGAAAAATTCTTTCCAGATCAAAATCTTCTGCCTTCAGTGTACGGCCAACCTCTCCGGTACGGTCATTCCAAACCCTGGGCGCTCTTGCTCCGTATCCGGTATCAGCAATGTTAATCTGGTGCCGGTAACCCCAGGGACCGCCCTGCGGTACTTCTCTGGCTTCCACATCCATGTGTCTGCTGGCAAGGTTATCTCTTATAAATCTGGCAATAGGGCTTCCTTTCACCAGAGCTGTCAGAACCTTTACCCGTAATCCCAGATAGGAAACAACACTGGCAACATTGGATTCTGCACTGGTAGCCTGCATTGTAAAGGTAGTGGCGGTATGAACCGGCTGGTTATCCACAGGTGTTAACCTGATACCCATACTGGTTGGCACCAGAAGCGCGTAAGTACAATCTTTTCTCAGTTCCATTTTTCCCCCTTTCTTTCTACTTTTTCACTTTCCTGCTGCTTTAAGATGTTATCCGGTTCAATCTGTTGTGTCAAACCTTAAATCCCCGCCAATCCCCGCGGTTGTTTCATGCTTTTGCTTCCTTCTTTTCCAGTAACGGCAAGTAAAGGATGAAAAATTTCCCGGTCAGGTACTAAGAGAAATAAGAACTTTCCTCCCCATATTGAGGGGGAAGTGGTGATACTCTTACCCGAACTTTCTTTTAAGGAGAGGGTAAAAATAGTAACCGGAGTTTTTGACAGAGCATTTTTCCCGGATAGGGGAGATGAGAAGAAAAGGAAAAAAATTTTCAGATTTATGCTTGCCGGAATGATTAAGACGGTTTATCTTTCCACCGATAACTTTTTTAACTGACAGGCAAAGCATGTATAATGTTAGTATCTGGTGAAGAAAAAGAAGAAAACATGAAGGCAAAAATAAGCAGACGGGTTTTTCCTTTTGGCTCCCATCTTTGCCGGCAACCAATGCCGGAGATGAAAGAAGTGAAACAGGATATGGAAAATCTGAAAAGACATGGCTTCAATCTAATTAAGATTCAGGAACACTGGATGATGGACGAGCCGGAAGAAAACAATTATGACTTTGCTGTCCTGGAAGAACTGGTTGACTATGCCAGAAAATTAAATCTGGGTGTTTACCTTGGACTTACTTTACAGCAGGCTCCCTTCTGGCTTTTTGAAAAGTACCCTGATGCCAGAATGGTTGGAAGAAATGGACTGCCTATCAGTTACGTTGCCAATTCTACTCTGCCCGCAGATGGTAAACCTGGTCCCTGCCCTGACCATCCCGGTGTGATAGAAGCAGAAAATCGTTTTCTTACTAAACTGGTCTCAGTCTTAGCTGGATATGAAAACATTGTTATCTGGAACACCTGGCAGGAAATAGGATACTGGGCTGAAGGAATCACCGGACAATCTGTCTGCTACTGTCCTTATACCCTGAATTTTTTCCGCAGGTATCTTCAGGAAAAGTACCAAAATCTCGAAAATCTTAACCGCTGCTGGAAGACACGCTATCCTGACTGGCGTTATATTACTCCCAGCCGGCATATCCGCAATTATTTTGAAATTCAGACTCTGGAATGGAACTACTTTATGGACAACGTGCAGATTGCCAGGTGTCTCCAGAGACGATGTGAAATTATCAAGAAAGCAGACCCGCTGAAAAGACCGGTTTTCGCTCATAAGGGTGCCCCCCTAATCGGTTCTACTGCAGACTGGACATACGCCAGATGTCAGGATTTCCTTGGTTGTTCCAATTATCCCGCCTGGGCTATGGGATACCCCTGGGATGATGATTGCTCAGGAGAAAATGGTAAACGGAACAAGCATTATTCCCTTGTTTCGGAAATGTATGACAACTGTGTTCTCAAGTTTGACTATCTGCGCTCCTGCCAGGAGGAAGGTCAACCAGTCTGGGCAGCGGAATTTCAGGGAGGACCAGTAGCCACAGGATTACACCCTGGACGCGTCCCTTCACCAGAAGATATCCGCAGATGGATTTTTTCCTGCCTGGGTAGTAATCTTACCGGTATCTGTTTCTGGGTAACCAGGGCTGAAATTTTACCACCGGAAATCAATGGTTTCAGTCTCCTGGACAGCACAGGAGATATTACTGCCCGCTTTCAGGAAGCCGGAAGGATTGCTGCAGCATTGAACAGATTCGCGGAACTATTCTCGCAGCCAAATCTTCCTTCAGCACCGGTGGGGATTTTGATAGATGAACTTAATTACCAGGGCTGCCGCCTTCTGGAAAAGGCGGAAAACCATCTTGTTTACAGTATCAGAACCTGGCACCGTCTATTCTGGGAAAACAATATCCTGGCTGACTTTGTCAGCCTTCAGCACAACAGAGAAAAACTTTCCCGGTATCAGGTTCTAATTCTGCCCTTTCCTCTTTTCCTTTCTGAAGAAACAGCTGAAATTCTTATGGCTTATGTCAACCAGGGAGGACACCTTATCAGCGGACCATGTCCGGGAAGAATTAACCAGTACGGTTTCTGTCCCCGGGGAGAAATCTCACCATGTGCCAGTAAACTCTTCGGGGTAAAACACGAAAAGCTGATTCTGGTAGCAGAACCGCAGGGAGAAAAACGGTGGTCTTTTTTAGAAAGAACCTGGGGGGAGTATGTTTCCCCTGTCTGGCTTGCTGGAACAGGTGTTCTTAACGGTGAAAAACTCATGCCTTATTTCTTCCTGGAAACTTTTTCCTGCCAGAAATCCCAGCCGTGTCTGAAATACGGAGATAAAATAGCCGGTACAGTTGCCAGATACAAAAAGGGGACTGCCTGGTTGCTGGGAACTTTAGCCAGCTACGGGGTCATGGCTTACCGGAAGAAGGAAAACGTCAGGGCACTTCTTTCCATTTTAAGCCAGTGTGGAGTAAAACCAGATTATTCCGGAAGGCTGGTGCGACGGCGACGTGCAGGTAAAGATGCTGAAGCCTGGATTTTCACCAATCCGGGTAAGGGAAAAATTACGGAAGAAATTGAGATACCCTGCCAGGCAAAGGTCCAGAATTTATCTGGCGATAAACTAATCAAGACTGACGGGAAACTGGTTCTGACACTTAAACCTCTTGAAGTACGTATCTCATTATCCTTGGGGGAAACAGGACAAAAAAATGAAAAATTTACCCTTACCTTACCTGCGTTTAAGGCAGGTAGGATTGGCTGGCTGGAAAGCAGCAGACAGAAGAATCTTTAGGTTGAAGACAAAAGAAGATATCCTTGCATACCAGGAAGGGTTGAGAAAAAAGTTTTGCCAGGTTTTTGGACCACTGCCTGATACTACAAAAATTATTCGTTTTCATTCCGGGAAAAAGTTTTTCTACCAGGACATCTCTGTTTCCCGGGTGATTTTAGAATCAGAAAAGGGCTACCTCATCTCAGGCTTGCTTTTCCGGCATCAAAAGATCAAGGGGAAACTACCGGGGATTGTCTGGGCATCCGGTCACAGTGAAGAGGCTTCCTTCAACGAGTTTTATCTTCAATTCTCTTTGCAGGCTGCCAGGTGTGGATTTCTGGTCTTTGCTTTTGACCCGCCAGGACAGGGATGCCGCCGGGAAGTCTTTTTACCTTCTGACCATCCAGTTTACTGGTCACCGTGTAACCAGCATCAACATCTCGGAGTGCTGAGTTCTCTTGCCGGGTATCAGCTGGCACACTTTTTTGTCTGTGATTGTATCACAGCAGTGAGTTTCCTGCTTCAGCAGCAGAACGTGGATACCAGCAGAATTGGTTTTGCCGGGCAATCAGGCGGAGGATTGCAAACATATTTAGCCATGGGTGCTGATACCAGAATAAAGGTAGCAGTTCCCTCACAGGCTACTTCTACCCGGCGCGGGGCATTTCAGCAACTTCAGGTACGTGATATGGAACAGTGTTTCTTTCATTGCTGGAAGGAAGGTATGGACCACCATGAGATGACATTACTTTTTGCTCCCAGGCCAGTAAGAATCGTTGCAGAGTTTGGATACCCGGACCAGTTTGATGTTTACCAGAAACTTGCCCCGATTTATGAAAAGTTAGGATTTCCGGAAAACATTGAAATCACCTCTGCTGGTCCGGACCACCATATGAGACGCACAGAAAGAGAACTAACCCTTTCCTGGTTTATCAGACATCTTAGCCCGGCTTCATCTGCCATCGTTGAAGACTGGTCTGGTTATTCTGAATTTGTCAGCCAGATTAAACAGGAGCAGTCAAAAATCAACCTGAGAGAAAAGGGAATTATCAGTTTCTGCCGCCAGGTTATAAAGAATAATTGCCGCACATGGAAAGGTGTTTCTTCCCTTAAAAAAATTCCCTTTTTGCAGGATTCTTTCCAGGGAAAAAGCTGTGAAATCCTTGATAATACGGGAAAACTCAACAGGATAAAACAGGGCAACTTCCGTCTGATTTTTTCTCCCGGGTATGAGGTGCCGGTCAAAATCTGGAAAGGCAGAGGAAGAAAAACAATAGCTCTGATAGTTGATGAAAAAGGCATGGATTCTGTCTGGGCAAAAAGGATGGCAAAAAGATTGAAGAAAGAAAATAGCTGGGTTTTACTCCTTGATGTTTTCAACTGTGGTCGTTTGAGGACAAACCTGAAACCCTGCCGTCAGGGAGAGTTCCTGAAACGTAGCTGGCGCTATTACTCCCCTGATGTCTACCATGCCTGTGATGCCTTCATGGCTGGTGTTTGTCCGGTGGGACTGGCGATGGAAGAGATTTATTCCCTTCTTGTTTCTCTGAAAATTACAGAGCGACCGTTGAACTTTTCAGGTCGTGGCTGGCCAGCAGTCAGCTTAATTCTTCTTTCTGCGCATCTTCCCCGGGTGGGAAAGTGCCTGGTAGAAAAAATACCTTCCAGTTACCAGGAACTTTTTGAGAGTGGCTGGTTCTGGTTCAACATCAATCTTGTTATTCCCGGAATCCTGAAGTATACTGATTTGCCGGTGATTATCTCCCACAACAAGAAAACTTCTTACCAGTGGAAAAACCAGGTGAAACCTGATTGCAAAAGGGGAAACAATGGCACTTTTAGATATTCACTTGCGGTCTGAAGTCCTCCAGAAACAGGTTGGTATGTACGTGGTATTACCTGAAAAAGCCGGGCAGAAGAACTTCCGGACTATTTACCTTCTTCACGGACTTTCTGATGACTATACTATCTGGTTGCGCCGGACAAGCGTAGAAAGGTATGCCACAGAGTATGATTTCCTGCTGGTCATGCCAGATACCGGTCGTTTTTTCTACACCAACAGCGTGGATGGTTTACATCGGTATGAGGACCATATGCTGGAGGTGGTGGAGTTTGTGGACAGGATTTTTCCCACAGTTAAATCTTCTTCTGGAAGAGGACTTTCCGGTAACTCTATGGGTGGCTATGGCAGCCTGAAACTGGCTATCAAGTATCCACATCTTTTTGGTTCGGTCTCCGCCCATTCTTCTTTAACTGATGTTGTCCAGTGGCTCCAGGGGCTTCCCGGCCGGGAGTTTAACCGCATCTTCGGTCAACCTGTCAAACAAGAAAATGATTTGTTTTTTCTTGCAGAAAAAACTAATATCTGGCCTGCAGTCCGGTTTGACTGCGGGACAGAGGATGTTCTTCTGGAGCAAAACCGCCGTTTCCATGAGCATCTAAAAAAATTAAAAAGACCCCATATCTATGAAGAATTTCCCGGCGGGCATGACTGGGCTTACTGGGATATTCATATTCAGGATTCTCTGCGGTTTCACGCCCAGCACCTGCCAGGTACCTGAAGATTTTTCCCTGCAGAGTTACTGTTGTTTCTTCCACTGCCGGAGAACTTCCACAGCAATCTTCAGTGATTTACGACCTTCCGCTCCGTCCACCAGAGGTTTTTTGTTCTCACGGATACAATCCGTAAAATGCTGCAGCTGAGCCACAAAAGCTTTGCCTAAACTTCCGGAAGAATGCCTGCCGATTTTCTTCTCCTTCCCGCCCTCTTTCCTCAGAGTAAACCAGCGTGGTTTTTTCTCCTGGTAGGTGCCAAAAACAAGCACCCCTTCCGGGCCTGCCGCATCCATGGTATAACCAGCGGAAACACCAGCCGGTAATCCCCAGGACCAGAAAAGGTAGAGACAATCGCCTGTGCAAAAGGTTACATCCACTGAACCGGTATCCGGTGCGGTAAATTTTTTAAACTTAAGAAGGGAGCTTTTAATTTTCACTGGCTCACCAAAAGTGTAAACAGCAAAATCATAAGTGTGAACAGCACCATCCAGAAAAGGACCCCCACCTTTCTCCCAGTCATAGTACCATTCAGCTTTCGGCCCTGAACCAACTGCCAGCTGCCTCCAGACAACCGGGTGTCCAATAATCCCAGAACTAACCAGTTCTTTGAACTTCAACCATTCTTCATCAAAACGACGGACAAAACCAATCTGCAACTTTACTCCGAATTTCTGGCAGACTTCTATCATGCAATCTGCCTCAGCAAGGGTTCTTGCCATCGGCTTCTCACAGAAAACATGTTTTCCTGCCCGGGCAGCATCCATGACTATCTGAGCATGAAGGTGAGTGGGAGTACCGCAGATAATGCCGTCAATTTCCGGGATTTTTAGCAGTTGCCGGTAATCCTGAAAAGTACGTTCTATCCCGAAATCTTTCTTCACTGCAGCCAGTGCCTCTTCCAGCGGGTCAGCTGCTGCTATAACTTTAGCCCCTTTAACATTCTTCAACATCCGCAAGTGATGCCTGCCTATACCACCGCAACCTACCAAACCGATATTAACCATGTTTCTCCTTTCTTTCACCATTGATAAACATCCTTCCTTAAATCACGCAGGTGGGAACATTCACCTGACCGGACTTTGTCCACCCGGTCAAGATTAATTTCTGTCACCACCAATTTTCTACTTTTATGCTTCTCGTTGGTGATAACCTCCCCTTCAGGACCGGTTATCAGAGACTGCCGGGGATGGGTAAAGACAATAAAAATCTCACTTTCATAAGAACGGGTACGCATCATTGTCAGGTTCCTTTCATCATGCATACCAAAGGAAGGATTAAAAATAATCCTGGCACCTTTCAGAGCCAGACATCTCACTGTTTCAGGCCAGCGGCGGTCAGCACAGATCATTACCCCGAAAGAACCAAAATCCGAAGAAAAAACAGGGAGCCTGTTGCCAGGAGAAAACTTTCTGTCATGGGTCTGGCAGTAAATCTTATCATACCAGCCGACCAGATTGCCGGAACGGTTGAACACCAGGGCACTGTTATAAACCTTTTTCTTCTGCAACCGTATGCAACCCAGGATTAACCAGCAATTTTTTCTTTTTACGGATTTTGTTATCTCTTCAACATAAGGTGAATTTTTGGTGTCAAGAGCGTAGGAAAAAAGATCTTTCCCGGTAACTTCTTTTTCTGTGGCAATGTAACCGTCCAGGAAACACTCCGGCGTGATTACCACATCAAAAGGTTCTTTCTGTGTTTGTAGAATTTCCATCAAAAGGTAGAAGTTATCCCGGACTTTACCTTTTTCCGGTAGCACCTTTATTTGACCAATTCTTAGTTTCATAAGTTGTTAAATTTTAATCCTAACTTCCTGACTACACAACAACGGATGTAGAGGACGGGCCTTGACAGGTTTTTTACTTCAGGATTTCGTAGAAGTGGATATCAAAGTCTTTTTCGTAAGGGATGGTTATTGAATTTTTACTCCAGGCTAAAGGATAAATACGGTACTTGCGAAAACCCAGCCAGTTTACTGCCCAGATTTCTGGCTGCCGGGAAAAGGATAATTTTAAAGTTACTGTAGCATCTGTCCGACTCCAGAGAGCAATTTTTCTCGCAGAACGGAAACTTCCTGTATCAAAGGGAATAACCAGAACCTGTATCTGAGAATCCGGACTGAGAACAGAAAGCAAAGATGTAGATGTATCCTTTCCCGGATTCTGTCCCAGCCAGCCCTGAAAATCATCCCGGTCAATTTTCATCCTGCCCAGCTGGACATCGACTTCTATGGAGCGGTCCAGAGTGGCATAAAGTTTATGAATCTGGTCCCGGGAAAAAGGTAGTTTCACGCCCCATTCAGTCAAGGTATCGTAGAGAACCTGGTTCAGTTGTTCTTCATCCACCAAATCACAGTTAAAAGCAAGAATTTTCTCTGTTTTTTTCCAGCGTTCCCCTTCCTGGAACTCTATCCCGTGCAGTCTGAACCAATCTTCTCTGAGCTTCTGGTTACGCCCGGTGGAATCTGTTTTCCCATGACTCCATAAAATAGCATGGCAGGCTTTACGATAATCTCCAGTCGGACTTCTCCCTTCATGAAAAACAACTATATCTTCTGGTCCATCATAGACTTCATCAAACAGGTAGTAGTCCATCCGCACCTGGTCATAAAGAAATGAGTAGCCGCCTTTCAAGGGCTGGGTATCACAGGGACTGTTCAATCCCCCATAACAGGCTTCTGCCTTTGGCACACCTATCAGAATTCTGGGTGGGTCCACAGGAATTTTTGCTCTCTGGAAAGCCCAGGCAATGAAGGAAAAAGGTGCCCGGCGCTGGTCTGTATCCGGGTTAATAGAGGTAACTGCTTCCTGGTGCAAACTGGGATAAGCACCATAACCTAATTTGTGATGACTCCAGTGGTCCAATCCGTAAGCCAGTCCAAAAAGACCGGCAGCTACAAGACCATTGGCAGAATAAGCTACATCTGCACCTCTGTTCCAGGAACTCCATTCCCTGATATGGCTGGATTTGCCCCAGAAATGGTTGAAGGCACCAAACTTGTACCATCTTTCCAGAGAACGGAAGTTGGTCTCACAACCATAAGCACTACCACCTAAAGAATCACAGATTTGCAGGTAGGGATGAAGATTTGTCATCTGTATCTCATAGGTACTGAAACCGCACCAGGAAATCGGGCATTTCACACCCAGAGAACGAAGGTAGTCATACATGGTTTTAATGAAGGTATAAATTTCTGTCCAGCACCACTCCAGGGCATCAGAAACCCTTGGACTGGCAATCCTTTCTTCTGCCTTCCACTGATGAAAAAAGTTGGGAGATTTAGCCACTGTTTTAAACTGAGGGGGAAAATGGATGTTTCCCTTCTCCGGATCCTCTTCCGGTTGCAAAGGTTCCAGGGACCAGGCTTGCGCCAGTTTTTCCCTGGTCTTATATTTTTTAAGCAAAAACTCGTTGAAGCGGCGTCTTACCAGTGTTTTCTCCGGTTCAGCAAAAGATTCAAAGTCAAACCCTCTGGCACCAAGCCCATAATCTTCATTGGCTATTTCCACTGCTATTAAGGTGGGGTCATCCACTAATTTCCTTCCAGTATAAGGATTCACCGTGGCTAAAAGTTGCCGGGCATAATTTTGCTGTGCCTTCAGGTAGTCCGGGTTCCACAAACGGCTCACAGGTCGTCCCCGGGGATGCTGACCGTTTTCCAGCATATAAAATGCACCGTCCGGGTCTGTGTACCAGCCATAACTGTGCAGACAGATATCCAGGTAGATACCTGCTTCACCAAACTTTGCTACCTGATAAAAAACGTTGTCTAAAGCCTCTGGTTTCCATGTGCCAGTGGCCTGGTCAGCTTCGCTTTCACTGCCATAAATCTGTCTGATACCATTAACTCCCATGGTAGGCAAAAGACGAACTGCTAAATCAACCGTTTCCTTGCTGGGGACATGATTCCAGTGTCCTCCCCAGACATAGAAACGTTGATTTTTTCTATCAACATACTCTCCTTCTTTACTGCTGGTAATAATTCCAGTAGTCCGGGTAGGTTTCAGTAAAGAAGAAAACTGGATAGCAGCAGTCTGAAATTTCCCGGCCTCAGGAACTTCTACAGTAACAGGCTGGCCATCGTAGATAATAGTAAACCTTCCTGCGCCCTGGTAAAAACACTGGTTGTTGCTGAAAGGTATGACTGGCAGGGAAGTTTTCAGCAGGAAAAAGTGATGAAAACTGGTCGTAAATGGCTTGCTTTCCGCAGAAGGCTTAAAAGAAGAAGCATCACTGTAGATAAGCAGTTCATTCCTTCCCTTTCTGCAATCCGGAAGTTGTAAAACATTTTGGCCACCTTTAAAGGAAACCGGTAACTGCCTCTTCTGGAAAACCATTTTACTTTCCAAAAATTCTGGTAATGTCTTGTAAGCAAGAGTCCAGGTTCCTTCTTCTGGTAATTCAAAAGAGATGCGGTAGACTGCCCGTGTACCTTTCTCCAGCTGTAGATTCCTGACTTTCTCCCAGCCAGATGTTTTTCCCTGCGCTTCCTCCCATGTCTCCTGCTCAGTTAAAACGCGTTTTTCTATGGAGAACGTCGGTTGTTGAAAAAGGACATCTCCAGGGGTTAGGTAATTACCACGGTGACCTTCACCAGAAATAAACCTGCCGGTAGCCACCTCATATTTATGTATCAGAAAACAGTCAGGTGCTTTCCTGGACACACGAAACAGGTATTTACCATCAGGTGTAAGGAATTCCTTTTCAGGCAGCAGAGAAGGTCCAGATGTAACCTGTTTTTTAGTACTGGCAAAAAATTCTTTTATCTGCTCGGTTTCTACACCCAGAAGTTTTAACTGTGGAGCAAGCTGCGCCCTGGCTAAAACCACAAGGGATTTTCTTTCCTTAGAGCCGGATTGAACCAGCCTCTTTCCCCAGGCATCAAGTTGCTGATTTATCTTTTCCAGTTCAGGTAAATCAGGTAATGCCCTGGTGACGGAGAGAACAGGCAAACTTCTTTCCTCTTTATGGGAATGCGTGGTGGGAGAATCCCATACTTCCACCTTTTCCTGGTAGATTACCTTCAAATCAGCTCCGTATTTAACAGGAAGTAAAGAAACTGGCAGGCAGGCACGTCTCATTATCTTCCCGGGCTGAAAATCGTCAAAATAAACAGTATCTTTAACTGTACCGTGAGGAGAGGAAAGAATAATTTCTGCAGAGCGCCTGGTATCAATCCGATAAATGTTTCCCCCTGGTATCCGGGAAAACAAAGATGTATCTTCCCAGGCGGCAAGTTCCAGCTCCAGTCCGTATCGCAACTGTCTGTTCACCAGGGTAACTAACGGACGATAACCAGCCAGCACACTGGATTTCTCCCCGGAAAAACGAACTTCACTGAGAACAACACTATCCCTGAGCCGGATATACCTGCCCAGTCTTCTAAAACCTGTGTACGGAAGAGTGATGAGAGATTCTGCCTGCATCAACTCCGGACGGTAAAGTAAGTTTATCTCCTGCCCGAAGGAAACTCCATCTTCTGAAAAGGAAAGGTGAAGACAGGATGGTTCAAACCTTTCCTCCCTGGTATCCACAACATCCGGTACTGAAACTGCCAGGGTAATCTCCAGACCATCAACTGCATAAAGACTCCCCAGATCAAAAGTAACACCTGAAGGAAAACTTTGCAGCCAGTTCCGATTGAAGGGATATTTTTCTACTCCTGCCAGCACTGGATTAATATCTCCTTCTGGACCAGGGTCCCTGACACCATCAGTGAGGATTGATTCAGAAGAATCACAGTTTATCCATTTGCCTGAATGATGAGGAAGGTAGCGGGCTACAGGTAAACTGGTACGGGGTAGATAAGTATCCCGGTAAAACATAAGGTCATCTGCTGTTACCCGACCAACCGCTTTCTCCAGCCCCCAGGCTACTTCCACTGAAGCAGTCTCTGGAGGAAGTTGAAAACGGCGGAATATTCTGCCTTCGTTTAGCTCCCGGTAACGATGCATTCCCTGACGTCTACCCTGAAATGTAAAACGGGTAGCAACTGGCAATCTTTTCCCCGCAGAATCATAACAGCGAACTTCTATGACACCGGCACCTTTTCTTTGTTCATCAACAGGGACAACTTCATCCTGCTGGCCTGGACCCCCGGAAAAAAGACCGCTTAACACCCAGTTGCCGGAAGCATCCTTAACAGGAATAGTCTGGGAAACAAGTCTGGCTCCTGGTGAACTACTGTCAGTCACTTGCACACCAGCGGCATGATAAGCACCACGGTTGAAAAGATAAGGATTGCCGTTACCTTCCAGCTTCCAGGCAAAAGGACACCCTCCAACTGCACGATTGAAATTTCCATTCACCAGAAGATTTACTGGCTCCTGCGAAGGCCAGTACTGGTAAAGGGGAGATTCTGAGAACACCGGGGGCGAAAAAATATCCAGGAAAAACAGGGGAAAAACTATCCAGAACCCAGAGGCTATTTTCTTACACAGGAAACAGTCAGTAGATTTCGCGCTGGGGTTTGACACCCCGTGATATTTCCTCAACATAATCCTCTATCCGTCTGGCATCACGTTCAGACATCTCTGTGAAGCGGATACTGTAGAAATAAAACCCATCTTTTTCCTGCGAACTCAGGATGACAAATTTACCCTGACAGGTTTTTCCTGCCAGATTTAATTGCAAATCATAATCCTTATCCAGCCGCAGAGCCTGGCTGACTTTCAACCTGGCACCGTTTTTGCTGAGATTCAGCACTGTCACCTTTACACTGTTTGCCCGGAAGAAACCAGGCAAAACAACTTCACCGGAAACAGAAAAATGTACCCGGTGAGACTTCCGCCGTTCAGCCACAGGTTGCTGGAAATGACTGGCAACCAGAGTTCGGTTGTCCGCCACCCGAATTGTTGCCCCGCAAACCAGCAAGTGGCTGTTTTCTTCAAAAACAACCTCCCCTGCTGATTGTAACACCTGCGTCCTTAAAACCTCATTCCTGTCAACTAAAGTAAAAACTAACTCTCCACTAAGTTCTGCTCTCAGCAAATCCACCTTATATTCCTGATTAGCCAGCCTGATAACAAAATCTCTTCCCTGCGCCAGTCGTTCTGCCAGCTGATTGCTTCTGGAGACTGAGTGGTTTTTAGGAGGAGAAAAAGAAGTGGATGTTGCCAGAACATTCTGCACCTGCCAGGTATCTGGTTCTGGTTCAGATGCAAACATCTCCAGCGCAAACAAAAGTTCAGTCATACTCTGGTAACGTTCTTCAGGTTCGGTTTTCGTAGCAATCTCCACTATTTTAGCCATCCGGGCAGGCAGGGGTAAATTGGAATGATAAAAGAGAGAACGAATGGTTCTCCCGAAGGCATAAATATCGGTACGTTCATCATAATGACCGTTGTATTGCTCCGGCGCAAAATAACCTCTGGTTCCGGACTTCGGGTCTGGTGTTCCAGGCAAAAGATTCCGCCACAACGGATTACTCCGTCCAGCAATCCCAAAATCAGTTATTCTCAAAGTTTCCAGAGACCAGGAAACCAGAACATTAGTAGGGTTGAAATCGCGGTGAACCACACCCCGGCTATGCGCATACTGTAAACCCTGGGCAGCCTTCTTCAGGATAGATAATATTTCTTCCAGCTTAAACGGCCTTCTCAAAACAAACCTTTTTAAATCTGTATCCACGTACTCCATAAAAATGAGAAAATTTTCGTCGTACTCCTTAAAAGTGTGCACCTTGATAATATATTGGTGCTGTAAAGCCAGAATTGTTTTCGCCTCGTCCCGGAACCTGGTCACTTCAGACCTTTCTGCTCTCCTGGGATGCAGAATTTTAACAGCCACCACCGGACCATAGGCTCCAGAACCGGATACAGCCTGAGCTTTATAAACTGTGGCGAAACCTCCAGCGCCAATCATTTCCGTAAGAACATATCCTTCCACCACTGAACCAGAACGCAGTTTCTCCATAGCTGTCTCCCTTCAGAAACTTAGAATGTGCAAAAGTATAGCATTTTTCAGCTTCTCTGTCAAAGCACAGCAGGCTGTCTTTTTTTCTCTCCCCTCCATTTTTTGTGATTTTTTCCTCAACATTTCAATTTAGTTAAAACGTGGCAGCCTGAACAGGTTTAGCTGATATTTTGCCAGCATTACATAATTTGGAAGATAACCGGGATTTGACAGACCATCTTCTGTATGATTGAATATTTGCGTTTTTTGTGAAATAAGGTACAATATAGCCATGATCGGTTATAAGAATGCAGTTTTGAGGTTATCTCATTACCGCAGGTGCCTGTACCAGTTTCAGGAACTGGGTTACACCAGGGTCTTTTCCAAAAACCTGGGGCAGGCCGCTGGTGTTTCGCCGGCTCAGGTGAGAAAAGATTTTTCCTTTTTTGGTCTTTCAGGCAGACGAAAGGGCGGTTACCTTATCAGTGAGCTTCTGGAAAAAATTAACCGGATTCTTAGAAAAGATAAAACAGAAAAAGTTGTCCTGGTAGGAGCCGGCCAGCTGGGTAGTGCTTTACTTAAATACAGAGGATTTGAAAAGGAAGGTATCCAGATTGTTGCTGCCTTTGACGCTGACCCGGCGAAAATAGGGAAAAAGGGTGAAATACCTGTTTATCCGCTGGATGACCTTTTCCATTTTATCCGCCAAGAAGTGGTTCGGGTTGCCATTCTGACAGTACCAGCCTCAGTAGCCCAGGATGTAGCCGAACGCCTGGTAGCAGCTGGCATCCGCGGAATCCTCAATTTTTCTCCGGTGACGCTGAAACTACCGGAGCGTGTCATTGTCAGCAATATAAACCTGGCTATAGAACTGGAACATCTTCTTTACTACGTCAATGAAGGAAAAGAAGAAAATCGTTAGACTGAAGATTCATCTACCGTTACGTCTGCGCATCTTCTCAGGATTTGCGCTGATTATCTTGTTTATGGGTCTGGTTATCTTCATTTATGGTCGTTATTTTATTGCTCAAAATATTATCGGGAGAACCCAGAGAGAAGTAGCCAGAGCTCTGAAGGCTGCCTGGAGTGAATACAACAACCAGCTGCAACAACTCGGTTTAATTGCTGATTTTCTCTCCCGTTTCCATGCGATTAGAACAATAGAAAGTATTCCCCGAATTACAGAAATGAAAAAAAGGTACGAGCTTGATTACGTATATATTGATTATGCGGAAACAACAGAATTACCAGACGGTATCGTAACGGAAACAAGAGTGCTTACCTATGAAGAACTTAAACGTATCTGTCCGGAGCTGGCAGAAAGAGCAATCATTAAGGATAAACCGACGCCCATGGCCAGACCTACAAATCTGGGTGAACTGCGGAAAGCCCTGGTAATGGAAGCATCCACCCCCAGCAGGGACAAAGAGGGAAAGGTGAAAGGAAAACTCCGGGTAGGCAAGATTCTTAACTATAACTTCACACTCGTGGATAGGATCCAGAATATTATTTTTGAGAAGAGTACCTGGAAAGGGAAACCCACCGGTACGGTCACCATCTTCCTCGGTGACCGCCGGATTGCCACAACTGTGCGGACTGAAGATGGGCAGCGCGCTGTGGGCACCCTTCTTTCCCGCGCCGTCTCCGATAAGGTTTACGGGCAGGGTCTTTCCTGGAACGACAGAGCCTTTGTGGTCAACGACTGGTATCTCACTGCCTACGACCCTCTCCGCACCAGGGATGGCAGAATTGTCGGAATTCTCTATGTGGGAATTCTGGAGGCACCTTTCCTGCAGATTAGAGACCAGATGTATCTAAATCTGGGACTTCTGCTTGTCGCTGTCATTCTGGCATGCCTGGCTCTTTCTTACCGGATAGCCAGTGGTATCACCACACCGGTCCGTCAGGTTACAGCTGCTGCTCAGTCCCTGGCTAAAGGTAACTGGGATGTCCCGGTAGAGACCTCAACCTCGGTTAATGAACTCAACATTATGCTGAATACCTTCAATATGATGGCTAAGGAACTACAAAAAGAAAGGGAAAAACTTCTCAATCTTAACCAGAAACTGCAGACCGCCAACAAAAATTATCTCAACATGGTTGGCTTTGTCTCGCATGAATTGAAAGGAGTTCTGGGTTCTATCATGATGAACATTTATGCCTTAAAAGACGGTTATCTTGGTCCGCTTAACGAGGCTCAGAAAAAGGCGCTGAATGCTGCGGCTAAAAGTCTGGACCATTTTGAAATGATGGTGAAAAACTACTTAGATCTTTCCCGTATCGAGAAAGGAGAATTGAAGTTAGCTATCCAGCAGCTGGACCTTCTGGAGGATGTGGTTAAACCGTGTTTGATTACTTTTGAAAAACCGCTGCAAGAAAAGAAGATGAAACTGCAGCAACAAATCCCGGCAGGAATAATTCTTAAAGGAGACAGGAGTCTGTTGCAG
>Ga0129301_1000313_pt1 | contig 26422 bp, 26 predicted proteins | sample ConPoolayeHmetaG_FD_94489 | JGI IMG/M metagenome (GOLD analysis project Ga0129301, IMG submission 94489) | Hot spring microbial mat communities from California, USA to study Microbial Dark Matter (Phase II) - Cone Pool mat layer H metaG ...
CTTTAAGCATATTAAACCTTTTCTGTTGCCGGAACGTATTAAAATATGGTAATTTTCTGGCTATGGGTTTTAAGACTTTAGATTGGAAAAATGGGAAACTTCTTCTCCTCGATCAGACTAAACTTCCGCGAGTCAAAATTTATGTCTCCTGCACTACGGCTCAGGATGTGGCCCAGGCCATTAAAAAAATGATCGTGCGGGGAGCTCCGGCCATCGGCGTGGCTGCTGCCTTTGGGTTTGCCTTAGGGGCCAAACAGGTTAAGAGTTCCCAACCCTCCATTTTCCAACGGGAAATGAAGAAACTGACCCAAGAATTGCTGCAGGCTCGGCCGACAGCCGTAAATCTACGTTGGGCTATAGATCGCCAGCAAAAAGTATTAGCCCAAAATATTAGCCAAGGAATAGAAGCTGTCCAAATTGCTTTGGTAAAAGAAGCTCAAAAAATTCTCCAAGAAGATGTCGCCACTAATAGGGAAATTGGCCGGCAAGGACAAATACTCATTCCCGATAACAGCAATATTCTTACCCACTGTAATGCGGGGGCTTTGGCCACGGCTGGGTACGGAACAGCTCTGGGAGTAATTCGCGCCGCCCATGCGGCCGGCAAAAAAATTCATGTCTTTATTGACGAAACCCGTCCTTTTCTTCAAGGAGCACGCTTAACGGCCTGGGAGCTAAAACAAGACGGCATTCCTTGCACACTTATTGCTGATAATATGGCGGGAGATCTGATGCAGAGAGGGAAAATACAATTGACCATTGTCGGTGCCGACCGGATAGCGGCTAATGGGGACGTGGCCAACAAGATTGGTACTTACTCTTTGGCCTGCCTTTGCCATCTCCATGGTCTACCTTTTTACGTGGCGGCCCCGCTCTCTTCAATAGACCTTTCTACCCCCACGGGAAATCAAATTCCTATTGAACAGCGGCCGGCAGAAGAGCTAATTTATCTGTATGGCCAGCCCCTGGCCCCCCGCAGCATAAATGTATATAACCCGGCATTTGATATTACGCCGCAAAAATTCGTTCAAGCCTTAATTACTGAAAAAGGAATTATCCGCAGACCATTAGGAAAAAATTTACACAAAATTTTCCGTGGCTAGTCACGATATTTTTTAGGATGTTTCTGGAAAGGAGAAAAAATGATATCCCAAATTTTAGTTAATTTGATTGCCAAAAATGCCGATCCTTTAGCCCAAGCTTGGCTTAAAGATGTCCGCCAAAATCCCCAGACCCCATTTTTCCATACTTTTCGTGAAGATTTGCTCTTAGAAAGGGCGCGCAGTATCTACCAAAACTTAAGCCACTGGCTAAGCATCCCTACCCCCAAAGAAGAGACTGTTAAATATTACAAAAATTATGGCCGGGAACGTTGCCAAGAAGGATTCCCTTTGGCCGAATTAATATATTCATTTATTCTCTTCCGCCGCCACCTTTGGCTTTTTGTATTGCATTCAGGTTTTTACGATAGTGCTTATGAATTGTTGCGCGTATTGGAACTAAATAACCGGGTTATTCTTTTCTTTGACCGCGCCCTCCATAGCGTGGCCTTAGGTTATGAAGAGTGTGTGCGGCAAAAATCTCAGTAATCAAAATTAACTACCCCATCCGGAGTTATAACTAAAATAGTCTTTTTCTCATCGCGGATAATGATCGTAAAGTCGTGGTAAGTGCGCCCATTGATGATTAAACCAGTAAGCTCATTATCTTGAGCGATTACGTGGCAACCCGCATAACTTTCCAGAACGCGGCGTACTAATTCCAAGCGTTGGCCGCGCACCTTTTCTCCTCTCTCAAAGAGAATCCGCTTCTGGGCGGCGCTCTTCTCTTCGGCGTGGAGGTCAATTACCTGTCCTAAATTGCTGAGCCCTAATACCCCAAAAAATATCCAAATTTTTTTACCCATCGCAAACCTCAATGCTCAACGGAATTTCCTTAACTGCTCATTTCCTTTTCCCCATGCTTCGTATCTGCATAATGTTTAATTACCAATCCTTTGACCATAAAAATAACGCCTTCAGCTATATTAGTAGCATGATCGGCAATCCGCTCCAAGCAGCGGCTGACGATGATTAAATGGGCCGCCCGGGTAATAGTTTTCGGGTCAGCCATCATATAGGTAAGCAATTCTCTAAAAACTTGGTCATTCAAACCATCTACCTCATCGTCCCTTTCACAAACTCGCCGGGCCAGATCAGCGTCACCCTTAACAAAGGCATCTAAGACATCTTTGACCATAGATTGGGAAATTTGGGCCATGCGGGGAATATCAATATAGGGTTTTAACTGCGGTTCTTGATTTAAGAGAATCGCCCGCTGGGCAATGTTAGCTGCCTGATCGCCAATTCTTTCTAACTCAGTATTGATGCGCATGGCAGAAGTGATAAAACGTAAATCAGCAGCCATGGGCTGGTGTAGAGCCAGAAGTTTTAGACACTGATCGTCGATCAAAAGTTCCAGCTCATTAATCTTTTCATCTTCCTTGATAGTTTTTTCTGCTAAAGCAGAATCCCTCTGCACCAAAGCAGCTATAGCATTGCTTATGGCCTGTTCCGCCAGCCCAGCCATCTTCAAGAGGTTTTCTTTCAGCTTTTTTAATTCTTGATGAAAATGCGTTTCCATCTCTCCTCCTTTTTTAGCCATATTTCCCGCTTAAATAATCTTCGGTTATCTTTTTTTGAGGTTTAGTGAAGATTTGCGCAACCGGTCCTTCTTCGATAAGTTCCCCTCCTAATAAAAAAGCTACGCGGTCCGCAATGCGGGAAGCTTGCTGGATATTATGGGGCACAATTACTATAGTGTATTTCTTTTTTAATTCATAGAGGGTTTCTTCAATGGCCCGAGTGGAGATAGGATCAAGACCAGAGCATGGTTCATCAAGCATGATTACTTCTGGGTCAAGAGCCAATACTCGGGCAATGCACAATCTTTGTTGCTGTCCGCCGGATAGGCGAAAAGCAGAATTAGTAAGCCTATCCTTGACTTCATCCCATAAGGCGGCCGCTTTTAAAGCAGCCTCGACAATTTCCTGGAGGTTATTCTTTTGGCCAATACCTTTAAGGCGGGGACCGTAAGCCACATTCTCAAATATAGAAAGGGGAAGAGGTGTAGGCAAGTCAAAAACCATACCCACGCGCCTACGTAATTCCGGAAGAGAGATGGAGGAGTCGTATATATCTTGGCCATCAAGAAAAATATTTCCGGTATGTCTCGTTCCATGGATTAAATCAGTTAAACGATTTAGACTTTTTAAAAGGGTAGTCTTGCCGCTGCGCGCCGGGCCCAAAATGGCAAAAATCTGTTTTTCATCAATGCGGAGATTAATATTCTTCAGAGCGAGGTAATTTTTCGTAAAAAAAATTTGAATCTTTATTTTTCCTTCAGAGTCCATTAATTAATAATATCATTATTAGCAAGGCCGTGCCAGTGGCCTACCGCAAAATTTTAAAAAACGGGTAATAGTTTTGAGAAAAGGGTTATTAAATTTTCCATTAAAGCTTTTAAAAGAGGAAGTTATTTTTCACTTCTTCTCTTTTGTTTTTTCCAACTCTTTCTTGAGTCCCTGGACCTTCTCGCGAAATTCCCGGGTGACTTGATTCGACTCTTCCAAATCAGTAATCACGTGCGGCGTGAGCAGTAAGACGGTCTCTGTTTTGTTAATATCGCGCGTTTGATATCCGAATAAAGCTCCTATGATCGGAAGGCGGCTTAGGAAGGGAACCCCGGAAGCGCCAGCTTCTTTTTTATCTTCTATAAGGCCGCCGATGACGATAGTCTGCCCTTCCATAATAGAAAGGGTAGTTTTGGCTGTCTTTTTCTTAAATACGGGAATGTTATCGAGGCTGCCTAATTTGGTGCTCGCCACATCACTCTGCTCCAAGTTAATCTCCATAGTCACCAGCTTAGCATCACTAATGCGCGGGGTGACGGTTAGAATAATACCAATATCTTTATATTCAATTGTCCCTTCCACCACTGAAGGCGAAGTGGTAGCTGTGGTGGTATAAGTCGTAGTCAAGATAGGTTGCGCTTTACCAATTTGAATCTTTGCTTCTTTATTGTTAGAGGCTAAGATATGGGGCGAGGAGATCATCTTAAGCCGATTTTCAATAGCCGAAGCATGAATGGCAGCAAAGAGGCGATCTGTAGAGGCAATGGAATAGCGTAAGCCGGAGGAAAAAGTTTCTGGAGTAGCTACCCCTCCCATACCTACAGTATAAGTGTAAGGTCTTACTCCCTGGACGAAGGTATCAGTGAAAGTGGAAAACTCCAGACCATATTTAGTTAAGTCAGTTAAAGTAACCTCTGCTAAAAAGACTTCAATAAACACTTGTTTGGGATAGAGATCAAGTTTCTTGATGGTTTCCAGAATAGCTTTATAATCACGAGGATAAGCGCGGATGATTAGGGCATTAGTAGTCTCGTCCACCACAATATTAATTTCTCCCTCGGGCACGCTCCCTTCTGGTAAAGGAGCTTTTTCTTCTTTAGGTGGAGTAGCTGGTGCAGGAGATGGTGTAGTAGTGGGGGTTGGGGGTTTGACGGTTCGCGCTGGGGTAGGAGGGGTAGGAGTTACGATCTTCTCTTTAAAGTCTTTTTTATCCTTGGTCGGGACATATACTTGTTTAAGAACCTCCGCTAAATCTTTGGCCTTCCCATTTTGGACATAATAAACAAAAACCCCCAATTTTGTCCCTTCCGGTGGTGTCTTATCCAATTCCTGCAGCCATTTTTCAACTTTTTCAAAAATTTGCGGTATGGAGCTGACTACTAAAAGGGAATTAATGCGCTGAATAGGGGTAAAGGTAATACCCACTCCCCTTCCACTCTTCACATTTATTTCTAAGGAGGAAAATATTCTTTCCATTTCTTTAGCTATTTCATTGACGTCGGCATTCATAATCGGGTAAATCCTGATGCGCATATCCGCAAAAATGTCCACATCGAAGATTTCAATTATGGCAGCGGATTTTTTTATATTGCCGGCTAAGTCTCCGATGATCAAGATGTTATGAGCAGGATGCTCTACAATATCTGCCCCTTCAGAAAGAAATGGTTTGATCATTTTGGCCACTTCGGCCACGGGTATAAATTTTAAAGGAATGATCTGAATGCTGTATTTATCTTCTGGACTAAGATGATCGGGAAGTTTTAGGGTTGGTTGAGTATAAGCCCTTTTCGCTTCGGTCAAGGGCACAATCTCGTATATACCCTCTTTTTGGATAGCCGCCGCCCCGTTCAGGCGCAGTATCGATTGGAATATGGCTAAAAGTCCTTCGGTTGTTATTTGTCCGGAAGTATGAATATTCACTGTTCCTTTAACCCGGGGATCAACGAGATAATTTATCTTCAGCATATCGGCAATGACGCGAATGACTTCGTGCAGATCAGCATTATCAAAATTGAGGACTATCTTTGCTCCTTTAGCTACCTCGTTAGGTTTTTTTATCGGCAAGGGAGGCGGAAGCGTCACCGGTGAACTGGGCCTTCTTTTCTCTTCTATTTGGGCAGGAACTTTTGTTTCGGCTAATTTCTCTTTTTCGGACATACCTGCTGGAGGAATTTTTTCTGCCATATATCCGCTACTTTCTTTTTTAGGCATCTCCATGCTTGTTGGCGGCCTCATCCCCTCTTCCTTTTCTTTGCTTTTTTGCCCCGCCGTGGTCGCACAGCCAAAGCTTATAAAAAGAATTAATAAAATCAATAATCGGCAGTGAATAATTCTCAGGGTCATGCTTACGACACTCCTTTCTTAATCATTTTATTTATCTCCCTTAATTTCTTCGGGCAGAGGGGGTCTTCTTGACGGAGGTAGAATAGAACTCGGCGGTGCGGGTGACCCCTGGAGCAAAGGCGATTGATAGGCTGGGGGTTGAATTTCTCTTGTGGGTCCAACAAAGGGTTGCGAAGTTGGGGCAGGTGGTGGCGGAGTTTTCGTAGTTGGTACCGGCCCCCCAGGAGAAGAGCGTATAGGTTCGGTGGGGCGCGTCGGAGTTCTTATCTCCCTTCTCTTTTTGGGCGATTTTAAATCATATAAAAATACTTCATACACATCCCCCGGGGCTTCTAAGACTATCCGGTCGGGTAATATTTTCGTTAGTTTATATTCTCCTATTTGGTCTCCTAAATTTAATGTTTTAGTCGCTTTCTCTCCTTTGGCCAAAGATTTTCCTTGCAGGATCAAGGAAGCCTTCTGTACTTCATCTGTTATTAATACCCCTTGAAGTTGAAGTTGAGGGCGGTTCATAGGTGTGGCCTTTGGTTGCTCAGGATTAAGAGAAACGAATTCCCTCCTTTCCGGATGGAAGATATTCTTTTCTGCAATGATTGTCAGAGAGGAGGCGTCAGCTTTGCGAATATTCAGGGTGGATAAAGGGGGCAATGTTTCTCCTTTACTATCGCTGCGCTTGCTTTCCTCTTTGACGATCGATCCCGAATCAGGCTTAGTCCAGGTTTCATAATTCTTATTAAAAAGAAAGATAATCATTACGCTTAAAATGATATTCAGAAGCCCGTAATGCTTAAACATAGATTTGCCCCGCTTACTTTTCTTTGATCTTTTCTGGTATCTTGCTTCCTTGCATATAGGCCGAAACCATTAAATTGCCCTGCAGAGCGTTAGGCAGGCGTGGATTAATAATCAGCAGATCCAAATCGGAGATAATTATTAATTTTTCTTGGTTCTCTAAATCAGCGATAAAGTGGCTCAAATTCATCATACTATTCGTGGGCAAAAATTCTATCTGCAAAGATACTTGGCGAAAGGGACCTATATCTTTGGGCTCTAAAATGCGAAAACTCCTTAAACTCACAAAATTTTTTTCCGCGATTTTTTTTACCATATCCTGGAGGTTGGCGGCAGCTAACTGCAGAGTATCTCCAGAAATAAGTTTTTTATTAATTTCTTCCATCTGTTTCTTGGCTTTTTCCAAGTTTAATTCTACTTGCGACCTATTTTGCAAAATTTCGTTATACTGACTCAAGATTTTCCTTTTTAACAAGATCTCTTCTTCAGCTTTTTTCTTAGTCTCTTCCCAGGGGATAATGGCCAAGTAGTAGATGGTTAATGCGGCGACCAAGGCCAAGAGGAGCCAGAAGATGCGGGGAGAGGTAATTTGTCTCGGGGATACCAATTTTGGGGGCAGCATAATTAAAGCCTCTTTTTTTCCAGGTACATGCGAATTTTAAACCTTTCTTTTTCCTTATCACTACCCAAACGGCGATCGCGTTCTTTAGTCACCGGGGCCAAAAATTCCACTTTCTCAAAGAGCGGAGAGCGGTCAAGCAACGGAATAAGGTCAGAGGCTGAATCGGCGAATCCACTAATTTCTATTTCGCGACCAGTAGCTTTTAAATTCCATATCCAAACTGTGGGGGGCAATATTTGGGTTAGCTCTTTCAAAATATCTATCTTACGGACTTCTAAAGAACTAAGCTTTTCAAACTCCGCTATCTCTTTGAGAATCTTTTCCCTTTCTTTCTTTAAATTTTCCACGGCGGTTACTTCGGGTTTCTTCCTATTTACTTCGGCCCGTAAAAATTGCAGTTCATCTTGGATTTTTCGGTATGAACCCCATACCCAAGAAAGAATAAGCAAAATGGTTAAAGAAAGCAAAAATATAAAAAGAGGCTTACCCATCTGGCGAGTTTTTTTCTTTTCCTCCTCCGCGAGAAGATTCAATTTATAAGGCGTCTTTATTAATCCCGGCAAAGGAACTCCCACGCCGCTATAAATGGCCGGAGGTAAAGATTCTCCTCGCCTTGTTTTTATTTTATGCCGTGGGGGAGGAGTTATATACTGCAAAGAGGGATGGTCAAGCCATGAAGATACAGATTTTGTTTCTGCTCCTGTTCCGTATACGTAAAACTCAGTTTGCCCCAGTTCGGTCTCTGGAACTCCACCCATTTGACAAATTTGAATAATCTTCTCCCCTTTTTTTTCAGAAGGTAAGGTAAAAAGAAAGTTTTCCTGCCATTGCCCTTCCTTGAGAAAATTAATCTCCGCCATTGATCCCTGCAGGTCGAGTAAAACCGTATTATTTTTATAATTCCCTCCCACATGGTAAAAGAAAAGGTTGAGCGCTCCTAAGGAAGAAATCTGGATAGCTCGGGGTTTAAGACCAATTTTCTCTAATAGAGCAAGATAATGAGCAACTTCTCTTTTCTTGCTAAAGAGAACTACTAAACTTAGTCCTTGCCCGTCCCGATGGAGAATTTGATAATCAAAACAAATTTCTTCTACTTCCCAGGGAACGTATTTAGGCGCCTCATACTCTAAAACCTGGCGCAGATTTTCTTGAGCAGCTAAGGGCAAACGCAAGAAACGGATGACGGTTTTTTCCCGCGGCATAGCCAGAAAAACTTTATCATTAGCTACGCCATATTGAGCCACAAAATTGCTAAGGAAAGGAAGCTGATCCTCAACGGAAAAATCTTCTGCCCAAGTTTTTACCCGATAATCCACCAAGCTAATCCCTCGCCAAGCTTTTTGCAAAAGGCAAAGGACTAAATGATTCTTTCCTAAGTCAATTCCTAAGCTTAAATTGTTACCAGCCATACCTGCCGCAATCCATCAGGGAATATGGTCGATCCACTGGATTACCTTATAACCATTTTTTTCTCGGGCATCGATTTTAATGATGGCTTTCAGACTCCTCCCCAATTCGTTCTCCCTCATCCATGCTCTCGTTTCAATTGTATAGTAAGGATGTAAAGGCCGAAAAGAAATAAACCGGCCAATTTCTTTCAAAAAAGGTTGTATTTCCGGCACGCGCTGACTGAGATCGGTCAAGTTTTCAAATTCCCTCTCTTCCCGCATCGAAATTACCTTCTCCGCTATTTCTCCGGGTAATCCCAAAAAACACCGGAGCACCGGCCACCCCGCGGCATTAAGATCAATCTGTTCGCCCGCGGCATAAACAGAGAAGATGTCTTTCAAGCCGACTATTTTTTCTTCTTTTTCTCCAGGGAATAAAATTTTTTTTCCCCAAAATAATTCTTTACTTACCCCCCTAACTAACAAAAGTTCTTCGATAGTGGCCAAGTTTCCATTTTTACAATCATAAGGTTCTTGGAGAGACCGGTAGTATTCATTTTCTGCTCCATGAGCCCGATAAAAATCATCAGGGTCGCGCCAATCAAGTATAGAGTCCACCAAAATATCTCGGCTTTCTCCTTCCAACCCTAAACACGTGGCCACTTGACGCAAAGTTCTCTCGGAAGCCAAATTAATATTTATTTTTCCCGCTTCTCCATAAATACGTACCTGGCACGTTCCCTGGCCAAGGGAGAAAGTGTAAGGTCGGCCATCAATTAACCACTCCCACTTGGCGGCCGGAATTTGCTCTCGGAGCAGATCTTTTTTCTTTTGCCTAAGGAAAGGATCATGCCGACAGTTCAGTTCCCCAAGGGCTCGCTCATATGCTCCGCAGGCCCAGGCATATAGTTGGGCCTCTTCTTGGTAATTTTTTACGCTATAGCTCTCTAAGCGCATGGCTGAGCTAAATTCAAAGGCCACGATCACCAGGATCGTAATAATCCAAATAGTAACTACCAGAGCGACTCCCTTTTCTGGGCTATTTTTTCTATTTTGTCTGTTCATCTTCATCCCGTCGGCCTTTGCGGTATTACTCTCCTTTGGGGAACGGTCTTGATCTCTTCCCAGCGGCAAGCCGGAAGACGCATTACTAAATCTACCTGAGTGGACTTTCCTTTTTCTATTTCTTTTTCGTATTTAAAGCGCAAACGCACAGCCGCTGGCAATTGACCCCGCTCTTTACCCGACCATTCGCGCAGCCATTCCGCGTTAACACCATTGACCTTATCTTCCTCTTGGTAGTATTCAAAGTAAGCTCCCTTTAGATTTTTGAGTAGAGGCCAAGCTGCCTCCGGATCATAAACTTCTTCCTGGAGGTCTCTGTTAAGCACTCTTTTTTCCGAGAAGAAGAGAGTGCCCTCGCCGTTTTGCTGGCGCAAATCATAAATCACCAACACTAACCCTTCTAATCTTTTATAGCGTAATGAATACGTGGAAATGAATTTCAGCATCTGGGCGGTCCCTTCAAAGAATAAGTAATCTCCTTCGGCTTTGCTACTTTTGACCTTATAAGGTTGGGCCGACTTGATCTGGCGGAATAGATATTGTTCTACCGTCCTAATCTGTTGATCTATTTCTTGGATTTCTTCCCCTTTATGCCATGAAGAAAGAGCCAAGCGGAAAACTCCAAAGATCATTAAGAGGACAAATCCCAGAATGGTTAAAGTAACCATCACCTCTACTAACGTGAATCCGCCGGTTTTTTTTCCGCAAAAAACGTTCTTCAAATTTTTTCTTCTCCAGCAGTTTCTTTTAAAAATTTATAGGTTTCTAAAACCAAGTTTCTTTCTTTAATCCCCGCTTTCCAATTAACTTTTAACTTAATCTGATAAAGTTCCAAAGGTACAGGTACTTCTCCATATTTTTCCCTCAAAATTTCTGTTTTTTTAATTTCCAATTGCCAACGGTAGTTTTCCGGCAGCTCCCCTTCTTCCAGGCCTTCTTGCAATCGGGGTTGCAAGATAACTTCTTCTAATTTCATTCTGGCCCAGGCTGTGGCGCGCGAATACTCATTAGCGGTTTTTCCTAGCCGCAAGGCGCCTGAAAATAATTCGATGAGGACAATTAAAGCTATGCCCATTAGGCCTAAAGCTATAACCACTTCTATTAAAGTAAAGCCAAAACTATTTACTAGGCGTCTCATATCTAAATTTTTTCTATTTCTACTAAGCCGGTTAAAAAACTGATCTTGATGAGGTACCCTTTTTGCTCTGGATCGGCCAGCAGTATTTGGCCGCCATTGGCCTGCCCTGTAGGGTAAAATTCAATAGCCGGTAAATCTGTATTGTATTTCCCGGGGTTTATTTCTTCTCGCAAATTTATGCCCGCGGGGATTTGATATTTAATCTTCTCTATCCAGGTGATACCTGTTTCTTCTTTTTTTTCTGATATTAGCGCCCGGACGATTAATTCTCTTTGTTTTTGATCGATAAGGATTTGATGTATTTGCCCTTTTTGAATCGTGGCGAGACGGCAATAGCGTAAAATTCCCGCTATTTTTTGGGCCGTTCCTTTTAATTCTACGGCCTTGGCCAGGCGGGCCATAGAAGGGACGACTAAATACCCGGCCAGGCTCAACAAGATAAGAACCAAAACTAATTCGAGGAGCGTAAAGCCTTTATTTTTTCTCATCAATATCCTTCCAGCTCACAATATCTTGATTTTCCCCTTCCCCGCCTTCAACTCCATCCAGGCCATATGAAATTAAATCATACTCTCCATGCTCTCCCGGACATTTATAAACATAGGCTCTCCCCCATGGATCTTTGGGGATTTCTTTTGGCAAATAAGGACCTTTCCACCCCTCCATTCCCGAGGGTTTCTCTCTTAAAGCTCTTAATCCTTCTTCGGTAGTGGGGTAACGGCCTACGTCCAAGCGTAAAGCATCCAGAGCCGTCCCGAATAGCTCAATCTGCGCTTTGGCTGCCTTTTGTTTAGCTGTACTCACTTTGCCGAAAAGTCTTGGGCCCACTAAGGCAGCTAACAGACCAATGATAATAATTACTATTAGCAATTCAATCAAGGTGAATCCTTTAACTCTCCTTGATTTTCTCAGCATCTATCCTCCTTAGAATCTACCCTTTATCCCCCACTCTCCCCCGTGGTCGGGTGTCAGTAGGACAGTGTCGGAACGACAATCGTACCGATTCGTCCCGACTCTTATCTACTCTCCCCATGCTTGGGGAGAGGTTTTAGGTTGAGGGGTTAAAAATGGCCAAGGTCATTTATTCAATGCTTCTATTAATCATTAAAAAGGAATCTCTTGTAAACTAAAAACTGCTAAAAGCATGGAGATGACGATAAATCCAATAATAAGTCCCATGACTAAGATGATTAAGGGTTCCAACAAGGAAACTAAACGCTTGGTAGTGTTTTGAATGCTCTCTTCATAGCTAGTAGCTACTTTGTGCAACATCTCTTCCAGTTTTCCGGTTTCTTCCCCAACCTCGATCATATGCACAGCGAGGGCGGGAAAGATCTGTATTTCTTTTAAGGCTCGCGCCATCCCTTTGCCTTCCCGCAGCCGTTCCTGGACATAATCAATGGCCTTGGCTACAGCTTGGTTTTGAGAAACTTCTCTTACCAGACTAAGGGCAGACAAAATGGGTACGCCGCTTTGTAACAAAGTTCCCAAAGTCCTCGAAAATCTGGCCACTTCAATTTTTTTTATGAGCGAGCCGAAGGCCGGCCAGGATAATTTGAAACGGTCCCAGCGCCATCTTCTCTCTTCGCCTTGAATATAGGCTTTCAAACATATGTAAAAAAAACCAATTAAAACAATTCCTAACCACCAATAATCGCGAAAATATTGACTTCCCACCAAGACCATCTGCGTCGGCAGAGGAATAGCTTGACCAAGATCGGCAAAAAGGCGACTGAAACGGGGGATAACGAAAGCTACCAAAATAGTAATGGAAACGGCACTCACGGCAGTCAATATAACCGGGTAGATTAATATGGAAATCAAATACTCCTTTATTTCTTTTACTCTTTGCAAATACTGCACCAAGCGCATAAAAATGGTTTCTAAAAAACCCCCTACTTCCCCAGCTTTAACCATGTTAATGTATAAATTAGGAAAAACCTGCGGATGATTGGCTAGGGCTTCTCCTAAGGAGCTTCCGCCGCGGATCCGAGCTAAGACATCGCGGAGAATTTCTTGCATTCTTAGATCGGGAGTTAAAGAAGCTAATATATCTAAGCTGCGGTCCAAAGGGAGCCCCGCGGAAATTAATGTAGCTAACTCCTGCGTAAAGGTCAACAGATTACTTATTCTCCTCCGCCCGGAAGGGAATGAGGGAAGACGCCATTTTTTTAAGGTTCTCTGCCGGGAGACAACGCGAACGGGTATATAACCCTGGTCTTGCAAATTGCGGACAATGGTTTTTTCATCCTTTCCTTCGAGAAAGCCTTCAACTACTTGCCCAGTATTAGTTATCGCTTTATAAAAATATTCAGCCATTTAAATTATTTTTTCTATAAAATACTTTAATTTTTTTGATCTGCGCCAGAAATATTTTAAGTGATATTTTCTTCCTGAGTTACCCTCAAAACCTCGGAGATCGTGGTTATTCCGCGTTTTACTTTCAACCAACCATCTTCTCTTAAAGTGCGCATCCCCTTCTGCAAGGCTACCTGTTTTATGGTATTGGCATCTTTTCTATCTAAGATCAATCGTTGAATTTCCTCGTCCACCTTAAGCAGTTCAAATATGCCTGTTCTTCCCCAATATCCTGTGTGCGAACAGTTCGCGCAACCCCGGACTTCGTGAATTTTAAAAAATGGTAATTCTTCTTTAGCAATTTTCATCTCTTTTAAGACTTGGGGTTCAGGAGAATAACTTAGCCGACAATGAGGACAGGATACGCGTACTAATCTTTGAGCTAAAATACCCAAAATAGTAGAAGAAAGTAGATAATCTTCCATCCCCATGTCAATGAGGCGGGTAATAGCACTGGGAGCGTCATTGGTGTGGAGGGTACTCAAAACTAAATGGCCGGTAAGCGCTGAGTGGATGGCTATTTCAGCAGTTTCGGCATCGCGAATTTCTCCAATAAGGATCACATCCGGGTCTTGGCGCACTATCGAACGCAAAGCGTTGGCAAACGTAAGACCAATGGCCGGCTTTACTTGGATCTGATTAATGCCGGGTAATTGATACTCTACGGGATCCTCTACCGTGATAATCTTTTTTTCGGCAGAATTTATTTTTTGTAAGGCACAATATAAGGTCGTAGTCTTACCGCTCCCCGTGGGGCCGGTGACCAGGATTATGCCATGAGGATGACGAATAAGTTCTTCCACTTCTCGGCGGGTGTCTTCCTGGAAGCCGAGCTGTTCCATTTCCAAAACCATGCTGCCTTTATCCAAGATGCGCAAAACAACAGACTCTCCGTGAATAGTAGGCACAGAAGAAACTCGGAAATCAATTTCTTTTCCCTTAACGCGCAGCATCATCCGCCCATCTTGAGGAAGACGTCTTTCGGCTATATTTAGCTTGGCCATAATTTTTAAACGGGAAATTATGGCTGCTTGCAGTCGCTTCGGAGGTGATTCTACATCGTGGAGAACGCCATCTATTCTATAGCGCACCCGAAAGTGATCTTCAAAAGGTTCGAAATGTATATCACTAGCCCTTCTTTCAATGGCCTTGGTAATAATTAAATTTACTAACCTGATTACCGGCCCTTCCGAAGCCATATCTCTCAGAAGATCAACATTTTCTTCCTCATCGCTGCGATACTCAGGCAAACGATCAATGTCTTCTATAATCTTCTCCATGGAAGTTAAGCCAGAACCATAAACCCGATCGATGCCTCGCTTAATGTCTTCTTCCAAGCCAGCCAAGACTTTAATTTCATACTTTATGGCTAAACGCAGAGCTTCCAAGGCATGAAAGTCTTGTGGGTTGGCCATTATTATAGTTAAAGTATTATTTTCTAATTTAGCCGGCAAAATTTTAGCGGCTTTCATAAAATGGAGGGAAATTTGGTCAAAAAGAATTGGTTCATCTGGAAAATCTTCTGCCTTGGCAAAAGGGACTTTAAAAATTTCTGCCAAAGCCGATTGATATTCGGCTAAAGTTATATAACCTTTTTTGAGCAGGATTTCTTCTAAGGAATATTTGTCATCTAAAGGGTCTTCCTTTATTAATTTTTCATAATCCCCTTTTTTTAATATACCTTTGTTAATTAAATGGTTTAAAATATAAATCTTAAAATTTTTCGTCATAATTTTGCCCTCCACTCTGCCTGCTATCAATTTCAGAACCTGGCCAAAGAGGGCAGGGTAATTTTGGGTTAGATTATATAATAATAATCGGCAGAAAAAAATATTAAAATTACTATTTTTATGCCGCAAAGGACCGGTTTCCATCTTCATGGGCTATAAATTAACCAGATATGAAGAGAAGAAATTTTGGGGCCTAAATCGCCAAATTTTTGTTCTTGGTTGGGTCAGCTTTTTTACAGATGTGAGCAGCGAGATGATTTATCCGCTCCTCCCCGTCTTTTTGACCAGCGTTTTAGGGGCCAGCCCTACTTTCTTAGGTTTTATTGAGGGGATAGCGGAAACTACGGCTTCCCTTTTCAAGCTCTTTTCTGGTTGGCTGTCCGATCGATGGCAAAAAAGAAAAGCCTTGGTGGTATTTGGTTACTTACTATCTTCTGTCGTTCGTCCCCTGGTAGCAGTCGCTACTTCAGCCAGCCAGGTGCTAATAATTCGTTTCCTCGACCGGGTGGGGAAAGGAATCAGAACGTCTCCGCGTGATGCTTTAATCGCTGACTCAACCACAGAAGATGTTCAAGGAAAATCTTTTGGTTTTCAAAGGGCTATGGATCATACGGGGGCGGTAATTGGGCCATTCATCTCATTTTTATTGATCTCTTATTTCACCCAAGATTACCGCCTTATCTTTGCCTTGGCTTTTATCCCTGCTTTTGGCGCTGTTTTCATCTTAATTGGGGGAGTGCGCGAAAAAATTATTTCCCCCCTCCCTTCCGTAAATCCTTGGAGAAAATTTAGCCTAAAATCTTTTTCTCCATCCTTCCGCATTTTTCTTCTCGCCGTCACTATTTTTAGTTTAGGAAATTCCAGTGATGCTTTCTTGATTCTGCGCGCTAAAGAAAATGGGGTAGGCGTGGCTTGGATTCCTGTCCTTTGGATGATCCTCCATGTGGTGAAATCTCTTTCAGCTACCCCCGGTGGAATTCTTTCCGATCGTTGGGGGAGGAAAAAGACCATTATTCTCGGTTGGCTTCTTTATAGCGCCATTTATTGGGGATTTGCTTGGAGCAAATCCCCAGAAGCAATCTGGCTTCTCTTTACGGTCTACGGTCTATTTTATGGCCTTACGGAGGGGGCGGAGAGGGCCTTGGTCACGGATTTAGTTCCGGCCACTTGGCGCGGCACAGCTTTTGGTTTATACAATTTCTCCGTTGGGTTGAGTACTTTACCCGCGAGTCTGCTCCTAGGCTTTTTTTGGGAAAAATTCGGCGCTCCCTTCGCTTTTTCTTTCGGAGCCTCCTTAGCCCTCCTGGCCGTATGTTTATTGGGGTTTGGTCTAAAAAAATAAAAAATCGAATTTTTATATTCTATGAATGGGGAAAATTACTTTTTTTAGATAAGCTAAAATGCGATCAATTTCCTTATTTAATCGCTCTTTTTCCTCTCCCCGGGCATATAGAGGTAGGTCGTATAATTCTCCGGCCTCGATTTCCGGGCCGTACATCATGCCCCCTACTGCTCCCGCGTATTCATCTTTGGGCTCTTGGCCGCTTAGAATGGCCCAAGCTAAAGTCCAATTTCGCGCGGTTTTGTATAGGTCATAACCGCCGCCACCTAAAACCAGAATGGAGGAAGAGTTTTGGGTGAGTATCTTTATTGCTTGGCTATAGCTGGCATTGGTAATCTGCAAATGAGTTAGGGGATCGGCTACGTGCATATCAGCGCCGATTTGGGCTATAAGAATGTCCGCATTGAAGCTTGCTAACAGGGGAGGGACAATTTCTTTAAAGGCTCTAAGAAAAACTTCATCGTCGCAGCCTTGGGGTAAAGGGAAGTTAATATTATATCCCCTCCCCTTTCCTTCCCCAATTTCATCTTCAAAGCCTGACCAAGGGTAGAGGAATTGTCCGCTTTCATGAAAAGAAATTTTTAAGACGCGATGGTCACGATAAAAAGCTTCCTGCACTCCATTTCCATGATGAGCATCAATGTCCACATAAGCCACGCGCCGGCCTTCTTGTAAAAGATCAGCAATGGTTACTCCTATGTCATTTATATAACAAAATCCTTCCGCTCGATTTCTGCGGGCATGGTGAAATCCACCCAATGGATTAAAAGCTACGTTAACTTCACCAGCCGCAACCAATTCGGCTCCTAATTGGGTGGCTCCCGCACAGAGAGCGGCAAAATCAAAAACTCCAGGAAAAATAGGGTTGTCTTCAGTACCCAATCCATATTGCAAAAGTTTACTGGCCAATTCATCAAAACCTTCGCCTAAAATATTACCGTTTAAAGTATTGGCCCTTTGCAAAACTTTTAAAAAATTGGGATCATGGAATCTACTCAATTCGGCTAAAGTTAAAGGTAAGGGTTTAATCATTCTTATCCAAGGTCTTTCGAGAAGACCGTAGCGATGGCAAAGATCAAGCATAATTTTAGCTCGCACCGGCTTAAAGGGGTGATGAGGGCTGAATTCAATACTAGTTAGTTCTTCCGCATAAATAAAAGCGCAATTAAATTTTTCGCTCCGCGGTTGCATAATCTTAATATCATATATATTATTTGGGGAGGGTCAATATTTTTTTCGCCTAACCGTTGGTACCTTTGAAAAATTAGACAGAATCCCAGGAGGAGATGGAGAGGTAAGCGAGTTTTTTGTTGACTTTGATTTCCCAGAAAATGCTGCCGATATGACTATGCAGGAGGTTTGGTCATGGAAGATTACACGCCTTATATTGGTCAATTATTTCAGGAAAAGACAAAATATTTGCGCTCCACCACTGGATCTTCTTGGGCTACCCAAAGAGCAGTTGCCTATGATCTTTCACCCAGGAAGATTATTCCTTTACCTAAGCCGCGCTTTGTAAAAGGATTGGATTTTTGGCAAATTCTTAAGCAGCGGCGCTCAATTCGCGATTACCAAACAGGTTCCCTTTCATTGATTGAGCTGGCTAACCTCCTTTGGGCGACGCAGGGGTTAACTGAGGGAATGGGTTCTCCCTGGTATCGCACAGTTCCCTCAGCAGGAGCTCTCCACCCCATCGATACTTACTTAGTGATTAATCGGGTTGAGGAAGTGCCTTCCGGGATTTACTATTTCCAAGTGGAGGATTTTTCTTTGCAGGAGAAAAAAGTAGGGGACTTCTCCCGCCCAATAGCCAGCGCGGCCTTGGGACAAAAAATGGCTATGACCGCCGCTGTGGTCTTTGTCTGGGTAGCGGTTATCGATCGTTGTCGGCAAAAATATCGTCAGCGAGCTTATCGGTATATTTATTTAGACTGCGGCCACATCGGGCAAAATCTCTATTTGGCCGCCACGGCTATGAATTTGGGGTGTTGTACTATTGGTGCTTTTTTCGATGACGAAGTAAATGCTCTGATCGAGGTAGACGGTCAGGAAGAAACCACAATTTATCTGGCCGCTATTGGTAAAATATAATTAAGGCAATTTATTTGGGCCAAAAAACTCTATTGTTTGTTACGGGCACTCCTTCAAGTTTTAAGAGATTAGCTTTTAGAGATAAGCCTCCCGGAGCGGAGAAACCAGTCAAATGCCCATTTTGGCCTAAAATTCTATGACAAGGGACGACCAAGGGCCAACGGTTTTGGGCATTAGCCGAACCTACGGCCCGTAAAGCCTGAGGTTTCCCAATTTTCTGGGCTAACCATCGATAAGTTCGTACTTGGCCATAAGGAATCTTGGCCATGGTTTTATAAACTTTCCTTTGGAAAGGAGTCGCTGCCGTCAAATCCAAGGGGACTTGGAAAATCTTCCGCTCTCCTAAAAAATATTCTTTAAATTGGGTTTTCACTTCTCGCCAATATTCGGCATCTTCTTTACAACCGGGAAATTCAGAGGTAATCTGCTTTTTTAGTTCTTGCTTTTTTAAACCTGGAAGGTAAATGCGCTGTACCCCTTTTTTATTCCCTACTAACCCCATCCAGCCCGGGCGCACGCGAAAAATAGTATACGTGCTTTCCATTCTCCCCTCCATTTCTGTTGCAGTTAAACTGATGTCAGCGTCCTTTAAGCAAGTCTTTTAAACGCGATTCGTTCTGCTTTAACCCAAAACCCAAGGTATTATAGAAGCTTTCCAACCATTCGGTAATACTCATTTTAACCTTATTCTCCACTTTTAAGCCATAGCGCCCGCAAAACTCACAAACTTGCCAGAACAAATCGCTTTTTAAAATCTCCTCTATATTATTTTTCTGTTTTTTCCCACATTTTGAGCAGATAACTTTTTTAATTACTTTCATTTCTTTTTCACTTTCCCAAAATTTACGACGCGCAAATTATTAGGCGGAGCAATTAAATATTTACGCTTAATCCCTTCAACCACCCCCCCTGTGTTCGGGTGTCAGTATGACAGTGTCGGAACGACAATCGTACCGATTCGTTCCGACTCTTATCGACTCTCCCCAGGCGTGGGGAGAAGGCCAGAATAAAGGGTTAAGAAGGGCACAGGTCATTTATTTAATGCTCCCATTAATAATGCCCAAATTTTACTGGGAATTATTAATTAACGTCAGCAAATTTTGTTAAATTTTAATGTACTTATCGTTTAAATAAGTAGATAAGTTTAGCATAGCAGAAAATGGTCATCCTGAAAATAAATATTTTCCCTTATTCTGTCCCAATTTTTCCCCAGATTCTAAAAATTACTTTTTTTCTTCCTCAGCGCGCAGGGCTTTCCTTAGTATTTTGCCCACATGGGATTTAGGAAGTTCTTCTCGAAATTCTACAATGGTAGGTGCTTTATAGCGGGCCAAGTTTTGGCGGCAGAAATCGATGATCTCTTCGGGAGTGGATTTTTCTCCTTTCTTTAAAACGACAAAAGCTTTGACTGTTTCTCCCCGGTAAGGGTCAGGAACCCCGATGACGCACGCTTCCATTATTTTGGGGTGCATGTAGAGAACTTCTTCTATTTCTCGGGGGTAAACATTATAACCGCCGCAAATGATCATATCTTTTTTGCGGTCCACAATATAGAAATATCCTTCTTCATCCATCCGGGCTATGTCTCCAGTATAAAGCCATCCTTGGCGAAGAGTTTGGGCGGTTTCTTCAGGCCGATTCCAATACCCTTGCATTACTTGGGGTCCTCTAAGGCAAAGTTCGCCCTCCTCCCCCGGGGGTAGCTCCCGTTCTCCTGATTCCAAGTCCACAATTTTGGCATCTGTGTCAGGTCGCGGAAGGCCTATGCTGCCAATTTTGCGTTTGCCAAAGAAAGGATTGCCATGAGTCACTGGTGAAGCTTCCGTAAGGCCATAGCCTTCGCTGATTTTCCCGCCAGTTATTTCTTCGAACCGCTTTAAGGCTTCTACAGGCATAGGAGCGGATCCACAACTGCATACTTTAATAGAGGAGATATCATATTCTTTTAGCCGGGGATGATTGATCAAAGCAATATACATAGTGGGTACTCCTGGAAACCGAGTTGGCCGGTATCTGTTTATTGCCTCTAAAGTATCGTCGACTTGAAATCTGGGCAGTAAGATAATAGTTGCGCCCAAGTAAATAGCTTCATTCATGGCTACGGTCATTCCGTAGACATGGAAAAATGGCAACACGGCCAGCATCCGCTCTTTGCCCATTTGGATTTCGGGGTTCCAGCTTACACATTGTTGCACATTGGCCACTAAATTAAAATGGGTTAGCATAGCTCCTTTACTTAAGCCGGTGGTACCTCCGGTGTATTGTAAGAGAGCCACATCTTCTGCGACCACTTTTATCTGGGGTAGAGAAAGTTTTTCTCCCGCCGTCCAAAGCTCTTTTAAGGCAAATGTTCCCGTCTGCTTATCTATTGGCGGAGAGGAAGGTAAATTGGCAAGAGAAGCATCGCGAAAATCCGTTAAAATAATTCTCTGCAAGCCTACTTTCTCTTTGACCGCGGCTAAACGAGGGTAAAATTCTTGCCCCGCAATAATATTGGCTACCCCCGCATCTTTAAGCTGAAACTCTAACTCTCTTTCCACATACATAGGGTTCACATTAACCACTACGCCCCCTATTTTTAATATGGCATAATAAGCGGCAATATATTGCGGACAGTTGGGGAGCATAATAGCTACTCTCTCTCTCGGCCCAAGACCAAGCTGGAAAAGAGCGGCCGCCAGATCGCGAGCCTTTTGAGCTAATCGGCGATAAGTTATTCTTTCTTCTTGAAAAATGACGGCCAGATTTTCGGGAAACTTTGCGGCTGCTTCATCAAGGAAATAAGTTAAGGGAACACGGTGGTAATCAAGATGAAAGGGTACACCTTTATCGTAAAACTTTAACCAAGGCTTTTGCATATTTTTTTCTCCATTCCTGGGCAAAAATTTATATGCCAATATAAGCCTGCTTTACCTTTTCTTCATTCAGCAAACTTTGGGCTTCTCCCGTTAAGACAACTTCCCCTGTTTCTAAGACATAACCACGATGGGCAACATTTAAGGCTAAAACCGCATTTTGCTCTACGAGCAAGATAGCCGTGCCTTGCTGGTTAATTTCCTTGATGACTTCGAAGATCCGGTTGACCAAGAGCGGAGCAATCCCCAAAGAAGGTTCATCCAGCATCAATAAGATAGGACGAGCCATAAGTGCGCGGCCAATGGTAAGCATCTGTTGTTCGCCCCCGCTCAAGGTTCCGGCCAGCTGTTCTTGTCTTTCTTTTAATACGGGGAAAAGTTCATAGATGCGCTCAATCGTCTCGGCCATCCCCTTTCTCTCATTTCGACGCACATAAGCGCCTAAAATTAGATTTTTATAAACGGTCAATTGGGGAAATAATTTTCTGCCTTCAGGACAATGAGAAATACCTAATCGGACGATTCTTTCAGGGGGCAAATTATCTATTCTCTTCCCCAAAAATTCTATGGTACCTTTTCGGGGCTCAGTGAGTCCGGAAATGGTGCGTAATAGAGTGGTCTTCCCTGCTCCGTTGGCCCCTAAAATAGCCACTAACTCCCCTTGCGCCATTTCCATAGAAATTCCGCGTAGGGCTTGGGCTCGACCGTAGAAAACTTCCACTTCCCTTAATCTAAGCAACATAACTCTTCCCCAAATAAGCTTCGATGACCCTTCTATCTTTTCCTACATCTGCTGGCTTTCCTTCCGCGATTTTTTGACCATAACTCAAAACCATCACTCTTTGCGGCAGCTCCATGGCTACTTTCATTTTATGTTCAATCAATACAATAGTAATCCCCTGGTCATTGATCCTGGCAATTAAGGAGATGAGGTCGTTTATCTCCTTAAGGTTGACACCTCCGGTGGGCTCATCTAAGAGAAGTAAGCACGGTTCCGTCGCCAGGGCCATGCCAATAGATAACCTCTTTTGCGCTTCTTGGGTCAAGGTGCTGGCTAATACATTTCTTTTTTCTGTCAGACCTATAAAATTTAATATATCTGCAGCTTTTTCTTGAGCAATTTTTTCTTCCTCTTGGAAACTACGGCTGTTTATTAAAGTGCCAAGGAGTGGAGCTTTGGCCCGTAAACGACAACCAATTTTTATATTTTCCAAAACAGTTTCTCTACCGAATATAGAAGTAATTTGAAAAGTGCGCGCAATCCCTTTTTGAGCTATGGTAAAAGGTTTTAGATGAGATATATCTTCTCCTTTAAAGGTGATTTTGCCTTTAGTGGGCGCCAAAAAACCCGTAATCACATTGAAGAGCGTGGTTTTCCCTGAACCATTAGGCCCAATGATGCTAAAAATTTCCCCTTCCTTTACGTAAAAGCTCAAGTCAGCAATAGCGCGCAGACCACCGAAATCTTTACAAAGGCCTTCTACTTCCAGAATCTTCCGGTTCATTTTCTTGCTTTTAAGAATAAATTAGCGGCCAGGAGATGGACTCCCCCCATGATACCTCCCCGCAAGAAAATAACAATAATAATTAACAAAAACCCATAGGCGACTAAGCGGGGAAAAGCCATCCCATGTAAAAGTTCGCTAATAACGGTTAAGCTAAAAGCCCCGATTATGGGCCCGGCCATTGTGCCTAAGCCGCCGATTAGACAGTAGATGAGGATCTCAAAGGTTACATGGTAATCAGAAATCTCTGGGCTAAGAAAACCTATATAAGAAGCATATAAGCCACCGGATAGGCCAGCGAAAAACACGCTAATTAAAAATGATTGTAATTTGGTAAATAAGGTGTTAATCCCTAGAGATTCAGCCAACTCTTCATTTCCGCGAACAGCCAGAAAAGACCTCCCAATCATAGAATTTACTATTCTTCTAATAATCAGCAAAGTCAAAATTAGGAAGGAAAAAACCAGATAATAATTAGCAGTCATCGTGGTAAAATTAATTTCTTTTCCAAATGGGAACGGAATAGGTGTTGGCCTGGGAATGCCCAGCAATCCCCTAACTCCTTCGGTAAGACCCTCCCAGTTTTCGATGATTACGGTAACGATGACATTGAAACACATCGTTCCTATAGCGTAGTAGGAACCTTTGGTCCGAAAAGCAAGCAGACCAATGAAAAATCCAATGGCCACGGTTATAGAGCAGGCCATAATTAGGGCCAGCCAGAAATTAATTCCTAACTTTAACATTAATAAACCTGTGCTATAGGCACCAATTCCAAAAAAAGCCCCATGGGCTAAATTAACTTGCCCCGTATAACCCATAATAAGATTCATAGAGGCGGCGGCTATTCCCCAAATACCGCACATGATCAAGATATGCATATAAAAACGGCTGCTGACGAAAAAAGGTATGGTGGCCACCACTATAATGAAGATAATATAGGCCAAATTTCTGGAAATGAAATTACTGAATTTTGTTTGCCTCATTTAGCCCCAAAGAGTCCCGTTGGTCTTATGGCCAAAACAGTAACCAAGACACCAAAGGAGAAAACTTCGTTATAAGCTGTACTGATATAACCCCCGCTTAGACTTTCCACTAACCCTAAAATAAACCCACCTATGATGGCTCCGGGAATACTCCCCATTCCGCCTAAGATAATAATTACAAAAGCTTTAAGGATGACTGGCCCGCCCATTCCTGGGTAGACTAAATGGATAGGGGAAATTAAAGCGGCAGCTATGGAGGCCAAGCCGGTGCCCAAAGCAAAAACTATCATGCGCACGCGATTTACACTAATTCCCATGAGCAAGGCGCCTTCGCGATCTTGAGCCGTAGCTTCTATAGTGGCGCCGATGGTAGTTTTTTTAATAAAGAGCTGCAGAAGAATAATTAGCAGGATAGTAACGGTGATAATGATTATTCTTTGTAAAGTAATTGTGAGGCCCATTACTTGGAAGGCCTCATAATGAACCGGGGGGAATCTTTTAAAGTCTGGGCCAAAAATATGTAAAGCCCCATCTACAAATATAAAGATTAGTCCAATGGCGGCTATAAAAGAATTTAAAGGAGATTCTTTGATCAAAGGCCGGTAAACTAAACGTTCTACTAACACTCCGATGGCTGCTAAGGCGATCATGGCCAGCATCATGGCCAGCCAGTAATTGAATCCCATTTGGGTGGCCAACAGAAATGTCAAATAAGCTCCGGCCATATATAAAGCCCCATGAGCAAAATTAGGAATATGTAATATTCCATATTCCAAGGTAAGTCCCAAGGCCACCAATGAATAGATGCTGCCCAGCATTATGCCGTTTAAAACTTGCTGGATAAACAGCGCCATTTCTGCATCATCTTTTCCATTAAAATTTTTAGTGTAGAGCAAGGGTTTATCCCTTGCCCTGGATGAGATAACTTTGAAGTTTATTCTCTTTATTTTTCAAGCAGAGATAAGAAAATTATAAAGATAAATAGATCTCACTTCGGCGTCCAAGTAGCGCCATACTTTTGGTACCAGGGGCGCGGATCAATATCAACTGGTTTACCAAATTTTCCCTCATCCACTTCCATGGCGAAGTAACCGGATAAAAATTGCCCTTCTTTAGTCATGGTATGAATGCCTCGGATAGCATGTTTGCCCACGGGTAGAACTTGCGGCACTGCCTCCATTATTTTATACACATCTGTTACAGTTCCCGCTTTCTTCATGGCCTCGGCAAAAATATACATAACTTCATAGTTGAAGGCTGATTCGGAAGTGGGAATAGTGTTAAATCTCTCTCTGTGTCTTTTGGAGTAATCTTGCATAAGCGGCAAAGGCATCATACCCACAGGACATACTCCCGTACTGGGGGAGATTAGTTTGAGTGGGGTTACTTTCTCCATCTCGTCCAGTTTACACTGGGATCCGAGAACAAAACCGCCCTTAAAGCCGAGTTCTCGCGCTTGCGATATAATCATGGCCGAAGGTTCTGAAGGGCCATAAAGGAAGATACAATCTGGCTTAGCGGCCAAAACTTTCGTTAGGTAAGGATAAAAGTCGGTCACTTTGGCATAATCAGCCGGGGCGTTAGCCACTATCTGCCCACCTTTGTCTTTCCAGAGAACCTCAAAAATTTGTTCGGCCAGTTTCCCTGATTCATGAGTACCACAAAGTAAGGCACCTTTGCGCCACCCCTTTTGCCAGCCCAGCTCGATTACTCCAGAATTATAAAAACCCATGGACATAGGTGCTTTGACCAATAACCTATTCCCCTGCTGCAATACAGCCGGATTATCAGTATAACCATGAATAATGAATTTTTCTTGTTCATTAAACTTCAGCATCCCTAATATGCCGCCGGCATGGGGACAAAAGATAAAAGGAGGTTTATGCAACTCGATTAAACGCCGGGCGTTGGTTACTGTATCAGCCGGTTTATAGCGATCATCTAAGGCTATTACTTTAAAAGCATATTTTTTACCCCCAACGGTAATCCCACCGGCAGCATTTATCTCTTCCACGGCCATTTCTAAACCCTCTAAGTTATTTCGACCGTATTTAGCTGCTCCTCCGCTCAAAGGTCCGGTATAGCCCACGTTAATTACATCGGCCAAAACCATAGAAAGATTGCCCATAAACGACGTTAAGATAAGAATTATTAAAAAGTTTATAATTTTTTTAAAATTTTTCCCCCCACCCATAACCATCCCCCTTTCTTATTTAATTTTTTTATTTAAAAGGTAAAGTTATATAACTAATTTATTAGCGGACCCCCCTGACCTCTTTATCTCTACTTAGCCAGAAGATAAAACCCAACATTCAATTATATTCTCGGAGCAAATTACCATTTTTGCCAAACAATTTCAAGCAAAACTTAATTGGCAAAGTAATATCTCACTGAAGGTTAGAAACTTTAACTTTTTTGGCTACAAATGAGGCATGTAGCCATTATTACATGGGTTTTAAATAAGGCATTTGGTAGCGGAGTATGGCGTAGGCCAAGGGTTCATCCCTTGCCGAAAAGAGGCAAGCCCTAAGGGCTTGCCCTACGAGAAATTAAAAAAACCTCAAATGTAGGGCAAGGGCTTGTCCCTTGCCGCATTTGGTTTTATTTCTTATATGTAATTACGACACAATTTCATTGGGGAAAGTAGATAAAGCCAGACCACGGAGTAAGATAAGAGTGATAGCTGTAAATATTTATTACTCGGAGCAATTAATTATTTACACTTATGCCCCTCACCCTCCCCCCGTGGTCGGGTGTCAGTATGACAGTGTCGGAACGACAATCGTACCGATTCGTTCCGACTCTTATCGACTCTC
>Ga0129301_1000326_pt1 | contig 25953 bp, 33 predicted proteins | sample ConPoolayeHmetaG_FD_94489 | JGI IMG/M metagenome (GOLD analysis project Ga0129301, IMG submission 94489) | Hot spring microbial mat communities from California, USA to study Microbial Dark Matter (Phase II) - Cone Pool mat layer H metaG ...
CAGGTATACTGTTTGGCTTATCTTCATTTCGCTCTTAAACTCAATTATTTTGTCAACGTTTTGCTGAGCCAAATGCTGATGATGTCCTTCTATTTCCTGTTTCGCACGTTCCACAGCCTCATCCTTGTCAACTTCGCTGTTAAAAACCTTGGCAAAACCTTCAATTTTTCTGAAATCATATGGGATCTTGCCCTCTAAAGGCAAATCATACTCTCTCGTAGGAAATTCCGCAGCTTTTCTGGCTAAAACAAGCCAATTATACCTCTTCCTTATCTGTCCTTCCTTAACAACAGACGGGGTAATCCGCTCAAACATCCCCTTATAAAAGGTTTCAGCATCAATCATTACTATCCAGAAAGGAACATACGTCAAGCTCTTATCAATCAGCCTAGCTTTTCTTTCCAAATCTGGAGGCTTCAAAAAACCGCTACCCATCCAGTTCTTTATGGGACTTACGATACTTGTCTGGTCATACCTGTTCAACAACATAGAGTGCTCAAACGAAAAAGCCGTCCTAGTCTGTATGACAACAGTAAAACCACAGTACTTGCAAGTCGCTATTATTTCGCCAGGTTCAAAAGAGATAGGCGCGCCGCAATGATCGCAACTTAGTTTCTCAACGATAGACATCTTCTTTTATGCCTTCGCCTTTTCTCTATTCACTATCTCACGGGCAGCAATTATGCCCGAGGCAGAAGCCTGAACAAGCCCTCTCGTGACCCCCGCCCCGTCGCCTATAGTAAAGAGATTACGAATCCTCGTTTCCAAACTGTTGCTCAATTGCAGCCTTGAAGAGTAGAATTTTACCTCAATACCGTAAAGAAGCGTGTCTCTCGAGTGCACGCCGGGAGAAATTTTGTCCAGCGCTTGAAGCATTTCTCTTATGTCAGCCAAATAGCGATATGGCAAAACAAAGCTCAAATCGCCTGGCGTAGCGTTCTTTAATGTGGGAGCAACAACACTTCTGGCAATTCTCTCAGGCGTCGATCTTCTTCCAGACTCTAAATCACCTAGACGCTGAACCATCACGCCTCCGCTGAGAAGATTTGACAGTCTGGCGAGATATTTGCCGTAGGCTATGGGCTCTTTAAACGGTTCAGTGAATGACGTGCTGACGAGGATGGCAAAATTTGTGTTCTCCGTCTTTCGTTCGGCATAGCTTTCACCATTAACCGTCAAAACTCCATCATACGATTCTGTTATCACTTCACCATAGGGCGCAACGCAGAACGTTCGAACTTGATCGTCGAAGGATTTTGAGTAATAGATGAATTTAGGCTCATAAAGAATGTTTGTAATTTCCTCCATGACAGAGGCCAAAACTTCAACACGTAATCCCACGTCGACTGGATTGTTTAGCGTCTTTAAACCCAAAGCTTGAGCCTCTGATTGCAACCATTCTGCACCGCTTCTTCCAGGCGCCACAATCACGTATCTTCCGAAGAATTTTTCGCCTTTCTCGGTTTCAACACCCTCAACAGCACCATTTTTTACTATAAGCCCTTTTACATCAGTTCGAGGTCTAAACTCAACCTTGCTATTTAATTCATGCCGCATTTTCTTAAGCGTCTGCGCACAACGTTCTGTGCCCATGTGACGAATCTTTTGGCGAATAAGCTTTAGACCCGCTAGAGAGGCTTTCCGCTCGATTTCCTCTACCCTTTCAATGTTGGTTCCGTAAACATGGTCAGCGGCTCCAAATTTTAGATAAATGCCATCTGCACGGCTTACAAGTTCTTCAAGCTCCTTAGAGGATACATACTGGTTAAGCCATCCGCCTACTTCGGTGGATAAGGTAAGCTTACCGTCACTGAAGGCTCCAGCGCCACCCCATCCAGACAATAGACCACATGGATCACAGTGAACACACTCGAAACCGCGGCTTGCGGGGCATTTGCGCTTGTTAATATCTGGACCTCTGTCTAACATTAGAACGTTAAGTTTACTTTTTTCGGTAATCTCGAGAGCTGAGAATATCCCCGCAGTACCCGCTCCAACGATTATTACATCGTATTTCAATGGATGTTTCTCCTGAAACCCAAAAGTAGATGTAGCAACTAGCATATATTTTTAGCGAGCGAGTTGCCGTGGAAAGAAATGGAAACGGTTACTTTGTGTGTGGTACTAAACAGATGAACTTTAATGGTTTCTTGCCATCATTTCTAAACTGATGTTTTTCGTTTGGAGGAATAAAGATGGCGTCACCAGTCTTGAATCTTCTTTCTTCTGCTCCACCGACAACGATACCTTCGCCTTCAAGGATGAAAACTTCATGCTCCCAATTGTGAGAGTGGAGGGGGCTATTGCCTTTTGGTTGTATTTCAAATAATCTCATGGCAAAGTTCGGAGCGCCCATTTCCTTCGTTATAAGCCATCTCACCTTCAGTTTTGATGCGCCTTCATCAGCTTCTTTCGCCTCAACATCCTCATAATGCAAAATCTTCATTCAGTTCACTTCCAAACGTGATTTTCCATAAGTTGCCTTAGTCTTTTATAGCTTCTAAAAGACTCATTACATTCCATAATTTCACTCGCGTGTAAGGTGGCATGTTCGGGTCTTGGAGAATCTCGTCTAGCATGGATATTGCGTTTGAAGCCTTAACGGCTGGCGTAAATTCTGTCGTTTGTAGGGCATTCATAGCATCTTTTGCTGCTCGCCTAATGTTTCTAGGAGTGGTATTATCATCAGAAACTGTGCCGAGAACCACAAGCGCCTGCTTAATCCGCTCCTCATACTCTTCCAATTTTTTCTTCCTAACCATACTTGCCACCCGTGAGATTGTGCAGATAACCCATTTATTATAGGCTTTTATACTATTCTACTTTGAGGTTTTAAAACTTGTCGCAAGAGAAAATGGAAAAGAAATACGTTAAGAAAATGGCTGATTTGCTCCGACAAGGTTCAACCTTAACAGATCTAGCCTGTCCAGCATGTTCCTCTCCACTCTTTAAACTAAAAGGCGGCAACCTATGGTGCGCAAAATGCGAAAAAAGAGTCATAGTCATAAAGGAAGGAGAAGAAGAGGAAAAAATAGCAAGCTCAATGGCTCTGGAGACGCTTGAAGCAACGCTCATAGCAAAAACTCGAGAAATACAGGAAAAAATGCAACGTGAAGAAAACGCGGAGGAACTGCAGAAACTAGGTAAAGCGCTTTCTGAACTTCTGGAAAACATTGAAAAAGTAAGAAAAGTCAAGAAAGCATAGGCGGCTCGCTTGATGCTTGGTTTGTACGAGAACTTTCCTCAAACCATTCATAAAACTACACACTTCACCTTCTCAATATCCAACAGAAACCTTCAACAAGCATTAGTAAAGATGCTTCATGAGATAAACGGCAAAACCTTCAGTCTAAAAGAAATCGCCTATTTAGCAACGTCCCAGTGCACTGTGATTTTTGAGTTTGGAATAGCTGACGCCAGCAACTTCAACTATCTAGACGCTGAAGAACTAAGGAAGATAATGAATGCTGCAAAAAAGAAGCCGCTTCAAATTATGGATTTCTTCTGTTCCTTACGCTATTATAGAATAAAAGAGAAAAAGACGCCATTAAAATTCGACTACTACTTCATACGTTTCATATTCGACAAAAACCTAATGGAAACACAAATTTCCCATGAAAGAGGACCAAGGTACGTGTCGCCTGAAGAGTTGGCGAACCTTGTTGTGAAGAAAGTCAACGGGACTTTTTCTAAGAAAGTCTTAAAGGAACTAAAATATTAGCTGTTTTTCAATGATTTAAGAACGACTTTGAGGATATTAGATGCTACTTCTTTCTTTGAGCCTTTTCCATCAACTCTAGCAAGAGCTCCTTTTCTAACAAACTTCAGGTACACTTTACGTACTTTGCGCTGAGTTTCCAAGTTTTCCATAACCGACTTTCTGGGGTTTCAACCTTTGAACTACAGTTTTAGGCTCAACATCGATGAACAGTGCCAAGTCGGGTTCTATAGCATGCTGATTTATGGTTTCTATCCAGTCTAAGTTAATTCCTGCAGCGCCTTGGTAGGCCAGAGAAGAGTAAACGTAGCGGTCGGAAACCACAATTTTCTCTTCGTTCAAGGCAGGGATTATCTCGGTTGTTACGTGCTCATAGCGGTCAGCAGCAAACAAAAGTGCCTCAACAACCGTGGAAATGCGTTTTCCGCCATGTAAACAATACTTTTTAATGAATTTGCCAATTTTTCCTTTGCTCGGTTCAGCTGTGTACATTGCACGATGACCCACATTTTGCAGTTTCTTTACGAGAAGTTTGGCTTGTGTTGTCTTTCCGCAACCGTCTAAACCTTCAATGCAGATGAAAACCCCTTTTTTTCTCATCGCACCAATTCCTTAGAGTGTCTAAGCATTAGGCATTATGAACAGCGATTATTTATTAATCTGTTTTTAAAACATTAGCCATTATAAGAGCGAAAACGTATTAGTAACTATTCTAAAGGACAGTTGGAGAATACGCTGATGCCGCGAAACTATTGGGGCGAAATAAAAGACCCAGTTCACGGATACGTCTACATAACAGAAGAGGAAAAGGAAATAATCGACTCCTACCCTGTCCAAAGACTCCGTAGACTGCGTCAACTTGCAGGCGCCGAATACGTATATCCTGGCGCAAATCACACGCGTTTTGAGCATTCAGTGGGCGTTATGTATTTAGCTGGTAGAGTTGTGGAAAACCCAAATTTTGTGCAATTGATAAACGAAAAAGAGGCGGAAACAGTTAGAATCGCAGGTCTGCTTCACGATGTTGGTCACGGCCCTTTTTCACATGTTTTTGAACAGTTACTCGATAGGGAACTAGGCAAAACCCACGAAGACGTTACGTCTTGGATAATTTCTAACAGCGAATTGAAAGATAAACTAAACAGGATTGGATACAATCCAAAAGAAGTGGCGCAACTGGCAGTAGGCAAACTTCGCAAACGTAAAAGAGCGTTTCTAGACCAAATAATAAGCAGCGCCGTTGATGTGGACAAACTGGACTTTGTAATACGCGACACACATCACACAGGTGCAGAATATGGCTATGTAGACATTTTCCGACTAATCCACGCATTAGACGTGCTAGGTGACAATTTGGCTGTGGACTTAGGCGCACTTTCAGCGCTTGAATCATTCATAATTGCCCGCATAGAATCATTCAAAAGCATATACTTTCACCGCGTTGGAAGAGCAGCACAGATAATGCTTGCAATGGCCATGGAAAGGGCAAACAACGAGCTTGGCTTGACAGACTTCAAGACCCCAGACGATTACTTGGCTATGGACGATTATACTGTTTGGACGCAGTTAAAAAAGTGCAAAAAATCAAGCGTGATTATAAGAGACTTGGAAAAGCGAAAATTGCTAAAGTGCTCTTATGAACGAACCTTCTACGAGAAAGACGCTATGGTTTCGAGCATCTTCAGCAAAGAAGCACACAGAAAACAGTTGCAAACAGACATTGCAAAGAAGGCGAGGGTTAACGAGAACATGGTGATAATTGATGTTCCAACGGTTCCGTCAGTTCCATATCATCATTCAGCCCTTCTGGAGCCCATGGAGATTCCGACATTTTATAAAACCTTAGAAGGCGAAAGAGTCATGCAACGCTTAAGCGAAATGTCAAAAATCTTCGAAGTTCTAAGGGGTTTCATAAACATATTACGTGTTTACACATATACGGAAAATCGCGAAAAAGTAAGCCTTGCGGCATCAAAGATTTTAGGCGCAACTCCAATGTCAGCTAAAATATCATATTAGAGTGTAGAAGATGCAGCCAATAACGCTAAAGGGAAAGCCAATCGTAGAAGGAAAATGTAGGGCTGAAGCACTCGTTTCGAGGAGACCCATAAGTTTCTTGGGAGGAGTAGACCCTGCTGACGGGAGGATTATCGAGAAAAGTCATGAATTGTGCGGCGAATGCATAAAAGGCAAAGTTTTATGTTTTCCGCATGGGCATGGTTCAACGGTTGGCAGTTACGTGCTTTATTCTTTGGCTAAGAAAAAGTTGGCGCCGAAGGCAATACTCAACGAGAAGGCTGACCCTGTCGTTGTTGTTGGAGCTATAATAGCGAATATCCCAATGATTACTCAACTAGACATTCAGCAAATCAAGACTGGAGATTTAATAGAAGTTAACGCATACGAAGGATTGGTCAAAATTCTGAAAAGAAGAGAGAGCTGATGCAAGCATGTACTTGACAAGAGAAGAAGAATGCTTCTACAACGGCGAATATGGATGGGCAAACCAGATAGCAATGAGAATACTTGTTCAATTAGGTGAACTATTCAACGCAACACGATTAATTCCTATAAGCTCTGCACATGTTTCGGGAGTTTCATACAAAACATTAGGGGATTATCCAATAGATTTCCTAAAAGCACTGGCGGAAGATGACGCAAAGGTTAGGGTTAAAGCGACGCTGAACCCGCAGAGCGTCGACCATGAATACATCTACAAGAAACTCCCACGTGAAATGTTAAAAAAGCAGACGCTTATACAAGAATGCTTTAAGAAAATGGATTTCACCGAATCGTTAACGTGTACTCCATACTATTTGGAAAAACCAAGAAAAAACGCTCATCTTGCATGGGCTGAGTCTTCAGCTGTGGTATACGCTAACTCGGTTATTGGAGCTTGGACAAACAGAGAAGGAGGACCAAGCGCTCTTGCCGCCGCGATTATCGGAAAAACGCCAAATTACGGAATGCATAAGACAGAAAATCGTCAGCCAAAAGCACTTGTAACCTTAAAGACGAGATTAGAAGAGGAAACAGAATTCGGTGCTTTAGGAATTTTTTTGGGCAAAATTCTGGAGGATAGAATACCAATGATTGAAGGCCTACGTAACCCATCTGATGCAAACCTAAAACAGTTAAGCGCTGGTCTAGCATCGACGGGGATGGTTAACATGTTCCACATTGGAAGCGCACATGCAAAAGTGAAAGAAGCCGAAAAGATAAACGTAGAAACAGTGGATATCAAGCGAACGATTAAAGACTTGAACACGGTCTCAACGCAAAAGCCTGACCTCATTTTCATTGGATGCCCACACTGCTCGTTAAGTGAAATCAAAAACGTCGCCGATTTAATCGGCAACAAAAAAGTTGCAAACGGAACAGAATTTTGGATTTGCACATCATACCACATAAAAAAGAAAGCTACAAAACACGTGAAAAAAATAGAAAAAAGCGGAGGCCACGTAATCACCGACACCTGCGCAGTTGTAACGTGGACCGACAAGCTTGGAATAAAAACAATAATGACGAACTCTGCAAAAACAGCCCACTACGCACCAACGCTAAACAAAGCAGAAACAATACTTGCGCCTCTAAAACGCTGCCTAAAAACAGCCTTAAGGGCATAAGATTTATTCGCACGAAGCTACATTCTGCATGATGCTCCGGCAAAGAATGGGGCTCCGGTAGAAGAAACTGCATTGCAGTTCTACTGAATATAGCCCGGTCAAGTATTCCGGCCTTTCGAGCCGGAGACGCGGGTCCGAATCCCGCCCGGAGCACTCTCCTCGTTTTATCAATTGCAAAAACTCATATACGGGATGCCTTCTATCGAATACTCTTTGCAAAAAGTAGGCGATTACGTATGAAAGAAGCTTTTCCAAGCTATAAGAAGTTGATGGAAAAAACGAAAGACCTGCTCGTGTTTATGTCAGCTGGTTCCATTATTCATTGGGACATGGAAACAATGATGCCACCTAAGGCCATACGATTGCGAAGCCAACAGCTAGCGCTGCTTAGCCGAATCGGGCATAAGATGAGCACGGACCCAGAAACAGGGAAGCTACTGAAAGAGATTATGCAACATCCAGACTATGACAAACTTGATGCTGTCCAGAAGAGAAACGTGTACCTCGTAAAGAAGCACTATGACGAGCAAACAAAGCTTCCAGAAGAGCTCGTAGCGGAAACTGCAAGACAACAAGCAATAACTGTGGATGTCTGGAAAAAGGCTAAAGCCGCCAAGAACTTTGCCATGTTTAAGCCTGAACTTGAAAAACTTGTGGATTTGCGAAAGAAAGCAGCGGAAATTCTAATGGAAGTGAAGAAGACTAAAACGCCCTATGATGCATTGATAGACATTTTTGAGCCAAAGATGACGGCTAAAATGATAACCAAAGTATTCGACGAGTTAAGACAAGGATTAGTTTCGCTGCTTAAGAAATGCGAAGCATCACCCAAACAGCCCGACATAAGCATTCTCAAACGCAAAATCCCAACGGACACACAAAGAAAGATTGCTATCGCTCTTGCGGAAACTGTCGGATACGATGTCACATCAAAAGAAGCAGGAGGAAGAATAGACGAAACAGAGCATCCATTCACGACAGGCTATTATGATGACGTGAGGATCACAACACATTACTACGAGAACCTGTTTGCCTCGTCAATATTCTCAGTGCTCCACGAAGCTGGACACGCCATATACGAGCAAGGCTTGAAACAAGAATGGATGTACCAGCCAGTTGGCTCAGGCTGTTCTTCAGGCTTTCATGAGTCACAGTCTCGCTTTGTAGAAAACATAGTTGGAAGGTCCCGCGAATTCTGGGTGTACTTCTTGCCAAAAATGAAGAAAATATCTGGAAAATCCCTTGCAAACTTGAGCTTAGACAAATTTGTTCACGCCATAAACCAAGTAAAGCCCTCCAAGATCCGCGTTGAAGCAGATGAAGTGACATACTGCCTGCATGTAATAATACGATTCAACATTGAACGTGACCTATTCGCCAACGAGATAAAAGTGGCAGAACTTCCAGAAATATGGAATCGAAGCTATAAAGACTATTTGGGAATAAAGATTGAAGATGACTCAGAAGGCGTAATGCAGGATACCCACTGGGCTAGCGGGTTATTCGGCTATTTTCCAAGCTACGCGCTAGGAAACATATACAGCGGACAATTACTTGTCACAATGGAGACGGAAATGCCAAACTGGAAAAAACAAATCGAAAAAGGAAACTTTGCGTCCGTGAAAAATTGGATGATTAAAAATGTTCACAACTACGGAGACCTCTACGACCCGCCAGAACTTGTCAAAAAGATTACTGGAAAAGAATTGAACGTCAAACCATACCTAAGCTACTTAAACAATAAATACAAGAAGCTTTACGGCTTCTAACTGCCTTCTCTTTTTTCCTACACGCTTGTACAGTTCTAAAATTATTCCTACAAAGAAACCTACAAACATGATAAGAAACCCAGCCCAACCAATTAACGAGTCGTAGTAGTTGGCACCATAAAGAAACAAAACCGCGCCGATTACAACTATAAGGATGATAGCAAATCCTTTCCACGACATTTCAATAGTCTCCTAAATACAGCAACATTCATCACCATTGAATATATAGATTTATTGTCGGAAAATACGGAAACCGTCGACGTTCCTACGACGCTATGCCGAGTTTGATTCTATCAAGTGCTTCATATTCCGACAGTTTTATATACAGCTTGCAACAGAATAGTCGGTTGCTGATGTGAAATGTCGGAACGTGACATAAAAAAGCCATCATCAAAGGATGAATTTGTCAAGATGCTGATGGATGCCTTAAAAAAACAAGTTGGGTCTAAAGGGTTCACCAGAAAGAAACCGACAGTTTCTGGAACAGCCAAGATTTTAAACATACATAGAGACACTCTTTACACTTGGCTTAAGGAGTTTAATGTCGATTTTAACGAGGTTTCTGAGGAAGTACCGACAGAGTTGTTGTCGGAAACTGTCGAAGCGCCTCGAAAAAGTGCCTATCTGATTGGTGAAGCTCTTATAGGGGAAGGAAATGAGGTTGCTCATGTCGACCTTTTGGTAGGTGATAAGGAGGGACCTGTCGGAGAAGCTTTCGCATCTGGGCTGGCCAATCTTTCTACTGGGCACACGCCGCTATTAGCGGTTATAAGACCGAATCTTCCGCCTAAGCCGCATACTTTGCTTGTGCCGAAAGTTACTGTGAAAAATCTTGATGATGCGGGCAAGATTTTCGGTCCTGCGCAGGCGGCTGTGGCGAAGGCTGTTGCGGACGCTGTGGAAGAGGGCTTGATTCCTAAGGAGAGAGTAGACGACTGGGTCATAGTGTGCAGCGTTTTTATACATCCGCAAGCTAGCGACTATCGCAAAATATACCATTACAATTATGGAGCAACCAAGCTAGCCTTGAAAAGAGCAATGGGAAAGTACCCCACAATCGAGAAGATCATGTACGATAAGGATAGGGCTAAGCATCCAATAATGGGATTCAAAGTACCGCGTTTGTGGAGACCACCATATCTGCAGATTTCGCTCGACATACCAGATCTGGAGAGAACAAAGAAGATCATAGCACAAATTCCAAGAAGCGACAGGATAATACTGGAGGCTGGAACTCCACTGATTAAGAGATATGGAACGAAGGTGATAAGCGACCTGAGAGAAACTACCAAGGACGTATTCGTCATTGCAGACCTAAAGACCCTAGATGTTGGAAAAGTCGAAGTGGACTTGGCATACGAAGAGACCGCCGACGCAGTTGTGGCCGCAGGACTGGCGCCTGCCGAAACCCTTGATTCTTTCATCCATGAAGCCAAACGCCTCGGAATATATGCTGTAGTAGACATGCTGAACGTGGAAGACCCAATAAAGAAGTTGAAACCGCTTAAAGAGTTTCCAGACATAGTCATAATACACAGAGGAATAGACCAAGAGACGGGAAAAGCAATCGGGCTGGAGCTTATTCGAGAATTAAGACAAACCTTCAAAGACAAACGATTCTTAATTGCAGTTGCAGGTGGGATAATACCTGAAACAGCTAAAGATGCCTTGGAAAAAGGCGCGGACATAATCATTGTTGGAAGGTACGTAACACAATCACATGATATTGAACGTGCTGTAAGAGATTTCCTAGAATTAACGCCTACAATGAGGGAAGACATAGACCTGTTCAGAGTTCACGTAGAATAGCATGACGCCAATTCCGCCGTATCAGTTCCTATAGTGCTGCCATACAATAGCCTTAGCATCAGCTAAAGAAAAACTGTATCACCACTTGGGTAGAAGGCTCCCTTAAAACATAAGTGCTTTCATCTGAAAAATCGTTCTATACTCTTCATAAATCCTTAATAGAGAGATATTCAACTTTCATAACACCATCGGAGAGTCTTGCGATTGGCTAAGTTCAAAGTAATAGTGTCAGACCCAGAAACGGGAACCTCAAAAGTGGTTGAGCTTGAAGAAGCCCGCGCTGCGCCGTTGATTGGAAGAAAAATAGGCGACGTAGTAGATGGGTCTATTGTCGATTTGCCTGGGTCTAAAATGCAGATAATGGGTGGTTCGGATAAAGATGGGTTTCCGATGAGGAAAAATGTTCATGGCGGTGTGCGTCGTCGAGTGGTTCTAAGCGGCGGAGTTGGCTTTAACCCTAAAGATGAAGGCGAAAGAAGACGAAAGACAGTTCGAGGTAACGTGATAACAGACGAGATTGTTCAGTTGAACATAAAAATAATAGAGAAACCTAAACAGCCCAAAGAAGGAAAGAAGCCAAAAGAGAAAAAAGAAAAGACCGAGAAAACAGCCGAAACAGAGGCACAACCAGCAAGCAACGCTTGATACATGCTTAAAATTTATTAACTTGCATAATTTAATCCTTTCAATAATTTGTGAGCATAATAGGAAATGAAGAAATGAGCAGTGAGAAAGGCAAAACATTACCAAAACAGCCAGAAGTCAACATTGGCACCATAGGTCATGTTGACCATGGCAAAACAACACTTGTAGAGGCATTAAGCGGTGTTTGGGCATCGCGACACAGCGAGGAACTAAAAAGAGGAATAACGATAAAACTGGGCTATGCGGACATGCCAATCTACAAATGCCCAAAATGCGAACCCCCAGAAAACTATTCCACAAAGCCAACCTGCCCAAAATGTGGCGCAAAGGCAACTTTTGTACGCGCAGTCAGCTTTGTAGACGCTCCAGGACATGAAGCATTGATGGCGACTATGCTTTCGGGAGCAGCAATAATGGATGGTGCAATACTTGTAATAGCGGCTGATGAGCCTTGCCCTCAGCCACAAACACGGGAACATTTGGCAGCTGCAGAAGTCATAGGAATAAAGAATCTCGTTATTGTACAGAGCAAAATCGACATCGTCGACGAGAAAAGAGCATGCGAAAGCTATGAGGAGATAAAGAATTTTGTGAAAGGAACGATAGCTGAAGATGCGCCGATAATCCCTGTTTCTGCACAACGCCACGTAAACATAGACGTTCTAGTCCAAGCATTAGAAGAGTTCATACCGACCCCTAAGAGGGACGAGGCGAAGTCTCCGCTGATGTATGCGATTCGCTCATTCGACGTCAACAAACCAGGTACTCCGATTGAACAGATGGAAGGCGGTGTCATTGGAGGCACAATAATACAGGGCAAATTTGTAGTTGGAGACAAAATAGAAATTCGCCCAGGAATAACCACGGAGAAAGAAGAAAAGGGTGCTCATCATCCATTATTTAGCGAGATTGTTAGCCTATATGCGGGTAGAAAAAGCGTTAATGAAGCTCGTTGCGGTGGATTAGTGGGAGTAGGAACCCTTCTCGATCCATCATTCTCAAAGGCAGACGGTCTAACAGGAAACATCGTGGGAAAAATAGGCGTGTTGCCCCCAACACTGTCGGAGCTAACCTTAGAGACACATTTTCTCGAACGGGCTGTCGGAACTAAAGAGCTCATGAAAGTTGAAGGGTTGAGTATGAACGAAACCCTGCTTTTACACGTAGGTGCTGCCATTACGGTTGGCAAAGTCGCATCAATGAAAAAGGATACGGTCATGGTCAAGCTCTCTCGCCCCGTGTGTGCACAAACTGGCTCAAGAGTGGCGATTAGCCGAAAAATAACGGGCAGATGGAGATTTATAGGTTACGGAATGATACGGTAAACATGAACACAAAAGCTAAGCGCACAAGAAATAAGTTGAAGGTTATTCTGGATTCAAATGCTTTTTTCGTTCCGCTTCAGTTCAAAATTGACATTTTTAAAGAGTTAGAAAACCTTCTAAACACGAATTTCGAGCCTGTGCTGCTTTCACCAATTAAGAATGAGCTGGAAACGATGGCTAAGAAAGGGTCGCCGAAGATGCGCAAACTAGCTTCTTATGCTATAGAATTGGCTGAAAAGTGTGTTTATTTAGAAGTTGATGAATCATTGTTAAGCTCGCCTGATGATGCTATTGTTGAGGTGGCAAGAAAAAAGCATTATCTTGTGTTTACGAATGATAGAGAGCTCAGAAAGAGACTAAGAGATATAAGCGTGTCAGTAATTTATGTGAGGCAAAAATCGCGCTTAGAAATAGACGGGAGGGCACAAGCTCTTGTTTAAACTTATAAAAATAGAAGATACTATTCGAATTCCGCCTGAAACGTTTGGCAACCCTTTAGAGAAAGTTGGGCATGAACAGGTCAAAGCAAAGTATGAAGGAATCGTTGACGAAGAATTAGGTTACGTAATAGCCGTTACAGACGTAAAAGTCAGCCCATCTGGAAAAATAATTCCAGGAGACGGTGCAACCTATCATAAAGTGTCCTTCTCACTGTTAACGTTCTATCCCAAAATCCAAGAGATTGTTGAAGGAGAGGTCGTGGAAATTGCAGATTTCGGCGCCTTCGTGCGTATAGGCCCGATCGACGCTTTACTTCATGTTTCACAGCTCTTGAACGATTTCATATCATTTGACGAAAAACAAGGTGTCTTATTTGGGAAGGAAACGAAGAGAAAGCTTGCAAGCGGAGACCGTGTTCGCGTTCGAATAACGGCGGTTTCACTTGGAAGAGCTGGAAGTTCTGGAAAAATAGGTGTTACAGCTAGGCAACCCTTTCTTGGCAAACTGGAGTGGATTGAGCAAGAAGTGCAAAGCATAAAAGGTGCAACGGAAAAGAAGGCAACTGAGAAAAAGGAAGAAAGCCAAAAGTAAAGAGGGATTTTATATGAGCGAAAAAGCCTGTCCAACATGCCATATCATAATAAGAGGAAACGTTTGCCCAAAGTGCAAAACTTCATCTTTAAGCGATGACTTCGGCGGATTAGTGATAATGTTTGACCCCGAAAAGTCTGCTATTGCAAAGGCTATGGGAATCAAAGAAAAGGGGCGCTACGCACTAAAGGTTAGATAGATGAACATTGTCTACACTCTTACGCCACAACTGCGTGCAAAACTCAAAGACCCGCTGGGCATGTTAATCAGAGGCTCGTATGCAGAGACAATGAATGCTTTTAAGAATATAGTTGAAAAAGAAAACCCCACAAGCATAATATCCGTTGGAGACACTGTATCCAAAAATCTTGCTGAAAGCAGCATAACCCCTAATCTGGCAATCGTGGACAATAGGGCAATGAGAAGGAACATACAGCCTGTACAACTGAAAGCGGAAAAAACTGCTCACATTAGGAACCCTGCGGGAACAATAACGGAAGAAGCAATAATAGCAATCAAAGAGGCGTTAAGCGACAATTATTATGTTAAACTAGTTGTCGATGGAGAGGAAGACTTGCTGACTCTCATCGCAGTTTCATACGCGCCAGAAAATTCCTTCGTCATCTACGGTCAACCTTATGAAGGCATCGTCGTGATTAAGGTGACGCCTGAAAAGAAGGAGGAGATTGCTGAAATCTTGAAAGCCATGAAGCATGCTCGAAAAGCTAAATAAGAAGATGGCATATCAAGACACACCGCAACGGTGGAAAGGCGATGGAAATCAAAATAATTTCAGAGAACGAAAACCCCTTATTGAGACGCAGAGAGGTTCAGTTCAAAGTGGAACATGGACAAGTAGGCTGCACTCCACAAAGGTTGGAGATTAGAACCGCCATAGCCAATAAACTAAAAAAAGACACAGAATTGGTTTTCATCAAAAAACTGGAAACAAAAACGGGAACAAATACAGCAATTGGAATAGCGAACATTTATGATTCTATGGAGCAGGCTAAGCTTATCGAGCCTGAATATATCATTAAAAGGAACGTTCCTGAAAAACCAAGAGAGGAAGAGAAGAAGGAATAGCACATGACAGAAAAGCCAGAAGCCTCTTCACAAGAAGAGAAAGTTGAGAAGATAGAGAAGGCAGCAAAACCCGAGAAGAAAAAGAAACCAGGAAAGAAAATATACACGCTATACAAAATAGAAAACGACAAAATCACGAGATTACGTCCTACATGCGAACGCTGCGGACCTAGTTATTATATGGCGGACCATGGCGACAGATACACATGCGGGCATTGTGGTTTTACGCGTTATAAACTTGCTGAAAAATAAGTACATTTAAATTAGGCGTTGTTTGATATTTTTGATGGTTTAAAATGATTAGAGTAAATGTTTCGGTAGCTAATGTTACTGCAGAACGCTATTGGGATATTAGAAAGCCCATACCGCCTATTCAGATAAACACAAATCTGAACATCGTAGGAATGGAGAAGAGTGCGGACACATTGGAAGTCCCCTTCGTTTTAACAATTAATTATAATCCCTCCATAGCACAGATAAGCCTAAAAGGAAAAGCCTACGTGGTAGGAGATAAGGGCGAACTGGAAAAAATTTTCAAGGACTATGAGGATAAAAAACCGCCGCAACCAATCATTGTGCAGTCAATATCAAATGTTTCCTTTATAGAATCCGTGATTATCTCAAGGACCTTGAATATTCCGCCGCCAATTCCATTACCACAGATACCCGAAGGTAAACAGCCTAGTAAGAAGCCTTCAGAAATTGACTATAGCGCATAAAAAATGGCAGAATCTACTTTAGCGGAACATACATTGAAGAGCGAGAAGCGCCTATGCCTGGCGTTCCATGCCTTACTGGTTTGTTTGTAATTGCGAATTCGCCAAGAAAATGTCCAATCATTTCTGGCTTTATTTCTACAGAAACAAATTCTTTACCATTGTGCACAAGCAATGTGACGCCAACCATCTCGGGAAGTATAATAATGTCTCGAACATGAGTCTTGACAGTTTCGCTATCTCCTTTTCTTTGGGTCTCCTTTGCTTTTCTAATTTTTTCCAATAGTATTCTCTGTTCTGGTGTTAGACCGCGTTGAAGACTTCGTCTTTGTCTTGCAGGAAGTAGTTTAATGAATTCGTCCATCGATATGTTTTGCAGTTGGTCAAGTGTGTGTCCGCGATATGTAAATTCTTTCGGCATGTTCTTCAACCATCAAATTGCAGTTCACATTAAACGCTATAAACATTACTCCGCTATTTTGACACTTTCCGTTGCCGCTTTTGCCCAGCACCTCGCGCTGCAATTAATCCAACTTTCTGTCCCGGCGGAGCGCCGTGAGAGGTTGTAGTTCCTTTTCGTGCGCTTCTCTTGCTGCTACCATACGGGTGTACTGCTGCAACCATTGCTCTTCCGCGTGTTCTCGGATATTTGTGTCCTTTTGCTTTCATCATGTGAAATTTTGCGCCAGATTTCAAGAATGGCTTTTCTGTTCTTCCAGCGCCTGAAACTACGCCTATCGTTGCTCTGCAATAATCATTTATGTATTTTGTTTTTCCTGATGGAAGTTTGATTATTGTTCCTTGACTGGTGTGTGTAACAACTGTTGCGTATGAGCCTGATGATTTTGCGATTTTGCCGCCGTCGCCTGGTCGGAGTTCAATGTTGCATATCATGGTGCCTTCGGGAATTTTTCCTATGGGGAGGATGTTGCCTACTTCTATGAGCGATTTTCCTCCCATTTGGATTTGCTGATTAAGAGAAACGCCTTCTGGAACAATATTATAGCATGTTTTCCCGTTTTCAAATCTTATCAGAGCAAGTGGAGAGCCTCGTCCAGGTTCGTGAACTAGATCTTCGATAACGCCTTTTATCGTTGTTTCATAGTGCTCCTTTGCTGATTCTGCAAGTGGATATTGTGCTGGAGCTACGCGTTTGTGTGTTGATGCTCTGTAGGGGAAACCGCCTCGCCCTCGCCGTTGTACACGGATTCTCTTACCCATAATCATTCCTCAAATCAGTTTTACAGTATGCCAAGTTTAATCGCAACATCAGCCGCCTTATAGTCTGGATGAAATTTCACGAAAGCCTTCTTCTCGCCCTGAGGTGTAATCATCAGATTGACCTTCTCAACTCTGACCTCGTAAAGTTCTTCTACCGCTCTCTTCACGTCGGCTTTGCTTGCCTTCAGATTAACGATGAAAACCAGCTTGTTTTCTTTTTCAACCATTAGGCTAGCGGCTTCAGTCATAAGTGGATAGCGTATAATGTCATGAGCGTCCATTAGGCTTCTGCTCCTCCATAAAGCTCGTTCAACTTTTCAATTGCACTACTTGTCCATATCGTCAGTCTTCCGGGATGTGTTCCTGGAGCAAGCATTTCGACGTTTAAGTCTTTAACCGTGGCAACATCCACACCGGGTATGTTTCTTGCGGCTTCTGCAATTCCCTTGTTTTCTGCCACAATTATTAGAGGCCCCATAGCTTGTTTGATTTTTCTTCCTCTGCTTTTTCCTCTTCCTGCACGGATTTTCGTGCTTTCTTTTACACGGTAAATGTCTGAGAAGACGCCCAAATGTATTAGGGCTTCTTCAACTTCTTTTACCTTTTTCAATTCTTCCATGTCATTCGCGACTATTAGTGGGAATTCAGGAACATCTTCTGTTGAATGCCCTCTCAAGGTTACAACTTCTTTGGATGCTGTGGCGGCTATTGCGGAAAGTAGTGCAAGGCGTTTTTCTTTTCTGGGAATTTTTTTAACTATTTTCTTTGCAGAAGTTGGTGGGTGTGCGGCTCTTCCGCCCACTACTCCAGGAGCCAATGCTGCTCTTCCGCCAGCCCCTTTGACTCTTGGCACACGTGATATACCCAAGTCGACGCCCCTGGATTCTGCTGATGTCCTTTTCCCCGCCATTGGGTCTCTTCCTTGAGGTTGGCGTCTGTTTGATTGTATTGCCAGAACTGCTCTTTTGATGACATCTGGTCTGATGGCTGTTGCAAATATTGGTGGGAGTTCGATTTTTCCGATTGGTTTGCCCTCAAGGTCGCGGATTTTCGCTGTCTTTTTGACCATTCGTTTTCACCAGTTATTTTCCTTGAGGTGATTCAAGTGATATCTGTGTGATTTGCGGTGGTTCTTCGGCTACGTGCTTGGGTGGACGTGCTGGGTAGCGCAGTTTTATTGGGCGTTTTTCTGTTCCCGGTATGCTTCCTTCGAGTAGTATATATGGACCTTTGATTATGCCGTATCTTATGAAACCGCCTTTGGGAGTGATTTCTTTTCCGTCTGTGCCTATTTTGAGAATGCGTTTGTTGTATTCTGTTCTTTGGTGGTAGCCCATCTGTCCAGCCCTTGCCACGCTGTACATTACATGATGTGGATTCCATGGACCAAGGGTTGCGATTCCACGTTTTGTTTTTCTTCCTTTGTGTTGTAGTATTTTTACTCCCCAGCGTTTTACTGGTCCTTGGAAGCCTTTTCCGACAGATACGGCTATTGCGTCTATGTATTGTCCTGTTTTGAATACGTCTACTGTTGTTATTGTTTTTCCGAGTAGACTCTTTGCATATTCGAACTGCTGTTGGATTGTGCCTCCGCCTATTTCTATTTCTGCAATGTCGGGTTTTTTCTTTGGTACGCTGGCTTGTTTTGGTTGTGTTATGGCGATAACGCGGATTTTTGTTATGTTAGCTATGTTTTCTTCGATTTTTTTGAGCTTTTCTTCGTGGTTGAAGTTTTCTGGAAGTACGAGAACACGGTCAAGTTCTTCTGGTGGGGCTTTCATCCAAGCCTCTGTCATAGTTTGAATGCCGTTAGAATTTTTTGTGAAGGCTTTTATTGCACATATTTGCATTGGAGGCGTTTCGATTACTGTGGCTGAGCAGAACACTTCTTTTCCATAATCGGGTGAGCGTTTTCTATCTTCTATCGCGAAAACGTGGGTCATCCCCGCTTTATATCCTACAAAACCCAAAAGCCTAGGCGTGTCTTCATCTATTTTTGGCCAATAGCGGATTCGAGGCAGCAAACGTTTGGCACGTTTCCTCGGCAAATAAGCAAGCGAACCATGTCTTGGCGCGTGATGTTTTCGATGACCCATTGTTTTTCCGCTTCGCGTCTTTATGGAATAAGGAAATTAAGTTATAAACGTTACCATTAGCATTTATGTTAGGAGCAGATGTTGCGTCAGAAAAGAGTGCTTTCGGAGTGACTAGCCCCCCTTATAAATAGATTGAATCAGTGGTTGTGGTTTATGTGTGGAAGAGGCTGTCTCTGGAGCCTATCCTCTTCCCTTACATATAAGTGAGGGGCTAGTCATTCCGAGAGACTCATCCTAGTCTTTACAGCTTAATTATTTTCGCCTCTCTTTTCACAATATCAAACAGCGCAATGGTTGATTTTCCAGTCAAATATCCGCAAACTTCGCCTGGATTCACGACAAGTGTTTTGCCCTTACGATAAACATCAGCCTTATGCGTGTGCCCATGAACAACAACATCAAAGCCGCGACTATTGATTAGGCATTTCAAAAGCTCTTCGTCACTTCCATGAAGCAATGCAATCTTTACATTCTCAACCGTTATTTTTGCAAAGTTTCCCCGAATCTCCAGATGCTTAAATTCGCTGAAACGCTTTCTAAGAAAGTCGTGGTCTCCATCATTATTGCCAAAAACGCCAATCATCTTGGCTTTTAACTCTTTAAATTTTGGGATAACAAAAGGCGCCACGTAATCGCCAGCGTGAAGCACAAGCTCTGCTTTTTCCGCATTCAGCCTCCTCACCGCCTTCTCAACCATTGGCAAGTTGTCATGCGTATCAGCAATCAACCCAACCAACATCTCTCTTCACTCCTTTTCTTCAACACTTTTCTATTCCTTTAAAAGATAAAATCTTCCCTTCAATGTTTTTGGGTTATAGAAGTTTGTTCTAGAGAATATTTCAATTCCAGTAATAATAAAACATGCGAAACACCGCTTAAAACGCTCCCAGCATCCTTCTACATTATAGAGAACACTTCTGGAAGAGGAATATAGAAAATGAATAACCTCCCATCAAATCCCTCCTCGAAAAGAAGAGACAAACTCTACATTATCGCCGAAATCCTAGAAATAGCAAGAGAGGGAACATTAAAAACACAGATAATGTACAGGGCAAACCTAAGCTTCACACAACTCAACGATTACCTACAATTCATGCTCAAAAATGACCTACTAGAAAAAATCGACATGGGCGGAAAGGAAGTTTACAAGGCAAGTGAAAAAGGCTTAAACTTTCTCCAACGTTACAACGAAATAGTCGAGCTTCTAAGAACAGAAGATAACAACTGTAAAAACGGCATCAAAATTCCGCCACCCCACCTTCTAAAGAAAAACCAAAACCACTACTAGAACAAACTACTAATTTTGCTCCTTAAGATAACGCTCAACCTTCTTCTTCAACGATGGAAACTCGTCAAGCATCGCTTTCAAAATCTGCCAACGAACCTCTTCAGTTTCCAATTGCTTTTTCATTTTCAGACGCTCATATAACATATAGCAATACTCAATATAAGCTTTTATTTCCAACCACGACATATGCACGACAAAAAAAGAAAAAGAGGGAAAGTTTATTGGACGTTTACGATGTTTATGGGTTTCTTTCGTAGTTTCACGGCTGCTATGGCAACTGCTATTGTCATTGTTGCTCCAATCAGAACTGCAAGAAGTGCTGGTGTTACAAGCGTTGGAATAATGGGAGCCGAGGCAAGTCCTATTGTGGGGTCATGTTCCAAAGTGTAGCTGCTAAAGTATGGATAACAAATGAATAATCTTAGATGACCTCCAGCAGCAATGTATGAGGCGGTGACATTTACGTAGTCAACGGTGTCTCCTGTCTCATTTAAAAGCCTTGCCCATGGAACAAATTCAAGGAAGCCTGAAATGTTTCCTTCTACATTTGCATATTGTATTCTTGTGCGGTTTCTAAAGCGGCTGGTTACGCGTACTTGTCGTTCATATTCATTTTGTGTTTTGTTTGCGGTAACTGGGTAGTATTCGTCGTTTATGCTTGCTGCTCGCATTTGAGACATCGTTTCGACAGTTTCTTGATACTGACTTTGAATTTCATTCTGTGCGGCGTTTAGATCTTGAAGTTTTATTGATGCCATATTAATCCATAGAGCCAATCCAGTCCTGTTTACGGGAATTTCTATTCCATTATTCCCAATGAATTGGTTGATTTTGTCTATGTTCCATTCCCAGTTACTTACAACAAAGTCAAATTTCAATTGTCCTGCCGCGACTGTGTAATTGTATTCTGGATAGTTTTCGTCAGGAATCTCTGTGGTTGTTGTGTTGTAAAATCTGCATCTTATTTGAATATTGTTTTCTGCAAACTCGAGTCTGGGATGACCGTACACGTCGGTGAGGGTGAAGTTAAAGGACCAGTAAGAAGAGTCCCCGTCCACTACGAGCTCCGGTGGTGTAAGAGTCCAGTTGCAAGCACTGAATGGCAGAAAGGCACGATGCAAACCACGTAAAAGTCCTAAGAATTGGTTAACAGCCCAGTTATATAGAGAACCATATCCATATCTGAGGCGCAGTCTAGGTTCAACATAATCCTTCCATAACATTGCATTTACAGTTGTGTTGTCCGCTTGGAAACGTCTCTGATAATACGGCTGGTCAAGTATGAGGTATTCGACTACTCCTTGGAATTTTACTACGTATATTGTGCTGTTATCGTTTGTGTACCACCACAGGAACATTGGTTTTGTTCCCTTCGCTGGAAAAATCAACGTAACCAAAGGCGTTTCGAATTTGTACCATGCATTTCTCCAGTTTCCTTCGATTTCTACTGGTAACTCTTCAACGGACTCTGGGTCATCTGCGTTTATCGTTGGAGTGGTTATTGCTATTGCAGACAATGTTAGAAGTAGCGCCAAACTCAAAGCAAATATTTGATTTCTTTCAATTTTCACGGTTTTTCACCGAAAATAACTGTGATAAACGGCTTATTAAGAAAATCGTTTCGAAAAAACCCGAATATCGCCTTTCCAAAGTTCTAGAAAACTCGAACTTTACATCAACATTATGCGAAACGTCCCAGAATGAACAGTATGGCTATATTTAGGTAAAGAGCTACTAAGCTTATAACTATTGCTTTGTCAAGTCTTAAACCTTTTCCGAAACAAAAAGCTGCAGAAACAAGCAGCAAACTGAAAAACTGCAGGATTATCAGAATGTACTGCATAATCATATACGGGTTATAGTTCCAGAAAACCGTTAAAAATGCGAAATAAATGTACGGGTATATTGCCAAAGGGAGAGAGGCAATGCCTATACAGATGAAAAGTTGAAGATCATTTCCAACCCGTCGATAAAGAAGGTATGTGGAAGCTTCTGCGAAGAGGAATAGACCTATCCAACTGAAAAGGTATAATGTCATTATGGTCGAAAACTCGTAAACAGAGTATGGAAAATAGAAGAATAACGCAGGGTCAAGATTTGCATACGCTGAACCAAATGCTCCTACCAACAATATGATTATTGAAACTGGCAAAAAAGCCAGAGGTTTAACTGTTTTCGCAAAAACGGGCGAGAGAAAAAGCCACTTAGCAATGCCATGACTGAAGGTTTTGCTTATTTCTAATGAAGCGGGAACATTTCCATCTTTCAAGATTCTATACAGCATCTGCCCCTTGTCATTCAGTCTATATTTTCGCTGTTTATCTTGCTGTATAAAATCCGAAAGCATGTCTAAATGATAATAAACCGTGCCTACACCCAAACCCAACGATTCACGCAACTCCTTAAACCCAATTTTCTCTTGAACACCCAAAACCTCAATTATCTTCCGACGCGCTGGGTCCCTCAGCAAGGTGTAATATCGAGACAAATCCTCCATAAAGTGCATTCACCATAACGCTGAAACTATGCCATAGACGAATATTTATAGATTTTAAGAATTTAACGTTCAAATCGCCCAAAAATTCATGGTTCTCTGTGCAGAATATTGTCCTCGCGGGAATACTCGCTTTATTTTCTGAAAACATGTGTAATCTTTGGGAGAAAGGAGGGCTCATCGAACAGGGCAATTAGGAGAAAGAATCGTTTATGAAGGCTCGGCTGGCTGATTCCAGAATCGTCTATCTGGCATTTTGCATACCATTCATCCTAGCCTATGCTTCGTGGCGATTCTTTCCTCTTTTTGCAAATTGGTTTATAACTCAAACTTTTGGGTACGAGGCTTCGCTTCAGCAGACAAGCTGGGTCTGGTATGCGCTTGTGTATTTTCTCTATGGCTGGTATACCTTCTTAGCAATTGGAGTGACAGGAGTCTGGGCTATAGCCGCTACACTTGCCAGAATCAAAAAAGAAAAACCTAAACAGCTACATTATCCAATGGTTTCGCTCATCGTCCCGGCCTACAACGAAGAAAAAAACGTTTCGCATTGCATAAAAAGTCTCTTCAAATGCACCGAAAAATATGCGGGATTGTGTGAAATCATCGTCATAGATGATGGAAGCAAAGATTGCACTTACGAAATGGCTTGGGCATCAATCGAGCTGAATCGCAGAAAACACCCAAAAATTCGCGGAAAAGTGGTTAGACACTCTACGAATCTTGGCAAAATAGAAGCAATCAAAACTGGTTTGAACAAGGCTTTAGGAAGTCTAATAGCCGTTGTAGATGCAGACTCGAGCTGGATGCCTGACACGTTGGTTAAGCTCGTTGACCACATGCTCCTTAATGGAAAGAAGGCTGTGACAGGTTATGCGCATCCATCAGACGGCGACTCGGAAGTTAATCCCTACATAGTTCTGCAGCAGCTTGAATACAGCCAAGGCTTAGGCGTAACCCGCTGCGCACAGTCTTTGGGCAATAATGTGCTTGTTGTTTCAGGAGCCATAGGCTTATACGACGCCAAAGTCCTGCAAGAGATTCTAAATGAGAAGGGACTACGTTCTGTTACTGAAGATTTAGAGATAACCTTAGAGATGCACAAAAGAAACGCCAACGTCGGCTACACAAGCGCTGCCACAAGCTCAACAATCGCTCCGCTTGCATTCAATGTTCTATGGAATCAACGCTTAAGATGGTTCACTGGCTGGCTTCACAACACCTCAAACATACATAAAGAACTGCTCCACAAAAAATCATGGCTAACCCTACTTTTATGGTACTGCTACATCTTCGAGTACGGCGGAGCCTTCATCGATTTGGCTGCGATGATTGCGTTTCCGTTTCTTTTTTGGTACGCGCCAGACCGCATATTCTTCGTTCTCAACCTGCTAATCTTCGTGCCCTACGGTCTACTCATCGGCATAGCAAATCAGACAATAGCCCTAAAATACGCCTATAACAAGCACAACTACCGAGCACTGCTTTTCTACACGCCGTTCTATCCAATCCTAAGATTGATAAACATACTCGCCCGCTCAACCAGCACCATCAAATATTTAACGGGCGACCACGGAAACTGGCATGGCAAAGTAAAAAGTGCCATTGAAAAACATTTTTAACTGCTTGATTCAAAAACCATTTTTAACCACATCACCTTAGTGATTGTAAGGAAATGCAAAATGCAGGTTGAGGCGGTACTCTTCGACTTATTCGATACATTGGTTCTGCTTAAAAGCAACGAAGCATATTACACGCCAAGCCTCAAAAAACTCCATGAATTTCTTGTACAAAAAGGAATAGACGTTTCTCTTGAAGATTTTGAAGGAGCATATTTTGAAGTGAGAGACAAATTCTATTCTGAATCACGCAAAAGCCTAGAAGAGCCACATTTTAACGTTCGCGTCTCACAAACGCTAAAACGCCTTGGCTACGATCTCGATGTTTCTGACCCAATCGTTACTGGCGCCACAATGGCATTTGCCAAGGAGTTCATGCACTACGTTAGCGTGGACACAGAAGCGGTCAACGTTTTAATGAAACTGCATGGAAGATACAAGCTTGGACTGGTTTCAAATCTGGCTCTTCCCGAGTGCTGCTGGGATTTGTTGGACAAGTATGGTTTAAGAAAATTCTTCAACGTCATAATAATCAGTGGCGAAATAAACAGACGCAAACCCAGCCCAGAAATCTTCGAAAAAGCACTAAAGGCATTAGATGTTGAAGCATCCAAAACAGTTTTTGTCGGCGATATGCTGGATTTAGACATTATGGGACCAAAAAGCGTCGGCATGAAAACAATTCTAATCAAAAGAAGACCCATAACAACCACAGACATAAAACCAGACAAAATTATCACACGCCTAAGCGAACTACCCGCCACACTCGAAAACCGCGAAAAACAAAACAATAACGCATATTAGACTGAAAAGAAATATTTATATTAGCAGAGACGCCTTCTGTTTCATTTTGGCGAATGAAATAGCCCCGCAATTCATCGGCGGCGGCTCAACCCCAACTACAAAGGCGCAAAAGTCGCCCTACAGGATGAAGACGGTTGGCCTCCAATTGCGGGAACAAACATGTAGACCTGACATGCTTACAAGCGTTAGGTCTGAATTGGGCTTCAGCGTTCAGTGGTTGATTCCTCCAAATCCAGTCAGATTTGCGGTTGTACAACAATAAACGTTCTGGCCTATGGTCAGCCAGGAGCCAAAATAACTCCGGTTGATCCTGCCGGACCCCACTGCTATCGGGGTGAGACTAAGACATGCTAGTCGTGCGCCTCTAAGCCACGGTGGAGGCGCGGCGCACAGCTCAGTAACACGTGGCTAACCTGCCCTTGGGACGGAAACATCCCCGGGAAACTGGGGCTAATTTCCGATAGGTGAAGAATCCTGGAATGGATCCTCGCTCAAAAGACGTTTAGACCATGCTTCTAGGCGTTGCCCAAGGATGGGGCCGCGGCCGATCAGGTTGTTGGTGAGGTAACGGCTCACCAAGCCTTTAACCGGTACGGGCCGTGGGAGCGGTAGCCCGGAGATGGGAACTGAGACAAGGTCCCAGGCCCTACGGGGCGCAGCAGTCGCGAAAACTCTGCAATACGCGAAAGCGTGACAGGGTCATCC
>Ga0129301_1000327_pt1 | contig 25910 bp, 22 predicted proteins | sample ConPoolayeHmetaG_FD_94489 | JGI IMG/M metagenome (GOLD analysis project Ga0129301, IMG submission 94489) | Hot spring microbial mat communities from California, USA to study Microbial Dark Matter (Phase II) - Cone Pool mat layer H metaG ...
AACCCGTCATTGCCAAGCCCCGGAGGGCCGGCAGAGAGGCATGCGCGTTTTGTTGCGAAACAATGCCCTGGCGCAGGCCCGCCCGGCTCAGGGCCCCTGGCGGGGTCTACCGGCGCACGGCATCCACGCCGAGCTACTTCGCCGCCTTGAACCCCGCCGGGAGTGCAACGTCGGCGTCCCCGGCCGCGGGCGCGGCGCTCAGGAGTTCGTGCTGGATGGTCAGGATCGTCGCGCGGTTGGCGGCTTGTCCGGCTTCCGCCGGCTGCTCCGCTTTCTTTTTCAGAAGCCGCCTGCCGATCAGTCCCCCGATCCCGCCGCCGGTCGTGGGGGCGGTCTCCTTTTCCGTTTCGCTCTGTTCGCGCTGCATCTCCGCGGCCGATTTCACCGATGCCATGGTCAATACTGTGAGGATCTCGGTCCCGTTCATATTGACCTTCTGGGCCTCCAGCTTGGCCATCATCTCCTGCATGCCCGGATACATCGCCATCGCAGCCGCCAGCTGCTGGGCGTCGGCCGTGCTCAGCCCCATGGGGCCGCGCAGCTTCTCGGCGTAGCGCCTGTCGAATTCCCGGATCTCCTTGAGGCAGGCGATTTCGGGGCCCAGCCAGATGTTGGCGGTCATGATCGATCCCCCGGCCTGCTCGATCGGCTTGCCCTTTTCGTGCATGGTGACGGTCATGATGACCTCGCGGCAATCGTAACCGTTGATCTGCCGCTTCTGTCCCGACTCTTTCAGATCGAAATCGATCTGCATGAGACTCTGATCCGGCTGCGGTTGCCCGGCCGGCCTTTCGCCCTTCATGGCTTCGGCGGCTTTGGCTTGGGCTTCCTCCAACTCGCGGCGCAGTTCGGCGAAAGTGACCCGCCGGTAGGTTTTTCTGCGCATGTCGAGGCGGTAGACGACCTCCTCGTCGAGGTCGATGATCTCGCCGGTATCCTGGCCGATGGTGGCCTTGCGGTTGCCTTTGACGGCGACGGTCTCGATCATTCCTTCCTTCATCGCCTTGCCGCCGAACATGCCCATCACCCTGCCCATCATGCCTTCGAACTTCATCTGGGTTTTCTGCTGGGTCTTGACGTCGGCCCTCGCGAAGGCCGGCAGGAACGCCACGAGGGCTGCGATCAAGGACAGGCACCAACGCTGCTGTTTCATAGGTTCTCCTTATGGGGCCGAAACACGGGAATGACTATAACGCCGGCCCTGCCCGCGGGACAAGGGGGCCTGCCGGCAGCGGACGCGCCTGCGGCGGCCGGCGGCTTCACAGCGCGGCCACCCGCGGCTGCACGCGCAGCTCGTCGACGAGCTGCCGGACGATCGCGGCCGTTCTGGCGGCCCGGGCGCGACAGGCGGCGAGGAGCGCGTCGGCGGCCGAGGCCGTTTCCGTGCCCTGGAAGCCCAGGATGACGGCGGTTCTTTCCAGGAACTCGGGGCGCAGCTGATCTTCGGCCGACACCGTGAGGCGGTAGAGGTCGCGTACGCTCTTGAAAAAGTCGAGCGCCTCGCGCAGCACCTCGAAGTCTTCCCGATGCTGCGGCTCGAGCTCGCTCAGGGTGCGGATCAGCCGGACGTTGATCGGCTCCCGCAGCCGGTGCCTGGCCTTGTACATCAAAAGGATCATCTCGATGTCGCGCAGGCAGCCGATCCCCTCTTTCAGGTCGAGGGTGCCGGAGCGCGCGAGGGCCTGATCGGCGTGCCGCGATTCCACCTCGGCGATCATGCGGGCGATGTAACGGCCGGCGTCCTCGAAGATGAATGGGCGGATGATGCGCTCTTCGAATTCCTTGTCGAACTTGCTGCTGCCGATGATCATGCGCGAGCCCAGGATCTGGGACTTGTCGATGAAGCACTCGGGGTGATCGCGCGAGAAGTACTCTTCCAGCTCCCGCATCATGGTGACGTAGTGCCCGAAGTGGTCGGCGAAGCGGTAGTGCGGCAGCGTGCCTCGCTTGAGCAGGTCGGCGTTCATGCGCATGACGATGCGGTCGCAGTAGGCGCGCATCACCTCGTCGGTGGAGTCGAGCACGATCAGCAGGTCGTAATCGTCATCGTAGGCCTGTTCGCGCGCATGCCCGCCGGCGACGAAGATGGCCAGAAGATCCCGCGTGGCGATCCGGCGGCCGATCTCTTCGTCGACGCGCTCCTTGCAGATCTCGAAGAGCGTCTGCAGGTAGCTGTCGGAAAATTCGGTGAATTCGGCGTTGGTGACGCCGATGGGCGTACCCTGCAGGGTATTGAGCCCGACGCGCAGGTATTCGAGATCATAATAATCGGCCAGGGTTTTGCGCTTTTCCTCGAAGCTCGGCATGTTTTCCACCATGCCGAGCAGGCCCTTGGCGATCTGGCGCAGCTGGGCCGTGTCGTCCAGGCAGTGCAGGTAGGCGGGATACTTCTCGATCACGCGCTCGAAGAACCTCTTGAAGTACTGGCTCCTGCTCAGGTGCAGCTGGATCAGCTGGCGCAGCTTGCCGGTGGCGCGCGCCACCTCGGATCGCCAGACGTAACCCTCGAGCAGCGCCTCGAACTGCAGGAGCTCTTTCTCGTTGAGGGCCGCGAGGTACTGGTTGATCAGCTGCGGGTACTGGGCGTACACCTTGGAAAGCTTGGTGATGCGCGCCTCGGTCTTTTCGGCCTCGCAGAGAAACGCAGCGTTGAGTTCGGCGAACAGCCGGCGGAAAGGCGCCTGCTGCCGGTGGCGCGCGAGCAGGACCATCAAGGAGATGAAGGCATAGAACGAGTTGCTGCCCGAGGCGGCATACAGGCGGATGGCCTTGTCGCGCAAGCGCCCCTCGAGGTCGTCGAAATCGGTCACCAGGCGATGCAGCAGGCGGCCGCCGTCGGCTTCGAGGCGCTCGAGCATGTCGTCCCAGAAGCGCGTGCCCCGGAAGAAGCGGGACGCCTTGAGGAAGTCGAGCGCGAGGTTGTCCCGCATGCGGCCCGACGGCACGGCGGCTCGGCGCGCCCGGGCCAGGGCGTTGAAGACGCTGATCGACTTGAGGTGAGCGGTGGCGTCGTCGAGCAGGATGGCCGCCATATCCTTGGCCAGCTGGACGTGTTCGTAGTAATGGATCAGAAGGTGATTCCAGGCCTCGATGGCGCCCACGTCCTTGTATCCCATGCAGCGCGCCACGCGGCCCAGATTCTGCCGCGCTTCGGGATCCTCGAGAAAGATCTCCTCCTCCTGGACGACCAGCAGCTGGTAAAGGTGCCTGAAGATCTCGATGAAGGTCAGGGAGCGGTCGATCTTTTCGTAGACATCCCTGCGGGCGGGATCGCGCGTGCGCAGGGCCTCGAGAATCTCCCAGGGATTCACGCGGTCGATCCGGTGCACGGTCTTCTGCACGTAGATCATGCTCTTGAGCATGCGCAGGGCATCGTCCTTGAGGTGGATGCTGTCGGGTTCCATGTGGCGCAGCAGCAGCGAGCGCACCTCGCCCAGGATGCCGCGCAGGTAGGCTTCGTGGTAACGGTTGTCCTGGTGCGGGGCGTAGTGGTAGCGCCAGGTGATCTCGCGCTTGAACTGGTCGAAGAGCCGCTCGCTCCCCAGGATGCGCGCCGCGCCCAGCAGCTCGGTGATGATGATGAAGTCGTGAATTTCCCGGTCCAGCAACTGGCGGTATTCGGGGATGGAGGCCGAATAGGCGCGCGTGCCCACGTGCTCCGAGAGGTAGAAGTGCAGGCAACTCGAATGCTTGAGCATCTCGCGCGTCAGGCGGGCGATGGCACGGTTGAACTCCTCGCGTCCCTGCGGGCCCTGATCCAGGATGCAGACGTCGATGTCGTCCTGATCGGAACGGCTGCCGACGCCGCAGATGGTGAACTCGAGGCGGCCGGGCGCGGGCAGGAACAGGTCGAGCAGCCGTTGCATGTAGGCGGCGGTCAGGGAGCGGAAGGCGAGGCCGGACTGGATCATGAAGTCGCGGTAGACGCCCAGGCGGTCGCGCGGCGAGGCCAGGTTGAGGGTGAGGATGTCGACCTGGCGCAGGTTCATGTGGAGGAACTGCAGGCTGAAGTAACAGCCGAGGAGGGATAGCTTTTCCTCGAGCCCCTCGCCCAGCTCCAGGACCACGCTCATCTCCGCGTGCGGGTCCCGGGCGGACTTCCACAGGTGCACCTGGTCGATCTTGCCCCGGGCCTCGAGGCCCTCGATCAGCGGATCCTTCCAGGTCTCGATGCTGCGCAGGTACTTATGATGGTGGTTGCCGAGGAGGGAGACGCGCTCCCACAGGCGCTTGTATGGATCCGGCATGTTCTACCTGCCGGCGTGGACGAGCTCCTGGGCCACTTCCATGCCGGTCTTGAAAGCCTTGATGTTGAGTTCCTCGGTGCCCTTGGGCACGCGCGAGAGGACGGCGGCCTCCAGCGCCCGCACGGAAACCACCTTGGTGAGTTCCACGATGATCCCGAGGGCCACGATGTTGGCCACGACCGCCTTGCCCACGCGCTCGCGGGCGATTTCGGTGATGGGCACGCGATAAACCCGGAAACTCCCCTGTGGGATCCGGGTGACCGCGCCCGAATCGACGAGCAGGATGCCGTTTTCCTTCAGATCCTTGGTGTACTTGTCGACCGATTCCTGCGTCAAAGCCAGCAGCAGGTCGATGCGCACCGCCTTGGGGTAGTCGATATCCTCGTCGGATATGATGACCTCGGAGCGGCTGGCGCCGCCGCGCGCCTCGGGCCCGTAGGATTGGCTCTGGGTGGCGTTCTTGTCGTCGTAAATCGCGGCGGCTTCGGCCAGAATCCTGCCGGCCAGAACCAGCCCCTGTCCCCCTTCACCGCTGAGACGAATGTCGTATCGAAAACTCATCGCAGCTTCTCCCGGCTCTAGATTACCACCTTGGCTGTCAAGCGCTCCTGGAGCATCCGGTACTGTTCCGTGTATTCCGGCCTGTCGATGTCGACGAACACGCCGGTGACGATCTTCTTTTCCAGCTCTTCCGGCGACAGGCCGGCGGCCTTTTCGCTGGGTACGGCCTGATCCTTGAGCAGCCGCAGCATTTCGGCGCCGGAGCCCATGCGGTTGCGGCGCCCGAAGGTCGTCGGGCAGGGCGTGTAGACTTCGACGAGCGAGAAGCCCTTCTTGCGGATGGCGCGCTCGATCAACTTCTCCAGCTTCAGCGGCGTGTAGACGGTGCTGCGGGCGACGAAGCTGGCGCCGGCCGCCTGGGCCAGGCCGCTGATGTTGAAGGGAGGCTCGAGATTGCCGTAGGGTGCCGTGCTCGCCTTGGCCCCCGGCGGCGTGGTGGGCGAGGCCTGCCCGCCGGTCATGCCGTAGATGTAATTGTTGAACAGGATCACGGTCAGGTCGATGTTGCGGCGCGCCGCATGGATGAAGTGATTGCCGCCGATGGCGGTGCCGTCGCCGTCGCCGGTGATGACGATCACCGTCATGTCGGGGCGCGCCAGCTTCACTCCGGTGGCGAAAGCGATCGGCCGCCCGTGGGTGGTGTGCAGGGTGTTGAAATCGACATAGCCCGTGAGGCGGCTCGAGCATCCGATGCCCGAGACCATCGTGATCTCGTCCTTGGAGAGCCCGATGCGATCGATCGCCCGCAGCAGGGACTTGAGCACGATGCCGTCGCCGCAGCCTGCGCACCAGATCAGGGGGAAGCGGTTCAACCGGAGATATTTTTCGTACTCGAACATCGTTCTTTCCTCCGCCTCGGCGCCGGGATCAGCCGGCGCATCTCAGAATCTCGTCCAGTATCTGCTGCGGGCTGATGGGCTCGCCGTCGACGCGGTTGACGCGCACCACCGGGACGCGCCGGCTGCAGGCCCACTCGACCTCGTGCGCCATCTGGCCCAGGTTCATTTCGGGAACGATGATGTGGCTCACGCGATCGCTCAGCGCCGCCACCTCCTCTTCGGGAAACGGCCAGAGAACCGTAGGCCGCAGCATACCGACCCGCACCCCCTGCGCCCGCGCCTGCGCGAGGGCCTGGCGCGCCGAACGGGATGTGGATCCGTAGGCGAAAACGGCGATGCGCGCGTCATCGAGCTGATCTTCCTGCACGCGGACGATGTCGCGCCGGTGGTCGTCGATCTTGCGATGCAGCCTGCGTATCAGCCGGTCGATCTCGACCGGGTTGTTGGTGGGGAAGCCGTGCTCGTCATGGCTCAATCCGGTGACGTGGTAACGGTAGCCCTCGCCGAAGCTCACCATGGGCGGCACGCCCGACTCGGTGTGCTGGTATGCACGGTACTGCTCGGGCGGAACAGCCGGCCGCCGGCGCTCGACGACCTCGTATTCTCCCGGCTGCGGCAGGATCACCTTCTCGTTGACGTGGCCGATGATCTCGTCGAGCAGCAGGATCACCGGAATGCGGTACGTTTCCGAAAGATTGAAGGCGCGCACGGTCAGCTCGAAGGTCTCGCGCACGCTGTTGGGGGCCAGGACGACGGCCGGATGATCCCCATGGGTTCCCCAGCGCGCCTGCATGACGTCCCCCTGCGAGGGGAGCGTCGGCAGGCCGGTGCTGGGACCGCCGCGCTGCACGTTCACGACCACGCACGGCACTTCGGCCATGATGGCGTAGCCGATGTTCTCCTGCTTGAGGGAAAATCCGGGGCCGCTGGTCGCCGTCATGGACTTGGCGCCGGCCAGCGAGGCGCCGATGATGGCGCCCATGGCACCGATTTCGTCCTCCATCTGGATGAAACGCCCGCCCACTTCGGGCAGCCGTTCGGCCAGGATTTCGGCAATCTCCGAAGAGGGGGTGATGGGATAACCCGCAAAGAAGCGCAATCCGGCGGCCAGGGCGCCTTCGGCGCAGGCTTCGTTGCCGGTGATGACCTGCACCCGCGCGCGCCCGTTTTCCTGGTGGGTTGCGCCTTTCATGGATTCCATGGCGATCGTTCCTTTCACTTGCTCACCGCGGCGTCGACCTTTTCCACCACGATGGCGAAGTCGGGGCACAAGAGCTCGCACATCCCGCAGGCGGTGCACTTGTCGAGAAGTACGACCTCCGGGTACTCCCCTTTCATCTTGAGGACGCCGAACGAGCAGGCGTCGACGCAGATGCCGCAGCCCTTGCACCACTCCTTCTTGATTTCGATGATCCCCTTGCTTTTCGTCATTCCCTCATCTCCTGCCCGGCCGCGCCGCGGCCACGATAAAACCGTTCAGTCTGCACCGGCAGCGCGGCTCGCGTCAAGGAGCGTATGCAGCCGCGCTTCCGCAACTGCGAGCGCAGGTTGCACGGATCTCGGTGGGACGCTGGAAGGGCCGCCCGCCTCTTCATCGACGCTGCAGGCGGGCCTTGCGCTGCGGAATCTCGTGCTTTGCCCGGCAGGCGGACTTCCGTCCTTGCGGCCGCCGCGCCCGAGCGCGGTCCCATTCGGCCCCCTATCCGGCGGGCCTGTCGGCCGCAGGGCCGCATGCCGGCGATTTCATTTTGTTCCCTGATTCCTCGATATGATTGCGCAACTAGCTGCCACCAAGCCTTATGATGCCCGCAACTGCGGCCGGCAAGCCGAGCCGCCCATCGAAATCCAAGCAGGAAAGATCATACCCCGCTGGCGCCCGGGTTACAACCTCCTGCCGACGGTGCGGCCCACAGGGCGCTGCGCCGCACCGGCCGGTTCCGGCAAGAGAGCCGCATGCGCCCGGACGTCCGAGGTGCCCGCTGTCCGGTCACGGCGGGGATGCGATGCGTGCACGGAAGGCAAGCCTCCGGCCCGGGCGAAGCATAACCGCGGGCCATTGGTCGTGCCCGACGTTTCCGGCCGCAGAATGATCGGCCCAGGCAGGCTAGGGATTTGCGCGCTCGGCCGCTGCCGCCTTCTCTTTGGGGATGGCGAGATAGCCGCCGGCACTGTCCTTCTGCACCCAGTTGAACACCAGTTCGTAGCGCACCCGGTTGCGCCCGACCAGGAACTGGATGGGCTCGTTGACCGTGCGGTCCTTTTTCTCGAGCTTGTTGTCGTCGACGACGATCTGGACCGTGTACTTGCCCTTCTTGGGATCGGTCTTGGTCAGTATCAGACGGATATCCTCGACTTTGGTGAGGACGTTGCGCTTGGGGACGGTGAATTCGATGTAGTCGTGCTCGCCCTTGCGGCGCAGCGCTTCGAGTTCCGCAGCGTTTTTCGCCACCGCGGCCGTCAGGCTCTCCTTGACGTCGATCAGCTGGCGCTGCGTGCCCTCCAGGTCTCTCTTGGTGCTGGCCAGGTCGCTCTTGACCGCCCCGACCTCGGTCTTGACGCCGCCCACCTCGCTGCTCACCTGCCCGATCTTGGTTTCGGTTTCCTGCTTGATCGCCTGGACCGTGCGCTGATCGGCCTTGGAGGCGATCGCCTGGCCGAGCTCGGTGCGCGTTCTCTCGCTTTCGAGCTGAATCTGCTGGGCGGTCTTCTTCAGCTCGGCCTTGGTGCTGCCGACCGCCTGCCGGGCTTCGGTGATATCCCCGCGCAGATCGGACAAGGCCCTGGCTCCCTCCAGCGTCTGCTTTTCCAAAGATTCCAGCCGCTCTTTGAGAGAGGTCATCTGCTCCCGAATGGCCTTCTGGTAGCTGTAGCTGTCATACAGCAAATATCCCGCCAGAAGCACCAGCACCAACAGCAGGGCGGTCTTGAGCCACTCGGGGATGACGGACGCGCGCGCCGGCGCGGCCGCCGGCGGCTCGGTCTTGCGCCCTATCAGATAGGATTCCATCGAGTCCTTGTCGTCCATATTGCCTCTTGCGATCCGCGTCGCCGCATGCTTATATCATTTCACTTATCGGTGCACCTGTCGTCGGCAATATGATAAGTGAAGCGCGACGGGAGTGCAACGCATCGGGCAAACTGCAAAGGGGATAGAGGCTTATGAAGGAACGGGGGTGGTCGACATTTCAGGGTCTGGCGCTGTCGCTGATGCGCATCGTGTTGAGTCTGACCTTCATGCTGCACGGCACGCAGAAGCTGCTCGGGTTTCCCTCGGGCAAGGTCGTGCAGCTGGCGTCGCTCATCGGGGTGGCGGGCGCGCTCGAGCTGCTGGGCGGCGCTCTGCTCTGCCTCGGCCTTTTGACCCGTCCGGTCGCCTTCATCCTGAGCGGCCAGATGGCTGTGGCCTATTTCTATGCGCACGCGCCTCGGGGCTTCTGGCCCATCGCCAACGGTGGTGAACTTGCCGTCGTTTACTGTTTCGTCTTCTTCTACATTTTCGCCGCCGGGGGCGGGACTGTCAGCCTCGACAGGATCGCGCGCCGAAAGTAGCGCCGGCGGACGGGCAGGGCGAGGCGGGAATTGGGCAAGAGCCTGAACATCCTTTTGATCCGGCCGAAATCCACCTATGGCGATGTCGTTGCCGGCATTCCCATATCGCTCGCGCTGCTGGGCGCGGTCGCCGAAAACAGGGGGCACCGCGTCAGGATCCTGGATGCCGGCCTGGAGAAGGATCCGCTTCGGGCGGTGGCCGGGGCGCTCGCCTCCGCCCAGTACGACATCGCCGGCCTGACCTGCATGTCGGTCGAATTCCTGGGCGCCGTGCGCGCCGCGCGTGCGGTCAGGGAGCTTTCCCCGGCCACCCATATCATATTCGGCGGCCAGCATCCGACCATCATGCCGGAAAAGATGATGCAGCTCGATTGCGTCGACTCGGTCTGCATCGGCGAAGGGGAGGCGACCTGGGGGGAATTCCTCGAGCGCCTGGCCCATGGCGGGGATCCCGCCGGGGTGGCCGGAATCTGGTTCCGCCGGGAGGGCACGGTAGTGCGCAACCCGCTGCGCACCGACTATGTCGACATCAACGCCCTGCCCATGCCCGCGTATCACCTGCTCGAGATCGAGCGCTACTTCGATATCGATTTCGTCCGCTTTCCCACCACCGACTCCCGCGCGATACAGATCTTCACGAGCCGCGGATGCCCTTACCGCTGCATCTATTGCCACGACCTTTTCGGCAAGAAGTTCCGCGGGCGAAAGCCGGAGCTCGTATGGGAGGAAATCCGGTTTCTCCATGACCGTTACGGGATCCGGGAGTTCATGGTCGAGGACGATATCTTCAATATGGATCTCGAGCGCGCCAAGCGCATCTGCGACCTCGTCATAGCCGGAGGTCTGAAGCTGGGCTTCCAATTCGGCAACGGCGTGCGCCTGGAGCGTTTCGACGAGGAGCTGGTGCGCAAGCTGGCCCAGGCGGGAACACACCACATGGCGATTGCCGTCGAATCGGCCAGCCCGCGGGTGCAGCGGTTGATCAAGAAGAATCTCAAGCTCGACCGTCTCGACAAGGTGCTCGCTTGGGCGCGGCGATACGGCATCGAAACCCTGGGATTTTTCATGCTGGGGTTTCCCGGCGAGTCGATCGATGAGATCGAGCGCACCATCGAGTTCGCGCGCGCTTCCGGCTTCGATGAAGCATTATTTTCCATCGCCACGCCCTATGCCGGAACCGAACTGAACGAGCTGGTACGCGCCACCGGATCCTACGAGGAAGTCGGCGGCCCGCAGGAGTCGTGGGAGGGCGTGCTGCGGGTCAAGTCCGCAGAGTGGGATTACCGCAAACTCAGGCGCCTGCAGCGCAAGGCATATCTGCTTTTCTTCATGAGCCGGTTCCGCTTTGTCAAGATTCTGCGCAAAATGCTGAAAAATCGGAAGATGTTCCGGCGATACTGGGCCGCGCTCGCCCGGAATTTCCTGCCGTTCCTCGACGCTCAAGGTTCGCGCGTCAATTGACGCTGCCGTCGCGGCGCACCCCGGCGCGGTGCCGGCCCTAATGGCCGCCTGGGACGAAGCTGAAGCAACGAAGACCATATGCCGCCCGGCGCGGTCAGGCCTCGGCGCTCGGCTGCCGACCTCGATCCCGCCATCGCCGAAACCTTGAAAGCTTGTTGCTGGATGCTGAAGGCTGAATGCCGAAGGCACCATCGTTGCCGATCCTGTTCCTTTCCGCAGCCCATGCCCGAAACGGGCAAGGTATCACCGGCAAAAGTCTAAGCGATAATAATTTGTTGACATTGGAATTTTATTTGCTTTAGCATGGAAACGTGTTTGTGCTCCCTGAACCGCCGGTACTTCGGGTGACGGCCGCCAGAGCTCAGCTTGGCGGCTTTTTCATTGGAAGGCTGCGGCAAGGAAGAGGACAGGCAGCAAGGGTATCGACAGAAACAAGGCAAGGAGCAGTGTTCCCATGGAAAAGGAAATTGGGAAGGTGAAGTGGTTCAATAACGCGAAGGGATACGGATTCATCGAGAGATCGACCGGCGATGATGTGTTCGTGCATCACACCGCCATCCAGATGAACGGGTTTCGCACATTATCGGAGGGAGAAAAGGTGGCCTTCACCGTCACCCGCGGCCCCAAGGGGCTCCAGGCGGAAAATGTGACGCGGGTCGAATAAGGAACTGCTCGATGCCCCTCCCGCCCGCCGGGCGGGAGGGGCATTTCGTTTTGTGCGGCACGTCGCTCCTGCACGCATCCCGCCCCGAACGAACTTCCGATTCCATCCAATGCCACGCCCCCACGTCGCCCGAGATTTTTCGAGGGGTGCGAGGTTTCCCGTGCGCCGGATCGCCGTGGAGAGAAGATGATGCTCATCGCCGTCACGCGATCCGTCAGCCGGTCCATCGCCCGCTGCGAGTTGACTCATCTGAAGCGTGTTCCCATCGACCTGGAGCGGGCGTGCCGCCAGCATCGCGCCTACGAAGAAACGCTGCGTTCCCTGGGGGTGCGCGTGCTGCCTCTGCCCGAGGAGCCGGATCTGCCCGACTCGGTCTTCGTGGAGGACACAGCCGTCGTGCTGGACGAATGCGCCGTGCTGACCCGGCCCGGCGCCGATTCGCGCAGGCCGGAAGTGGAATCCGTCGCCCGGGCGCTTGCTCCGTACCGGAAGCTTTGCCGGATCGAAGCTCCCGGTACGTTGGACGGCGGCGATGTTCTGGCCGTCGGCAGAAACGTCTGGGTGGGATTGACGACGCGCTCGAACCCATCCGCCGTCGCACAGCTGGAGGCCTTGCTGCGGCCTTTCGGCATCACCGTGCGAGCGGTGCCGGTCGCCGGTTGCCTGCATCTCAAGTCGGCCGTGACGCCGGCGGCGGAAAACACTCTGCTCATCAATCCGGACTGGGTGCGCAAGTCGGATTTCCCCGGGATGGACTTCATCGAGGTCGACCCGCGCGAGCCTTACGCCGCCAATATCCTGCTCGTCGGGGAGCATGCCGTGTATCAGCCTGCTTATCCGAGGACGCTGGAGCGCCTGGAGGCGGCAGGGATTCATCCCCGGCTGACCGATGTCTCGGAGCTTGGAAAAGCCGAAGGCGCCCTTACCTGCTGCTCGCTCGTTTTCCAAGGCTAGCGGGCCGCGTGCCGGAGGCGCAGCAGTCGGCGCTTCCCGGCGGGCGGAGAACGGCGGGCGGCCGGAACCCGGGACTCCTCGAGTGCTTTCCCCTGCAGTCGCATGTGCCGCGTTCGTGCTTTCATTTGTGCGGCGTGCGCATCGTGGGGTAGCGGATCGGCAGCCCGCTGAGGTTGGGCTGGTGGTAGTAACCCTGGCGGTAGTTCAGCTTGCTGAACGGTTGGAGGTAATCCAGTTCGATCCGGTGGTAGGAGTTGCGCGTCTTTTGCCGGTTGGAGATGTAGGTCAGGAAGTACTTGCTCTTGAGATCGTGAGCGACGTCGGCGTAGGCTTCCGGGATGCGATCATATCCGGAGGGAAAGAAGCAGCGGCCGCCGGTGCTCTCGGCAAGGTCGCTCATCTGTTTTTCGATCTTCCTGAAGAACTCGTCGATGTAGTTTGTCTCGCCGAACATGCGCCGGTAAATCTCGTTGAGCCACATCACCCTCCGTTGCTTGCCCGCCTCCTGGCGCACGAAGGCCGTCTTGGAAACGACATAGAGGGCGGCCTGCGAGTGCACGATCGCGAGGCTCGCCTCATGGAAGCCGACGCTGCTCTGGTTGTTCAGGCCGTCGGTCAGCAGGATGATCGCCTTGCGGCCGTCGACATCCTTCAATTGTCGCGTGGCCGCTATGAACATCGCATCGTACAGGGCGGTTCTCAGCCCGGAGTCCAGCCTGCGCAACGACTTGCGAACCTGCTTCTTGTCGCTGGTCCAGTCCAGGATCAGCTTCACTTCGTCGTCGAAGGAGATGATCGAGATCCTGTCCTCGGCGGCAAGGGCGGCGGCGAAGTCTTCCGCGGCCTGCTTGATCGCCTTCAGCTCCTTTTCCACGGTGGCGCTCGTGTCCAGGACGAGGACGGCCGAAACGGGATTCCGGTCGAGGCCGATGCTGCGGATTTCCTGGCGCACTCCGTCTTCGAATATGCGGAAGTCCTCCGGCCGCAGGTCGTGTATCAGGGCGCCGTTGGGATCGAAGACCGACAGGGGGATCTTGATAAGGTCGACGGAGACCGAGATGGTGGCCTCCTGGCCTGCAGGCGGGGGAGCCGCCGCTTGGAGGCCGATCGAGACGCCGAGCGCCAAGGAAGTCCAGAGCATTGCCCTCTCCGCCGGCTTCACTTGGTTATGGTACCAGGATGGCGATTCGGGTGCAAACCCCGGCCCGGCGGGGCTTGCACCCGGTTGCCGCCTACGGGCTGCCGGTCGCCGGCCGGCGCGGCGGGACGCGCAGCGAAATGCTCGTTGACGTAGGCGCGCGACCCGAGAAGCCCGCTCTCCTCCCCGCCCCAGAGCGCGATGCGTACGGTTCGGCGCGGCTTCAGGCCGGCGGCCTGCAGGATGCGCACGGCCTCCATGGCGACGGCGCAGCCGGCGCTGTTGTCGGTGGCACCGGTGCCCGAGCGCCACGTGTCGAAGTGGCCGCCGAGCATGACGATCTCGCCCTTCTTGTCGGTCCCCGGGATCTCGCCGATCAGATTGTGGTCGAAGAGGTCGACCTGGGATCGGTTCAATCCTTCGTCTTTGATCTTGTAGATCGCGGCAAGATCCGCCTTGTCCTGCGCGGTCGCAAGCGAAAGGACGGCCACCAGGCAGACGAGCGCACCGGCCACTGTTCTCCTTTTCATAGATTTTCCATATAGGGGCGCGATTCCCGCGGTCGAAAGCCCGGACGCGGCGGCGCACCGTGCACCGACGCTCAATTCTTCGTGCCCCGAGCGTGCCTCGAGCGGAAATCGCATGGCGTTCGCCGAGTATCTTAGACTCCCGGGCTGCCGAGGCCAACCGAAAAGCGCTTCCGGGCTTGCCGCAGGAGCGGAATGCCCGAGTGCGCGCAAAAACCCTGTTTGTGCCGGGGCGCGGAAGGGCTATCATTGAAGGTGAACTTTTCCTGCAGCGCCCTCGTATGAACAGGCGAAGGGAGCCGGAGGGCCCCTTTGGTGAGAAGTATCAGTCCGATTCACGAACGCGGGAGCATCCCATGAATCGTCGAAAATTCGTCGTCGTCTCAACGGTCTCGATGCTGGCGATGGCCGCCCTGGTTGCCGGCCTGAGCTGGTACTCCAGTTTTTCGGCCAAGGCTGCGATCGGGGATCTGCCCCCGGCGGTCCGGTACTTTCCCGCCGACACCCAGGCCGTCATCGGCGTCAATGTGCGTGCCTTTGTCTCATCGCCCTTCTATGCCAGGGCGGAAGCCGGGCACAGCCGGGAGATCGGCAGCGGTCTGGCCGAGTTCGTCGAAAAAACCGGCGTGGATCCGCGCACCGACCTGGATTATCTCGTGATGGGGGGCCGCAGCGGCGGCGCGGGCAAGGGCGGCGGCGCCGCGATCGCGATCGGGCGCTTCAACGAGCAGTCCATCATGGCCTTCATCCGCAGCCAGTGCGTGCCGATCGAGGTCCGCGTGGATGACGCCGTCGTGTACATGATTCCGGAGAACTCCGGGACGCAGCTGGAGAAGGGGATTGCGTTCCTGGGTTCCTCCGAGGTCGTGTTCGGGGACCTGGAATCCCTCAAGGCCGTCCTGGATGTGCGCGCGCGCAAGCCGGGCAAGCAGGGCATCGAAAGCAACGCCGCTCTGGCCCTCATGCTGCGCGAGCTCGACCCGAGCCTGATGTTCTGGTTCGCCGGCGATGCCGCCGATATCCTCGCGCATTCGCCGGTGAGCACGCCGATCGGAGAGAAAGTCTCCTCCATCCAGAGCGTCTTCGGCGGGTTGAACCTGACCGACGCGGTTTCGGGGCGGGTGACGGCGACGGCGCGCGACGAGGAATCCGCGGCGAAGCTCGTGGACGTGGTCAAGGGCTTCGTGGCGCTCGGACAGCTGGCGAGCGAGAGCAGGCCGGAGCTTTCGGCCCTGGGCGACGTGCTCAAGGGCATGCAGATCAGCCAGGAAAAGAACCGGATCCATCTCTCCTTGAACTTCCCCGCCGATCTGCTGGACAAGCTCGAGAGGGCGGGAACCCGGGCCGGAAAGATAATGTAGGCACGCCCGCAGAGCCGCGGCGCGGGCGGGAAATCGGAATGCGGGCAGGGCCGGCGACCTCTTTGGGGCCGCCGGCCCTTTGCTTTGCCGGCCGCCTCAGAGCTTGGTTTCTTCCGTGGTCTTGCGCACCGAGGCGATCGTTTTCTGGAGCATGGCCTTTTCGTCGTCGGTGAGCTGGATCTCGAAGATCTTTTCCAGACCCTTGGCGCCGATCAGGCAGGGGACGCCGATGAAGAGGCCCTGGACGCCGTACTCGCCCTCGCACAGGGCGGCGCAGGCGATGATGCGCCGCTTGTCGCGCAGGAACGATTCCGCCATGACGATGGCGCTCCAGGCGGGGCTGAAGAAGGCCGAGCCTTTGCCGAAGAGCTTCACGATCTCGGTGCCGGCCTCGCGCGTGCGCGTGACCAGCCGGTCGATCTGCTCCTTGGTGGCGATTTCCGCCAGCGGCACGCCTCCCACGGTGGTCAGCCTCGGCAGCGGCACCATGTCGGGTCCGTGGCCGCCCAGCACGGTACCGGCCACATCGACCACCGAAACGCCCAGCTCCATGGCGATGAAGGCACGCCACCGGGCCGTGTCCAGAGCCCCGGCCATTCCCGCGACCTGGTTTTTCGGGAAGCCCGTGAGCTTGTAAAAAGAATAGACCATGGCATCCAGCGGATTCGTCAGGACGATGCAAAAGGCCTTGGGGGCGTACTGCTTCACACCGGCGGCCACGTCGGTGATGATCTGGAGGTTGACCGCCAGCAGGTCTTCCCGGGTCATCCCCGCCTCGCGCGGCTTGCCCGCGGTGACGATCACCACATCGGCGCCGGCGATGTCGGCGTATTCGGTGGTGGCGGTGATGTTGGCGTCGTAGTTGCCGTGCGGCGCCATCTCCATCAGGTCCAGGGCTTTGCCCTTGACCACGTTGACGTAGGCGGGGACGTCCAGGATCACGATGTCCCCGAGCTCCTTCTGGGAGGCGAGCATGGCCACGATCTGTCCGATCTGCCCGCCGCCGATGACAGCTATCTTCTTGCGCATGGGTACTCCTTTCAGCAAAGGGTCCCCGGCGTGCTCGCCGGGGAGCCCGGGTTTTTCTTCGAGGCCGCGCCAGAGGCTTCAGCCTTTGACGTAGCCCTCCCAGGTCGAAGCCAGCTTCGGGTTGTTCAGCCAGTCCAGCACGTAATCCGTGAAAGCCTTGCCCGTGGCGCCGTCGGCCCGTCCGGTGATTGTCATCTTCTTTTCGTACTGGCCGCAGATATCCAGCGCCATCTCGAGATTCCTGGCCTTTTCGGGGAATCCGATATGGCCGAGAAGCATGGACGCGGCGCGCATCATGGAGGCGGGATCGGCGTACTGTGCCCGGCCTTCCTTCACCATGCGCGGAGCGGATCCGTGGATGGCTTCGAACATGGCGTACACCTTGCCGATGTTGGCGCTGCCGGCGGTGCCCACCCCGCCCTGGAACTCGGCCGCTTCGTCCGTGAGGATGTCGCCGTACAGGTTGGGAAGGACGATCACCTGGAAGTCCCGGCGGCGCTTCTCGTCCACCAGCTTCGCGGTCATGATGTCGATATACCAGTCATCCACCTGGATTTCGGGGTATTCCTTGGCGATGCGGTAGAAGTTCTCGAGGAAGCGCCCGTCCGTGGTCTTGACCACGTTGGCTTTGGTCACGCAGGTGACGCGGGTGCGCCCGTTTTTGCGGGCATGCTCGAAGGCCAGGCGGCAGATGCGGTCGGCGCCCGGACGCGAAATCAGCCGGAAGTCGATGGCGATGTCGTCGTCGACCTCGATCCCGTACGGGCCGAGGGCGTACATGTCCTCGGTGTTTTCGCGGAAGAAGATCCAGTCGATCCCGAGCCGGGGGACCCGCACCGGCCGGACGTTGGCGAACAGGTCGAGTTCCTTGCGCATGGCCACGTTGCAGCTTTCGATATTCGGCCAGGGATCCCCCTTGCGCGGGGTGGTCGTGGGGCCCTTGAGCGTGACGTGGTATTTCTTGATTTCGGCCAGGACATCGTCGGGGATGGCCTTGCCGTGCGCGGCGCGGTTCTCGATGGTCAGCCCTTCAATATCCCGGATTTCCACCTTGCCGCTGCGGACCTGATCGCCGAGCATGTGCTCGAGGACGCGCCTGGACTCGGCCGCGATGTACGGGCCGATGCCGTCGCCCGCCAGAATGCCGATGCGGATCGGCCGGAGCGCACTGTAATCGATCCAGTCCGGGGCTGCCTTGACGCGCTCCATGCGCGTCATCTGATCCTGAAGTAGTCGGCCGAAGTGTTCCTTGGCCCGTTCGATAGCCGCTTGGTCCATGCTCTTTCCTCCATAAAGTTCGGTTTGCAAGATTGCGGGACGAGACTATTCATTTTCAGCGAGAAAATCAATGCGAAAGCGGCGGCCGGGGACCGGGCAAGATCCCGATTGACAGGCCCGGGCACGAGGATTATCTTGGGGCGCCGATGCCGGCGGGCTGCGCAGTGCGAGGCACCGCCGTTCGCATCAGGGCGCGGAGGACGGGTAACACGATGGCGGCATGGCGTCCGGGTTTCTCAACGCGACAGGCAGGGGGATGGGAAGCATGCAGCAGATAACTCATGACGTCTTGATCCTGGGAACCGGCCTGGCCGGTTTGCGCGCGGCCGTGGAGCTCTGCATCAAGACCGGCGGCAGGGCGGACATCGCGATCATTTCGAAAGTGCAGGTCATGCGCTCGCATTCCGTGTGTGCCGAGGGCGGCACCGGAGCGGTCATGCGGCCCGAGGAGGGGGACAGCTTCGAGCTGCATGCCTGGGACACGGTGAAGGGCTCCGATTTTCTCGCCGACCAGGACACCGTGGAGCGCTTCGTGCGGACTTCACCCGACGAGATCCGGCTGCTCGAGCATTGGGGTTGCCCGTGGTCGCGCCGCGAAGACGGGCGCATCATGCAGCGGCCCTTCGGCGGCCACTCCTTCCCGCGCGCCTGCATGGCCGCCGACAAGACGGGCTTCTTCGAGATGCAGACCCTGTACGACACCCTGCTCAAGTACGGCAACTTCAAGCGCTACGACGAGTGCTTCGTCACCTCGATGCTGCTCGACGGCGGCCGCTTTGCCGGGTTGACGCTGATCGACGCCCCGACGGGCGAGTTCTACGTGCTGCGCGGCAAGGCGCTGCTCATTGCCTCCGGCGGGCTGGGGAACCTCTACGGCTTCACGACCTACTCCCAGACGGTCACGGGCGACGGCCAGGCGATCGCCTATCGTGCCGGCCTGCCCCTGGAGGATCCGGAGTTTTTGCAATTCCACCCGACCGGCCTGGTGCCGTCGGGAATCCTGATGACCGAGGGGTGCCGCGGCGAAGGCGGCTACTTGCGCAACAACAAGGGCGAACGCTTCATGGAGAAGTACGCGCCCAAGATGATGGAGCTGGCGCCGCGCGACATCGTTTCGCGCTCCGAGATGACCGAGATCCTCGAGGGCCGCGGGTTCCCGGGACCGGACGGGATCGATTACATCCAGCTCGACCTGACGCACCTGGGCGCGGAGCGCATCAACAAGCGGCTGCCCCTGATCCGCGAAGTCTGCATGAAGTTCCTCGGGATCGATCCCATCACCACGCCCATCCCCATACGCCCCGTGGCCCATTACTCCATGGGCGGCATCGAGGCCGACATCGACGGCCGCACGCGCATCGAGAACGTCTGGGCGGCGGGCGAGGTCGCCTGCCACTCCATGCACGGCGCCAACCGGCTGGGTTGCAACTCCACGGCCGAATGCCTCGTCTGGGGCGGCATCACGGGAGGGGAAATCGCCAAGTATCTCGCCCAAGGCCCCGCGCTGAGCGGCGTGCCCGAGGCCAAGGCGCGCGAGGAGGAGAAACGCATCTACCAGGACCTGCTGCAGAAATCGGGCACCGAAAACCCGTTCCAGATCCGGCGCGAGCTGCGCGCGCTCATGGACAAGCACGCCGGCGTCTACCGCACCGGCGAATCCATGAAGGAGGGCCTGGCCCGGATCGCCGAGCTCAAGCAGCGCTTCCAGCGGATCGCGGTGCAGGACAAGAGCCGGGTGTACAACACCAACCTGATTCAGGTTCTGGAAACGGAAAACATGCTCGAGCTTGCCGAAGTCCTGCTCTTTGCCGGGGTGGCCCGCGAGGAATCGCGCGGGGCCCACGCGCGCACGGACTTCCCCAAACGCGACGACGAGAGATTCCTGGCGCATTCGATGGTGTTCTTCACCGGCGGCGTCCCCAGGCTGGAATACAAACCGGTCACCATCACGACCTGGAAGCCGGTGGAGCGCAAATACTGACGGGCGGCACGGCCGCGCAGGAAGCGGAGTGCCGGAACGTTCCAAGTTGCCAAGGAGACCGTCATGGCCGAAATCAAGAGGTACGACAATCGGATCGGGCTGTGGGGCTGGCTCGGCGGGGGGCGCTGGGGCGTGGAACGCTACGCCTACATCCTGCACCGGCTCACCGGCCTGGGCATTCTGCTCTATTTCCTGATGCACATCGTGGTGACGAGCCTGCGCGCCGCGGGCATTTACCTGTGGGTGGAAAACGGCTTACTCGACCGGCCGATCTTCAAGTTCGGCGAGTTCCTGGTGTTTGCGGCCTTCGCCTACCACGCCTTCAACGGCATCCGCCTGGTGCTCGTCGAGCTCGGCTTCGCCGTCGGCAAGCCCATCGAGCCCGTCTATCCCTACAAGACCTCGCTGGGCGTGCAACGGCCCTTGCTCGTCGTCATGATGGTGCTGGCGGCCGTGCTGCTGCTGGCGGGAGGCTACGAATTCCTGGGATTGACCGAGTAGGAGGCAAGATGCGCGAGACGAAATACTGGACCTGGCACATGGCCGCAGGAGTCGTGATCCTCTTCCTGCTCGGCCTGCACATGCTCATCATGCACACCGGCGGCATCACCCACCTGTTCGCTCCCGCCGGCGGCGCGAGCGTCTCCAAGGAGAACAGCCTCTACCGGGACGGCAGGCTGTTTTTCACCGTGACCTATATCGTCCTTCTCGGAGTGGCCTTGTACCACGGCCTCTACGGACTGCGAACCATCTTGTTCGAGCTGACGCTGAAGCCCGCGGTCGAGAAAGCCCTGAGCGTCATCCTGCTCATTCTGGGGCTCGGGCTGTTCGGCCTGGGGACATGGGCCGCCATCGCGGCGCACGCCATCGCCGTTGCCGGGACAAGGGGGTAGACATGGCGCAGAAGAAAGAAGCGGTGCGTACGGTGCGCTTTCACATCACGCGCTACAATCCGGAAAAGGACCGCGCGCCTTACGTCAAGGTCTACGACGTTCCGGTGCGCGAGGGGATGACCGTGCTCGACGGCCTGCACTATATCCGGGAGAACCTGGATGCGTCGCTGGCCTGGCGTTACTCGTGCCGCATGGGGGTGTGCGGCTCGTGCGGCATGCTGCTCAACGGCAGCCCCACGCTCGCGTGCAATACCCAGATCCTGCATGTCGCGAGCACCGATCTCACGGTCGGCCCGCTGCCCAATTTCCACGTGGTGCGCGATCTGGTCCCCGATCTGGCGAGCATGTTCGACAAACACCGCGCCATCCGGCCCTTCATCGTGCGCGCCGATGCCGCCGAGATCGACGATCCCGAGGGGGAGTTCTACCAGACTCCCGAGGAGCTCGAGGCCTATCTGCAGTTCACCTACTGCATCAAGTGCGGCTGCTGCATGGCCGCCTGCCCCACGCTGGCCACCGACATGCGCTATCTCGGACCGATGCCGCTGGCCGCCGCCCAGCGCTACAACACGGATACGCGCGACGAAGGCCGCCGCGAACGCAATCAGGTGACCGGCAGCGCGCACGGGGCTTTCCGCTGCCATTACGCCGGCGAGTGCTCGCGCGTCTGTCCCAAGGGCGTGGATCCGGCCAAGGCCATCCAGCACCTCAAGCGCCAGCTGGTGCTCGATTACCTGCGCCTGGCGCGCCGCCGCAAGCCCTGCGCCAAGCTGCACGGGCCGGGTCAAGGGAAGAGGCTCGAGAACATACCGGCCGCACCGGCAAAAACGGTGTGAATACGGCCTCTGCCGGGTCCGCGCGCACTCACTCCCGGGCGCGGACCCGATCGAGCCAGGCGAGCCACTCGCCGAGCTCGAGCGAATCGGGTGTGCCCGCCGCTTCTCCTTGCGGCGGGAACAGCCGGTAAAGGCGCCGGCGCGCCTGCGGATCCGGGACGGCCTTTCGCACCGCCTGGCGGAAACGGCCGGCCGCGGCCGCCCAGGCCCCCATTCCCGAGCATTGCCCCGCCAGCCGGTCGCGGAGCGCCGCTGCCAGAAATGGTGCGGTGCCGCCCGTGCTGACCGCGAGCACGAGCGGTCCCTCGCGCCACGCGGCGGGGAAAATCGCCGTGCACAGCTCCGGGTCATCGACGACGTTCACCGGGATCCCGAGACTGCGGGCCTCTTCGAACACCGCCCGGTTGACCTCCCTGCGCTCGGTCGCGGCGACGACCAGCCCGTAGCCGCGGCAGTCTCCCTGGCGGTATTCGCGCCCGATGAAGTCGGCGGCGCCGCTTTCGACCAGCGCCCTCACCGCCGGGCACAGGTCGGGCGCTTCGACGGTGATGCGGCAACCGGCCCGCGCCAGCATCTCGAGCTTGCGTGCCGCCACCTGGCCGCCGCCGATCAGCAGGCAACGCAGACCCTCGGTCTTGAGCAGAAGCGGAAGGAACATCGCTCAGTCCGGGGCCTCCGTGGCTTCATCGACCAGGTAGACGAGCGAGCGGTAGGGAATGCCGCCGTGCAGCGAGAGCCCGATCTCGCACGTGCGGCTCGTCGAATACCCGCTGCGGCATTCCGCGGGCAGCCGGCTTTTCAGTTCCGCGAGCGCCGCAGCGTTCAACTCCGGCACGGTGAAACCGCGATCCCCGGCAAAGCCGCAGCAGGCGATCTCCTCGGGCACGACCACCTTCTCGGCGCACAGCTCCGCAAGGGCGCGCATCCGGTCGGCCAGCCCCATCTTGCGCGCGCTGCAGGTGACATGGAGAGCGACCGTCTGCGGCAGGCGGCGGAACCTGAGGTGCCCGCGCAGGAACTCGTCGATGAACGTCGCCGGGTCGTAGACGCGCAGCCTCGACGCTTGCGAAACGGCCTCGCGCCAGCGCCAGAGGCACGGGCTGGTATCGAATAGGATCGGCAGCCGGCCGCCCTCCGACGCTTCCTCGAGCGCCGCCTCGAGCTCGCGCAGCTTGAGGTCTCCCTGCCGGGGGAATCCCTTGGTCGCGAAGGCCATGCCGCAGCACAGGGCATCGAGGCCCGCAGGGTAGACCGTCTCGTAACCCGCCTTGCGCAGCAGCTTTTCGGTCGTGTGGATCTGCGTCTCGCGACGGCCGCCGTCCGGCGGCGGCCCCAGCGACCGGCTCAGGCAACTCGGGAAATAGACGGCGCGCAGCGCACGGTCGGCACGGATGGGCCGGGCGCCGACCCGTTGCCCGCCGGGCGGCAAGGCGGCATTCCACATGGGCAGCAGGCCGAAGGAGATCCGGCGCGCGGCGTGCGCGGCGCAGCGCATCGCGCCCGTTCCCAGCAGGCGGTGCATGCGGTCGGCGGCATTCAGAGCCGCCCGCAGCCCCGCGGTGGCGGCCGCCATGCGGCGCGCCGCGAGGTCGGCGAGGCGATGGGCGAACCGGGAGCGGCCCTCGGCCCTCAGATGCTTGATCAGCTTGCCGGTGTCGATCTCCACCGGGCAGGCGAGCGCGCACAGCCCGTCGGTGGCGCAGGTGCGGTCGCCGGCATAGTCGAAGTCCCTGCGCAGGCGCCGCCGGCGGGCGCGCTCCTCGCCGCCGGCGGGCGGCCGCGATATCTCGCGCCAGACCACGATCCTCTGGCGCGGCGTGAGCGTCAGGTCGCGCGACGGGCAGGTGCTTTCGCAAAAGCCGCACTCGATGCACTTGTCGACCAGCGGATGGGCCGGCGGCAGCAGCTTGAGGTTCTTCAGGTGGATGCGGGGATCCTCGTTGAGGATGACGCCGGGGTTCAGGCAATTGTCCGGATCGAAGATGCGCTTGATCTCCTTCATGAGGCCGCGGGCCTCGGCTCCCCATTCCATCTCCACGTAAGGCGCAATGTTGCGGCCCGTGCCGTGCTCGGCCTTCAACGATCCGTCGTATGTGAAAACGACCGTGCGGCACAGGTCGTCCATGAACCTGGCGAAGCGCTCGACCTCGGACGCCGTGCCGAGATCCTGCGGGAAGACGAAATGGAGGTTGCCCTGGAGCGCATGGCCGAAGGTGATGGCGTTCTCGTAGCCGTGCTTGCGGAACAGCGCGCCGCACTCCAGGGCGGCGCGGTCCAGCACGCCGGTCGGGAACGCCACGTCTTCCATGATGACCGTGGTCCCGGCCGGGCGCATGGCGCCGGCCGAGGGAAGCAGCCCCTTGCGGATGTTCCACAACTGCGTGTACTCCGCGACATCGGTGGTGAAGCGCAGGGGCCGGACGGTGGGGAGATCCTGGAGCGCGTCGCAGACGGTCCGCATCTGCTGTGCGAGGAGGCTCGCGTCCGCTGCGCGAACCTCCACCAGGAGGGCCGCCGCTTCTTCTCCCAGCTCCCTGAGGTATTCGGGCATCCCCTGTCTGCCTTCCACCGAGCGCAGGCTCGCCCGGTCCATCAGTTCGGCGGCGGCCACGCCCGCTTCCCGCAGCGGGGCGATGGCGCGGCACGCGGTCGCGATGTCGGGGAAGAGCATCAGGGATGTCGCCTTGAGCGGCAACTCCGGTACCGTGCGGTAGGTGACCTCGGAGATGAAGCCCAGCGTGCCCTCGGAGCCCACCATGAGATGTTGCAGGATTTCGATCGGATCCTCGAAGTCCACGAGCGCATGCAGGCTGTAGCCGGTCGTGTTTTTTATCCGATATTTGCGCCGGATGCGCCCGGCCAGGGCGGCGTCGCTCCGTATGCGCCGCGCGAGCTCGAGCAGCCCGGCCAGCAGTGCCGCGTGCGAGGCCCGGAAGGCCTCGCGGCTCTCGGGATCGCGCGTGTCGAGAATCGTGCCGTCGGCAAGCATGATCCTCATGCCGGCAATGGTGTGGTAGCTGTCCTGCGCCGGGCTGCAGCACATCCCGCTCGAATTGTTGGCCACGATGCCGCCGATCATGGCGGCGTTGATCGATGCCGGATCGGGGCCGAGCTTGCGCCCGTAAGGCAAAAGCTTCTGGTTGGCATGGGCGCCGATCACCCCCGGCTGGAGCGTGATCGTCGAGCCGTCCGGGCCGGGCTCGATCTTCTTCCAGTTCCTTCCCAGGAGCACGAGCACCGAGTCGGTGATCGCCTGTCCGGCGAGGCTGGTGCCGGCGGCGCGGAAGGTGAGCGGGATCGCGCGGCGCCGGCAGGCGCGCAGAACGGCAGCGACCTCGCTTTCCGATTCGACCTTCACCACCAGCTCGGGAATCAGGCGGTAGAAGCTCGCATCCGTTCCGTAGGCGAGCGTGCGCAGCTCGTCGTGGATGAGCCGCTCGCGCGGCACCTGTCGTGCGAGTTCGTGATAAAGTTCGAGGTACCGGCCGCGCAGTTTCATCTCCTCACCCCGAAGCCTCAGGCCGCCGGCCTGGGGCGATGCACCCGGAGCGAAGGACAATCTTGGGCTCAATCAGCCCGGGATTCAAGGGCACCGGTGTGCGAAATTGCCCCGCAGGACATGCGGCTGACCGGGGCACGGCGAGCGTCCCTAGGGTGTCGGAACGATCACTCCCTTTCCCTGCTGCAGCTCGATGCGCGTGCCGTAAGGCTGCGAGAGCTTGGCCAGGCGGCCGATGATCGCCTGCGCGCTTTGCGGGTCGGCCAGCACCGGCCGGCCGCGCTGCGGCCGCGGCTTGCCCTGGCCCAGGATGATGGGCACGAGCTCGATCCTCTCCAGCTTTCCGGCCTTGAAGGCGGGCACGGCGACCACCGCCTGCCAGTTGAGCGCATCCACCGGGAATCCGCGGGTGTCGTTGCTGTAGCGCCGGTCGCTGAAATCCGCGGGAGTGGCATCGGGGCCCAGCCCGTAGGGAAGATAGTTTTCGGCCGGGAGAAATTCCACGGTTTCGTTCTGGAAGACGAAATTCCCCAGGCTGTAGAAGATGGGCTTGCCCTTGTACAGCTCGATGCCGCGCAGCACATGGGGGCCGTGACCCACCACCATGTCGGCTCCGGCGTCGATGGCCGCGCGCGCGAAGATCTCCAGGAACTGCGCCGGTCTTTCACGGTCGCCCGGGGCTCCCTCGTGAACGTGGGTCGAGACCAGCACCCAGTCGGCCTGCGCGCGCGCCGAGCGGATGGCGGCCGTGAGTTCCTTCAGATCCTGGGGATCGGGCGCCGTGACCGCGCCCGGCTTGTCGGCGAGCTCGAAGCGGTTGCGCTGGAAGACTATCGTCTTGGCACCCTCTTCGGCGGGCCGGCCGGACATCTTGGACTGCACGATGCGCAGCGCGTTCATCCCTTCCTCGTCGAGCAGGTATGTGGTCTGGTAGCGCAGCGGATTGAGGCCCGGTCGGCCGTGCACGTCGGGCCGGGCCGGCCCGGCCAGGCCGAAGGAAGGAAAAGTCGAGGCGCAGGCGATGAGGGCGACGCGGCCGATGCCGGAATCCATGTACCCGGGGCTGCGCGCCAGGGTCAGGTTCTTGCCCACG
>Ga0129301_1000330_pt1 | contig 25734 bp, 27 predicted proteins | sample ConPoolayeHmetaG_FD_94489 | JGI IMG/M metagenome (GOLD analysis project Ga0129301, IMG submission 94489) | Hot spring microbial mat communities from California, USA to study Microbial Dark Matter (Phase II) - Cone Pool mat layer H metaG ...
GACCTTTCAAAGTTGCTTCATCACTTTTCCAATATCTATACTTAACATGATATTCTTGCTTGTTTCTCTCAGCTAATTCATGTTTTCTCGAATCATCTTTATAGTAAAGGCATAAAACATGTTCGGTTTGTCCCTTAAGAAGGTTCATGTTCACTTTAGCTTTATGAAAACCGTGATTCTCAATTTCATTAGATGCTATTTCAATTAGTTTGTCTTTGTCTTCGCAAAAGAAGAGGTATTTTCCAGTTATCGAGTAATCTGGTTTCTCTTTGCTTAAAAGCCAAATCCAATAACCATCAAACTTAGTCTTCATTTCTTGACAAACTCCTCATATTTACCAAAAACTTGCTTCCATTGATGTTTAGACCGCTTTTCCCAAACTTCAAAAGCTCCAGCTACATGCTTCTTGAAGTCTTTTTCAGAACAGCTATTCACTCTGCAAAAATGTTTTATCACTTCATTGTAGTCGAGTTTTCCCTCTTTAGCAAGTATTCCAGCCAAACCAATATGTTTAACATGGTGACACATGTTGCAGAGAAGGATAAACCCCTCAAGTGTTTGAATGTGGTTTTCATCATAATGTTTCCATATTTCATGAAGATTTATTTTTCCCTCTGCTTCACCACAAATCTGACACTTTCTTCCATTCTTCTTTATAATGTCCTCTCTTATGCTGTCCCAAACTTTTCTAGGCAATAAATTATGAAGAGAAGAATACCAGACTGTGCTAGAGACAAGCTCAATTTCCAGCTTCAAGACTCTTTTTCCCTCTTTGACAAGAATTAAATCCATCTTCAAGCAAAAGGTTTTCTTAGGCATCCACATGGCAATTAGAAATAGATGGGTAATAAACTACTATCAAAGCATGGCTAAATGAAAAACAAAAAGAATCCCATCTTTAGCGGTATTTGGCTATTATGTAGGCTACTATCCCGACTATCAGAAAAGCGATTATCCCCTTCATTGCTTGCTCTAAGAAAAACATTGTTGTATTGAAGTCTGTTCCTATTAGAGTCAGATTACTGAAGACTTGCCAAACAAAAACTAGCATGAAAGCAGATGCAGACAACACAGCAATAATGTTCTTGGTCTTATTAGTTAATGACTTGACAACTTTAGGAGTTTTAGGTTTAACTGGTCTAGGTTTTTCAATGATTTGTTGTGACCTAGTTGGGTTATCTTGATGTGATTCAGTAGGCTTAGTATCTTGTGTTTCTACTGAAGTCTGTTGCTGTTCAAATCTTATGAAGTTAAATCCGAATGCCAAAACGATGTAGAGAAAAACAAACCCTACTATCTGCAAGACCAAGTTATCTCTAGCCTTAACAAGCTCAGAAGGAACACTAGACCTATCACTAATTTCTTGCTGTACCTCAATAAGACTGGTGACTAAAGGATAAAGAACAAGAATCATAGATAAAAGAAGCATAATCGCTAGTATTGTTTTGCCATTCATTAGATTTCCGACTTGGTTATACTGTCAAGTCAAAATTAGTTTTATGAATCCCAAATCAAGACCTAGACTAGAGCTTTCTTCTATTCTCTTTTTCTATGTCTGTTTTTAGGCTAGTTTCTACTCTTTAGAATCATGCGAAAGCGAAAGGAGAGGCTTAAAATGGTCAAGAGGAAATTGTCCAAAAAAGAGAGACCATTAGGGAAAGGCATCATCCCTCAAAGTGTAAAGAGTTTCTTCACTCTTAAATTGATTGTCTTTTCATTTTTTCATTTTCCTGTAAAGAGCTTTTATCGTCCCAGAAACTGTTATAACATGTAAGGTTGCTGACTTATCATTTATTTTCGTTATTGAGGTTAATGCTGTACGAACCATATCAAGAGCGGTATGCACAGTTCGTATAACAGCAAACTTTCCTTCCATATCATACTCAATCAGAGCTAATCCTGTCTTGCTTGCGCCATATTCTCCGTAAAGCTTTGAAACAGCATTCCAAACAGCATTCATAATTTCCCTTGAATCAAATGCCTCGCCAGAGTCTATTTTTACGGCTAGATAACGACGCCTCACGCCCTTTGGCAATCTTTTCCTCTCCGTATTATTCGTATTCCTGGTGCAACGAATCGTGGGCTGAGCTTTTCCCTATTCCTTTTAACGATTGATATTGGGTTTTCTGAAACTGCTTTTATAGCCGAAGCCTCATCCAAGTCGAAGAGAAAAGACAACGCTGCAAGTTCCTTCGGCTTTCGCAATAGCGTTACATCAGAAGCTCCGCTTGAAATGACTATTGGAACACGAAATTTTTTGGCAATAGCTTTTTCTTTTCGCAAGCTTGAAAGAAGCTTAATTCTGTCAGGTCCTTCCAAAGTAAGTATTGGCTTGATGTCTATTTCTAAGGCAGCCAAGCTTTTTGAGGCTAATTCAGCTTCTGCTCTATCAAAGAAGCGTCTGCGAAAATCAAATTGCGGAAAGTTTAGGAGGTCTACGCGGTGGTCTTTTGCTGCTTGCCTTGCTATATTCTTTGAATCGCATATCACGGCAATTATCTCAAACTTCCTTCTAAGTCTTCTCAAATTGCGAACAAGTTCTTTTGTCGTTTTGGGCTTCAAGTCTATTCGAGAAACTAAATCTACATTAGCTTCTTGACTAATGTCCCGCAATCTTTGAATTTCTTCTTCAGCAAAAGTTTGTGGAAAATTTACTCCTATTATGCTGTATCCAAGAATTGAGGCTTTGCTCACCATTCGTGAAAACTGCTCGAAATCTTGTAAATTTGGGCATAAGTGCAAATCAGCGTAGATTTTTTTCATGGAATCAACCCAAATTGTTTGCAAATATCTATTATTTCTTTTTGAGAGTGCTTTTTAAAATGTATTCGAAAATGTATTGGGTCTTCTGTTGAAAGTTTAAGCTCATTTAAATAGGCTGATTGTTTGTCTATTCTAATGTACAAATTTCCCTTATCTAAGTGCTGCGTAATCTCGCTGTTCAATAACTCCTTATCCAGCGTGCTTAAACCAAGCGCAAGATTCTCAAAAACTTTTTGAGCAGCCTTTCCATCCTTAATCCGTGCTTCCAAAAGAACTATTGGATTTCCGTGATGCCCTGTCAAATTTGTTTTCTTAAAATTCACAGTCTCCATTATTTCTGGTGAGAGAATGTTACGCACTGCAGTCAAAACCTTGTCAGCATCTTCGGTTGCATGGGCGAAAACTCGAATATCAATGTACCCTATAAAGGCTTTAGAAAGCAAATAGCACCACTATTTCTAATAACGTTTTTTATCTTTTAGCTTTTCTCTTAGGCTTTGCCTTTCTGCTCTTTAAAAAACTTTTAATGACATCGACATTTTCTTCGTGAACTGTTCTTCTCCTATAATCTACTGGAATTTTCAGCTTCATGGCGTCTTTTAAACTTAATCCCACTTTTTTCAGTTCTTCTCGACTGAAACCCTTTCCAATGCGCTGTTTTCCGCCTTCCTTGAAAACTTTTGGCTTGATTGCCATCATAGTGGCTATTTCTCTCCAATGCCAGCTTTTTTACTTGGTCTAAATTTTTCTGCTCCCCGTCCCTTTCTTCTCAAGCTTCTGACTTTCTTGCCAGAACTTGTTAAACCCCTAAAAACTCTTCCGTGATGCTGTTTTTGGCATATCCAGTTAATATCTTTGTCAGCCTTTATTACTGGATGATGGGGGTCAACCATTATGATTTCAAACCATTTGGAGCGACCATCCTCGCCTACCCAGTAAGAGTTTAGAACCTCAAGATTCGGAAACTTTCGTCCAGCTCTTTCTTCAGCAATTAGTTTCAAACTTTTTGCAGGCTTAAACTTTTTGACGCCCATTCGCTTAGGTCTTCTTCCTGCTCTAGGTCTTTGTTTTCTTAAGCCACCCCTTCTAACACGAATACGAACGATAATGAAACCTTGCTTTGCCTTATACCCCAATTTTCTTGCTCGGTCAAGTCGTGTTGGTTTTTCTACACGAAATATTGCTGGTTGCCTACGCCATTCTATTAGTCTTTGGCGCATCAGCTCGTCTACGAAAGATTTTTCAGGAGTTGCCCATGCTTCGGCAATGTATTTGTATGCCATTTTTTAACTTTCACTCCTTAACAGTTTATGGTTCAGCCATTTTCGGCTACATCCCAGCGGACATTTAATCCGCCAGTAGCGCTATTCATACGTTTATGCAGTAAAATAAACTTTTCCAGCAAAACAAAGAGAAAAAGCAAGTTTATTTTTTATAGCCTATTATTTCTTCTTTTTCTAATTCTTTGACGCGCGTTTCAATGAACTCTTTGACTTTTTCTTGGCTGTAGGCTTTTTCCTCTTGTTGCTCCTTCAACTGGTCTTTGATGGTTTTTAGAACCTTTTCCATGTTGAATGGTTTTAGTATGTAAGCGTTTGCACCTTTGTTTAATGCTTCTATGGCGTTTTGCAGTGAAGGATATCCTGTGATGATTATTTTTCGCATCTTGGGTGTTGTATCTTTTATTTTTGCCAAAAGCCTTGTTCCGTTCATGTCGGTAAGCCGAATGTCTATTAGAGCAAGATTGTAGAATCTAGCGTTTGTCTTCTTAATTGCTTCTCTTCCATTTTTCGCTGTGTCAACAGTATATCCTTCATCTTCTAAGATTGTTGCCAGCACTTTTCTTATGCTTTCGTCATCGTCGACGACAAGTATTCTGGGGCGGTCACCCATATTTTTTCACCTCCTTCTAATTTAGGTATCAGCGGAATTGTGATGCTGAATGTTGTTCCTTTTCCAACAGTACTTTCTGCAGAAATGTTGCCTCCATGGGCTTCTATGATTCTTTTGCAAATTGGCAAGCCTAACCCTAATCCCCTTGCTTTAGTTGTGAAGAATGGTGTCCAAATATTTTCCAAAACATCTTTCGGCATACCTATTCCAGTGTCTGTGAAAGTGATTTCCAATTTTCCAGTTTTTTCACTGCTTTTTATTGTGAGCGTTCCGCCTTTTGGCATGGCGTCAATTGCATTTTTTATGATGTTAATAAAGACTCTTTTCAATTTCTCTACGTCAACAATTATCTTTGGCTTGTCTTCTATAATTTTTAATATGCTGATGCCCTTTGGGATTTCAACAAAGGATAATGCATTCTCTAGAATTGATTTTGGAGAGGTTTCCTTAAGCTCAAGTTTTATTTCTCTTGAATAACCCAAAAGGTCGCTGATAATTTTGTTTGAGTATTCAATGTTTTCTTCTATAAGCGTTAACATTTCCTTTATTGTTTTATCAGTCTTTGCGTTTAGTTTCTTCTTAAGATAGTATGTTGCGCCTGCGATGCCTGTTAACGGATTACGCAAGTCATGCCCAACCATTGCTGCTACTTGTCCAATGGCGGCCAATCTTTCATTTTTAATCAATTTTTCTTGGGCTTCTTCAAGTTGGCTTGTTCTCTTTTCAACTAATGCTTCAAGTTGCTGTGAGTATTCCTCAAGTTTCTTCTGCATCTGCATTCTTTCCGTAACGTCTCGTGCTATAACAAGAATGCCATTTATTTTGCCTTCTCTAGTCATAATTGAAGATGAACATTCTAAGTATCGCTCTTGACCAATCCTATTTTTGATTTTTACGTTTGTATAGCCTGGTTTGCCTGCGAGGATTCTTGCAAAATTGCTTAAAAGTTTCGGTATATCTGCGGGAGAAACTACACCTAATTTTATAAAATGTTTCCCAACCAATTCTTTTTTTGACCCGCCAAAAATTTGAATAGCCTTTTCATTTACATCAACGATTCGACCAGATACATCCAGATATATTATGCTGTCACTGGCGTTTTGGAAGATTTTCCTAAATTTTTCTTCGCTTTCACGTAGTACATCTTCCATTTTTCTGCGTTCAGTAACATCCATGGTGATTGCCAACGCACCAATAAAATCGCCATTTTTGTTCCATAATGGCGATGCAGAAACTTGAATGACATGGGGATTACCATCTTTACTGAACATGCAAAACTCATATCTGCTTACCTCCCCTTTTCTTCTATTTTCGGTCTGTTTTTTGATTTCTTGGAAGCCTTTCTTATCAACGAATCTTCGCAAATTCACGCCCAAAAGCTCATCCTCTTTATACCCCAGCATGTTAGCAAATGCCTTGTTCACTAAAGTGATATTTTCCTCTGGGTCTACGACAACTATTCCTTCCATAGCTTTCTCGTAAAGAATCTTGAGCTGCCTATTTGCCTCTTTAAGGTCATTCTCCATGCGAACACGTTCACTGATGTCGCGCACTATGCCAAGAGTCCCAATAATCTTTCCGTTAATAGTTAATGGTTTTGAAGTAACTTCAACAGTGATTATTTTGTTTGTAGCTGTTTTAAGTTCCAGTTCCTGTCTGATTTCTTTGCCTCTAATTACATCAAGAAAGGCTCTTGCAGCTTTTGGAAGGCTTTTCATGGCGATAGCTTTTCTGAATGGTTTCCCTATGAAATCTTCTCGTTTAAACCCTGTCAATTCTTCTGCCTTTCGATTAACAATGAGAAAATTTCCCTTTTTATCCAAAATATAGATTGCGTCACTGGCACTTTCAAATAAGCATTTAAAGGCTTCAGCGAAAGGTCTATTTTCAGAAAAAATTTCGTTCAATCTTTCGTTTGCACTTTCCAAATTTCAATCCAGCCCATTTGAATTCATGAGTATTATGATGTTTTGTTCAAGGCAGACTTTACATAAGCACTTCAAAAACTGTTTATAAATTGCTTATGAAAAGTCAATTCGAATTCTTAAACTCTCTATCTCGAAATAGAAATCTGAGTCAGAGCAACTTTTCACTTCTATTGAGGAAATTTGTTTGCTTGACAAATCAAGTTATAAGTCAGATTTTAAAAGGATAATCTTCATGCTTGGAGGTTGTTGAAAATAGTCTATGACTAACTCTAAAATTGGGTTGTCTATGCTTTACTGTTTAGGTGAATCTTTCAAGAAGATGACAGAGTATCTCACCCGCTCTGAAACAAGCTACATAGAAATTGTTGATGATGGATTCCACACTTTGGACAAGCGCAAAGTCGCTATATTGAAAAATATAGGTGAATCCTACAATTTGAAATATTCCATACATGCACCTTTTGCAGACATAAACATTGCTTCGCCTTCTGCACTCATGCTCAAAGCTATGCTTAAAAGACTGAGAAAATCTATTGCTAACGCCCATAGCTTAGACGCTTATATGTGGATTTTTCATCCAGGACTGAAAACTGGCGTAAGCATGTTCTACCCACATATGGATTGGCTTCAGAACTTAAAAACAATAAAGCTACTGTTAAAAATTGCCAGAGGTTATGATATGCAGATAGCCGTAGAAAACATGCCTGAACCTTATTCTTTTCTAATGAAAAGTGTTGAAAACTTCCAAAGATTTTATGATGAGGTTGATGAAAACATTGGTATGGTTTTTGACGTTGGACATGCCAACATTAATGGGCAGACTGAACTTTTTCTAAAAACTTTTTCAGAGAAGATTGTGCATGTTCACGCGCATGATAATAATGGAAAAGACGACAGACATTTAGGCATAGGTTATGGCACAGCTGATTGGAGGAGTGTTGCCAACTTATTGAAGAAAATATGTTATGACAAAGTTGTAATTATAGAGTCTGTTGAACACATTCACGAGAGTATGCAAAGAGTAAAACAGTTACTCGCTTGAAAGTGGAATTTCTATTTGCATAAAATCCTCTGCAACCAGTGTATTTTTGAAAATTTTCCGTGCTTTCTTCAAAAGTGGACTAGTATCTTCATATCTTGCGCTTATATGCGTAAGAACAAGCTTTTTCACCTTCGCTTTTTTAGCATTTATCGCGGCTTGGGTAGGTGTGGAATGTCCGTCTTCTTCGGCTCTTTTGACTAATTCCTCATCCAAAGTAGCATCATGAATTAGCAAGTCTGCATTTGCCGCAAACTTCACAAAACCCTTGAAAGGTCTGGTGTCGCCTGTGTAAACGATTTTTCTGCCTTTTCTAAGCGGCCCAGTGACATCTTCTGGTTTTATCACTCGTCCATCCATCAGCTTAACCTTGTGCCCATGCTGTAGTTTCGACCATAAAGGTCCTTCTGGAATGCCTAAAGCCTTTGCCTTTTCTGGATAGAATCTTCCGGGGCGAGGCTTTTCTATTAATGCATAAGCGAGATTTGGGATTACATGATTTGCCCAAACAGCTTGAACAGTATATTCTGCTTCGTCGCAAACTGTTCCTGTTTCAAGTATTTCATGAATTTCTATAGGAAAAGTTAAAGCGAACTGCACTGTTTCTCTTACGCTTTCCAAAAAGCGTTTTATTCCCTGCGGTCCATAAACATCCAGCTTCTTTTCTCTGTCAAGTAGAGACATTGTTTGCAAAAGTCCAGGCAAGCCTAAAACATGGTCGCCATGCATATGCGTAATGAAAATTTTCATTTTCTTGTGGAAGCCGCATTTTGCCTTTACCATTTGTCTTTGCACGCTTTCGCCGCAGTCGAACATTATTTGTTCGCCTTTGCGTTGGATAAGTATAGCGGGTAGGCTTCTTTTTGGTGTTGGTACGCTTCCGGCTGTGCCTAGGAATATGATTCGCACGCTCATATGGGCTTACACCTTTTCAAACACTGCAATTTCTCTTGTTAATGTTCTGTGAACATAAGCAAAATGGGACTCTAAATGCTTATAGCCTAAACTTTTGCCAATTTGTGCAATATTCAATGATTTTGGTGCAGCAATACAGATTCTTCCACCTTTACAAATTATTTCGTTGAGCGCTGTTAAAACTTCTTCCACAATCTGCTTTGTAGTTCGTTTAAGCGTGGTTGCAGACCTCCCATAAGGTGGGTCTGTGACTACGCAGCGGATTTTTGTTATGGGCGGTTTGCTTGCATCAGCAACTACTACGCCTTCTGCGTTAATGTTGAAGTGAGCAAAGTTTTTGCGTGTTCCTTTTGCCATGCGTTTTTGAATGTCTAAACCTAAAACTCTGCAACCGATAAGCGCGGCTTCAATGAGCATGCTTCCAGTTCCGCAGAAAGGGTCTAAGACAAGTTCTCCATTTTTGGGTTTGGTTAAGTTTACCATGCATCTTGCGAGTTTTGCTGGCATTGCTGATGGGTGGAAGAATGGTTTTTTTCTTGGGCGTCTTTCAACAAAGGGTTTTGGCGGAATCTCGGCAAGTTTTAATCCGAAAATGAATTTCTCGCTTGTTAATATCCCTATAAATGTTCTATCTGGATTTTTCAGTTTCACCTTTGCCTTCTTTTTCTCATTTAATACAAGTTCGCCCAATTTCCTTTCAAGAACCATGCCATTAATTTTTGAAGCATAATTTTTCACATGCCTTACACGAACTGCAAAGCTTTCGCCATCTTTCAAAACTTTGTTTAAGCGTATGGAATGCATCGCCTTAACTATCTTGGTTGTTTCTGCTTTGCAATTGAACAATTCCAGTGCAGCCATTCTTGTGAAAGCAGCTTTACGTTCTATAGCTTTAACACAGCTTAAATTTGCTTCAAGTCTTAAAACTTGGTCAAGCTTCTCTAAAAGTTTAAAAGTGTAGCCTTCTGCTTCAAGTATAGCCTTTAACTCCGCAGTTGGCAATGTTTCATGTTCACCTGAAAGCAGAAAGAAAAGTTTAGCCACTTTGTTCCTCTCTACTGAATTCAGCTCCTCTTATATATAGTTGAACTTGTTTTTGAATTAAACTTTTGTTTGTTTTAGTTCTCTGCTTATTAGGGGTGCGAGAGTAACTTTGCTTACATGGCTTGGAACGCTGTCTGTTCCAACTATTTCCTCAACTCCTGCCTCTAGAATCCGTTTTTCAGCGTCGCCTATTAGAAGCGGATGAACGCAGGCAGCGTAGACTTTATCTGCGCCGATTTCCTTCATGGTTTTTGCTGCTAAAGCTATGGTGCCTCCAGTGCTGATTACATCGTCGAAAATTATTACAGTTTTTACTTGCACGTTAAGCGTTTTCTTTTTCACGGTTATTTGTCCCGTGTAAAAGTCTCGCTGTTTCTCTAGGTAGTCACATTCGCCGCCTAGAATGGTCTTCGCTTCTTCTGCCAGCCATAATGCGCCGTCATCTGGCGCAAGTGCAAATGCTTTCTTAAATCCTTTCTGAGTGAAGTATTGAGCTAATAGGGGAATTGCTGAAACGGTTTTAGCTGGGAACGGGAACTTGGACAAAACCCTTGCTTGGTGAACGTTAACTGTTATTAGGCTGTCAACTCCTGCTGCCTTGAGCATGCGGGCGACGGTTTCGATGCTTATGGCTTCGCCTTGGAGGAAGGCTTTGTCTTGGCGTGCATAAGCCAGATAGGGCACGACGGTTGTTACTTTTTCTGCGCCGTTTCGTTTGGCTGCATCGGCAATTAATGCTAACTGTATAATTCTTGTATCCTGCGGCGGACTTGCAGTCTGCACTATGACTACTTCTTCATTTTGCACTGTGCCCTCAAGTCTTACATAAGATTCTCCATCTGGATAGGTTTTAAAAACCAACGGCACTGCTTCTACGCCTAAGAACTCTGCTACTTTTTCTCCTAACTGTTTAGACGCTGGTCCTGGAATTATCTTCATATGTTTTCCCGCATTAAGACACTATTTGCCAAGTTTTAGCTTTTTCCAGATACTTTATACTGCTCTATTAGTTCTTTTGCTCTGTCCATGCGAATCTTGCGTTCTTCAACCATTTTTTCAGCAACCAAATCTATCAGTTCGCCTGTTGCCCCCGCAGCCACTGCAATATTTCTTGCGTGAAGCGACATGTGACCGCGCTGTATGCCTTCATGTGCTAATGCACGTAATGCGCCAAGGTTTTGGGCTAAGCCTACAGCGGCTAAAACTTCTGCGAATTCATTAGCGGTTTTTACGCCTAATATTTTTATGGCAATTTTCGCTATCGGATGCGTTCGCACGGCGCCGCCAATCAAGCCAACAGCCATTGGCAACTCAATTGAGCCAACCAAATCGCCTTTTTCATTCTTTTCCCATGTTGAAAGTGTTGTGTAATGCCCGTCTTTTGCCGCGTAAGCGTGTGCTCCTGCTTCGATTGCGCGGTGGTCGTTGCATGTTGCGATTATTACGGCTATTATGCCGTTTAAAATTCCCTTATTATGCGTAGCCGCTCTGTACGGGTCTGCTGCTGCAAATGCTGAAGCGTTTACTATGCCGTCTACGACTTCTTCGCCGCCAACAGCCTCTTTAGGCACAATGCACCATGCGCGAGCTAAACGCTTTACAGCCAAGTTGGAGATTATTCGAAGGTAAACACGACCACCTGTTATGCGTTCTATCATTGGTGCAACCGCTTCAGCCATAGTATTAACTGCGTTAGCGCCCATAGCATCGCGACAGTCAACATGCAACTCGGTAATTAGCATAGGTCCTTGTGCCGTGTGGATTACTTTTGCGTCTAAGTCTTTAGCTCCTCCAGCAACAGAAACAAGCACTGGGTCTTGCTCATTCGCCTTCTTCAAAATCTCTTCTTTTACTTGTAAAACACGCATCTTCGCAGCATAAGGGTCTTTTATGCCCACTGCTTGAATCTGTCCAATCATAATTGGCAAAGTGCTACTCGCATAAAAGCCTCCGCCATCACGTGCCATTTTCGCTGCGTAACTTGCTGCAGCCACCACTGAAGGCTCTTCAATAGCCATTGGAATTAAATAATCACGATTGTTTATGAGAAAGTTTACCCCAATGCCCAAAGGTATAGGAATAGCGCCTACAACATTTTCTATCATGCGATCAGCCAAATCCAAAGGCAGAGAGCCGGTATTCTGCAACAAAGCAGCTTCTTCATCACTTAAACCAGCAAAATCCTTAACAAATTTCAACCGTTCCATTGGTTTAAGCTTGTAAAAACCCGAAACCTCAGATAACTTGCTCACTTTTCATCCATCCATAGTTTTTACCTACTACTGAAATCATAAAATCGTTCGCTTTAACCTATTTAAAACTTGGCAGAATTTACGCACTATAGTCAAATTCAAAAGTGATTTCATATAACGCATAAGTTGTTTTATCAGGAGTTTTTATTATTAGGTAAGCGTGTAAGATTGTTGTTCCATTGACGTTGCCGACTAAGTTTTGTACGCCTATATATATAGTGGTGTTACCTGCTAAGTTATAATATGTGCTGTTTTGGCTTATGTTTCCTTCTTCGATTTTGATTTGCCAAAGTGAGAAACTATCGTTGTGCAAAATTATTGTGGCGCTTGTGCAATTAGGGTTCGAGCAACTATAGTATTCTAGTCTAACTTCCCAGCTACTTGAATTATTGTTAAAAATGTTAAGTGAATAGTTCTTGGATGATGAAATATTTGTCGCCATTATTTGGATTTTTGCGCTTGTGTTATCAGCGTAAATATAGCTTACGTTATTTGCACCGTTTTGAAGAATGACTGAGGGTGATCCAACAGTGGAAGAATGTTGTGCTATTTGGGCGGAATGACTTGTGGCTTCTGCTCCATATGGCAGATTTAGCATAAAAATTAACAGAGTTAACACTAAAAAAACACTTGACAGTGCCCTATCGGTATCAACTCTTCTCATTTGGTTTACACCAAGATTATCATGTAGATAAAAAAGGGAAGAGGGAGTTTATTGCTGCACGTCCACAGCGATTGTTATTGTACATGAAATGGATGCACTGGCTCCTGCAGGCGAAAGCGTTTCCACTTTGATATACCATGTCGTTAGTGCTGGTATCTCTTTCCATCCTGTCGTGGATGTTACGCTCCAATAATCACCGCTAGTAGTGTAGTTTAATGTAGCTTGAGTAACATTGTTACTATTAAGTAGATAGAATTTTATGTATGTGAAATTGCTAACCTGCGCGGTCCCGTTTGGTGTTACCGAAACATGTCGCAATCGTATATAACGCGAGCCATTGTATGTGTTGTTTAATCCTACTGCATGTTCGTATATTATCGTAGAGTTTGGAAGAGAGCTTAGGGATAGAGCGCAATATGAGTCTTGGACAACTGATCCATCGGGTGTATCCTCAGCTTCAAAGAATTTTACCCAAGTCGCGCCAACAGTTACTGTAGTTTGCATTGACAAGCTGTAGTAAACAGTTGCACTTACTGTTGCTAGGAGCAATGAAGTTATCAGTAATGTTATGAATTTTAGGCTTTTCTTATAATTCGTCTTCATCTTATTGTTTCACCTCCTTACGCTTCTTTCTTTCTTTCAACGTGTCTATCCAAATTTTTGCGAGCACGTAGACGCTTACGCCTAACACTATGACGCAAGCCAATGCAAGACCTATGGCTGAAACGATGAAGGCTGCCTCCCCCCATGAAGGCTTGAATAGGGCGTATATGCTTGCACCTGCTATTGCTGTGCTTGCGCCTATGGCTATGTACCACCATTTTGGCTTGAAGAACACGTATGTGCCTACCCCAACTACGACTGTGTCGAAGGCAACTATGCCAATGAAAGTGGCTTCCCATGAAATGTGAGGCGTCATTATTAGCGGATAAGCTGCAACCTCTGCATAGTTGGATACGAAAAATGCGGCTAAGGTTAAGGCTGGAAGCGTCACAGTTAACATAAAGACTTTTGCATAGTTCAGCAGCTTCTTCATTATTCCAAGATATATGTTGATTGCTATTATGTTTGCCAAGGCTACAGTTAAGTATAGGATGCTGTACCAAAAGCGCATATACTCGCCGAAAAAAACAATGAATTCCTTGCTTACAAGTAGATGTCCGAAGCCAGCTAAAGCCGCTAGTTGATATATGTATGGTAGTTGCCATGGAAAATGCCTATCAAGCAAGCATGTGAGCAAGCTTACCGCTAAGAAAAGGTCTATGCCCAGCAGTGCGAAGAATTCTGGCTGTATTGGGGAAGGCATTTCGGTACCGCACTCGCAATGTCTTGTTTCTTTTTATTTAAGTCATATGAATTCGGAATCTAAACCCGAATTCTACAGAAGAATATGCGGTGATAGAAGATAAATCTTCTGTCGTAATATTTAATACAAACTATATTTTAATAAAAGGAAATTATTTCCTTGGAAGAGCTGTTGTAGCTATGCCGTAGCGCTTTTGGATTTCTCTTGCTAATGTTTCAGCATGTCCAATGCGATAATTATCTGTGATTACGAGTTTAGGTTTGGAGCGTCTTACATACTCAATCAGTCCATCAAAGTCTGAATGGTCGCTTAAGGCTATGATGTATTCTTTGTCTGCTATTTCACGGCACGGCGCATCGAACTCCCAGCCACTTACGTAGATGCGAAAGGCATCAACATGATGATTGATTTTGCTTTTCGAGTTCATGTGATAAAAGGCTACGCAAGACTCATTTTTTTCCAACAATTCTTTAGCTTCTCTTTCTTCTGAAAGCATCAGACGCCCAAGATCCATGCCATGTCTTTCACAAACCATTGAAACGTGAAAAACTCTTTCAGGAACAACGAATGGCACTTCAACGTTAGCTTTGTGCAAAATTTGCATAACTTCTTGTAGTTTGCCATGATAGCCGAAAACGTAAACTGTGCCATGCTTTAGTCCTGTTTCCACCATTGATATGAGTAAATCTTTAACATCACTGTTAAAAGAGCGTTTGCATGTTGGGCTTCCATAAGTAGCCTCCATAATGAGAACGTCAGCATCCAAAACTGGAGTCCCATCAATTCTAAAATCCCCAGTGAAGGCAATTCTAGTTCCCTCAGCATCTTCAACGAACACTTGAGCAGCACCCAAAATATGATCAGCATAGAAGAATGTTATGTGTTCATCCTCATATTGAACTGTTTTACCATATTCAATGGCTTCCACGAAACCCCCCATTAGAAACAGTGGACCTTTCATAACGTCAACTAAATCTTTGGTGGCTTTTGTCATCAACACTTTTTCACATGTTCTTAAACTTTGTTGCAAACCTACCATGTGGTCAGCGTGAGCATGTGTAACAATTCTTATTGCTTTTGATTTTTCAAAAGCGTCACATGCAACATATTTTCCAAGAAGAACAGCACCGTTATTGGTTATCGTAGCTTTTATAGACAATTATGACACCAGTTAAAGGGCAAAATTGCTAATTAAGGTGGCAATGAACTTTGTTCCCTTGATAAAGCTGTCTATCTTCAAGTTTTCGTTTGGTGCATGCGTATTCGCTTCTGGATGGCTACACCCTGCTGAAACAACAGGGTATCCTAACAAGTTTCTGAACAAATGCATAGGTCCAGAACCAGCACTGATGGGATAGATTACAGCCTTTTTTCCATAAATTTTCTCTGCAGTTTCTGCAACTAACTTCACAAATGGATTATCAATTGGAGTCTTTGTTGGCTCCGTAGAGCCATGCTTTATTATTCTTAAATCTCCAAAACCATGCTTTTTCAAATGCCTCACAAGTTTACGGTAGATTTCGCCAGATTTTTGATTGGGAACCAATCGAAAATCAAGCTTCGCTACAGCTTCATATGGCAAAACAGTTTTAGAGCCCTTACCCGTATATCCTGAAATCAAACCGTTAATAGTGCATGTAGGCTGATATAGCAGCGCTTTCAAAGCTTCCAAACCAGATTTCTTGTGCAAAAATTCCTTCAAACCAAGCTCTTTCTTAGTTTCCTCTTCTTCAAAGGGAATGTTATTCAAGCATTCGATATCTTCAGAAGAAGGGGACAACACGTTCTCGTAGAAGCCTTCAATGGAAACTTGTTCTTCTTCATCCTTTAAGTTGCTCAATGCCCAAACTAAGCGCCAAGCTGGATTCGGAATTATAGGCGCATTTGCAGAATGAACATCCTTTAAAGCGCCACTGGCTTTAATCTCAACAGATAAGACGCCTTTTAAACCTAAATACAGATTTGGTCTGCCTTGCCTATCTGTGCCACCAAATTCCCATATAGCTGCATCAGCAGAAAACCATTTCTTATACCGCTTTATTATAGGTTCAAGATTAGGGCTTCCGATTTCTTCCTCTCCGTCTACAAAAAATTTTATGTTAACTGGCAAATTAGCCATAGTCTCTGATAGTGCTTGGACAGCCTTTAACCTTGAGACAAGATTACCTTTGTTGTCAGATGCACCTCTTCCATAAATTTTTCCGTCAGCTATTTTGCCGCTAAAAGGTTTGTATGTCCATTTTTCAAGCGGTTCTGGTGGTTGCACATCATAATGGTCATAAAAGAGGAGAGTTTTGGCTGATTTTTTAGACATTTTTTCTCCATAAACTACGGGATTTCCCTTTTTGTTACTGAAAATTTTTGTTAAAAGTCCGATTTCCCGCATCATTTCATCCACAAGTTTTGCGCATTCCCTTATTCCTTCGCCTTTTGCTGAAACACTTGGTTGCTTAACAAGTTTGGCAAGGTCTTTGACAAAATCGTCGGCATGTACATCAATGTATGCGTAAACTTTTTCCATTCTCATTTTTTACCAGCCTACATAGTTTTTGGAGCAAGCCAATCAATAAGCCCTCTGGAATTTTCGCATTTAATCTTTACCTTTATTGGTCCCAAAGGTGATTCTGCAACTTCCTTCGAAAAAGAGATATGCCCTTCGAATGCGACTTGCTTGTTTAAACAAAAGTTTATAGTTTTTCCATCAAATCCTTCAAAAAAAATCCCTCTTGCTGCATCACGAATACGTTCTCTGCGAAGCAAATTGTAAAGTTTGGTAAGAGATTCGAGTCCTTCAGCCTCAGCGGTGATAAGCTTTCTCTTATGTATTGGTTGAATTTTGGTTTGGATGTTGCCGAAAATGTTTTCTATGGCTCTTTTAACTTTGTCTTCAGATTCTGTCGGATTAATTTCAGCCTCCACATAAACGCTTATTTCATCCATTTTTCTTCCACTTTCCAGAGAACTTTCTTAATCTTTTCTTTCACAACTTCCAAACTTTCTTCATTAACTATTATATGTTCAGCCATGGCTATAGCGTTTCCCAATCCCACGCTTAATTCTCGATTATCCCTCTCGTAAAAGATTTCCCAATTTTTTGGGTCGTCACTTCTTTGACGACGGTAAAGTCTTTTGAAGCGTGTTTCTGGAGATGAATAAACGGCTATTAGGCTGAATTTTGGAAAATGTTTCTTAAACTCTTCCACTTCGCTTAGGCTTCTTATGCCATCAACAATAATCTTTTGCTCTTTTGCCTCATCAATCTCTTGAATGCTTCTCTTCGCTATTACGCCATTTCCTTCTTTTTGCCGCAACTCGAGCATTATCTTGCCCATGTTTTCAGGACTTGGGTCTAAATGTCTTTTTTCCGCTTCCGCTCTCACCACGTTACCCATTACAACAACACCATAACCAATACTCCTTGCAACGGTTACAACTATTGATTTTCCTGCTCCAGGCATGCCAGCTAAACCTATGACAATTTTGTCGCTCATTTGCAGCCATCCTTTTCTTTTTTTAATGTTAATGCTATTTCTCGTTTTGGGTTTAAATGACCACCCATATTATTATTGTTTGCTAAAAACGATTTTTATAGAAAAATTATCCACAAACTATATTCGGTGATTAAATCTTTTATTATTAATGAAGAGAAATGTTGAAGAAAATGTTTTTGAGAACAATGCCTACGATATTTTTAACTTGCATGATAGCATTTTCTTATAACATTCATCCAACAGAATCAGCTCGAACAATAAGCATTAAAGTTGATAGAGGCGTTAATCCACTAACAGCTCCTTGGGGTGATTGGGAGCATTATCACAACTATACTGAGATTATGAATACTCTTCTATTTTTGAATGAAACATACCCTAATGTTGTAGATGTTTTCTCTATTGGCAAGAGTTGGCAAAACCGTGATATTTACTGCATTAGGCTAACAAATGAATCTGCTTTGAATCTGAAACCTCAAATATTCTTTGTAGGCTATCACCATGCTCGTGAGCCTATAACTGCAGAATTAACTTTATACTTTATAGTTGACGCCGCAACTAAATTCGGTACAAACGCAACCATAACTCAAATGCTGAATTACAGCGAAATCTACATAGTCCCAGCGTTAAATGTTGATGGTTTCGATTTATTTGCTGTAAATGATTGGCAAAGGAAAAATGCACGTCCAACAAACGAAGATGTAGACGGTTTGATTGATGAGGATCCACCAGAAGATGAAGATGGAAATGGCTTTATAGAGCAACTTTGGAACATGACAAATGGCAGACTCATCAGATGGGAAGGAATAGACAATGATGGCGATGGAAAATATGCTGAAGACTGGGTTGGCGGCGTTGACTTAAACAGAAACTACGACTTTCAATGGCAATATGGAAGCTCAAACCCACAATCCGAAATCTACAAGGGACCAGCACCATTCTCTGAACCAGAAACCCAAGCAATAAGAAACCTTGTATTAGAGCACAATTTCACCTATGCCATAAGCTTCCATTCTGGAGCCGAGCTTATACTGTACCCATGGGGATGCACTTCTAATCCACCTCCAGATGAAGCTAAATTTATTGAAATTGCACAAGACCTATCGATTGTTACTGGTGGGACGACATATCAGCAAGCAAGTGATTTATACATCTCTTACGGTATATGGGACGATTGGATGTACGGCACCCAAAATGTCTACGCTCTTACATGCGAAATTTTCGAAAACAGCACTTTTGGAGTTAGTAGACCTGGACCATACCCAAATACAATATGGGAAGGCGGAATCAAATATTGGTTTAATCCATTTCCAAGCAGCATCGAAAGCACAGTTCTGCGATGGCTACCAGTGTTCTTTAACATTACAAACAGAGCAATAGCTGAATCCTATCCCTACGATGTAGCCGTAACTGGCATTGATATCAAAAAAGTTGTCGGACAAGGATTCTCCACTAAAATTAATGTCACGGTTGCAAATCAAGGCTTCTTCACAGAAACCTTCAATGTTACCCTCTATGCCAACACAACCTCCATCTCATCACAAACAGTCATACTCGCAAGCAAAAGCTCTAAAACCGTCACTTTTGATTGGAACACCACGGGCTATGCTAAAGGCAACTACACAATAAAAGCCATAGCAGACACTGTTGAAGGCGAAATAGACACAACAGACAACATGCTTATCAATGGACAAATGCTCCTAGCAAAGGTTGGCGACTTTGGCGGTGGAATTCCACCTCAATTCTACAAATGCGACGATGTAGTAGACGGAAAAGACCTAGCATTATTTCTACAATGCTACAAAGGAATAGCACCACTAGAAACTATATATTTAGGCGACCTTGGTAGTGGAGTTCCTCCACAATTCTATGAATGTGATGAAAAAGTTGATGGAAAAGATTTAGCATTATTCCTCCAGTGCTACAAGGGTTTAGGTCCAAATTAAACTGCGCACTTTTCGAAAAATATTGCCTGTAGCAATAATTTGTACAGTATATTTAGATTAAATTATATATAATTCTCAATAATAAATTTGAGGCGGACATATTTCCGTAAAAAACAGAACTTTATTCCAGAAAACTTATTTCGTTTCATTGAGATATCTAGTAAGGAGGAGAGAATGAACAAAACTATTCTTGGAATACTGCTTACGTTGATACTAATTAGCATGTCCTTTGTAGTCAAGATTCAGCCAGCAAAAGCAAGCGGAACTATCTACATCAGACCTGACGGTTCTATAGACCCACCCACTCCTGAAATTGTTCAAGATGGAGACTTGTACACAATTATTGCCGATATTTATGATTCTATTGTAATTGAAAAAAACAACATAGTATTGGATGGAACAAACCACATGATTCAAGGCACCGGAGTAGCAGGCTCCAAAGGAATAAGCTTATCTGGAAGAAGTAATGTAACTGTCAAAAATGTAAAAATAAGCACATTTAGTTATGGCATTTTCCTCTCAAGTTCTTTAAATAACAACATAATTGAATGCACTATAACAAACAATGATTATGGCATAAATCTTGCTGACTCTTCAAACTACAATAACATTACTGGAAACACAATATTCGCAAACATTTGGATTGGTATTTACATCGAATTTTCTTCAAACAATAACATAGCGGGAAACAACATAACAACAAACAACTTAGACGGTCTCAAGCTCTTTGCTGGTTCCTCAAACAACAATATAACTGGAAACAACATTACTGCAAACGGTAACAATGGAATCTATATCCGCATGTCTTCAAACAACATTCTCAGAAATAACCACATGACAAATAACAAATACAACCTCTATGTTGACGGCTCAAGTCTCACAGATTTTGTGCAAGACATTGACACTTCAAACACTGTTAACGGCATGCCAATCTATTATTTGGTCAACAAGCATGATATAACCGTGCCTTTTGATGCGGGATATGTTGCACTCGTTAATTGCACAAGCATGATTGTTCAAAATCTGAACCTTAACAAAAATGGACAAGGTATTTTACTGGCTTACACAGCAAATTCAACTATAACTAGAAATAACATAACTGCCAATTACAGAGGTATTACACTTAGATATTCTTCCAACAATAAATTTTACAGTAACAACTTTATTAACAACACAAATCAAGTCTACATAGTTAACTCAGCAAATACATGGGATGATGGCTTTCCTTCTGGCGGCAACTACTGGAGCGACTATACTGGAGTAGACTCGTGTAGCGGCCCTTCCCAGACAGAACCTAGAAAAGATGGAATTGGAGATTTTGAATACTATATTGATTCAAACAACCGCGATAGATATCCACTTATGACGCAATTTGGAGAACCAACAACTCGATATGTGCCGACGAGGTATCAAACAATTCAAGAGGCGAGTAACGCAGCAAGTTCAAAAGACGAAATCTTCGTGTATTCTGGAACATACAGCGGAAATGTGATTGTGAACAAAACCCTTTCACTTATTGGAGAAAATGAGACTAACACAATTATTGACGGGCTTGGAATTGGAAGCGTAATTTCAATCATCAACACAGACAATGTCCTCATCAAAGGATTTACGGTGAAAAACAGCAATTTAAGTGGCGAGTATGCGGGAATAAGCGTTTATAACGCAAATAACTGCACAATAACAAAAAACACTATCATTCAAAACGGTTTTGGAATATTGATAACCAATTCAAGTTATTGCCAAGTAAGTCATAACAATTTATCCTTTAACATATATGGAATTAAGTTCCGATTAGACTCACAAAATGGCACAATCACAAGCAACATCATAGAAAACAGTACACATTATGGTTTAAACTTAGACAGTTTATCAAATAACTGCTTAATTATCAGCAATTTGCTGAAAACCAACGAATACGGCATCATTATAAATGGGTCAACAAGCGGATGCACAATCTATCACAACAATTTCATAAACAACACTTATCATGTTGGCGGCAATCCAGTTTCCACTCAATGGAATAGTAGCTATCCTTCTGGCGGCAACTACTGGAGCGACTATACTGGAGTAGACTTGTATAGCGGTCCTTCCCAGACAGAACCGGGTGGCGATGGAATAGGCGACTCACCCTATTTTATCGTTACAGGTAATCAGGATAATTATCCGCTTATGCATCCTTGGACAAACATTGCAATCGTGAGCGTTCTATCTTACAAACCTGTAGTCGGTCGAGGTTACTCCTTATATATTAACGTGATTGTTGAAAACCAAGGATATGATGCTGCAACTTTCAACGTAACCATTTATGCAAATACAATGATGATTGGGATGAAGCAAATAACCCTTTTAGGCAGAGGTTCTTCTAATGTCATCTTCGATTGGAATACTACAGACTTTGTTATTGGCAATTACTTCATAAAAGCTAATGCAACAATCGGCTTGGGCGAAAGGAACATCACAGACAACACTTTCAGTGACTACCTGATACGCATAACAAAAGTAGGTGACTTCGGAGGCGGCACACCACCACGTTTCTTTAACATTGATGAAAAAGTTGACGGAAGAGACTTATCCCTCTTCCTACAATGCTATAAGGGAATAGCGCCTCCAGAAGCTATGTACCTTGCTGATCTTGGCGGTGATGTGCCTCCTCAATTTTATAAATGCGATGGAATAATTGACAGTAAAGATTTATCGTTATTTCTCCGGTGCTGCAAGGGATTAGGTCCGTATTAGAGTCAAAAGCCAAGTTTTTATTTTTGAAAACATTTATGAAGTGATAAATTGAAACATATGCGGAAGGGAGTTGACTGTTGCCAGAAACTATAAGAAGTTTCATAGCTTTTGACATAGAAAACGCGTCTGTGATAGAGAATATAGCAAAGGTGCAAAGATTTTTAATCCAGACTGGAGCTGATTTGAAGCTTGTAGAACCTAAAAACGTTCACGTGACTCTTCGATTCCTTGGAAACATTACAATGTCCATGGTGGAGAAAATCTTTGAAGAAGTGAAGCATGTTCAGTTCTCCTCTTTTGACATCAAAATTCATGGAGTCGGCGCCTTTCCATCTTTGAGCTATCCGCGAGTTTTATGGGCTGGAATAAGTGATGGTGTAGCTCAGTTGCAAAGCATTTTCAATCAGTTGGAGACTCGTTTGCGCAGTTTGGGATTCGCGCCAGACCATAAGGGTTTTAGTCCGCACTTGACAATTGCGCGTGTAAAGTCTGGGAGGAATAAGGCTGAACTTGCAAAATTCATAAGTGAGAAGGCGAACTATGACTTCGGAATTGTTAGGGCAACTTGTTTGAGACTTAAAAAAAGTGATTTAACACCAAAAGGACCAATCTACTCAACTCTTAAGGAGTTTTGTCCACAAGAATGATGTGAAAAGGGCAGAATTTATGCAGACACAAATTGAAAAGATATGCGCGAAAGTCTTAGAATTAGTGACACCGAAAGAAAGGGAAAGAGTTAGAATTGAAGCTTTGGCTAAAAGACTGGAAAAGAAAGTTGTTTCAGCATCAAAGGCTTTAGGGGTTAAAACCGAGGTGCGTGTAGAAGGTTCTATTGCAAAGGACACATGGCTTAGTGGAGAACCAGACATTGATATTTTCATGCGAGTTCCAACATCAATACCTCGTAAATCTCTTGGAGAGGTATGTCTGAAAATAGCGAGAAAAGCCATGAAAGATTCAAAGCAGATCGAAAGGTTTGCTGAACATCCGTATCTTGAGGCAATTGTCAATGGTGTTAGAGTAAATATTGTGCCATGCTATGACATAAAGCGAGGAGAATGGTTAAGTGCCACTGATAGAACACCCTATCATACAGACTACATGAAGAAGCATTTGGACAAGCAGATGCGAGACGAAGTTCGTTTGCTGAAGAGGTTTATGAAGGGCATAGGCGTTTATGGTGCAGAAATTAAAATCGGCGGTTTTAGTGGTTATCTTTGTGAACTCTTGGTATTGTATTATAAATCTTTTGCGAATGTACTAAAAGCTTTCCGACAATACAGACAAAGAATAGTCATAGACATTGAGAATAATTACAAAGATAGAGAAAACGAATTGAAACTTTTATTTGCAGAACCATTGGTAATTGTTGACCCAGTTGATAAAGGAAGAAATGTTGCCTCTGCTGTTCAAGACCAAAAACTTTACACTTTTGTAGCTGCTGCAAGATTTTTTCTTAAAAATCCAAGTTTAAGCTTTTTTTATCCTTCAGAAACAAAGATTTTGACTGTTAAAGAACTTGAATGGGCATTGAAGAGACGTGGTTCCACAATTATTTTCTTGACCTTTGGGCGGGTTGATGCTGTTCCAGATGTTCTGTGGGGGCAGCTCTATAAGTCTCAGCGTTCATTACATAAACTTGTTCAACTAAATGATTTTAATATTTTGAGAAGCATTCCGTGGAGCGATGAAAAGACTACCAGCATGTTTATTTTAGAACTCGAACAACGCTTTATTTCATCTGTCAAAAAGCATTTAGGTCCACCTCTTGGAATGGAACGTGAATGCGAAAATTTTCTTAGGAAGCATGTGAGCAATTTGAACACAGTTTCTGGACCATATATTGAAAATGGAAAATGGGTCGTTGAGCTTCGGAGAAAATATACTGATGTAGTTATGTTTCTCAAGGATAGATTAAGGGATGGTGGAAAAAATGCTGGCATAACAGAACAGATTGCGCAGATGCTTCGAAAAAAATTCAAAATTTTTGTTAACAACGAAATAGTTGAAGTTTACAAGAGAAATAGCGAGTTTGCAAGGTTTTTGACCGAATTTCTTTCAGGCAAACCCAAATGGTTAGAATCCGCCTAAACTTAATATTATCAAAGTTAAGCCTAGTAGCCAACAGTAGAATGCGAAGAGATAAAATTTTTTCTTTGCGAGGATTTTCCAAAGCAGTTTTAATGCCAAGTAACCGACAATCATGGCAACAGCTATACCCGCAATAATTTCAATCCATCCTAATCTTGCTGGTGCCAAAATGCCAAAATCTTTGTAGAATGTGTAGCTTATTGCACCGATTATGGCTGGTATTGAAAGTAGAAAAGAGAATTTGAAGGCTTTTTCCTTTTTTATTCCCAATAAGAGCGCAACTGCAATTGTTAATCCGCTTCTTGAAAACCCAGGAATTATAGCTATGCCTTCTGCTATTCCAATTATTAGTGCTGTTAAGTAGCCTACGTCATCTGTTTTCTCTTTTCCAGTCTTTGCAGAGCAAAGTATTATTCCGCAAAGAATAAACGCAATGGCAATGGGCCTCATGCTCTGAAAGGTTTGTTCTACTGGTTCTTTGAGGATAATTCCTATTATTGCTGCGGGTATTGTTCCAACAATTATTAATGGGATAAGCTTCCCATATTCTGTCGTGAAATCTAAGCGAATCAAGGCTGAAAGTATGTTTTTAATTTCTTTTCTAAAGAAAAGCAAGATAACGATTAATGTTCCAATGTGCAAGATAAAATCAAAAACCAGAGAATCGCCAAGACTTAGAAAATTTAAGAAATGCTCAAAAATTTTCAAGTGTCCAGTGCTTGATATTGGTAGCCATTCTGTTAAGCCTTGAATTATGCCTAGAATTATTATTTTTATTAATTGTTCCAAGGTCTTTTCGCCGTGCCTTTCTGTTATTTTCGGTTATATTTAAAAGATTAATTTATGCTAATTCTTATCACTTCAAACTGGTGACCGTATATGAGTGAGTATCCTCTAGGAAGCCATGAAGACCGAGAAATGCTTGTTAAACTCCCAATGGAAAAGTTGCTTGACTGCTTTTTTCTGCAGATTAGAAATCTTTGGCGTGTTGACGGACTATATTTCTTGGGTATAGAGAAAAAATTCAGCACCGAAGCAGCGACTGAAATTGACACTAGTGTTTGGGAAGTTATGGCGCAAATAGAAGCCAAGAGTTCGCAAAAAATATTCAATGTAGGTGAAACTCCAGATGTACCCACAATCATTGACCTTCTGCGCAAATCAAGTTGGGCTTTAGACCAACCCTTCAAAACTATTGAGGTAAGCGCTAATCGAGCTACTTTAAGCATTGACAAATGTAGAACACAGGAAACCCGTTTAAGCAAAGGACTAAGCGAATTTCCATGCAAGAAAGTTCGCTTTGGCTATTTGAAAAACTTTGCGAAAACACTAAACCCAAAAATTGAAGTAAACTGTGTAGTCTGTCCACCAGATAAACATCCTAAAGACTTATGGTGCCAATGGAAGTTCACACTCTAATTGTAAGTCTCCACCACTATTTCAGTTCGTGATTTCTGGAATCAAACCATTAAAAAAAGAAATACTCTATTTGTTTGAAGAAGAATATTTCTGTTTAGCGGCTTTATGCAATCCAAAGGAATGTGTTGGATAATGAAAGTTGCTTTATGAACCTAAAATTCGAAAATGCCCAGTTAAATTGGCGACAAAATTAAATTTTTCAGACGACTTAATAATTATTTTTGGAGAGTACACTTGAAAGATAAAC
>Ga0129301_1000336_pt1 | contig 25555 bp, 20 predicted proteins | sample ConPoolayeHmetaG_FD_94489 | JGI IMG/M metagenome (GOLD analysis project Ga0129301, IMG submission 94489) | Hot spring microbial mat communities from California, USA to study Microbial Dark Matter (Phase II) - Cone Pool mat layer H metaG ...
AGTTAGTACTAACCTTTCCCCAGAACAGTCTCAATGATTCTTCTGACCGGGGCGGAAAGTCTCGGATTTAAAAAGTAGAAAGTTTCCCCCTTCCTTTCTTCTCGCTCAAGGATTCCGGCATTAAACATTCGCCACAAATGCTTCGAGGTCGACCTAAAAGCCAACTCGATCTTTCGGGACAACTCTCCAACGCTCAGCTCTCCTTCAGACCGAAGAAGCGCCACAATCGTAAGCCGGCGCTTGTTGGCGAGCGCCTTCAGGATTTTCTCCCAATCGCTCTTAGACACCTCAACCACTGGACCATTCGTACGAATGGTACATCAACCAAATCGGTTTGGTGGACCCGGGGGGAATCGAACCCCCGATCTCCGCAATGCGAGTGCGGCGCTCTACCGCTGAGCTACGGGCCCCAGAGTGGTGGAGCGTAGCGGAGTCGAACCGCTGACCTCCTGCATGCCATGCAGGCGCTCTACCGACTGAGCTAACGCCCCCATTTGGTGGAGCCGGGAAGAATTGCACTTCCCCATTAAAAGTTCCCGTCAAGCGGGACAGCCCCGTACGGTAATTATAGCAACCTTCTCTCTGTTCTAATCCTCCAAGTAGGGAAGGGGATTAACTCGCTGGTGAGCGCTGCCGCAGTAAATCTCAAAGTGGAGGTGCGGACCAAAAGTCACTCCGGACTCCCCCGATTGGGCAACGACCTGGCCCCTAACTACGCGCTCTCCAATCCCCACCAACGGCCGGCTAATATGACCGTAGCGGGCTTGGAGACCCGTCGGGTTGCCGTCCTTGTCCAAAAGATCAATGAAGACCAACCCGCCGTATCCGTAGTTGCACCCCGGACCAAAGCTCATGCACCGCTGGGAAAAATTCGCCACCGCGGACACAACCCCATCTCCGATAGCGTACAAGTCCTCGTAGTCCGCAGCTAGATCAATCCCTCGGTGAGAGTAGGTATAGTCACCAATCTTAATCTTGGACTTGGTTGGCCAACCGAACTTCAGCCCCACATCGCAAGCCCCCACCGGGGCCAGAAAACTCCCGGCGAGGTAGGAACTTTCGACCGGAACCAAAATCTCCAACCCCGGCTTAAGGTCAGCGGAAGACATAATGTAGTTGAACTCCACAATCTGTTGAGCATTCGAGCCGAACTTGCGAGCAATTGAGTTTAGAGTGTCCCCTGCCCGAATCACGTAGTTAACCCCCTCAATTGGGGGAATTGTGATCTCTTCCCCCACCGCCACGTGATAAGACATCACGCCATTCTTACCGAACGACTCTTGAATCTGTTTAGGATTGGCCGAAACCAGGGCGTCCACGGTTCGGCGGAAGCGCTCGGCAATCTTATAGACATCGTCTCCTTCCCGCACGACATAGGTGAAGGCCTCGGTCCTGGTCAGGTCGGACTTCTCCGTCGTGAGAGTAGTACTGCTATCCAAAATCAGGGTATTCGCCAAAGAGTCCGGCTTTGGCTTCTGGAAAATAATTCCGCTCAGCGCCGCGGTAGCCACCAGCAGGGTAACAGAAAAAGCCACTAAAGTAGCGTGGGCGAAAGGAAAGGCCAATTGCCCTTTTCGGCGAACAAACCTTCGGGAGAGCCAAAACTTGAACTGCTCGGCGAGAGCAAAACCCGAAAAAACAAACCGCACTAACCCGGCGAAAAACTGGGAAAAGCGGTGGTAAAGGTAAACGATCAAACCAACCCCGAAGGACAGGAGGTCCTCCCCGAGGGTTTCTTTTTTGCTTTCCTCCCGCAATCCCCACTTGAGCTGCCCGCTCGAAAGGGATAAGGGAGGTTGCGCTGCCCTATCCATAAGCTGCCCCCTGAAGCACCTGTCCGCTTCTAGCGGAACAAAAAAGGACGGGACCCAAGATCCCATCCCCGAGCTTTTTGCGCCTAAAATAGGCGCAAAAAGTGGGCAGGGAGAATGCTTAGGGACAGAATTAGACTAGCAAAAATCGGCTTAAAAAGCAAGCCAACTCGCCAAAGGCTAAAAGCTAAACGCTAAGGAAAAATACCTTTTGCCTTCCGCTTTTCGCGCCGGGCTGGTTTACTTAGCTTCCTTAAGGGTCGCCAAAAACTCCTTGTTGCTCTTAGTGCGCCGAACGCGGTCCACGACCAACTCGGTCGCCTCATCTCCCAGAGTATCGACCATCCGGCGCAGGGTGTAAATCTGCTCCAGGGTAGCTTTGTCAAAAAGCAGTTCTTCGTGCCGGGTCCCCGACTTTACGATATTAATCGCCGGAAAGATTCGCCGCTCTGCCAAGCTACGATCCAGGTGCAATTCCATATTGCCGGTCCCCTTGAACTCCTCATAGATTAGATCGTCCATCCGAGAACCCGTGTCGACCAAAGCCGTGGCGATAATCGTCAATGACCCGCCCTTCTCAAAGTTCCGGGCGGCCCCGAAGAAGTGCTTCGGGGGGTAAAGAGCGATCGGATCGAACCCCCCGGTAAGAGTCCTTCCAGAAGGCGGGACGACCAGGTTGTAAGCCCGAGCAGCCCGAGTAAGGGAATCCATCAGGATTAAAACATCCTCACCCATTTCAGCAGCGCGCTTCGCCTTCTCCAAGCACATTTCGGCGATTCGAACCTGATCTTCGGCCGGTTCGTCAAAGTTAGAGGAGAAAACTTCTCCCTTCACCGACCGGGAGATGTCCGTAACTTCCTCTGGTCGCTCTCCGATCAAAGCCACCATGATCTTGACTTTAGGATGGTTAGTAGTGACACCATGGGCAATATCTTTGAGCAGCCAGGTTTTTCCGGCCTTCGGAGGGGAAACAATCATTCCCCGCTGGCCTTTCCCAATCGGAGCGAACAAGTCAATTAGCCGGGTAGAAATGATGTCGGGCTTGGTCTCGAGCGGCAGCCATTCGTTCGGAAAGATCGGCACCAACCGCTCAAATCGGGGGCGCTTTTGCGCCTCTTCGGGGGTAAGGCCAGCCACTTTGGTAACCTTCAGAAGCGAAAGGTAGCGCTCACCTTCTTTCGGCGGCCGCGCTACTCCTTCAATTAAATCTCCCATCCGCATATCCAGCCGGCGGATTTGGGAAAGGGAAACATAGACATCCGAGGGCAGATCACCTTCCTGGGCCACTTCCGAGCGAAGAACCCCGTAATCGGGGAGAATTTCCAAAGTCCCCGATACCGGGATGGTTTCACCTCGATAAGGACCTTCGTTGCGATTTTCTCCGTTGGACCGGTAAGGTCGGGGGGAGGAAGATCTCGTTGCTTCTTCAATCATTAGAAAATAGCAAACGGCTTGCAGCTTACGACGAACAGCGAAAGACCAAATCGCTGTTAGCGGTTAGCTTTATGCTGTTAGCTAGGTGGAATCGGGTAGACGACCACTGCCCCTAGTCGCCTACCCAACCAACAATATAGCATATCTTGCTAAGAGCTAAAAGCAAAATGCTAAAAGCTAAACGTCGTTCAGAGACTTTTGGAACGAACGCATCTTTCGAATAAGCACCTCATATTCAGCGTAGTATTTTCCTCTGTCAGATGCAGACAGAATATTTTGCCGAACTGTAATCTCAACCAGAGGAATACACTCGTAACAGGAACCAACCGCGATACCGACGAATCTCGCAAACTCTTTCTTGTTTCTTCCGCTTCCTTCAGCTATATTCAAAGCCGCGGAAAGCGATGCCCTCTCCTTATTTGCGAGGTGAGATCCAACAAGTACTCTTTAGGCCAATCCTTGGTAAGAGTGTAAATTTCGTGAGCTAACCCGAGAGAATCTTTATAGATATCGAGGCTTTTAAAACTAAGCACGGCTTTTCGCCTTTAGCTTTTAGCCTTTCGCCAAATTACCAATACTTGGTAATTTTGATTCGACGGACGAGGAACCCGAGGTAAGCCAGAAAGAGAGAAGTGGCAATCACATCGGCGGAGCCAGTTTCCGGCAAAACTTTTCCCAAAACCTCACCCTTAACCGTAGTCCGGGCTGCGCACTGGAACCACTCATTTCCTTCCTTCCAGGTTTTCTTAATCTGAAGTACCGACTCAATCAAGTCCCCCGCCGTTACTCCGGCCTTCACCCTCGCCTGGAAAGTCACTTTGACCCACTCTCCCGGATTAAGAACTCCTAAATTAAGGCCGTCAGTTAGCCAAGCGTCGGTTACGGAAGCACCCCCGCCCAGACTATCCGACCAGGCGGTAGAACCCGCGACATAAGTCAGATAGGGAGAAAGGGTCTCGGAAATGAAAACCGGATCAATCTTGGTATCGCCCACATTGGTAATTTGAATCGTATAGGTGAGGGTATCGCCGACCGAAGCCGTCGCCTTATCAACGGTTTGCTTGGCATCGATTTGGTAAGTCTCCGCCATGGCATTAAAAAGCGGCGCTAACGAGAGCGCAAAGCCGATTAAGACTGTTGCAACTAGAATCTTCAAACCACTCATGCTTTTAATCATAGCATCAGCCCTATAAAAGTCAAGTATAGGGCTAAACTCTCCCAAAGACTCCAGATACGAACTGAAGTTTTTAGGAAAGCCCCTCACCTTTTTGAATTGCAAAGGTGAGGGGTCGCACCACTCTCGCTCTTACCTCACTGGCGTCGGAGTCGGCACACTCGGCGGATATTCCGTCGGGGTGGCTACCGGCGTCAGGGGAGGCAAACAATCCGGCCCGCAACTTTCCGTCGGGGTTGGCGGCGGAGTGGTCGGGGTAGGAGGAGGCAAAGTTGGCGTGGGCGTCGCCCGGGGCGGCTCCGTGGGCGGAGTCGTCGAGGGGACTGCCGGCGTCGCGGTCGGCGAGACCGGCAGACCGCAGACGATCTGAAACTTCACGACCGTCGCGTTCAGACGGGGATAAGCGTCTAGCCGAACCGCTACCCAAGAGGGTTCGGAACCGAAGCGGATCCCGTCCTCCTCGTCCGTTTCGAGCCGAGGAATCCAGACCGCACACCCGGCCGGCAAAGCCTCCTCGTCTACGCCCACCCAATAGGTCCCCGGAGGAACCTCAAAGGTTGTTGCGGCGATGAGAAATTCGTCGATGGTAACCATTTCTTCGGTTACCTGCCGCAGCGTCTCCCGAAGCTCTCCGTCCTCCCCGAAGGGAGAGAGGAGAATTGGGACCCCCGGCATCCGGCGCCAGATCCCGTAAGCGGTATCTAACCGAAGCGTTTCTACCCGAAGGTAGACGCGCTCGCTCTCCGCCACTGACTCGGTCGCCGCGACCGCAGGAGCGGTCGCCGCCACTGCCGTCGGGGGCATTGCGGTCGGAAAGCGGTCGGAAGCAACCTCGCGCTCTCCTTGCGAAGCGAGAAAAACGTAGGCCGCCGTCAGAGCGACCGCCGCAAAACCCAGGATGCCCAACAGAAACAGCAAAAACTCCAGCGTCCGCGTTCTAGACACCGAAGGCGGCGCTTTCGCCTTCTTGGGCTGGGCTCGCTTCTTGGCGCTCCGGGCGGGCTGGCGACGGCTCTTCCACCGCTTTCGCCATCCCTCGAACTTGGCCTTTGCCCTCGAAACCAAGGACAAAAACCGATTCACTACAGCCCGGCGGGCGGACTTGGCCTTTTTGGCCATCGCAACCTCCTTTTAGATTTGGTTTTTAAGCGAGACATCAATCCACCGGAAGTGGACTGATTTCCCTCCTAAAAAGTTGTAACCCTCCTGATCACGAGCTTTCTATCGCCACAAAAAGAGAGCGAGCCCCTGCCCAAAGCTCGCTCTGATTGACAATCTAGCAAGCTTAGAAGGCCTTGTCAAGTCTTATAGTTTTAAGGTCCGCTGACTGACAGTATACCTCATAGTTAATAGTTATGCAAGTGGAATTAGAGCTCATAGCATAATAGGGGAGATTGGATCGTAATTCCCGCGGAGGCGGGTCGGGCGCTTAATGGGTTAACGGAGTCAACGGGAAAGAAAGCCGTCTAATATCTCGATATCCAGTATCTTAATATCTTCAGCTGAAAAGCTTGGCCAAAAGTTCCGAGATCGTAGAAAACTCCCTTGCAGTAATTACCTCAAGCCCCAATTTTTGGGCATGTTTTAAGCGCTCCTCTTCCCCCGCTACCGCGCGAATTTCCCCGTTCAGACCCACCTCTCCAAAGAAACAAAGTTTCGCCGGAATCGGCTTCTTAAGGCGCGCCGATGTTACCGCTACCGCAATTGCTAAGTCCGCGGCCGGCTCAAATACCCGCATCCCGAAAGAGCTTTTCACAAAAATGTCCGAGCGGGAAAGATTCACCTTCCCAAACTTCTCCACCACGGCCAAGATCAGGAGGGCCCGCTTGGAAGAGAGGCCTTGGGTAGTTCTTTTCGGGTACGGGTAGGCGGTCGCGGAGGTGAGGGCTTGAATCTCCAGCAGAAGGGGGCGGGCGCCCTCCAGTGCAATTGTCAGTGCTGATCCCGGAGAGGCGCGGTGCTTTTTGAGGAAAACCGCCGAAGGATCTTTAACTTCTTCCAGCCCCTTCTTTCCCATCTCAAAGATCCCCACCTCTGAAGTTGCTCCGAACCGATTTTTCTGCGACCGCAGGACCCGCAGCGAGGAGAATTTATCTCCTTCGAAAGTCAAGACCACATCGACGATGTGCTCCAGAAACTTCGGCCCCCCGATCGCAAAGGTTTTGGTAACGTGCCCCGTCATCACTACCGGCACCCCTTTGGCCTTGGCAAAGCCGGTCAGCTGGGCGGCCGCGTATTTGAGCTGGGAAGGGGAACCGGCCGAGCCGGCTACATTATCGGAAGAAGTCGTCTGGAGGGAATCCACCACTACCAACCCCAGCTTATCCATCTCGGAAATTTCGGCGAGAATTAAATCCAAATCGGTCTGGGAGAGAAAATAAAGATTGTCGGCAGCGATCCCTAGCCGCTCCGCCCGCCCCGCGATCTGCTCTTCCGACTCCTCGCCCGAAACGTAAATGACAGGGGTTTTTTGGCCAATTCTTTCCGCCGCCTGCAGGAGTAGGGTAGATTTCCCAATTCCGGGAGGGCCGGAGAGCAGGATGGCCGAGCCGGGAACAATCCCCTCACCCAGGACTCGGTCAAACTCGCCAATTCCTGTCTTGATTCGGGAGACAGACCTCTGGGAGATTTCGGACAGCTTTTTCGGTTTCCTTGCTTCCCCACCGCCGGCGCCGGACTTATGAGTACTGACTTCTTTTAAGGTATTCCACTCCCCGCAGAACTGGCACTTTCCCTGCCACTTCAGATGCTCGCCGCCGCACTCGCCGCAGATAAAAAGGACTTTTGACTTTGGCATCAATTCAGTTTACAGCAACCGAACAAATTCGAAATCCTAAGCACGAAATCCTAAACAAGCCCACTTCAACCTTCGAGGTTAACGGGATCAATTACCGCAAGTTTAGGATTTAGGTTAGGATTTGCGCCTAGGCGCCTCAGCGCCAAGCGGCCCCGACGGCTTTGAGGGAAAGGGCGATCTTTTGCTTGCTTGGATCCACTTCCAAAATTCGGGCTTCCACCTCATCCCCTTCCGCCAGGGGACCGGTGGTTTCGGTGACGTGAATCAGCCCCTCAATCCCCGGTTCCAGCTCCACGAACGCCCCGAAATCGGCGATTTTGGTCACTTTCCCTTTGACTTTAGCCCCGATCGGATACTTTTCGGCGATTTTGCTCCAAGGGTTAGGAAGAGTTTGGCGGTGGGAGAGCACTACTCGCCCATCCTCCGGCGAGACCTCCACCACAGCGACCTTCAAACTATCCCCGACCTTCACAACCTTAGTCGCATCGGCCACTTTCTCCCAGGAAAGCTCCGAAACGTGGACCATTCCCTCCAGGAAATCCTCGGTCTTAGCGGGACGAAACTGGACGAAAGCGGCAAACGGCGTCACTGAAGTCACCACTCCCTCGTACTGCTCACCTTCCTTCACCTTGCTCAAAGCGTAAAGTTCCGCCGCTCTTTCTCCCTCGCTAAGAGCCTCCCGCTCAGAAAGGACTAAGCGATCCAAGTTTCGATCGAGCTCAATAATCTTAACCCTGACAATCTTTCCCCCCAGCTTTCCGGAGTTAGCCAGCATTTTATTCGCCAAAGAAAGGTGGGAAAAAGGGATAAATCCTCGGAGGGAACCCCAACGAGCGACCACTCCGCCCCGGTTCGGCCCCACAATCTCCACTTCCAGAACTCTCTCCTCGGCGTAGGCCTTCGCCGCTTCCCGCCAGTCCCGTTCCGCCTCCGCCTTCTTGAGAGAAAGCAACACTAACCCCCGGCTGTCTTCGGATTGGACCACGGTCGCCAACACTTTGTCCCCCATTTTCAATTTGGAGAAAGTTTCCGCTTCGTCCTCGAGCTCCCGCCCCATCACAATTCCCTCGGACTTGGCCCCGATGTCTAAAATCAACTCCTCCCGGCTTTTGGCCAGAACGGTCCCTTCCACTACATCCCCGGGCCGAAGGCGTCTCACTTCGACCTTCGATTTCTCCAACAACTTACCCATATCTCCACTCATAACAGTAAATTAGCCGCGATTAATACGCTAATAGTTGCTCGCGTCTAACGCTCGTAATTATAGCAGGCAAAGAAAGGGTGACTAGCCCAAAGACTAGCCACCCTCAAAATCAAACTAACTCCGAGTAGCGCTCCTGGATCTCCCCGAGTCGCTGGAGCCGAATGGTCCCCTCGGGAACCTCATTAACCAGCTGACCATGGTCCCAAACCGAAGGGTGGGGAACAAAAACCGGCCGGTAACCGGCCCGCGCGGCCGGAACCAAGTCCGAACCAATCGAGTCCCCCACCATCACGAGGGGTTGGTCACGGTGGACTTTCCGGATCCGCCGAAGGGTCGGAAACTTGTCCCACTTAACCACGCGATACTCCCGTTGGCCGGGAAAGAACCGACCCAGATTATAACCTCGCCATTTCATCCACTGCACCACCGGATCGCCGGCAGTCACGCAGTAAAGAACGTCCCCCCGTCCCTGAAGAAACCGGAGGGTTTCCTCCGCCCCTGGAATCATTCCGCGACTCCGGTAAGTTTCCTCAGAGATCGCGGACATCCCGATCTCCCACGTCCGGCGCTCCATCTCCGAGTCAACTTCCATCCCAAAGTGTTGGCAGATGGCTCGGTAGGCCTCTACCATTGACCCTGGCCAACGCTCCCGGTGCGCCCGCATCGTTTTGAAGCGCTCTTTGTCAATATCCCGAAGAAATTCAATGAACTTCAACAGGAACACTTCGTAGTGGGGAGCCTGATGCTCGAAGGCCGCAATAAAGGCCAGCCCCCAGCGCAGAACGGCCCGAGCGTAATCAACTCCCGAAGTAATCAGCGTTCCGTCAAGGTCAAAGACCCAAACGGCGCCCATGCCTCCTCCTTCCGCGAATTTAGTTACCTAAATTCTAGTGGGAGCAGTGAAAAAAGCAAGAGCCGTGTTAAACTAAAACCAAGAGAAGGGCGAATAGCTCAGCCGGTTAGAGCGCTGTCCTGATAAGACAGAGGTCCGTGGTTCGAATCCACGTTCGCCCACCATAGCATCAAAAAAACCTCCGGGAACGGAGGCTTTTTTGTTTTTCTTAAGCAAGAGCAAGGAAGGAACTGGCCGGTGGTTTTTCCGCCAAGGGCGGGTCAGCCAGAGCTGATATAGCAAACCACCAAACTTAACCAATGGGGTTTTAGCGTGAGGGCTAAAACCTAGCGTATCTTCCCTCATCTCCTTTTGGCCGGTTATGCCAAAAGGCCTTATCTTCCGCCAAAGGCGGAAGAACGGAAGCTACGAAGTAACTCCTTAGAAAGGAGGTGATCCAGCCGCAGATTCCCCTACGGCTACCTTGTTACGACTTAATGTTGATCGCTGGTTCCCGCTTCCCAAGTTAGACTTGGTTCGGCGAGCCCCAACTTTCCCCATTTGACGGGCGGTGTGTACAAGACCCGAGAACGTATTCACGGCCGTATAGCTGACCGGCCATTACTAGCGATTCCGACTTCACGGGGGCGAGTTGCAGCCCCCGATCCGAACTGAGACGGTTTTTTGGGATTAGCTCAACCTTGCGGTTTCGCAACCCATTGTAAAGATGCCACTGGAATTCTGCGCGATCTAAAGCCGTCCCTCCAGAAGCCCAGAAGGGCCGCCATTGGGACACCTTTGCTTCGCGCAGGCGTCCAAGGGGCATCCCGCCTTTCGGCGGTCCGCCATTGTAGCATGTGTGTGGCCCAGGGCATAAAGGCCATGCTGACTTGACGTCGTCCCCACCTTCCTCCCGGTTGCCCGGGCAGTCTCGCTAGACATCTCTAACTAACGATAGGGGTTGCGTTCGTTATGGGACTTAACCATACAGCTCACGCCACGAACTGACGACAGCCATGCAACACCTGTGCAAGCTCCCTTGCGGGTTGCTCCCGTTTCCGGTTGCTACCACTTGCATGTCAAACCCTGGTGAGGTTCTTCGGTTATCATCGAATTAAACCACATGCTCCACCGCTTGTGCGGGTCCCCGTCAATTCCTTTGAGTTTTAGCCTTGCGGCCGTACTCCCTAGGCGGGGCACTTAACGCGTTAGCTTACGCCACCCCTTACGGAATAGCTAGTGCCCATCGTTTACGGCTAGGACTACACGGGTATCTAATCCGTTTCGCTCCCCTAGCTTTCGTGTCTCAGTGTCAGGAAAGGCCCAGGTGGCTGCCTTCGCCTTTGGTGTTCCATCGCAGATCATCGGATTTCACCCCTCCTTGCGATGTTCCGCCACCCCCTACCTCCCTCGATTCTGGCAGTATCTCAACACATTCCGCGGTTGAGCCGCGGGATTTAAGCCGAGACTTACCAGAACACCTACACACTCTTTACGCCCAGTAAAACCGGACAACGCTTGCCCCCTACGTTTTACCGCTGCTGCTGGCACGTAGTTAGCCGGGGCTTAATCCTTCGCCTCACGGCGAATTAAGAAGTTTACAATCTTTCGACCTTCATCCTTCACGCGGCGTCGCTGCATCAGACTTTCGTCCATTGTGCAAGATTCCCGATTGCTGCCACCCGTAGGCGTATGGCCCTTGTCTCAGTGCCATTGTGGGGGGCCATGCTCTCACACCCCCTACCCGTCATTGCCTTGGTAGGCCGTTACCCTACCAACTAGCTGATGGGACGCAGGCTCATCCAAAAGCGCATTGCTGCTTTACTCTCGCGAGACCATCAGGTATTAGCCCCGATTTCTCGGGGTTATCCCTGTCTTTTGGGTAGATTCCCACGCGTTACTCACCCGTTCGCCACGTGCGTCTCGACTTGCGTCAAGATCACGTTCGACTTGCATACCTTAGGCACGCCGCCAGCGTTCGTCCTGAGCCAGGATCAAACTCTCAAATAAACGCGAAGCGTTTATAGCTTGTGGCTAAAGGCAAAGCCTTTTGCTTTTCGCTTTTAGCTTCTTGCTAGTGCTTTCGCGCTGTGTTCCTTCCTTGCTCTTGCTCTTTACTGAATTGTTGTTTCTTGACAGAAACACCACAGTGCTCCTTACGTGCTGCACTATGGTCTGGAAAAAATTTACTTGTTAAAGTTCTCGCGATCGGGGTGGAAATTAAAAAACCCCCGTGCGGGGGCCCCAAGGGTCTACAGAAAATTGTGATTTCCTATTCCCGCATCGCTGGTGTTAATTTAACCGGTCTAAACACAAAAGTCAAGGGGCCCCCAACTTCACCTCGGGAAGGACTAACGCCGATTAACTGGATCAAAAGCTCCCCAAACCGGCCTAAGGGCTGTCAAACAATAGTTCGGTTTTGCCAAAACAAAAGTTGACTAAACGCCAATCTCCTTTCTCCACGAAAAGGGATTAAAAATAAACAAGGTCGCAAAAACTACTCGCGGGGTAGCAAAGCTGGTAAGAAAACGCTTTTACTGGTTTGAAGATGTCTTAACAGTTGATACAGCAGCGTATAGTCCAGAATTAATTCTGGAAACTACAGGACTGGCAAACTTTTAATAATCGCCCCTCCCAAAACCTCATTCTGCTTGTAAAAAACGGCGGACTGACCAGGGGCAACCCCAAAAACAGGCTCTCGCAGAACCACCCTCCGACCCAAAAGCCGCGCTGGCAACAACTCCCCTAAATGCCGAATACGAACTTGCAAGCCGGGCAGTTTCGAGGTCCTATAGCTCCTGGAGATCCAATGCGGTTCACCAATCAAAAACTCTCGCACTTCCGCTTCTTTCCCCCGTCCCACAACCAAAGTGTTTGAGGGCACATCCTTGCCAACAACATAAAGCGGCAAACCAGTGGGATTAAAGATTTTAAAACCGTGGCGTTGACCCTCCGTGAAAAACCAAGCTCCGTCGTGTTCACCCACTACCTCACCCTTAGTATTGACCACGGCCCCCCGCCGAATTGGCAGATTCTGGCGCAGAAACTTGGCAATCGGAATCGGTCCAATGAAGCAAACCCCCATACTCTCCCTTCGGGAGTAATTTGGTAATCCGAACTTCCTTGCTAAGGAACGGACGGTCGCTTTTCGAAACTCTCCAACTGGAAACAAAATGTGTTCAAGCTGCCTCTCATTCAATCCGTAGAGGAAGTAGGACTGGTCCTTACTTTCATCGGCGCCGCGAAGAAGGTGAAAGCCATCTCTATCACGTCTAATCCGCGCATAATGACCCGTAGCAATGTAGTCAACGCGAAGATCCTTAAGCGCTTTTTTCATAAAAATCCCAAACTTAATTTCGCGATTGCAGACCACATCGGGGTTCGGCGTCCGGCCCGCCTGGTACTCCTCAAAAAAATAACTTATAACTTTTTCTTGGTACTCCCGACGCAAGTCCCAAACTAGGAGGGGAATCTCCAGATGCTTAGCCACTCGCACCGCCGAAACCCGATCTTCCTTGGCCGTGCAGTAAGGACCCTCATCGTAGCAGTAGAGGTGGACCCCAATCACGTCGTAGCCCTGCTGCTTCAGCAAAGCGGCGGCCACCGCCGAATCCACTCCTCCCGAAACTCCCACTGCCACCTTCGTTTCTCGGTTTTTTGCAGACATATTTTCAGAATATCACGCCCCCAAACCTGGAAAAAAGAAAAGGACTCCTGGAAAACCAAGAGTCCCAACCGGCCTATTCCGGCTCGGATTCAAACCCCCCGCCTCTAGGGAGAAAGGCCTCCTCTTCATCTTCGGAGAGATCAAAAAAAGAGAGGTTCAGAAGGACACCTGCGATTTGGGCGGCGGCCGCGGCCGCTCCTACCTTCAAATCATCCGCAAAGCTGTCCCGCGCAACCGCCGTCACATAGCGAAAAAGCCCTTCTAGGGTTGATCGGATCTCCCCCAAAGTCAACGGTCTCGGCTTCCTAGTCATGGCTCCCCTCCTGTGGTAAGCTCCTCCACCAACCCGGCCAAGCGGAAGACCCGCAGATGCCGAAAGATCCCCGTCGGCAAACTGAAGAAGCTATTTCCCGAGAAACTGATAATCTCTCCGTTCTCGGGAATGCAGAGCAGATCCGCATCCTTCAATTCCTGGAGAGCACGTTTCAGCCAGGGAGTTTCCAAAAAGGAGGCGGAAGAACTATCCGATTGGAAACGGGCAGCGGAATCAATCAACTGGCGGTTTTGAGCCACAAAAATCAGATTGTCCAAGAAGAAAGACTCCACCAACGCCTCCCGCCCCCGCTCCCGATTCTGCTGGGCGGCAATCCAAACCAGACCGAGCAGAGTCTCCTGGTGGGGAGAGAGGTACCAAGGCCGGTAGATCACCGTGCGGCCTTTCTCAAGAAACATCGGCGTCTCTCCTTTCCGAAGTCAATGGTTGTTACCAACTATAAGGCAGGAGGAGAACCAAGTCAAATTAGGAAACGGAAGGTTGCCGGCGTAAAAACTGGTAAACGCCTGTGGCCGCTCGAGCGCCGTCGGCCGCCGCGGTCACAATTTGCCGAAAGGGAATTGCCCCGGGAAGGCGAGCTAAGTCACCCGCTGCGAAAACCCCCGGAACGCTGGATTGCATATTCGGATCAACCGTAACGTAACCGTTCGCATCTAGCTCCACCCCCAAGGAATCGGCGATGGCACTGGCCGGCACCAGGCCAATCTCAATAAAGATCCCTTGCACCTCGAGGGTATCGCTCCCCCGGTAGGGAGAAGAAAGTTTGACTCCGGAAACCGCTTCTTGGCCGATAATCCCCTCCACAGTGGTGTTCAAAATCTCTTCCACGTTCCCGAGAGAACGCATCTTGGCCAGTTCGTGGGGGGCCGCCCGGTACTGATCACTGCGGACAATGATGAAAACCTTTTCCGCAAAAGCGGCCAGATGGATCGCCGCCGTGACCGCCGAGTCTCCCCCGCCCACCACCGCCACGGTTTTATCCTTAAAGAACGGGGCGTCGCAGACGGCGCAGTAGGAGACGCCGCGTCCCACCAGCTCTTTCTCCCCTGGAACTTCCAGCTGGCGGTGGTGGGCCCCCAAGGCCAAAATCACGGTCCGGGTTCGGAACTCTTCACCCCGATCGGTTTTTAGCGCAAAAACCCCCTCCTCCCGGCGCAACTCTTCCACGCGGCTAGGGAGAATCTGGACCCCGTAGGACTCCACGTGCTTTCTGAAGGCGGTGGCCAACTCCGGGCCCGAAACCGAAGGAAAACCGGGGTAATTCTCCACCGCGGAAGCATCCAAAAATTGTCCCCCTGGAACGATCCCGAAAATTAGGTGGTTTAACTTATACCGGGAGAGATAGATCGAAGCCGCCATCCCGGCGGCGCCGGCTCCCACTACGATGCAATCGTAAACTATTCCTTTGGCGGACTCCTTCATTGCTAACTAAACAGTAACAAAATTGACAATTCCCCCCACCCGGGAAGAACCGAATCTTGTAAAATGGCCCTGTGGAACAACCATTGCTAAAAGTTTCCCATCTCTCGGTAGGATTCGAACGGCATATCGTTCTGGAGGATATTAGTTTTGAGGTTCAGCCAGGAGAAACCCTCGCCGTCATTGGGCCCAATGGAGCTGGAAAGACCGTCCTCTTCCGCACCCTTTTGGGACTTCATCCCTATCAGGGGAAGATCGAGTGGCAACCGGGAGTCAAGATTGGTTACGTCCCTCAGCGGTTCTCATTAACCCCCGACCTTCCTCTCACGGTGAGAGAATTTCTCCAGCTCAAGAGCCGAAACCCTCGAGAAATTGAGGAAGAGTTGACTGGAGTGGGTTTCGAGAAAGGATTCCTGAAACATCCTCTCGGAGTTCTGTCAACGGGGCAGCAACAAAGGGTTCTGATCGCTTGGGCGCTACTGGGGAAGCCGAACTTGCTCCTTTTCGACGAGCCCACCTCCGGAGTGGACCCCGCCGGGGATGAAACGATCTACCATTTACTCCACAAACTCCAAACCCAGCGGGGATTGACAATCATTCTTATCTCCCACGAGCTCCAGATTGTCTTCCAACACGCCACCAAAGTACTCTGTCTGAACAAGACTACGATGTGCTACGGCCCGCCGCGGCAAGCTCTCGATACTACCACTCTCGCGAAGTTATTCAGGGTAGAGACGAAACACCACCAAGGAGAGCACCGTGATTGAAACTAACCCTCTCTTTATTCTCTTGGTCGGAATCTTTGTGGGCGGGGCGGCCGGATTTATCGGCTCATTCATGGTATTAAAGCGGATGGCCCTCGTAGGGGACGCCTTCACCCACGTCGCTCTTCCCGGAATGGCGATCGCTCTGCTTCTGCAGCTCGACCCGATGACCGGGGCCTTCGCCGCCCTCACTCTCGCCGCCCTCGGAATCTGGTACCTTGAAGAAACCTCCCGCATTTACCCCGAGGCACTAGTGGGAATTTTCTTCGCGACAGCGCTCGCGATCGGAATTCTCATCACTCCCGAAACTGAATTACTGGAAACGCTGTTCGGAAGCATTGAGAAGATCAACCTTCTCGAGGGATTCTTAACCATCATTCTCGCCGTTCTTGTCTCCGCCAGCGGCTACCTAATCTCCAAGAAGTTGGTCCTGGGAATACTTTCGGAGGAGCTAGCGACCTCGGTGGGCATTTCCCGCAAAAAGATTAACCTAATCTACTTACTCTTAGTCGCGGTCACCGTAACCATTGGAATTCGCTTTGTGGGAACGCTATTGATGGGAGCCCTGGTAATTATCCCGGCCGCGAGCGCCAAGAACATTAGCACTAGCCTGGGCAGCTACTACCGACTCTCCATCCTATTTGGGATAGCCTCGGCTGCCGTAGGAGTCGGGATAGCTGCGACTTACGGCATCCTTTCGGGGCCGGCCGTAGTCCTAACCAGCACGTCCCTTTTCCTAGTCACCTTCGTCATCAAAAAACTGGTAGGAAGGGTTTAAGTACCGCCGCGGCTATCAGTAGACCTCCTCCTTCTTCTCACGAGCAAAGCTAATCCACTCTTCCAAAACCTCCAGTACTACTTGGAAGGGCGCTTCCACCAGTAGCGTAACAATCAAAGCTAGGACGTTGAAACGGGAAAGGCCGGCCGAGATAATACTCCCCGCCCGGAGAAAAGGCAAGGCGAAAAAATCAAAAATCACGGTCCCAACCGTTTCTTTTCCTCCAACCATCACCAACTCCCGGGAGGACTCCCGCACCCGAAGCCCAAAATAGGTCACGATTGAAGTGTAGAAAAGAAAGAGCGCAACTGCGAAGGGAGTAAACCCCAGCCGAGTTAAATACAAGGAGACAAAACCAAAAATCGCAACAAAAGCGAGGAGATAAATTAGAAATAAAGTCAGGGCAATTCCCCCGCTCCGCCTTTTTACCTCCACCCGATTCTGCTCGGAAAAAACTCCCCGGCCGGCACCGTTGGGAGAAAAAATTGCCTCTTGAGCCGCGGCAACTACCCGCTCCTCGTTTTCCCGCTCCGGGGTACCTAGAGAAGAGGTCAGCAAGAAAAGCAGCAAGGGAGGAAAGAAGAAGTTAATCGCCAGGGGAACCAAGTGGACTTTTCCGTAAATAATTCGCTCCGCAGGAAGTTCCAGGGCAAAAGTTAAAAGAATTTTGGTTAGGAAGATATAAATCAAGGCGCGCGTCGTTGTAGTGGTTAACCGCTCCCGCTCGCGGGCCATTTTCCGCCGGTAGGAATCAGATACTTCTTGAGCCAATCGGGCACGGTTCTCCAAGATTCCAATCCCTGCGCGCTCCAAGGCATCTCGCAACATCACGAACGGGGAAGTGTAACGGCGTACCAATGCCGAGAGCGCTCCGCCCAACCGGTAACTGGAGATCTTACTAATAGCCGCCTTAATCTGGGGCAAATTACTGATCACCTCCCCAATGTGAGCTTCTCCATTCGTCTTCCAATCCGGGTAGAAGAGTTCGAAGAGATTAAATTCCAACATCGCCCGATCCAGCTTAAGGAGATTGCGGTAAATCGCCACTTGGAGCTGAATCAAGGCATAGCGCTCATCCAGCTGAGGGTCGGAGAGAATGATGGCCTTCTTTAGATTTGCCAGCATCAAATCAGCCAGGGCATCCTCCCGAGTGGGCGGGGCAAAGAACTCTTCGATCTCCGAAGAAGCAAGCCGAATCACCAAAGCAAAATCGTCGTCAGTCGGGTTGAGCTCCCGCCCGTGCAAAACTTGGCGGTACTTCTCCAAAATTCGAACCACGTTCCCAACCACACTCTCCGGGTAGTAATCATTCTTGAGATAGCGGCCCCGGATTAACTCCTTCAGTAGTCCTTCCGCTACCAGCTGGGAATTAGATTCTGCCCGCAACCGGCGGGAGAGAATTCGCTCAATTGAAGCGCGGCGGAAAAGATGGGGCTCGGTATACTCCATTGCCCGCCGAACCCTTTCGTAGATGGAAGCTAAGGTAGCCACGGCATGCGGCACCTTAATCCGGGGACCCTCACCGAAAGTGGGTTCCAAATCTTGGGAGTAGGCCTGCGCTAAAGCTTGGACAGCGATCTGTCGCTCGGAACTGGAAGCGGCCGAATCTTCGCTACTGTGCATCGCTGTCTATGATAACACGGCCGATCGGAAGCGGGGATTTACAATCTTGCCCGGAGCCGGATCTCCTCCTCCACCTCCGCGGCGGGGCGAGTGTATTTCATCCGAGACTCCTCTTTAATCTGGGCAGCCCGGCGGGGATCTCGCGCAATGGCTTGAATCTGGGACCAGTCCGTCCGCATCCTAAACGGGATCGAGGGAACCCCATTAATCAACAAGCGGACGTAGGCTTGCCCGATGGCCGCATTGAGCAAATCCATCCGAGAGAAATCGGGGGAAACCTCGCTCTCAAGAAACTCGGCATCTTCCGCCCCAACTCGGAAAAGAATCTTGGTTCCCACGTTCCCAAAAACTGCCCGCTTGATATCTTCAGTCAGCTGACCAATAAACTGATTCGCCACAATTAGATTCAGCCGGTATTTCCGGGCCTCGGATAGGATTTGGACGAAGTCGGGCGTCGCAAAGTTTTGGAATTCATCCACGTAAAGGTAGAAGTCCGGCCGCTGCTCTTCGGGTATCTCTACCCGCCCCATGGCTGCTGTCAAAATCCGCGGCACTAAAATCAGCCCCAAAAAGTTGGAATTTTCCTCCCCAATCCTCCCTTTGGAGAGGTTCACTAATAGAACCTTTCGCTGATCCATTACCTCCCGGAAGCTGAAGGAGGATTTCCCCTGGCCGATGATGTTGCGCATCAGCTTTTCCGTCACAAACCGGTCGAACTTGGAGACGAAGTAGCCCAAGGTTTCGCTTTTGTGAAAGTCGGAAGTTTGAGCAAGCTCGTCAGTCCAATATTTCTTCACAATCGGATCCGTAATTAACGGGACCTTGCTAGCGGCAAAAACCGGGTCGGTCAGCAGGCGGAAAACTTCCACCAAGGTATTTTCCTTCTCGCTCATCGCTGTGAGCATCACATTCCGCACCGCCCGCTCCAAGCGGGGGCCCAAAATTCCGGTTCGGTTTGGATCATAAAGCTTGTAAAGGAGAGAAATAAAGGAGTTAATTACGAGATGTTTTCCTTCTTCTGTCTCCGCTTCCAAGATGTTGAGAGCCGGCGGCCGTTCTAAATCACCGGGATCGAAGTAAATTACATCGGCCTGGCGTTCTTTCGGGATCATTTGGAGAAGATCCTCCACCGCGTCGCCATGCGGATCTACGAAACAAAGCCCCTCACCGGCGACGATATCTTGATAAGCCATAAACTTGAGCAACTCGCTTTTACCGGTTCCGGTCTGACCGATGATGTAAGTATGCCGCCGGCGATCGTTTCGCTGCAGATAGACCGGTACTTCTATCCCCCGCGAGGACGCTCGACCAAGGTAGAGACCCGCAGTCGGCAGATCTAAGGGAATCGCCCCGGTTTTGGCCCCCAACCACTTAATGTTCGGCGTTGCTACCCACTTGTTGGGCAGGTGGAAAAGCGTCGCCAGCTCCTCGCTCGAAAAGACCGTCCAGTGCATAAAGCGCGGAACATGCCGGTAGAGAAAATCCACCATAAAGGACTTTTTAAAGAGGGCTTTCTTAACAGCAAAACCCGCTAGCTGTGGCGCGGAGAATTGGCTCAAACTGGTCACAATGCTGGAGAGTTGGAGATCGGCCGAAGCTTTCGTCGGCGCGACGGTCACAATCCTGATCAGCGCATAAAATCCGGGTTTATTGACCTTCCGGGCAATCGCTTCCTCAGTTTCCTTTCCCAGAACAACCCGACTCTCTCCCTCCGGCTTTCTCTCCATTTCTTTCGCCTTTAAAATGAAGGCCTGGCCTTGGCGCTGCCAGCTGGCGTCAGCCGGAGAGACCACAATTTGGATCACCGCCGCCTCGCCTTGGGCCAGCTTGGTTAAAGCGGAGGTAATGGTGTTAAGGGAATCGGTCTCTTCGCCCAAATCTACGTACGTCCTAATTGGGTAATACTTTGGTCCAGTTGTTACAAGCTGATTAAAAGAAACGTACCCTTCTTTTTGAAAAATGTCATACTCCTGAACTTCCTTAATCTCGGCACTGGGATAAGCCGCGTGCAGCTGTTTCTCCACTAAAGAACAAACCTCGCGAGGAGAAACTACCACAAAATGGATATGCTCGTGGTCCGCTATAATTTCGAAACTTAAATTAATCTGGGGGACCCCCAAGGACAGCGGTCCTCCACCCCGGTGGAGCCCCGCAAGGGAAGTGAAAAATTGCTCGGCGGCACCCGCCCGAATCTCGCTGTCCCGCGGCACCAACACCTCCAAAAAGACTAAATCGGGTCCGCCTTTCCGAGAAGCAACGGGGCCCGCCAGTTTCTGCCACTGCCGCTTCCACCATTCCCCCAACCAGCGGAAGGCACTCGTAATCGGAAGCTTCTGAGATTCCTTTACCTCCTGAACAGTTAAGGGTGGGGCAACCAGCCCCGGCTCAATCGGGGAACCGGGAAGAGAAGGCGGAGTTGGCGAGACTGGGGACGGCGAAGCTGGAAGGGAGGGCGGAGGAACGGAAGAGGAAGGTAAGGCCGCGGGACTCTCAGGAGCGGTTTCGGCCTCCTTGCCTACCTCCGACGGGGAGGGCTTTTCGGGAGCAGGAAAACCGGGGATTTTTTCGGGAGTACCGGAGATTGGCTCTGTTTCCACACCTCTATCCTGCCACAAAATTGACCCGGGAAGCTACTTGACTAAACCTCGAACCCAATCTAGGAACTTGCTAAGCCCGCTGCGGGCCGCGGCCTGCTCCTCTTCAATCACTTGCTGAAAGGATTCAAATGGCAGGGCACCTTGGACAACTTTGGCAGTAATGGTTCCGGAGGAGCGCGTTTGGCCAATAAAGAAGGTGGGCGTCCCAATCCCTTGAGAAAAAACACTTGAGTAATTCTGGGCGATTTCGGTAATGTAGGCCAAATCCGCAGCCACCTCGTCTCTGAATTCCTCGGTGGAGAGGCAGTGGTTAAACGCGGCCGCATCCAACCCGATCTTGGTGGCGGCGGCGGCGTAATCCGCCTCCTTCATCCCCTCCCCGTTGGAGGCGGTTCGGGCAAAGATTTCGTCGTGGTAAGAGAAATATCCCTCATCTCCCTTTTGATCGCGGGCGCAATTGGCCGCCAAGGCCTCTTTGGTCGCGACTGGATCATGGAAAGACAAGGGAAGATCGCGGTAGACAAACCTAACCTTGCCGGTGTCGATGTACTGTTCCTTGATCTTGGGAAGAGTTTCCGCAAAGAAGCTCTTGCAGAACGGGCACTCGTAGTCAGAAAACTCAATTATCGTAACTGGGGCATTAGGATCACCGAGACCGGGGTCGTCGTCCACCGAAATTTCCACCTCTCCCGCCACCGCGCCCGTGGGGAAACTGTCGGAAATTCTCCCCAAGCCACCGGTGGTAAGAATCGCGGCGGCCACTATCATCCCACTCAACAAGATCGCGGAAGGCAAAAAAAGGGGCCGGTAACGGGTGATCCAGTCGGAAGGCGCTTTAGCCATTGCGACAGTATAACAAAACTGGTCAGGCGGAAGGTGCTAACTCCTTGTTAACCAGATTCACCGGAGGTTTTCCTGCCAATACATCTAACACCGCTTGGGCCGCCAGTACCGCCATTGCGCCCCGGGCCTCGATCGTCGCCGAAGCAGTGTGGGGCGTCAGCACGACATTGGGAAGCTCCGCTAATCCCGGCGCCAGGTTGGGCTCATTCTCGTAAACGTCCAGCGCGGCTCCTTTAATCGTGCCCGCCTTGAGGGCTCCCACCAACGCGGCTTCATCCACAATTGGCCCCCGCGAAGTATTGATAAGATAAGCCGTCGGTTTCATTAGTTTTAGCCGGTCAGCATTGATTAAGTGGCGGGTCTCTGGAAGGAGCGGAACATGGATTGAAACGAAGTCCGCCTCCTTCAGCAGAGCGTCTAAGCCCCGAAACTCTGCCCCAAACTCCTGCTCAAACTCGGTGGAGGGTTGAATATCATAGTAGAGTACCTGCATCCCCATCCCTTTGGAAGCGATCTCGGCCACCCGGGAGCCGATTCGGCCCAGCCCGACTACTCCCAAAACCTTTCCCTGGAGCTCGGTTCCCAGCAGCAGCTCCGGCTCCCAGCCCCGATACTTCCCTTGGCGGGTGAACTGATCGGATTCCGGAATCCGGCGGGCGATCGCCAAAAGTAGGGCGAAGGTGTGCTCCGCCACCGCTTCGGTCAGTACCCCCGGAGTGTTAGAAACGTAGATCTTGCGCTGAGTCGCGGCCGGAACGTCAATGTTGTCGTAGCCGACGGCGTAGTTGGAGATCAGCTTGAGTTGGGGACCGGCGGCGTCCATCACTTCCCCATCGATCTTGTCGGTCAGGAGGGAGAGGATCGCTTCCGCTCCCTTAACCCGTTCCAGCAGCACCTCGCGAGGAATCACCCGATCCTCTTCCCAAACCGAAAAATCGGTCCCTTTTAGGAGATCCAAACCAGCCCGGGGAATTTTGCGAGTGACGAAAACCTTGGGCATCAGAACTAGAATAACAGAATTACCAGAGCCAGAATAACAGAATTTGGTAGCCAATCTCTATCGATACCCACATCAAGCCGCATTTTACTGTTTTACAGAAAACTGTAAAACGGTAGAAACTAACCGAATAATCGATTACAACCTAATAAATCGGGTTAAAATTGGGTTAAAACCAAGTCAACGGGAAACGTCTTTGCGGGTAAAACCGGTGTAGACTTTCTTTTTAAAAACTTTCATTGAGGAGCCGACTTGACGGTAAGTTTTTGATTTTGCCTCACTCTCAACCTTCTCCTCCCGTTTGTCAATCAACTCAAAACAACGGGGGTGCTGGTCCATACTCTTCTGGACAGAGGAAATTGTACTGTAGCCGACTTTAAGCTCCCGAGCTAGGTCACTTACTAACTTCCCTTGGGAAAGAAGTTGGGCGATCTTGATCCGGCGGCCAAGCCGCAAACGCTCGTCGGAAGTCAAAATCCCGTTCATAATTTCTTCCACGTCATGACCGTCCTTAGCCGCCAGAAGCGCCGCTCGAAGTTTATTGAGCGCGTCAAAGATTTCCTCCCTGGAGAGAAACTGATATCGCCGCATTTGCGCTAATTTTACACCCCCATTTCCAAATTTCCAGTTTTACAGAAATCTGTAAAACAGTAGAGAATTGCTAAGGAGAAGGGTTTAGAAACCGAAGTAGGTTAGAATCAAAATCCACCCGAGGGAATTTTGCGGGTCACGAAAACTCTCGCCATCAAGAGCAGAACATCGGATACGGGGTATCAGAGGCAAGCAGATTTCTAATTGACGAGAATCTTCCTTGACTTTACCAAACCTAAACCTATACTTAGGGTAAGGGCTAATTCAGGCAACAGAAAGGAGAAGAGGATCGCCGCCAAGCCCAAATCCTCCTGTTCATACGGAGGGAGAGATGCCTCCCAAAGAGTACTGGTACGATTCGCATGGGAACTACCACGAAGATTGGAAGCGGGCGGTCGAGGCCGAAAGAGCCAACGAAGAGGCGGCCGGCCGGTCAGACTGCCGCGCGGGCTTCGACGAACGCAGTGGCTCCAGTGAGAATGATTCTGACAAGAATGACTCCAGTAAGAGTAGTGGGAAATGACTCCAGCGTGGGTAAACCGAGTTTTGGTTTACCCTCTTTTATTGTAGTCTGAACAGTGGCAATAAAAATGGTCCCCACAACTAAAGACCCAGAACTGGAGAGGCTAGGCAGGGCTTATGAAGCTTACTTCGACGTGGCTGATCCAAGGAAGATCGGAGAGATTCGCAGAGATATTTTCTTCTTCCGCAAACCGTTTTTGGAAAGGGAAAAAGCCTACCTCCAGCATAAAAAAACAATCGGGGAGCTAAAGCCGCTCTACAAAGACCTGGTCAAGGCAAGAAATAAATACGCCCAATCGAAAGGCCCCTATCGAAACTTCCTCCATTTTGCCCTCAATGATGATGGTGTACCAGAAAAAAGTTTTGAAAAATTCCTTGAACAAATCGATTCACTGATAAATAGGATCAACAAAAACCTCCCCAAACCAAAAAACAGCGGACAGTTCTATTCTCCCCTCAACATGCCAGACTTTATCGACGAGATTAGTAGCAAAAAATACTCGCTACCAGAATATGTCATAAGAAGATTGGGCGAATACTCTCCCGAAATTGGGCAAATGCTCCCAAGGATAAGATTTGAGGATGCGGATAAAAATCACGGTTTTAACGAGGCTCTTTTCCGGCCCGTTACGGGAACTGTCGTAGTTCGAACTTGGCCAAGCTCCGATCTTCAACACGCAATCTCCCTAGCTCACGAAGTAGGACACGCTGTAGCATACCTCCGATTAATAAAGGAAGGGATAGATCCCAAAGACAAACCAAAGTACTGGCACGAAAAGCAGGCTATCAGAATGGAGTTAACTTTTATTGGAACACTCCCCCAGGATCTGCGAAACGCTGCTATCGGAAACATCCTTTGGCAGTTTACTATTGCTTTGTTTGAAGTGGAAACATACGCCAAGCCCAATCTAAATTTCGATCGAGTGTTTGCCCAGTCTTTTAACCGCTGTTATAAAGAAGCTCAGCAAAAAGAAAATCCATTTTATGTAGTAATGGAACCGCTTCTCCGCCGCCCCTGCTCCGCCGTTACGCAAGGAATAGTTCACACCGGGGAACTTTCTCAAGTACTCAATTAATCCAAAAATTTAGCAGACCTTGGGAATCTTGCGGGCCAACTCAATTATTCCTCAGCTTCCGGCGTGGAGCGGATCTTGAACCCGACAAACCCTTGCCCGAAATCCTCGATCATTAAGGTCTCGAGAATCTTCTCCCCCTCTTCGGGAGAAAACCACTCGACAAAAAACCGGTTCCAGAGCGCTTCCCGAACGTGATAGGTGTATTGTCCCCCTTCGCTGAAAGATCCGGAAGGGCTGGCCGCGAGGGAGAAGACATTGTCCTCGAAGTTGAAAGAGACCAATTCCCCAGAGAAAAAGCCACAAAGGTGGGTTTTGCCCCTCCAGAAGGACAGTCCCCCCTTCGCTAAAGCTCCGGAGGGCAGGCCCGGAGTGTTGTCGGCGAGGGCGGCAAGATTGGCAGAAGCCCGGGCCCAATGCAACGCTTCCGGAGAAATGTGGGGGATCTGGAGGCGCGGGTCATTCGGATTCTCCTTCGCCAAATAGCGCTGCATAATTACCCAGGAAACAATATTCTCCAGCTCCGGCGCCGATTCCCGCACGTCTCCCCGCAGGGCGGAAACAAACTTGCCGGAAAAGGTGCCCGGATCTTCCGCGATCATCCGAAAATATTTCGCGTAAAACATCACTTCGTTGAGGTAGTGGAACATCATCGAAAACATCCGGGTGAGCGCCCCTTCGGTGTATTCCACCGGAATGATGATCACAACCCCCAGCTCCTTGAGGTGGGTAGCATTGTGGAACTTTTTCTTGGTAAAATTCCGGGCTTCCGGTCCCCACTTCTTGGGATCGAGCACCCGCATCACAATCGGCCGCTCCTCGAAGTCGTCGGGGGTGAGCTGGGAGAACGGGGCGAAGAAGACTTCATTTTGCCACTTCCGGTCCTCTAAAAACCGGAGGGCCGAAAAAACCTCGAAAAGGTCCTCCTTCGCCAACAGCTCTTCGGCACTACTGTATTTAAGTTGGGCGAGGATGTTTTTCGGCGGGTTCTGGCGGAAAAGTTCCTTCGCTTTCTCTTCCTTCAGGAAAAAACCCTTCGCGGGCTGGAATCCCGTTTTTAGCGGGGTTGCGCCGGAGGCAGCAACAATCTCCGCC
>Ga0129301_1000337_pt1 | contig 25552 bp, 29 predicted proteins | sample ConPoolayeHmetaG_FD_94489 | JGI IMG/M metagenome (GOLD analysis project Ga0129301, IMG submission 94489) | Hot spring microbial mat communities from California, USA to study Microbial Dark Matter (Phase II) - Cone Pool mat layer H metaG ...
AGGAGTTAAATAGTTAAGGGACTGGTGTAGCCGGTAGGTATTGTACCAGCCAATCCAAAAAGAGAATTTCTGGTTAAGATAGTCTAGTTCAAAGATTAGAGTTTCATCAAACAACCATAATTCATATCAGTGGTTTGGATTAATCTTTCTACCGGGGAATTATCTTTGGGATTTCTTGGATGAGAGAAATAGTGTTTGATTTCTCTTTTTACACATTCCTGATGAAAGTAAAGGAGGTATTCTGAGCCATTATCTGTTTGAATGGCTTTGATCTTGAAAGGAAAATAATTAACAAGCCTTAAAAGACAATCTTTAGCAGTTGAAGAGGAAGCCTTAGTATAGGCATAAGAGAAACTGAATTTTGAATAAAATCTATGGCAGTAAACTGATAATATTTTCTTCCTAAGATAATTAAGTGTTTGGTATCAACCTGAACTAGAAATCCTGGATATTGATATCTTAACTGCTTTGAGGCTCTAATCCTGGGAATAACATAATTAATTTTCCTTCTTCTTTTAACATTTTTGGAGATCCTGGCTTCTTTAATTAATCCTTTCTTGATAAGGATCCTACCAATAGAGGAAGGAGAAAGAGTAACACCATAATCTCTTTTAAGGATTAAAAAAAGCTTGTATTTGGATAAACCCATCTCCTCCCTTCTTAATTGAATAATCAGATTAACAGTTTCCAAAGGAATTCTGAATTGCCTGAAGGAATGGGGTAAAGAAGAATAGCTTTCTAGGGTTACCAAACAACCGGGTTTAAATCTTTTCTTCCAGTGGTAGAAAGTATCAGGAGATATCCCAAAGTGGCGGCAGGTTAGTTGAGCATTTCTTCCGTGGGCAAATACCAATCAAGCCACCTCAGTCTCCTTTTAGCTTCTGGACTAATATCCAGAATCCTTGCTAAAGTTTTTGCCCCCGGAAGTATTTTGTGGGCTGTCATATACACTCCATTGTATGTAACGCCCTTTCATTAGTTATGAAGTGTACGGAATGTGTTTGGACCTAGACACGTACAGGTCACAGACTTTTTAGACATTCCTCCTTTCTCAAACAAGTAGTCTAAGGGTGATTTAAAACCCAAAGAGAGGATAAACCCTGGCGTAATGATCCAAATTACTCAATGTCTAAAATGTTTCGTAACCTATTCATTCCCACTCTCCGTCCACCTAAAAGGTGGAAACAGGTTGACACCTAGGAATGAGGCTATCTTTTTGATTTTGTCAATGCTTCTAAAAAAGCTTTTCTTTGTTTTTCGCTTGTTTCAAAACGATTTCTTTTAACAATCTGGGTTTGTTTTAAAGATAAAAACCTCTCTTCTCCAAGATCTTGATTTAAAATCACTCCCGGACCAACAAAACAACCTTGGCCAATTTTTCCCCTGGACACAAACAGACATTAATTCCAATCCGAACATTATCGCCAATAATACTGCCTAATTTTTTCCGGCCAGTATTAATTTTTTCTCCTTTTACCTCCACTTTAATTTCTTGTTCATCCAAACGAAGATTGGCAGTAATCGCGCCGGCGCCGAAGGAAATATTATTGCCTAAAACCGAATCGCCGATATAATTTGAATGGAACCAACAACCCTCGCCGACATAACTTCTGGCAATTTCGGTGTTGTAACCAACAACACAATTTGTACCAATTAATGATTCTCTTATCAGCACTCCATTGCCCACAATCGTTCCTGAACCAATAAAAGCCGGCCCTCTCACAATCGCATTTTCAAAAACCCTCACTCCTTTTTCCAAAATCACCGGACCAATTATTTTCGCTCCCGCCGCAATCTGAACGTCTTTGGCAATATTCCTTTTAATCGTGGTTAAAAAATATTCCTGAACCCCTAAAATATGCCAAGGGTATTTCAAAGTCTGCCAAACTCCCCGATGCTCCAGCATCAAAAACACTTCTTTTTTCGCCATCATATTAGATAAAGCCACTTCATAAACATCATCTTTGCTGCTTTTGGCGTTTTTTAAGAAAAAGGCTAATTTTTTTGCCTCAGGAAAATAATCAAAAACCAATTTGATATATTTTGACGGTTCTTTACCTTCCCCAGGCTTTTCTATCACGCCCAAAACCCGCTTGCCTTTCAAAATCAAATAGCCGCCGGGAAAATAGCTTGGGCAGTAATAGCCGATTAAAAGATTAATTTTTCCCTTTTGTTTTAAAGTTTTAGAAAAATTTTCAAAAAACGATTCATCAAAAAGATCATTCATATTAGCAATCAGAACCGGTTGACTTTCTTTAAGAAAAGATAAACCAGTTAAAACCGCTCCGGCCATTCCCTCGCCCCTCTGAATAACCACTTCAATTTTTTTATCTTCTTTTCGGGCAATTTTTTTAATCTGAGAAAAATTTTCTTGATTAGTAACGACAATAATTTTCCCCAACCCTTTTTTCTTATATCTTGCCACTTGGTGTTCAACTAAAGATTTACCTAAAAACGAAAAGAGGTTTTTCTCTTGAAAGGGAGCAAAACGAGAACTGGCGCCGCCGCCTAAAAGAATAACTGCTGATAAATCCTCCATTAACAAATTTTAACATCATTTTCTCCTGTCCTCTAAATTGGTCCAGGGATGGTTTTTGGAGTAATTGGAAAAGTTTGGGCAAGCAAAACACCGTTTTCGCCAACAGTAACCACCACTTTTTTTCGATTTTCCCTTATTACTCTATCCAACCGCTTAATAAATTCCCCACTAACCTCAACCGTCAAATGAAACCGGGAGTCCCTTTCGTTAAAAGGAAAAGGAGAAATCAGGATTACCCTGCTGTCCTGACTTAAATCTTTTACCGGAATTTCTTCCGGATTCCTGCCTTCTGACCGCTCTTTCATTTTAGCCCTTTAATTTTAACAAAACTAAACTCCTCTTGTTTCATTCCTGAAAACCGCTTATTATAAATTAAATTTATGGCAATCACGATTAATTCTTTTAAAAAATCCAAAACAATCGTCGTTTTGCCTGCCTATAACGCCGCCAAGACCCTTGAAAAAACAATCGCTGAAATCCCAAAAGAATATGTTGATGAAATAATCTTGGTTGACGACGCTAGCCGTGATCAAACGGTCAAATTAGCCAAAAAATTAAAATTAACCGTTTTTAAGCATCCCCAAAACAAAGGCTATGGTGCTAACCAAAAAACTTGCTATACCCTAGCTTTAAAACACCAACCGGATATTATTGTGATGCTTCATCCGGACTACCAATATGACCCAAAATTAATCAAATATTTTGTGGAGTTTATTGCCGAAGGCTATTTTGATGTCATGTTAGGATCACGAATTAGAAGCCGAAAAGAGGCTTTAGCCGGCGGAATGCCTTTATATAAATATTTTGGCAACCGATTTTTAACCATTATTGAAAATCTGGTCACTGGTTATAACCTTTCCGAATGGCATACTGGGATGAGAGCTTACAAAAGAAAGGTTTTGAAGAATATTGATTTTCTAAAAAATTCTGATGATTTTGTCTTTGACAGCCAAATTTTGTTCCAAATCATTGAAAAAGGTTTTAGAATTGGCGAAATCCCTGTTCCGGTGCGCTATTTTCCCGAAGCCTCCTCGATTAATTTTAAGCGGAGTTTAAAATATGGCTTGGGAACTCTTTTAGTCGCTGGGAAATATTTACTAAAAAGACTCATTCATTTAGAATTTAGAATATAGTATTACTAGTTAAATTTTCATTTTTCAATTCTCAATTTTCATTGAATTTTCAATTTAATAATTTTCATTTATTTTGTTAGAAACAAGCTTTGCTTATTTAAAAATTGAGTCATTGTCTCGCGAAGCGAGATCTGGCTCTGCCAGAAAAATTGACAATTAATCTAAAGTTTTGATATTTGACCGCCAGCTGGCGGGGCGGATTGATTTTTGAATTTAATAAAATGGGGTACCTAATAATTATCCTGGTCGGCTTTTTGCTTTATTTTAAGACTTTATTTTTTGATTTTACCTATCTCGATGATAATGTTTTGATTTTAGATAATTTTTATTTTATAAAAAATTTAGCCAATATTTTGGCTGCTTTTGCTCACGATGCTTTTTTAAACACTCAAGCAACTGCCTATTATCGGCCGCTTTTAACCATTTCTTTTATTTTAAACAGCCAATTGAGCGGCACTTCGGCTTGGGGTTATCATCTGGTCAATGTCTTGCTTCATCTTGGCGCCAGTTGCCTGGTCTTCGCTTTCTTAAAAAGATTAAAATACCCCTGCGATCAGGCTTTATTCCTAACCCTTATTTTTACTGTCCATCCAGTCTTAACTCAAGCAGTGGCTTGGATTCCGGGCAGAAACGATTCTCTCCTGGCGATTTTTGTTCTCTCAAGCTTTATCTTTTTGTTCAAATTTTTTGAAAAATCCCAAACAAAAGATTATTTTTACCATCTTTTGCTTTTTGGCTTAGCTATCTTGACTAAAGAATCAGCCTTGGTGATACCAATGTTAGCCCTGCTCTATCTTTGGCTAATGAAAAAAGAGAGAATCATTACTCCCCGATTGCTTTTGCTTTTTTTAGGCTGGCTGATAATTTTGTTTTTCTGGTTTATCTTAAGAAGCTTTGGCTTAAAAAATCCCTTAGATTACGGATTTGCCGATGTTGTTTCCTCTGTTGTTAGAAACTTGCCAGCAACAATTCAATTTTTAGGCAAAATTGTTTTTCCTCTCAATTTAACTGTTTTGCCAACTTTAAAAGAAACCACTTTTTCTTATGGTCTTTTTGCCCTTCTCCTCTTAACCATCCTTATCTTCTTGACCAAAGACAAACAACTAAACCGTCTTTTGATTGGTTTTTCTTGGTTTCTTCTGTTTTCAATTCCCAATCTAATCCAACTTGAGGCTAGTTTTTCTCTATATGAACATCGAATTTATTTGTCTTTGATTGGGTTTTTGATTGTTTTGGCAGAAACAAAACCTTTAAAAATTTTTTCTGCCAAAAACAAACTTCATCTTCTCTTGGCCCTAACAATCATTCTCATCTTATCTTCAATCACCTTTCGCCAGAGCGAAAAATTCAAAAACCGGATGATTTTTTGGCAAGAGGCAGTTACCCGCTCTCCTTCCCATCCTCTGGCTCATCGGAATTTAGGGGTAATGTATTTTTTGGCAGGCTTAACTGACAAAGCAGAGGAAGAATATAAAAAATCATTAGCCTTAAATCCCCAAGAGCCAATGGCTCATAACAATTTGGGGGTGATTTATCTTGAAAAAAAGCTCTTTGCTCAAGCAGAAGAAGAGTTCAAAAAAGAGCTTGCAATCAATCCCCTTTATGATCGCGCCTATTTTAACCTTGGCCTGGTTTATTATCAACAAGGCAATCTTAACCAGGCAGAGAAATTTTGGCTTAAGACAATTGAAATTAATCCTAATTATCTTCAGGCTTATGAAAATTTAGTCCTTCTTTATCAACAAAAAAATGATCCCTTTAAAGCTAACTTTTATCTTAAGTTAATTAAGCAAAAATTTGCCTCTCTTGACTGAATCAAATTCAACATCTTCTTTCTGTCCCGCACCAAGGGCAGCATTCGCCTATTGCTATTGGTTTTGGCAGCGGCTGGCCACAAATTGGACAGGTTGATCGAAAAGGCTCTAGGTTGAGGAAAACTCCTCTTGTGGGCAAACCTCTTAAATTAAAGCCTTGATTTAAAAATTGGAAAATTGCTCTTCCGCAACTTGAATCAGGAGCAAAAAAGCCACCTTTTTTGGCGATGGCAATTTCAAAATCCGCTACTGCCAACAAGGCTTGATGATAACGGTTATTTTTTATTGCCTGATAAATAATTTGGCTGTGATATTCGCCTTGGACTTTGAATTGTTTTAATTTTTCTTGCCAGACCAAATGCTTGAGTTGGTTTTTTACTTCCTTAAAAGGAACCCGATGAATCAAAATTTTCTCCTCCTTTCTTTTTTGTCTCACCACTGTCTCGATTTGCGTCAAGAGATCAACAAAAGTTTTTTCTTCCTGGTTAGGAATAATCACTGGATTTAAGATAAAATCTTTGGTTACTGTTGGGTTGATTGTTGGGTCAAAAAAAGATAAAATCGCCGCCAGTTCTTCTTGGCTAAAATCATTGTTAAAATCAAAAGCATCAACAGAAAAACTGCCATCTTCGTTTTTCTGATCCAGTTGGCCGAAATAAATCCTTGGCCAAGGATAGGGATCAGGAGGACTAATCCAGATAAAAAAAGATTTTGGCGGAGAGGAAAAAATTTTTGCCACCAGTTTTTCAAATCCTTGTTTTTCTAACCGACCCCGGAGGCTGGTGGTATCAAACATGTCTCTGACATCTTTAGCCAATGGTTGGTTGTCATATGGGTTGATTGCTAAGAATGAGTTTTTTGGGGGATGGGCAAGATATTGATAACCAATAAGAAAAATTCCTTTTTGGCCAAGATTTTCCGGAGAAAAACCATGTTCAGCAGCATAATAACCCAAATCAAGGGTAATTTCTTTTAAAGATTTGTCCTTAAATTTTTTTGGGTCGCAAGCTAAATTTTCTTTGCTCATAAATCCTGCTCGGGATAAAAAATTGGTCGGTCTTCGGACAATACCGCTGCGGCACAGTACTGGAATTTCGCCAGTTTCCCCTGCTTGTCAAAAAGACAAGGAGCCTTCCCAGCCAAAATTTGGCCAGTGGCTCAAACCAATTTTTAATTTTAAACTGTTTTCATTTTAGAATTTTTCCAAAAAAAGTCAAGCATTAGGTTACAGACTTTTTAGACATCCCTCCTTTCTCAAACAAGTAGTCTAAGGGTGATTTAAAACCCAAAGAGAGGATAAACCCTGGCGTAATGATCCAAATTACTCAATGTCTAAAATGTTTCGTAACCTATCAGCATCTCCCGGGGAAACTTTATTAGTATCCTGCCATTGATCGAGTTACCAGGTGGAGATGCTTGAAGATCTATTCCAGTTTTAACCAGAAAAATTCCCGTTCCAGTCTGAAAGGGGTCTATTTTTTTCTTCTCTCTCCGTTAGCCTCTCTGTGGGAAGACCATTATCGTCAAGACCAAAAGGATAACGAACATTAAAACTCTTCATTCTTCGATAAGCAGCAATCACTTCAGCCTGGATGTAGGAAAAAGCATGGCTTAAATGGAGTTGGCAATTTTTCCTTTAACCAACACCCAAAACATTTAATCTCAAAAGAAAATCAAAAGCAGACAAAGAAGAAGCCATTTTGTATACTCTGGCATAACCAATCTTATGGAGATAATCTATGGCAGTGAGAATATATCTTTTCTCCTTTTCATCGTTGACATAGTTTGAGTGAGAACCGTCAGTGATGTTTCTCATCTTCTGGATGTACCTTTCCAACCTTAGAAACTAGATGATATAATAAGGGTTAGAAGATGTCAGATATATACCCGACAAAGGAGATAATCAACAATGAGAGAAAGAGATAGAGTTCTTGAGAATACTCAACCGTCAGGGGAATCAGAGTTAGGTGGGCGACATAAGGGTGACCCAGGGGTAGGCCCAGTTGAGATTGAAGAGGAATACAGAACGGAAAAGCTCTCGCTCACCCGGGAAGACCTCAAAAGATGTCCTGAACCGAGAGGCATCGTGTCTGCCTTAAGGTGATAGGGTAAAAAATGGGTCTGAGTGAGAAAATTCTAACCTTAAAGATTAGATTTAGATAGATATGATCTTGTAAAAATTAATGACTTTTAGAAAAATTCGCAATTTAGTTGCCAAAATTCCCAAAGGCAAAGTAACTACTTACGGAGAAATTGCCAAAGCTTTGAGAATCAAAGATTCAAGAATTGTCGGCTGGGCACTTCATGCCAATAAAGATAAAAATATTCCTTGTCATCGGGTAATTAATCGCTTTGGTTTTTTGGCAAAAAATTACAGCTTCGGCGGAGCAAAAACCCAAAAAGAAAAATTAAAAAAAGAGGAAATAAAATTTATTGGCAAATTCCAGGTTGATTTAAAATCCCATTTTTGGAAACCTAATATATCCGTCCACCTAAGAGGCGAAAACAGGTTGGCGCCTAGGGAGAATACTGCCTCCTCGCCGGCAAAGCAGAGTCTGCTTCATCTTGACCCACAGTGAAAGCCACCCAAAACCAATTGCAGACTAAAAAATCAGAAGAAAATCTAGCCAAAATATTGTATAATAGGTTATGTTAAGCAAAGAAAAAGATATTGATCACAATAACCAAAATCAACTTCAGGAGCTTGAAAAATTTGAAAAGGCAGCGGCGATCCTGGCTAACTTAGCCTTAGAAAACATCTTTCTTTCCTCAAAAACCCTCAAAAGAATGCTTGAAGAAAAATTTGATTTGTCTCCTTCAACAATTGATCAATTGACTAAAATATTTGCTAAGAATAATAATGGTGGAGATCCAAACAAACCAACCAACCCCTGAATTTCCTTTTGGTCAAGAAAAATTAGCTATAAGAGCTTTTCAGAATGCTCATCGGGCATGGCAATATGCTGATAGGATAGCAAGAAAAAAAGAAGCAATTAGCGAAGAAACAATAAAACAAATTCATTTTATGGTTATGGATGGAATTTTGCCAGAAAGTGCCACCGGAAAATATCGGACTTGTAATGTGGGCATTTCTCAGGCCAGCGTCACCCCACCCCATTACCTGCGAGTGCCTGAACTAATGAGAGAACTTGTTAGTGATTTAAATAACAAAATTGAACCGTTAAAAACAGCTCCTCGAACCAGGGAATCTTTAGCCAAAAAAATTCAAACAGTTGCTTTTAGCCACTATATTTTTGTCAGAATTCATCCTTTTGAAGATGGTAATGGCCGTACTGGCAGACTTTTCGCTGATCTGGTAGCGAAACTACTTGACTTAAAACCAATCATTATCTGGCCTTCCCAAAAAGAAAGATACCTTGATAGCCTTGAGGCAGTTAATCGCTCTGGTAATCTTGCTCATTTTGAGCTGTTTTTGCTTCAGCGTTTGGAGGAAAGATATTGGATCAGCCAAAATCAAGAAATGGTCGAAGAGATAAGAATTTTAATTCACCAAAAACAAGAAGCGATCGAAAACCAAAAAAGAAAGGAAGGTCCGACTAATATTTGGGACAAATTGCCCGCCTAAAAAGAGTCGCCCCAAAGAAAAATGTTACTCTTCCTTTTCCTCCATCCCTAAAAGATATAAAACAGCGCTTTTGCGATATCTCCTATCACCGCGAGAATTAATCCGAATCGGTGGCAACTTGCCTCTTTTGCCCCATCTTTTAATAGTTAAGGGAGATACCCGAAGAATTTGAGCCACCTCTTTAACAGTTAACAAATCAGGCAGGTTGTCTAAGGAAATGGTTTTTTGCTTTGTTTCAGCCATTGTTCTTTTATTATCAATCAAAAAATAACTTTAATAGTATAAAGATAACAAAAGGTTAGTTAATATGTCAAGAAGCAATCTTTGATAACAATTGGTATTCTCCTCGCATTGATTCCGGTAACAAGTTAGCTAATCTGGTCATTAAATCTTGAGCGATTTCAATTCTGGTTTTGTCCTTAACTTCTAGTTGATCTAACTGAAAAGGCTTACCATAAACAAGAGCAAACTGTCTGCCAAAATTAAGCCCAGAAGTGATTTTTTCTTGGGGAACAATTCCCACGGGCGCAAAATAAACCTCAGGGTTTATTTTTGCCATTAGACCAATTCCTGGTTGAGCTGGCTGAAGACTAACCCCAAACTCGTTTCTTGTTCCTTCAGGAGCAATCAGAAACACGGTTCCTGGCTGTTGGCTTAATTTTTTAAATTGAGAGAAAAATCTTAAGGCTAACCTTGAGTCCTCCTTTTCAGAATAAGATTGATGGTCATAATGTTGAACGATTGGATAAAGCTTAATTCCCAACCCTTGACCAATTCTAAAAGCAAGAGCACTGAGGGGCTTACGGAAAAAATCATAGTGTTTTCTTGAAACCGGAGCAACAATTTGGAAATCAAAATCACCTTCTTCTAACAAATTGCTCATAATAAAAAGGGGGTCAACAGAAGTCAAATGGTTAATATAAATTACCACTGAATTGTGCTTTAACAACTCTTTTAAATCCCAAAGGTTTTCTTTGTTTTTGATCTCTAATCGGTAAAGTTGATTTTTGATAATTAACAAAATTGGGCGCAAAAGTAGATAATTTTTGTTTGTTTCGTGCCTTAAAATAATCCCGTGATCATAAGCCGAACCAACCGGGGAAATTTCGCCCTTCCCCGGGCAGAGAGGCTTCATTTTGATCTCGGCAGTAACAGGAAAAAATTTTTCTTTAAAACTCATCTTTTGCTGCCTTCCCTGCCAGTTTTATATTCTGGTCAGCGAACAAAAAACTGTTGCCAGAAATCGACTGGAGAAAATTTTCCATTAAACAAGCAACAGTCATCGGCCCGACTCCGCTAGGCACCGGAGTGATAAACTTCGCCTTTTTGCTCACTGATTTAAAATCAAAATCTGGTTTGGGCGAACCGACATCAATGGCAATCGCTCCCTTTTTGACCATTCTCCCGTTAATTAAATTTGGTTGACCGGTGGCGGAAATTAAAATATCAGCTTTAGCGGTATAACCAATCAAATCTTTTGTTTGCCGATGACAAACAGTCACCGTTGCTCCCATATTAGTTAGCAAAATTGCTGTTGGTTTGCCAATAAGTGATGATTTTCCCACAACACAGGCATTTTTTCCTAAAATATTATTTTTGTTAAGACCTGCTAGTTGAAGAATTTTCTTGATTGCCAAAACTGTTGCTGGCAGATACAAAGGTTGACCTAAAAACAAGCGGCCAAGATTGAAAGCAGTTAAACAATCAACATCTTTTTCCGGACTAATCAAGTTCAAGACTGTTAACTTGTCTTTTGCTAACCAATCATCAGGTAATGGCAGTTGAACCATTATTCCACCAACATTCTGATCACAATTTAAATCTCCAATTGTCCTTTTAATTTTCTTAATCTCATTTGGTTGAAAATAAAAAGTTTTAAAATCAAGACCGATCCTGGCCGCAAACTCCTTTTTCTTTTTAAGGTAAATTTTACTTGCCAAATTGTCACCAACTAAAATTGAAACCAAACTTGGAATTTTCCCCTGCTTTTTTAGTTTCTCAAGCTTCGTTTTTAATTTTTCTCCTATTTTCCTACCTGCTTTCTGGCCATCAAAAATAACTGTTTTCATCTTAGCTCTATTTTACACCAAATTCTCATCTCTACCAAAAAATTTTGTTCCGCGCCTTAAGATGATCTCACCAACCCATCTTTTCCATCTTCCCAATTGTTAAACTGCCCCCCTACCATTATCAAACAGATCAAATAAAACTACCCCAAATTCTATCCTATAAAAAAATCAGCTTTTGTTGAAGGGAAAAATTGTTAAATTTTATTATTTCACATTATTTTCACAAAAATTAAATTTAAAAAACATATCTTGCGGTTTTTATGCGATTATATTGAGCGGAGAAGCTAATTAAAAATCAAAAATTCCAGCTTGAAATTAATAATATATATCAAATTATTTCAAATAATACTCAAATATCCTAAAAGATTAATTTGATATCAACAAATTTTACATGTTCGTCCAAAATAACCTAGAGTCAAAGGCCTTTAATATAAATATTAGAAGATATTAGGTGGGGATTAATTTTTGAAGTCCAAAAACACCTTTTCGGAAAGCACTAGCCATAAAAACTTTAAAAGTCTCAGTTGTCTTTTGATTCTCCAAGGCTGTTTAAAAAGTCGATAAAACCATTCTCCACCCCGTTTTCTCAGCCACAAAGGCGCCCGAGGAACTAAACCAGAATAATAATCAAAAGCTCCCCCAACGCCCATCGCTAAATTAACTGGAACTTTAGGCAAATTTCTTGATATCCATCTTTCCTGTTTCCCCATCCCATAAGCAACAAACAAAAGCTCTATTTTTTTGTCTTTTAGCTTTCTTATCGCCTTTTTAATCTCAAAACAGCTCTTTCTATCTCCTTTTGGATCAGCATTACCAGAAAAAAAACCAGCAATTTTTAATCCCGGGATCTTTTCTTTAAGCTTCTCCCCCGCTTTATAGGCTATTCCCGGTCCAGCGCCAAGAAAAAAAGCCTGCCATTTTTTAGCTGCCGCCAGCTTTAAAAGATCAACCATAAAATCGGTTCCTGTAATCCTTTTTTCCGCTAAATTACCGCCATGGATTTTTAAGCTCGCTTCGATTCCCCAAAACCCACTGATAAAAATTTTTAATACTAAAGGCCATTTTTGATAATTTTTTTGCTCTCGCCGCCTTTCTTGAATGAATTTTGCCCAAAAAAGATAACTGCCATCGGGCAAGACAAAATCCGCCCTATTTAAGATTTTGGCGAAAGATCGGTCTTTTTCTCCCAAAACCACAAACTCTGGGTTAGGGGTAACCACGGTTATCTGCCTATTTTTTTCAATCAAATTCTCAATTTGTCCTAGCAGATCTTTCTTGGAATTGCTATTTAGGGCTATTTTTAAAATTTCCCGCTTCTTCTGGGTCTTTTTCTCGATATTCATTTCGTTTTTCTTTGTTTTTTAGTCAAAATTTGTCTTTTAAAATTTAATTTTTGTTTTCTTGGTTCTGGCAAAAAGTGCTTTTAAAATTTTTGCCAACAATAATCAATAATTTTTTTAAAAATTATTATATCCTTTAATATAATACTAAGTTTATTTAGCATTTAATGATTAAAGCCGCTAAAGATTTTATATTATAAGGATATATTAACTAATAGCATTTTAGGGCAAAAAGACTGTTTTGATCAAAAAATTTTATCATTTTATTTTTAAGATAAACCCTATAAATAGAAAATATTATTTAATTTGGTTTTAAGCATACAAATCTTATATGAGTTTTTCTTTTATAAATATAGGCAATTACAAAATAATTATTTTTCTCCGAAAAAATAACCTAAATTAATAAGAAATAAGTCTTATTTCTTAAGCAATTTATTATTTTCGCGTCTGCGAAACTTATGCCCTTCCACAGACGGAAAAGACGTCATTTTTTCAAAGACTTTTTATAAGTCTCCAAATTTTCTAAAACCATTCCCGTCCCTTTGACAACTGACAAAAGCGGTTCATCAACCAAATGGCAAACTACTCCCAATTGGCTAGTAAAAAATTTGTCTAAATCCTGCAAGAGAGCTGTTCCGCCGCTTAAAATAATTCCCTTTTCCACCACATCTGAAACCAATTCCGGGGGAGTTTCTTCCAAAACTCCTTTGATCGCAGCCAAAATCTGGTTTAAAGGTTCCTCAATGGCCTCAACTACTTGAGCTGCTGTCAAAAAAATTTTCTTCGGCATACCAGTGATCGAATCTCGGCCGCGAATTTCTAAACCCTCTTGTTTTTTAGGCACGATTGCCCCACCAATTTTAATCTTAATCAATTCCGCCGTCTGTTCACCAATCAACAAATTAAATTTTTTTCTCAAATAATTCATAATTGCTTCATCTAGCTTATTACCCGCCACCCTTAAACTGCGATGATTGACTACCCCACCCAAAGAAATCACTGCTGCCTCACAAGAACCACCCCCAATATCAACAATCATATTGCCTGATGGTTCGGCGATTGGGATTTGAGCGCCGATTGCCGCGGCCAAAGGCTCATCAATCAACCAAGCCACTCTGGCGCCAGCGGCTAAAGTGGCCTCAACAACTGCCCGCTGTTCAACCTGCGTCACTCCGGCAGGAACACAAAGCAAAACTTCAGGTTTAAATAAAGCAGTTGAACCGCAAACTTTTCTAATAAAAAACTTAAGCATTGCCTCTGTTGCCTCATAATCAGCAATTACTCCCTCTCGCATTGGCCGCCGAACTGAAATATATTCCGGAGCTTTACCCACCATTGCTTTTGCCTCTCGACCAACAGCTAAAATCCGATTGTTGTCCAAAGAAACTGCTATGACTGTCGGCTCATTTAAAACTATCCCTCTACCTACTTCCCAGACTAAAGAATTGGTCGTCCCAAGATCAATCCCTAATCTTTTAAAAAGTGGCATTTTGATCAAAAAATTTGTCCAAAATTATTTTCTTAACCATTAAATTTTGATATACTCTGATACATTTTGGTTGTCTTAAGATATTTTTTCCCAGGTCTTAAAATCATTATAACAAATTAAGAAAAAATTACCAATCGACGAGAAAGATTATGCCTACTCAAGCTGTCAATTAAGCCAGTTGATAATATATTGTTTTCGGTGCCAGCGAGTGGCCCCAAATTTTTTAATCGCTTGTCGATGGATTTTGGTGCCATAGCCTTTATTTCTTCCCCAATTATATTTTGGATAACGAGGCGAAAGCTTAACCATTGTTTTGTCTCGATCAACTTTGGCAATAATTGAGGCGGCGGCGATTGAAATTGATTTTTGATCGCCCTTGATAATTGGCTTTTGATTTTTTAATCTAATTCCCGGCACATATTTAACATGGAAGGCATCAACCAGTAAAAATAGCGGTGTCTTCTTTTTTAATCTTTTTTGAGCCTCAGCAACTGCCTGTCTCATTGCTTTTTGGACCGCCTTAACAATTCCCAAGCGATTAATCTTTGCCACACTGCTTTGTCCTATTCCCCAAGCCAAACAATTCTTTTTGATAAAGTAGGCTAGTTTTTCTCGCTGCCGCGGTTTTAATTTTTTAGAATCATTAATCCCTACGGACAAAATTTCTTGCTCCTTTGTTTTCGTTAACTTTGGCCAAATAACCGCGGCAGCGAGTACTGGTCCGGCAAGAGCACCTCTCCCTACTTCATCTACCCCAACCGCTAATTTTTTCCGCTGCCAAATCCTTTTTTCAAAAGAAAAATCAACCACAAACATCAATTAAGTTTAACACCATCAATCATTAAGCGCCAACCACAGTAGATTGGGGCAAGACTAAGTTTTTTAAGAGGCGGAATTAAAAGATTTTTTGCCATTGATTTGTCAACTTGGTTTTGTTATTATCAATTCAATGAACCCAAAAAGATCTTGGTTAGTTTTGATCTCTGTTTTTATTTCCATCTTTGCCGGCGTAATTGTTGCTGGCTTTTTTATCCGCGGATACAAACCAGATATTAAGAATAAACTTTTAACTGGCACCGGGCTTTTGGTCGCTAACTCGATCCCAAAAGGCGCTTCAGTTTTTGTTAATGACAAATTAGTGACTGCTACTGATGACACCGTTAACCTTGTTCCTGACACTTACAAAATAAAAATTGTCAAAGATGGCTTCCTTCCTTGGGAAAAAACAATTGAAATCAAAAAAGAAATTGTTAAACAAACAGAAGCTCATCTTTTTCGGAATGCTCCTGATTTGAAACCAATTACTTTGGCTGGCGCTCTTAATCCAACCCTTTCTCCGGATGGATTAAAGGTAGTTTATAGTGTTGCTTCGGCCTCGGCTCAGACTAAAAATGGAGTTTGGCTTAATGATTTGACTACCCAACCTTTGAATATTGCTCGAGACCAAACAAGGCAGCTAACTAACAATAGCATTTATTATGATTGGAGTAAAGCAAAATTTGTTTGGAGTCCTGACTCAAGACAAATCCTTGCTTTTTTTCTTAATTCCAAAGACGAAGTTGATAGAGCTTATCTTCTTCCGGCTGATAGATTCACTTCTGTTGATCAATTAAGGGATATTAGTTTTAATCTTTTGGCTCTTGTTGATCAATGGCAAAAAGAGAAAGATTCTTTATTGGAAGTTAAATTAAAACTTTTACCAAAAGAACTTTGGGACCCGCTGACTAAATCAGCTGTTTTGATCACTTTTTCTCCTAATGAAGAAAAATTTTTTTATCTTGCTACCCAGAGTGCCACTATTCCGGAAAATCTGATCTCTCATCCACCGGCTAGATCTGATCAGCCAGAGCAAAGAGAAATAAAGCCTAATAATGTTTATGTTTATGATCTTAAGGAAGATACCAACTTTTTGATTGGTGAAAAAGACCAGTTGGGAGTGGAAGCTGAAAAATTAAAGCCGGGAGAAACTCTTGGAGAAAAATTAGCCAGGCTAAATTATCAACCAATTTATTGGCTTGCCACTAACAGGCATTTGATTTTTGTTGAAGAAAACAAGATTAAGGTGATTGAATATGATGGAAGCAACGAACAAGTTCTTTTTGCCGGGCCATTTGAAGATAGTTGTGTTTATCCCTGGCCTGATGGCAATCGGCTGATGATTCTTACCTCTCTTTATTCTAATCTACCCGCCAATCTTTATGCTCTAACCATTAAGTAATTCTGCCAATTACTCCGTTTGGTGATCTTTGCCTAAAAAATCGTTTCAAGTTCCTTTAATCACTGTCAAAGGCTTTAGGCGACAAACTTTTTTGCTTAATCCTGGCTTAACCAAAGTCTCCACCACTAAGTTAATGTCTTTATAAGCCTGGGGGGCTTCATCAACAATCATTTTGAATGGTCGGTTGTAAACCACGGTGGCCATTTTTGACTCAAAATCTTTAAGTTTTATTGTTCTGATTGCTTCTCCTCGGCTCATCGCCCTCCCCGCACCATGGTTAATTGAAAAATAAGTTTCTGCCGCCGGCGGTAAACCAACCATCAGAAAAGAAGATGTTCCCATGCTGCCAGGGACAATTGCTGGCTGACCAGTTGATTGATAAACTTTTGGGATTAAAGGATGGTTTTTGGGCAGGGCTCTGGTGGCTCCTTTTCGATGAACCAAAACTTTTTTCTTCTGATGCTCCTCCCATTTAGCAATATTGTGAGCAACATCATAAATTAACCTTAACTCTCCTTGAGGGCCGAAATTCTTTTTAAAAACTTGGCGAATAAGATGGGTAATCAGCTGGCGGTTGGCAAAAGCAAAATTAACCGCGCCGGCCATTGCTGACAAATAGGCCTGGCCCAGACTACTATCTTGGGGAACAGCAGCCAAATTTTTGTTTGGCACCGTAATGCCAAACTTTGACTGTTGGCTAAAAAATCTGTTGGTGTAATCAATACAGGTCTGGTGGCCTAAGGCCCGCGAACCAGTATGAATCATCAAACAGATTTGGTCCTCAAAAATCCCCCACTTTTGGCACAACTCGTCATCAAAAATTTCCTCAACCATTTGAATTTCAATAAAATGATTGCCTGAGCCTAAGGTGCCTAACTCATTTCTCGCTCTTTTGATTGCCTGGTCTGACAAAACCTCTAACCTCGCTCCCGAAAGACAACCTTCTTCCTCGATCATCTTCTCCTCTCCTGGTTGCCCAAGGCCTTGTTTGATTAAAAATGGAACACCTTCAACAATAATTTTTTCAAAATTTAGTCCCAAAGACTGTTGATGGCGACTGCCTAAACCAACCGGCACTTCCCTTTCAATTTCCCTAATCAATTGACGGAGAAAATCTTGATTAAACCTGGCTGGGTCATATTTTAAAGGACTAACCAAAAGCCTCACCCCGCAATTAATATCCATTCCCACTGCCCCAGCAGAAACCAAATTTTCCGCCGCCATCACTCCCCCAATTGGCAAACCAAAACCTTCATGAATATCAGGCATTCCCACCACCGGAGACAAAATATGAGGCAATTTGGCTGCTTCAAGCAATTGGATCAAAGAGCGATCTTTTTTTACTGTGGCCACTAATTGATCATCAAGATAAACAATTACCTTGGCTCTTTTTTTCTCTCCATCTTCAACGAGCCATTTATTGGTGCTGATCTTTTTTAAACTAATTTCCATTTTCAGCCTTATCAATCAACTGTGGCTAACGGGATTTTGCGATAAAACCTTTTCTTCGTTCGGCTAAAAAAGGACAAATTGCCACAATTTTGGCTGATAAACCATGTTCTCCTCTGCTCATCTTGATTGATTTTAAATTTTAATCCACGCCAACTTTATCTCTCTGTTCATTTTACCATATTCTAAAAAACCGCCAAAGCAGAAAACCAACACCCCCAACTTTACGCTCCGGGTAGAATCCACCAATGAGTATTTAAGGCAGGAGCAATGTGAAATTTTGGGGCACTGTTCCATTTTAAAGGAAAGATAACCTCTTTAATGGCTTATTCCTGGAAGGGATGTTCTAAATTTTTTTGGCAACGGAATAAGAGATGGTTGATCAGGGAAAGGAAAAAAATCAGTGACCTCGGTATTTTTTTGAGTATTGGGTAAAAAATTTCCCCACTCTTCTATTTCTCCTAAAAGGCAGGTTCTTAAACGGATGTCGGGATAATAGGTACTGATAACTTTTCCCAAAAAAATTTTAACTGGAGTGAATGGAAGAATTTGTTCTCCTTTGTATTGAAGGTAAATGACAGGGTCTTCAGTTTGAGGTCTTAATTCGCAAGGAGTTTTCAGCTCAGTCAAAATAGATCCATCTTCGATTCTTGCTGCTATTTTTTCAACGCTCTTAACCATATTCAAGATTTCTTTGGCAGAAAGAGAAAGTTGCAGTTTGTCTTTAGTAATTAGAACAAGGGTAATTAAAGGCGCTCCTCTTAAGTAATCTTCTCCTTCGTTTTGCTTGGGTTGGAATTTTTTGAGCCGTTGTTCCAATTCTGGTTGCTTTTCTAGAAAAGAAAATTCTTCAAACATCACCAGATTATAGATCAGAGTTTACCAAATTGCAAATTGGGAGGGCAAGACTCTTTTCTTCTAGCCTTGATTGCCCTGAAATCTTTGCGGGCTTTACGATCCGGGGTCATTTTAGCTTGACAAACCAGTATCAACCTTTTTCTTGCCTGCTCCATCTTTGCCCATGGAAGATGTCCAAAAATTGTCTGACCACTTAAGATATAATGCGAACAAAATCTCGCTTAATTTCAAATTCTAAAATAATGCATTTCGTTTTACCTGATTTAATTATGCCAGCCTCACCCATCCCCACCCCAGGATGGGCGAGGTTCTGAGGCGCAAAATAAAATGTCAGAAAAAGAAAGGCCACCACTTCAACTTCCTTTTGATGGAGAAAAATTAAAAGATGTCTGGTTTTTCCCTGAGGGAACAATGATTTGGCCATTAAATAGCAAAAGAGGTGTGGACTGGTTTTCGGGCGTTGGAAAATTGTACTCTATATTTTGATAGAAGATATTGGACAATGAAAAAGGATTCTTTGTTTGGGGCATATGCGAAAAATGGAAAAAAAGTCAAGCTAATAAAAAGGTGATAGAAGGAGAAATTGTGGATTTGCTTTGGAGTATAATTGAGAGGATGGTAATAAGGAAAATTTTGGCGAAAAATATTCTTTCTAAATCAAAAGTTTACCCCTGGACGCTTAATCCTTATACCGGTTGTCAGCATGGCTGTGTTTATTGCTTTGCTGTTTTTATGAAAAAATATACCGGTCATAAGGAAAAGTGGGGAAAATTTGTTGATATTAAGATTAATGCGGCCGAATTGTTGACAAAAGAAATCAAAAGAAAGAAAAACGACAAAGTTTGGATAAGCGGGGTTTGTGATCCTTATCAGCCGCTGGAGAAAAAATACCAGTTAACCAGAAAATGCTTAGAAATTTTTTTGGCAAACAACTGGCCAGTAGTAATTCAGACAAAATCACCTTTGGTTTTGAGGGATTTGGATTTGTTTAAAAAATTTAAAGAGATCGAGGTTGGGTTGACAATTACTACCGCCAGCGAACAGATTCGAAGAATTTTTGAGCCAAAAGCACCACCAATTGAACAAAGAATTAAAGCTTTGGAGAAATTACATCAAGAGGGGATTAGAAATTACCTGATGATTGCCCCAATTCTGCCTGGGGCCGAGGAATTGGCAAAAAGATTAAAAGGCAAGGTAGATTATGTGATTTTGGACAAGATGAACTATCATTATGCTGATTGGGTTTATAAAAAATATCACCTGGAAAAAATTTGGGATGTAAGTAATCTGGCTCAGCTTTTTGATAATATAAATATAAAGGTAATATGTTAATAACAAAGAAAGGGGAGGAATTTTTGACAAAAACCAGTGGCTAGTTTGGGTGATGGGCAAAGCTCCGAGAGCGTTCGCCCAATATTTAGATTGGTCGGGGTGAGAGGAGTCGCACCTCTTACCTTTCGGTCCCGAACCGAACGTTCTCCTGATGAACTACACCCCGTTTTTCTTATTTTATCAGATTTTTCTCATTTTTGATCACTTTTAACCAAAACATCTTTGAGTCAAAAAAATTTTTCTCAGAATCCATCAATCAAAAATCTTACCAGTAGACAAAAAAACAATTTTTGGTTAAAATATTTTTGTGGACAGCAAAGAAAGCCCAGAACTAGAAATCGCTAAAGCCAAACCCAGTCTTCTTCAAGAACTTCAGGCAGCAATTGAAGAAAACCTTCGCCAACCAGATGTCCTCCAATCAACTAGAAAAATTGAGACTGCTTTGACCAGAGAACAAAAAAAGAAAATGACCAGGAGAGAATTTTTACAAGGCTTGGGAATACTTGGTGTTGCTGGCACTCTGGTTGGTTCGCTAATTTTGTCAGAACAAGAGGAAACTCCCCGTTTGCCAACAAGATTTGCCCGAGAAGCAGAAAAAGTTAAACCAGGAGTTTTTCGAGAAATTCTTGGTTTTGAACCAAAAATTTGTGGTTTTGAGCCAGTAATGCAAATCAACAATAAAAACAAACGATTTATTGTCCATATCGGTCAATTCCATCCTGCAGCCGGTTCTTTAGCTATTATTCGTTCAGAAGAAATTGCCCAAAACCAGAGAAATATCGAGCGGGTTTTGGAACAAGGCCAGTTTGAGGCAATATTTGTTGAAGGTGTTTCTGAAGAAAGCAAAGAAATCTTAGTCTACTTAAGAAAGATAAAAGAAAGAATGTTTGATCCTCTTAAGCCTGATGCTCTTGCCTGGCAACAACTAGTTGATCATTATTTTCAAGTTGAAGGAATTGCTAAAGAACATCAATGCCCAATTTGCCAAGCAATTTTGGATTATATTGTTTTAAACAAAATAAAAGAATTAGAAAACGATTTCCAAACCCAACCTTTGATCGTGAAGCCCGAAGAACAAGAAGTTTTTGTCAGTGCTTACGAAATCGCCAAATCAATCGAAATCCTCGCCTCTTCTCACCAAGGGAGAGAATCTGAGGCAGTTTTAGAAGCTCCTTTCAGAATGTTTATTGACGGCAAAATTGAAATTTATCCCACCGAAACCTTAAAGGAAAACCAAGAAGCAGCGGTTGCCTTAAGCGAATATGAAAAAAAACTAAATCAGCTCGACTCATTTAAAGACAAAAAGGCCGTTTCTTTGTTAACAAAAGAGATTGTTGAAGAAGAAAATAATTTTGAAAAACAAGCAATGGATGACAGAGAAAAAGTGGCGATAGATTTAATTAGTCAACATCCTGCCTTTGCTCCTGGCCAAAAATTTGCTTTAGTTTACGGTGCGGTTCATGATTTTTCCCAAGAGGTAAACCAATTTAATCAAGAAAATCCCAATTTAGCTGTTGGTCTTATCTATCTTGCTCCTGCTTAGCTTTTTCTTTAACTACTCTTTCCAGTTTTAAAATTGCCGTGATTAAAACCCTTTTTGCTTCTTCGTCTTTTCCTACCCGTAAAAGTTCCCCTACTCGCCAAAGTCCCTGGACCTCCCGCGTCTGAATTCTTTGCCAATATTCAGGCCCAGAAATCTGGCTGAGCTTTCCGGCTAAAGACCACCCGCTTTGGCCAGAAATATGACGAGCTAGCTGTTCCCGCTTCCGGGGATGGCCAGCATAAACTCCACTTTCCAAATCTTTAACGATTTGGGCTACGTCGTAAAATATTTGACTGATTGTTTCCTCCCACTCAGCTTTTTTGTTGACTACTCGCCGCAGTCTTGAATTGGTACCACCGACTATGTCCAAACATTCCTCTGCTCTCTTTAAAATCGCCAAATTGGCCAAAAACGTTGCTTCGCTTGCTTTTCGCTCATCTTGAGAAAAAAAGACTTCTCCCAACTTAAATTGGGCTTTTTGTTTGTACTCATTAGTCACCCGGCCAATTTCTTCTTTTATTTTTAACACTCTCTCTTTTAGTTGAGCTGACGATTGAGAAGTAAAAGGAATGACAAATTGGCTAGCCAAAGAAGAAAGTTCTTGGGAAATTCTGGCCATTTTTTGGGTTTCGCCAGGAATAGCCAGAATTTTTCCGGCCGCCAAAGGAATCTCTGTTCCTAAATATCCCTCTAAAACCCGCTCATGCTGGTGAATAACTTGCTGAGCTGTCTCGAAATAACAAACCACTGGTTCTCCTTTTTTAAAAGATTCTTTTCCTTCTAGACCCACTGTCCCTGCTCTCCAAATTACCTGATATTTTCTTCTACCATCAATTTCTACCACCTTGACATTGCGGGTAATCTCCTCAATCACCCTTATTTGAGAAACTTCTTTTCTGCCTTCATTACTCAAGATTTCAGGACTGATCATCGTTGTTTATGCCCTTCCAGCCAAGAGACTTCATCTGATTTTATCACAACTCCTCCTTTTGGCCAGCGGGCATTTGGCCTTGAGCTTGATGGCTATCAGTGTTAATATAAAATAGTTTATAAGCTGCCTAGATCAAAATGAAAATTTTTTCTCTTTTGGCAAAAGAAAAAAAGCGTCAGCAAGAAACCTTAATGATGATTCCCTCGGAAAATTATACCTATCCTGAGGTAAGAAAGGTTGTTGGCTCTTGTCTGATGCACAAATACGCTGAAGGTTATCCTCAGAAAAGATATTACCAAGGAATGGAGTTTGTTGATCAAATCGAAACCGAGGCGATTAATCAAGCGAAAAAACTTTTTGCCGTTCCTTTTGCCAATGTTCAACCCTATTCTGGCTCTCCGGCAAATATGGCTGTTTATTTTGCTCTTTTAAATCCCGGCGATAAACTAATGGGTTTAAAATTAAGTCATGGTGGACATCTTACCCATGGCCAGCCCAAAATCACCTTTTCAGGAAAATATTTTCAAAGCATTCAATATGAGGTTGATTTAAAGCGAAAAACCGCTGACTGGTTTGATTTTCAAGCAATTGAAGAATTAGCCCTCAATCAAAAGCCAAAAATTATTGTTGTTGGCACCACTGCCTTTCCTAGAATTTTAGATTGGCAAAAGTTTGCCAAAATTGCTCAAAAAGTTAAAGCCTATCTTTTGGCTGATATTAGCCATATTGCTGGCTTGGTTGCTGCCGGAGTCCATCCTTCGCCTGTTAATTGGGCTGAGATTATTACCACCACCACCCACAAAACTCTAAGAGGACCAAGAGGAGCAATAATTTTGGTGACCAAAAAAGGTTTAAGCAAAGATCATCAATTAGGGGAAAAAATTAATCGGGCGGTTTTCCCCGGGCTGCAAGGCGGACCACATCTTTCTACTATTGCCGGTATTGCCATTGCTTTAAAAAAAGCTCGCCAACCAAGTTTTAAAAAATATGCCAAACAAATACTCACCAATGCCCAAGTTTTGGCTGAAGAATTAAAAAAACAAGGTTTTCAACTGGTAACTAATGGCACTGACAATCACTTAATGGTAATTGACTTAAGAAATTTTAGAATTGATGGCAAAAGCGCGGCTGAGAATTTAGAAAAAGCAGGCATTGTTGTCAACGCCAATACAATTCCTAATGACCCTAATCCTCCCTATCGTCCTTCTGGTATTCGCCTAGGCACACCAGCAATAACCGCCAGAGGAATGAAAAAAAAAGAAATGAAAGTAATTGGTAATTTGATTAAAAATGTGATTGCTTCGCCAAAAACAATTAGAAAAGTTCGCCAAGAAGTAAAAAAACTTTGTCAAAAATTTCCTCTTAATCTTGATTAGGGAAAAATTTTTTAAGCCGCCATAAAGTTTGCGATTTTTCTTTAATTGTCAAACCGCGAGTTTGCCGAAGAGCCTTTTCAATCACAGCTAAACTCTGATCATAAAGTTTTTTGTCAATTGGATAAGGAGTGCCATCTTTGCCACCGTGGGCAAAAGTATACCTGGCTGGATCTTCATAAGAAGGTTTGGCGCCATAAATAATTTCTGCCACCAAGCTAATTGCCCTAATTGTTTTCGGCCCCACTCCCCTAACCATCAAAAGTTTTTCAAAATTGTTTGGTTGGGCAATGATTGCTTGATTAATTGCTCTTTTGAATTGGGGTGATTCAAAATTGACAAACTCCTGCTCAACTGGATGATGATGAAATTCAATTCCAGGCAAAGAAAGAATTTTAAATTGCCAACGAGGTTGGTGATTATTGAGAATTTTTAAATCTTTCAACAAAGTTTTTGATGACTGAATTAATTTTGTTGCCACTGCCCTATTCTCTTTGCTTTTTGAAGAGGTGAGATCCAAAACTTTGGTCAGAAAAATTTGCGAGGCAATCCCAGTGTGTGGTTCTTCAATCAATTCCTTTTGCTCATCGCCAAACCAATGATATCTTCTCGCCCTTGCTTTTTGGAGATTCATTCCCTGCTGAACCACCACCCATTGTCCTTTTTTGTTAAAGATAAAATTGTGGTGGTAGAGTTGAAAACCATCTTGAATCAAGCTGCTGTCAACTTTGGCCGCGGCGCGGGAAGAATATTCAAACCTTTTGATTTTTTCTTCAGCCAAAGCCAGTCGCCAACCCCAGTTTTTAATTTCCTGGGGAGTTTTTCTTGAAGTTTTGCCTTTACCACCGCAAACAAAAACCCCTAAATCTTTTTCCAAACCACGAAAAGCAACTTTTAAAGCACCCAAAGTAGTAGTGGTTAAACCAGAAGCATTCCAATCAAAAGCCAAAACACAACCAAATGACTGAAACCACACCGGATCTGCCAATCTTTTTAAAAATTCCTCAGTGCCTAACTCTTGAATAATCGCTATTCCAATCGCCCGGGCTAATCTTGTCATCCGCTCAAAAAGCCAAGGCGGGCATCGACCCCAATCTAAAGTAAAATCAGCAATTCCTGTTCTCATAATTTTGATAATTAAAGTAATTCTACCACTCTTGGCTCATCGGGCTTATCCTTAAAGGGAGAAATCCTTAAGATGCCCATACCAGTGACTAACTGATGCCCAAGATAATGACGGTCAACTGAATCTAAAAGACAACAATTGCCCAAAAATTTCTCCCAGGAACGCCTGGTTCTTAAAAGCTCAAAACCAAAATAATGAAAAAACCCTTCAACTCGAAGAATAACTCCTTTTTGCTGGCCGATTGTTTTTAAATCAGCTTTGATTTGGCAAAGAAAATCAGCGGTTTGAGGGCCTTGAAAAGCTATCATCGGAATATAGGCTCGCATCTGTTTTTTCCCCAAAGAGACTGTTGATTTCATTCCCACGGCTTTATCGGCAGGAAGTTTAGTAATTAGATTTTCCAGCATCTCGCCGGCTAAGATTTCTTTTCGTTTTAAATAAACTGGCAGAAGATCTCCTGTTTCCCAAATTGGCTTTTGCTGGATCTCTTGAGGATCTAAGGGTAAGGATTGGTAAATAACCAAATTAACCCAACTAATTTTTTCATTTTCTTCAACAAAGAATTTGAATGCCTCTTTTGCCTGCTTGCCTAACAAAGTTTCTGATAACCTTTCTCTTTCTTTTAAAAGCATTTTCCAAATATCCTCACAAAATTATTTTGTGATTAAATTTATTTTATCATTTAATTTCTTGACTGACGAATCCTCAGATCACCTCCTCAACGATCCTGGATCATCAAGCCAGTTTACATC
>Ga0129301_1000340_pt1 | contig 25467 bp, 21 predicted proteins | sample ConPoolayeHmetaG_FD_94489 | JGI IMG/M metagenome (GOLD analysis project Ga0129301, IMG submission 94489) | Hot spring microbial mat communities from California, USA to study Microbial Dark Matter (Phase II) - Cone Pool mat layer H metaG ...
CCTGCTCGACGGTCCGGTCGTGGCGGGCCGGGGCGCCGCCTACACCGAAGACCACCTGGCCCGGCTGAAAAAAATCCGCGAGCTGCAGGCCCGGGGCCTGATGCTGGCGGAAATCAGGCTGCAGCTCGCCGGTGTGCGCGCCGCCGAAGCCTTGCAGCCTGCAGACTCCTGGGATCGCTACCCGATCGACGAAGACGTCATGGTCTGGGTGCGCAGAGACATCGCGCCCTGGCGCAGCCGCACGATCGCCCGGGCGCTGGCCGAATTTGCAGCAAAAACGAAAAAGGAACGGGAATCATGACCACAATGACCGAAGACATTGAAACCGGGGCCTACGCGCCGCTGGGCGCGCAAAGCGGCAAGCCGCTGCGCCTCGCCATGCAGGAATTGTTTCTCACGGGCAGAATCCTGCCGGTCGGGGCGCGCGTGCTGGTGCGCCACACCTTCCGCTCGGCCGAAGCGAAGATGATCGAGGCCGTTTACTGCTTCCCCCTGCCCCGGGACGCCGCGTTGCGCCGCTTCGAGATCCAGGGCGACAACTTCATCGTGCACTCGACGCTCAAGCCCGCCAGGGAGGCGGGCGAGGATTACGAAAAGGCGCTCGCGGAAGGGCACCTGGCGGGCCTGGCCCGGCAGTATCGCGACGGCCTGGTCAACCTTTCGCTCGGGAATCTGCGGCGGGACGAGAGCGTGACGGTCACGCTCGAGATCCTGTGCGGCGTCGATCTCAGGGATGACGGCCTGCGCTTCCGCTTCCCCTTCACGCTGGCGCCTTCGTACCATTCGATGGCGAAAGCGGCCGAGATCGAAGAGGGCGAAGGCGAGATCGAATTGCCCGAAGATCGATTCGGCGACGTGATTCTCCCGAGATTCCGCCGCTCGGCTGAACATCTCCACCGGGTCTCCTTCGACCTTGCGCTGGAGATTCCGTGGAACATCGACGGGATCTCGTCGCCCTCGCATGCCGTCGAGGTGCGCGGCATGAATCGCGTCCGCCTGGCGCCGGCCTCGGATCTGCCCGACCGCGATCTGGTGCTCGACGTGCGCTCAGGCGCCCGGGGCCCATGGGCGCTGTCGGGAACCGCCGGCGACGGCCGCAGGCATTTCGCCGTCGTTCTGCCCTCGAGCGAGTTCGGCACCCCGGAGGAAGGCCCGCGCGCGGTCGTACTCGTTCTCGACCGCTCGGGGTCGATGTCGGGAACCCCGATGCATCAGGCGCGCAAAGCCGCCGCCGCCTGCCTCGCCGCCCTGCGCGCGGACGACCGCTTCGGCCTGGTCGCTTTCGATGACGCTTGCGAGCTGTTCAACCAGAGAGTGGTAGCAGCCGCGCCGGAAAACCGCCGGGCGGCCGCGGCCTTTCTGGAAAGCGTCGATGCGCGCGGCGGCACCGAGCTCGCTGCCGGCATCCGGGCAGCGGCAAAGCTGCTCGAGGGCTCGGGGGGTGACCTGTTCGTCATCACCGACGGCCAGGTCTTCGCCACCGAGGACGTCCTGGAAACGGCGCGCGCGGCAGGCTGCAGGCTCCATTCGCTGGGCATCGGCGGTGCGAGCCAGGACCGCTTTCTCGCCCTGCTGGCGCGCGAGACGGGGGGAGTAAGCCGCTTCGTGACGCCGCGCGAGCGCGTCGACCGCTCGGCACTGGAACTGTTCGCCTCCGTCTCACGCCCGGTGGCCACGGATGTGAAGCCGGCCGGGACGGCGTCGCCCGATATCGTCATTGCACCCGATCCCGCGCCTGATGTCTACCCCGGCACTCCCCTGGTGATCTTCGGCGATTGCGCCCCGGGGGCCGCCGGCTCGCTCGCGCTCGAATTCCGCTCGTCGGCGGGCCGCACGCAGCGCGAGATCGCCATCCCGGCCGCGGACAACGCCTGCGGCGAAACAATCCGGCTTCTCCGCGGCTCCAGGCTCATCACCGATGCGGAAGCACGCCTGGGTGCGGAGCAGGGCCCGGGCGCCAAGCGCGCAGCCGATCGCAGGCTCGACTATCTGGCGCGCCTGAGCCGGGAGTACTCCCTGGCCAGCCGGGCCATGGCGCTCGTGGCCGTGGTCGAGCGCCCGGGCGACAGGCCGGGAGAGCCTCCCCGCACGCATGTCGTGCCCGTGGGGCTGCCGCAGGACATGCAATTCGAGGGGGTTTTCCGGGCAATCGACTTTAGTTTCCAGATCGGACAAGCGCGTGACGTCTACCATGAGTGCAAGCCCATCACGCCCGCTCTTATGCTGTCGTTCGAAGCCGATGCCGTCACGGACTTCAGCTCCTGTGACGAGGACTATGCCCGGGACGAAGGAACCGCGCCCCACGCGCGCCAACTCAAACTCGCGCACGCTGCCGACGGCCGTTTCGACGCCCTGCTCGAGCTTTCCGCCATGCTGGAACCGGACGGCGGCATGCCGGGAAAGACCGACAGAGATCGGATCATCGCCTCGTTGATCAGCCTGTTGGCGTTGCTCGCCGACGGCCACGATCTCCGTCGCGGCGCCTTCCGAGTCCACGTCCGGCGCCTGATCGATTTTCTGGACCGCGCCTTGCCCGACGGGCTGCCGCCCGAGGAAGTGCAGGCTGCGGGGCGGGCGATCGAGGCCGTTCGAGCCGGGAAGGCCATTGCGGGCGAATGGGCTGCCGCGGTGCTCGAAGCCTGCGAGGGTGACACGGATGCTCTGAACCGCGCGTGGCAGGAGTTTCTGCGCCGGGGGAACCGCGGAGGGTCGGCGTAAAGGCGGGAAGGTCAGCTGAGGAGTTTCCGGAAACCCTTGGGATATCGATCGCGGGCGAGCTCGGCGTATTTTGCCTTGTAGTGCAGCCACTCCCGGCGGTGCTTCTCCTGGACCTCGCCGATGATCTTCGCCGGAACGCCGACGGCGATCTTGCCGTCCGGGATCTCGCCGCGCACCACGGCGCCCTCGCCGATGATGGCCCAGTCTCCCACGACGGAAAAGTCGGTCAGGATCGCCCCGACCCCGATGACGGCATTGTCCCTCACTGTCGCGTTGTGGAGGATGCAGCCGTGGCCGAGCTGGACATCCGACCCGATGACGGTCTCGCCCTGATCGCGGGAATGAATCACCACGTTCTCCTGGACGCTCGTGCGATCGCCGATGCGGATGGCGCCGTAATCGCCCCGAAGCCTTGCGCCGACGCCGATGAAACAATCCTCGCCGATGACGACGTCGCCGATTACATCGGCGGTTTCAGGAACGAACGTCCCCTTGCCGATGACCGGCCTTTTTCCCTCGAATTCCCAGATGGCCATACAATGCACCTCAGCCGTCCATGCGCGCCCAGCCTGCGCATGAAGCGGAAAATGATACTCCCACCGGGCGGCCCTGCCAAGCCCCTCGCTGCCCGATTTCCGAGATAGCTGCGCCCGCGCTCGGACGGCCGGCTTACCCGATGCGCGATCGCTCATCTCCCGGCATGCCGCCCGGGAGTCCCTTTTCTGCCGGAGCTCCGGTCCGGCGCGCCGCGGCGCTTCAGCTGCCGGTGCACGTTCTTCCCTAACTTGATGTTCTTGAACCTGCCCCTTTTGCCCATCGCGAAACCTCCGAAAACTCCACCAGGCCCGGACCAGCCGTGACTTATTAGCGGATCAGTTTGGGTCCGGCTGCCTATTTCAATAAATGAATGCCGTCAGCTTTCAGCTATCAGCCATCAGCCTTGCTTGAGAGCGGTGAGGCGCTGACAGCTGATCGCCGGCTGAAAGCTGACGGCTGAAAGCTGATTGCTGGCGGCGGATGCATGTTGGAAATCAAGACATGAATGTTGCAATATACGACATAAAATCGACAGCCGACCTCGAATGACGCTTGGAGCACGCTCAAAACATGTTAATACTCAATAAAATAGCATAGCAAGACAAATGCGCTGCCCGAGGAACTCGCATTGCATGCAATCAATGGGGCGGGCCTGTGATCTTTGCGCTTGCCGGCCCGGGGCTTGTTTGCGACGGCGGGACGCGCAATGAGATGTCCCTATTTGAGGGAGACCCGCGTGAGGTACTGCAGGGCATCTGCGGGCAAGAAGCTGGTCATCCAGGCACCCGTGGAGCAGGCGGACGAGAGGTGTTCGTCGCCCGAATGGCGGGGATGTTGGGTGGCTTTGACGGGGCGGGTCGATCTTCCTTTACTGTCGCGCTGCCCTTATCTGCAGGAGTCTCAGGTGCAGTTCTGTGCTGCGGCTCCCGTCGTCAAGTATCTGCCCTATAGCGACGTTGTCCTGTCGCCGTGCGGCAACGACAACTACCGCTACTGCGAATCCTTCCTGGAGCCGGCCAATCCCGAGGCGGCCGAAGTCGATCGGGCGGCAGGGCGCGAGTGCGTCCTGGTCGGCGATATCCGGATGCCGGCGCGGTTGGCCTTCTCGCGCAATCACATGTGGCTGGACATCGGCGAAAGTCGTTCTTGCCACGTCGGGGTCGATGGGTTTTTTGCGGCGCTTCTGGGATCGTTCGAGGGCTTGAGCTACGTAACTCCGGCGGGCCTGATCAACCCGCGGATCGCTTTCCGCGTTCGCGGGCTCGACCTTCACATGGTCTTCCCCGTCCGGATCCATGTCACGCGGGTGAATTCCTATTTGCGGGCCCGTCCGGAGAAACTGGTCTCGGATCCTTACGGCATGGGTTGGCTGTGCGAAGGCGTGGTGCCCGATGCCGTGACGCTCGAGGAGCTGCGTGCCGCCCTGCTGCACCAGGACGAAGCCCGCACCTGGATGGAACATGAGTTGCGCCGACTGCGGGCCTTTGAACGCAGCGCAGGCCGGGGGGCCGAGCGCCACCGGGAGCTCATGAACCGCTTGCCGCCCCTTGAATTGTTGCGGCTTTTCAACGAGTTCTTCGCGCCCTATGCCGCCAGGGACCGGTAGGGCGGCAGGGAGGTAGGAGGACGTTCTGCGGCTGGAGCCGCGCCGAACGGGATGCGGCTCCCACAAAGGAGAAGAGAAGCGATCATGAAAATCCAGAGGCAATTGAAATACCAGCGGGAAGCCGATCCCGAGTGGCCCTATCGTATTGCGAAAATGCCCGGGTGCGAAAACCTGTTCTCCTGCATCCAATGCGGCACCTGCTCGGGAACCTGTCCGTTGTCCCTTTATATGGACTACACCCCGCGACGGATCATCAATCTGGTTCGCGAAGGTTTTCGCGACGATGCGCTGGCCTCGCAGACCATCTGGCTTTGCGCCTCCTGCTATTCGTGCGCGGTGCGCTGCCCCCAGGACATCCACATCACCGACGTGATGTACACCCTCAAGTGCGAAGCCATCAAGCGGGGGCTCTACCCGAAACGCTTCCCGATCCCGGTGCTGGCGCACGAGTTCTACAAGATGGTGAGCCGGCGCGGGCGCAGTTCCGAAATGTGGTTGGTGTTGCGCATGGCGCTGCGCTCCAACCCGGCGATCCTGCTCGGCATGATCGGGACCGGCTGGAACCTGATGCGCACCGGCAGAATGTCCCTGCGGCGCGAAAAAATCAGGCGCCGCCACGAGCTTCCCGCGGAACACGCGGCTACCACGGAGGCTTGATCATGTCCTCAGAATACCTCTATTTCCCTGGCTGCTCTCTCAAGGGCACCGGCATCGCCTATGAAGAAAGCCTCGTTGCCCTGTTCCGGCTCCTGGGCCTGAAACTGAACGAGCTGGAGGACTGGAACTGCTGCGGTGCCACCTCCTACATGTCCATCGATGAGAACCGGGCTTTCCAGCTGGCCGCCCGCAACCTCTCCCTGGCGAGCCGTACGGGAAAGGCCGACATGCTGGCTCCCTGCAGCGCCTGCTATCTGGTCCTGCGAAAAACCCAGGATTACATCGGCAAGTATCCCACCATCCGCGCGCAGGTGGAGGCTTCGCTGCGGTCGGCCGGCCTCGCGCCGCCCGACGGCATCAAGATACGGCACCCGCTCGAAATGATGCACAAGGACATCGGCCCGGCGGCCGTCAAGGCCAAGGCCGTCCGAAAATGGAAGGGCGGACCCGTGGTGTGCTACTACGGCTGCCAGGCAATCCGGCCTTATTACGAGGTGGACCGGCCGGTGCATCAAACCCGCATGGAAGAGCTGTTCGAGGCGGCGGGAATACCAACCGTCGATTTCGCCCTCAAGACCAAGTGCTGCGGGGGCTCGCTGACGGGAACCATCCATGAGGTCGGCCTGCGCTTGAACTACATCCTGTTGAAGGAGGCCGCGCGCAAGGGCGCTCAGGCGCTGGTCACGATCTGTCCACTGTGCCAGTTCAACCTCGACGCCTATCAGTCCGAGATCCGCAAGACCTATCGCGAGAACCTCGATCTGCCCATACTGTACTTCACGCAGGTGCTGGGCTGGGCGCTGGGCGGCGACTTCCGCGCCCTGGGGCTGCAGCGCTGCATCTCGGGCGGGCGCACGATCCGGCAGTGGTTTTCCGCAGGAAAGGAGGCGACGGTCCATGTCTAAGCTCAACGGCGAAGCCCGCATCGGTGTTTATGTCTGCCACTGCGGGACCAACATAGCGGGAACCATCGACGTGAAAGCCGTCGCGGAATATGCCGCGACGTTGCCGGGCGTGGTGGCTGCCCGGGATTACAAGTACATGTGCTCCGACCCCGGCCAGGAACTCATCGTCAAGGACATCCGGGAGCACAATCTCAACCGCATCGTGGTCGCCTCCTGCTCCCCTCTGCTGCACGAGCACACGTTCCGCACCGCCGTGGAAAAGGCCGGCCTGAATCCGTACTTCACCCACATGGTGAACGTGCGCGAGCACGATTCCTGGGTGCATCAGGACAGGGAGGCCGCCACGGAGAAGGCGCGCGACCTGACGCGCGCCGCCGTGCGCCGTGTCGCCCGGCACCGGCCGCTGGAAAAGGGCAAGGTCCCGATCCACCCCGACGTGCTGATCGTGGGCGGCGGCATCGCCGGCATCCACGCCGCACTCACCCTGGCGAATGCCGGCAAGCGGGTCTACCTGGTGGAGCGCGATCCCACCATCGGCGGGCACATGGCGAAGTTCGACAAGACCTTCCCTACGCTCGACTGCGCCGCCTGCATCCTCACCCCCAAAATGACCGCCGTCAAGGCGCACCCCAACATCACGCTCTGGACGCTCTCCGAGGTCACGGCGGTCGAGGGTTACGTCGGCAACTACGAGGTCACGGTCACGCGGCACCCGCGTTACGTCCATGAAGACCTGTGCGCCGGCTGCATGCAGTGCGTCGAGGCCTGCATCTACAAGAAGCCCAAGTTCGACGACGAGTTCAACATGGGGCTGAGCAAGCGCAAGCCGATCTACCTGCCCTTCCCGCAGGCCGTGCCCCAGGTGGTGCTCATCGACCCCGAGGACTGCATCGAGTTCAAGTCGGGAACCTGCAAAAAGACCTGCGTCGAAGCCTGCGGCGACCGCCACGCGATCGACTTCAAGATGACCGACCGGGTGGAAAAGATCAAGGTCGGAACCATCATCCTGGCGACCGGCTTCCAGGCGTTCGACCCCAAGCGCATCCCGTTCCTCGGCTACGGGACCTACCCCAATGTCTACACCTCGCTGGAAGTCGAGCGCCTGATCAACGCGGCCGGCCCCACCGGAGGCGAGGTCGTGCTGCGCGACGGCTCGCACCCCAAGAGCGTCGGCATCGTCCATTGCGTGGGCTCGCGCGACGCCACCACCAACCGCTGGTGCTCGCGCGTCTGTTGCATGTACTCGCTCAAGCTCGCGCACCTGATCAAGGAGCATACCGGAGCGGAAATCTTCAATTTCTACATCGACATCCGCACCCCGGGCAAAGGCTTCGAGGAGTTCTACCAGAGGCTTCTGAACGAGGGCGTCCACTTCATCCGCGGCAAGGTGGCCGAAGTCACCGACTGGGCCATGGACAAGAGCGAGGAAGGCAAGCTCGTCATCCGGGTGGAAGATACCCTCAGCGCCATGGTGCGCAGGATCCCGGTCGATATGGTGGTCCTCGCCTCCGGGCTCGAGCCCCACGCCGACGCACAGGATATCCGGCGCCTTTTCAACATCAGCTGTTCGACGGAGGGCTTCTTCCTGGAACGGCATCCGAAGCTGGCTCCCGTGAACACCTTCACCGACGGGATCTTCCTGGCGGGCTGCTGCCAGGGCCCCAAGGACATACCCGATACCGTGGCCCAGGCAGGAGCCGCAGCCGCCGAGGCTCTGGCGCTTATCGACGTGGGGTATATCGAAACCGAGCCCAACACCGCCTACGTGCTCGAGGAGGCGTGTTCGGGATGCAAGACATGCATCTCGCTCTGCCCCTATCGCGCCATCTCCTTTGTGGAGGCCAAGCACAAGGCCGAGATCAACCCGGTCCTGTGCAAGGGTTGCGGCACGTGCGTGGCCGGCTGCCCGTCCGGTTCCATCCAACAGAACCTGTTCGAAGACGACGAGATCTTCGAGGAAATCGAGGGGGTACTCGACTATGCCCGATGACAAGTTCGAACCGAAAATCGTGGCTTTCTTCTGCAACTGGTGCACATATCTGGCCGCCGATGCCGCGGGCGTTTCGCGCATGAAGTACGCTCCCAACGCCCGGGTCATCCGCGTCATGTGTTCCGGGCGCATCGATCCGCAGTTCGTCCTGAACGCTTTCGCGTGCGGGGCTGACGGAGTCCTCATCGGCGGGTGCCATCCGGGCGACTGCCACTATCAGGAGGGCAACTACAAGGCCCTGCGGCGCTACCACTTGCTGCGGCGCATCCTGAAAGATATGGGCATCGAGGAGGGGCGTTTCCGCCTGGAGTGGATTTCGGCCTCGGAGGCCGAGCGCCTGAAGACCACCATGAACGAGATGGTCGAACAGGTCCGGGCCCTGGGACCGCTGCGCCTGAAGGCTCCGGCGATATTCGGCGAGGAGGTGGCGGCATCATGAGCGGGAAACCGAAGATTACGTTCTACTGGTGCGCGTCATGCGGCGGCTGCGAGGAGGCTGTCGTCGACCTGGCGGAAAACATCCTCGGCGTGGTCGAGGCCGTCGACATCGTCTTCTGGCCGGTGGCGCTCGATTTCAAGCGCCATGACGTGGAGTCGATGCCCGATGGAGCCATCCTGGCATCCTTCGTCAACGGCGCGATCCGCTCGACCGAACAGGAGGAAATGGCCCATCTGCTGCGCCGGAAATCCCGCGTTCTGGTGGCTCTCGGCGCCTGCGCCCAGCTGGGCGGCATCCCCGGCCTGGCCAACATCTGGGATCGCAAGAGCATCGTGCAGGCTGCCTACTGGGAGTCGCCCAGCACGGCCAATCCTGGGCAAGTCCTCCCGTCGAAGGAGCACACTGAGAACGGCCACAGCCTGACGCTGCCGGTCCTTTTCGACACCGTCAAGACGCTCGACCAGACCGTTCCGGTCGATTACTACATCCCGGGTTGCCCTCCGACGCCCAAGATCTTGCAGCAGGCGGTCGGCACGCTCCTCGGCGGCAACCTGCCCCCCAGGGGCACGGTGCTCGCGCCCGACCGGGCGCTGTGCGACGAATGCCCGCGCAAACCGACGCGGCCCGAAACCCTCGAGATCAAGGAATGGAAGCGGCCGCATCAGGTGCTGATCGATCCCGAAAAGTGCATGCTGGCGCAGGGACTGATCTGCCTGGGCCCCGCGACCCGCGCCGGTTGCGAGGCCCTCTGCATCGGCGGGAACATGCCCTGCACCGGCTGCTTCGGCCCGACCAGCCGGGTGCGCGACTACGGCGCCAAGGCCCTCTCCGGCATCGCTTCCGTGGTCAATTGCAACGACGAGGCGGAGATCGTGCGCATCCTCGGCACCATCCCGGACCCGCTGGGGACACTTTACCGCTACAGCCTGCCCGCTTCGTTTTTGCAAAGAAAGAAAGTGGAGGAAACCGCCCATGCCCGCTGAAACGACCGCCAACACCAGACATATCACGATCGATCCCATCACCCGGCTGGAAGGGCACGGCAAGATCGACATCTGGCTCAACGACCAGGGCAGGGTGGATCGCGCCTATTTCCAGGTTCCCGAGCTGCGAGGCTTCGAGAAATTCGCCGAAGGCAGGCCCGCGGAGGACATGCCGCAGATCACCTCGCGCATTTGCGGCGTCTGTCCCACGGCCCATCACATGGCCGCAACCAAGGCTCTCGACCGGCTCTACCAGGTCCAGCCCACCCGGGCCGCGGCCAAGATCCGCGAACTGATCTACAGCACCTTCTTCCTCGAAGACCACGCGCTTCATTTCTATTTCCTGGGGGGCCCGGACTTCGTCGTCGGTCCCCAGGCGCCCGCCTCCCAGCGCAACGTCCTGGGCGTGATCGCCAAGGTGGGGCTCGAAACCGGGCAGAAGGTCATCCGCATGCGCCGGCAGCTGCGCGAATTGATAGCGCTGGCGGGAGGCAAACCCGCGCATCCGGTATTCGGCCTGCCCGGCGGGGTCGCCAAACGCCTGACCGAGGCGGATCGCGAGCGCTTTCGGACCGTGGCCGCCGAGGCCGTGGATTTTGCGCGCTTTACTCTCGAGGTGTTCGAAAGCGTGGTCCTCAAGAACTCCGACTACGTGAATCTCATTCTCTCGGATGCCTACACCCATCGAACCTATTACATGGGCATGGTGGACGAGGCGAACCGCGTGAATTTCTATGACGGGCACCTGCGCGTGGTGGCACCCGACGGCAAGGAGTGGGCGAAGTTTCCCGCGGACAAGTACCTCGACTACGTCGCCGAGCATGTCGAGCCGTGGAGCTACATGAAGTTCTGCTATCTCAAGCCGATCGGCTGGAAGGGATTCTCCGAAGGCCCTGACAGCGGCGTGTACGGCGTCGCGCCCCTGGCTCGATTGAACGCCGCCGCGGGCATGGCCACGCCGCTCGCCCAGGAAGCCTACGAGAAGTTCTTCTCGACCCTTGGAGGCGAGCCGGCACACCATACCCTGGCCAATCATTGGGCGCGTGTCGTCGAGATGGTCTACGCCGCTGAACGGATGAAGGAGCTCGCCGATGACCCGGAGATCACGAGCCCGGACATCCGCAACCTGCCGACGGCGGTCCCGAAGGAAGGGATCGGCATCGTCGAAGCCCCGCGCGGGACCTTGATCCACCACTATCAGACCGACGAACAGGGGCGCATCCGCAAAGCCAATCTCATCGTGGCGACCCAGAACAACGCGGCCCGGATCTCCATGAGCGTCGACAAGGCGGCCCGCAGCCTGATCGAAGGCCCCCAAATTCCCGAGGGCCTGCTGAACATGGTCGAGATGGCTTTCCGCGCCTATGATCCGTGCCACGGCTGTGCGACCCACTCGCTGCCGGGGAGCATGCCGCTCGTGATCCGCGTATATGAAAAGGGAGGCCGGATCCTCGGCGTGCTGCGGCGCGACGGCGACGGCACCGTCCGCAGGTCCGAAGCACGGTGAGCACCATGGCAACCAGGATCCTGTGCCTGGGCAATCCTCTGCTGGCCGACGACGCCTTCGGGTTCCGGGTGGCCGAGGAATTGCGGCGGGCATGGCCGCAGGCGGACATTGTGGAAACCTCGGCCGCCGGCTTCGACCTGCTCGATCTCACCCTGGGAGCAAGCAGGCTGCTGGTGGTCGACACGTTTCAGACCGGAGCCGCGCCGCCGGGCACGGTCAAGGTTTTCCGGGAAAACGATCTCCAGCCGGAACCGGGCGCGTCGCCGCACTATGTGGGTCTGTTCGAAGCTCTGCGCCTGGGAAAGGAACTGGCTCTCCCCGTTCCACAGGAGGTGGCGATCATTGCGGTGGAACCCGCCGACTGCCGCACCGTGGGCGGCGCCATGCATCCCGCCGTGCGCGCGGCCATCCCCGCCGTCCTGCGCCTGATCCAAGACCTGGCGCCCGAGAGCGAGCCTTCAGCGCCGCAGGCCTGCGCCCGGGCGCGCGCGGATCAGCGCACGAGGCCGTAGCGCCTGATCTTGGCATAGAGTGTCGAGCGGTCGATCCCCAGAATCCGCGCCGCGGCACTCACGTTGCCCCGGCTGCGCTGCAGTGTCGCCGCGATCGCCTGCTTTTCGATTTCCTCCAAGGTCAGGTTGGGGGGAAGTAGCCACCCCGTCTTTTCGTCCGCGCCGGGGCGCAGGAATGCGAAGTCGTCTTCCGTAAGCTTGGTGTTCTTGCAGGTGACCAGTGCGCGCTCGACGGCGTTCTCCAGCTCGCGCACGTTCCCCGGCCAGTCGTGGTCGAGCAGCATCCTGAGGGCGCCCTCGCTGATGTCCGGCACCTCTTTGCCCAGTTCATGGGCGATCTTCTCGACGGCGTGGCGCGCCAGCAGCGGGATGTCCTCGCGCCTCTGCCGCAAGGGCGGGATGCGGATGTGGATCACGTTCAGCCGGTAGAAAAGGTCGTCGCGGAAACGGCCGGCGCGCATTGCTTCCTGCAATTCCACGTTGGTCGCCGCGATGACGCGCACGTCGACGCGAATCTCCTCCGCTCCCCCGATGCGATAGAAGCTGCGCTCCTGGAGCACCCGCAGCAGATCCATCTGGAGCTTGGGGGAGATGTCGCCGATCTCGTCCAGGAAGATCGTGCCGCCGTCGGCCAGCTCGAACTTGCCCTTTTTCTGGAATGCGGCTCCGGTAAAGGCCCCCTTCTCGTGGCCGAAAAGCTCGGACTCGAGGAGGGTTTCCGCCAGCGCGGCGCATGAAACCGCTACGAAGGGCTTGCCGGCCCGCTCTCCCGAGTAGTGAATGGCCCGCGCGACCAGCTCCTTGCCCGTGCCGCTCTCCCCCTGGATCAGGACCGTGCTGCGCAGGCTGGCGATGTCGCGGATGAGGCGGAAGATCTCCTGCATCCTGGGATTCTTGGAAAGGATGTCCTGCACCTTGTACTGGCGTGTGAGCTTCTTCCTGAGAAGCACATTGGCGCGCTGCAGATTCTTCACCTTGACGATGCGCTCGACCAGCAGCGAGATCTCCTGGGGATGGAAGGGCTTGACCAGGTATTCCTGGGCTCCCTCCTTCATTGCCATGATGGCGCTGTCGACAGTGGCATAGGCGGTGATGATGATGACGGAGGCATCCGCATGCATCTTGCGGATTTCCATCATGGTCTCGATGCCGTCCGGGCCTCCCGGCATTTTCAAGTCGATGAAATAGACCGCATAGTCCTTTTCCCGAGCCTTGGCGATCGCCTGCCGCCCGGAGGTAGCGGTCTCCACCGTGTAGCCCTCCGAGCGCAGCCACGACGCGAGCGACTCGCACATGACCGCTTCATCGTCGACTACCAGGATCTCCCAATGCCCTCTCATACGAGTCATCCCCGACAGGCAGGACCAGCCGCATGGCGACCCTTTCGCCCGGCCCGCTTTCCCTCTCCATTCGGCCGCCGTGCCCGCGCGCGATCCGATCCGCAGCTTCCATGGCCAGCGCAGCTGCCGCACTCTCGTCCGCCGCGCCCCGGACCTCGACGAAGGCGGCTTTACCTTCGTCGATCAACCCCGTGGTCAGTGCGATCCCGCCGCGCGCGCCCGCTTCCGGTCCTGCGTGCACCAGGAAACCCAGTATCACCTGCCGGATCTGCGAGGGACGGCAGCGGACCGCCGGAAGGCGCTCGGCCATATGTATTTCCACGAGCACGCCCTCCAGCTTCGTCCTGTGCCTCGACAGCGCCAGCGCTTCCTCGACCAGCCGATTCAGGTCGCACGGCACGCACCGGGCATCACCCGCGCGGGAAAACTCCTGAACCTGGGAGAGAATGCCGCAGGCGCGCCGGACCTCTCCGGCAAGGTCGTCCAGGTGCTTTTGTAGGTCGCCGGCCTCGCCGCGCGCGTACGGCCTTGTACGCAGCAGCTCGCCGATGAGCATCGCCAGGTTGAGCGCGGCTGCGAGAGGATTGAGCGTTTCGTGAGCGATGCTGCCCATCAGGCTGCCCAAAGCGGCGTATCGATCGAGCTCGAGCAGCTCGGGATCGGGGATCGCCGAGCGCCCGCCCCATCGCCTGCTGTCCAGCCCTTTCTCCGGATCCATGGCCGCACCTATTCTCCCATATCGGGCGCATCGCTTCCCAGCGCCTCGATGGCTCCCCGCCAATCCCGGTCATCAATCTCCTGCGATCCGACCCGGCCCCTGACGATATGTGAGGCAGGAGCCGTGAGATACTTCAAGGATTATTTCCTCACCGACGATTTTTTCATCAGGGGCCATGTCCCCACGGGAGGAGGGCGCCTGTCGGCGCTGCTCAACCGTCCCCACAAGCAATTCGTGGAGGTCGAGGACGCGACCTGCATCCAGGCGCCCGACCGGTGCCTGCACGCCGCACGCGCCGTGCTGCGCATCGACGAGATCCTGATGGCCCACGAAGCATCCGAGGCGGGCGATTGCGGCCTGCGCGCCCTCGCCGGGCATGCCTCGGAACGGATCGAGGTCGCCGTCCATGTGAGCGGCAGGGCACAACTCGAGGTCCGCGGCAAGCTGCGCCGCAGCCTTTACGAGCGGGAGGACCTGGGCCTGCGCCGTTTCATCGTCCTCACCGAGCCCCACATCCTGTGGTACGACGGCGCCGCCGACCTGATGCGCTGGTTCCCCGACAAGCTCGGTTACGTGATCCTCAATCTCGGACGCGCTTCCCTCATTCATACCTAGCTCCGATGGGACGGATGCCGCGGGCGCAACCGGTCGGCCGTCAGATCTCAGCCTCCAGCTCTCGGCCGTCAGCCGGAGAGCGTCCCGGCGGCTGCAAGACTGTTGCCGCATGCTCCCATTGCGCCGGTGCGCGCGACGGGCATATCGGCCGCGGGAGCGAGGGGCTCATAGAAAGCGCGGCAGAAAATCCAGGAGCAGGCGATTGAACTCGCCGGCCTGCTCGACATTCAACAGGTGCGCGGCCGCCGGTATCACCTCCAGCCGCGACCCCGCGATCCGCTCGTGGATCGCCCGCGAGGCCGATACCGGGGTCCCCTGGTCTTGCTCTCCCACGACGACGAGCGTCGGCAGGCGCACGGCGGCCAGGCGCTCCGTGAGATCCAGATGCATGATGGCCCGGCAGCATCCGATATATCCGGCCGGCGGCGTGGCGCGGATCATGGCGCTGATTTCCTCGATGACTTCCGGCCGGCGTTCGCGAAAGGGGCGGGTGAACCAGCGTACGATGGTGGGCGCGACGAGCGGTTCCATCCCTTCGGAAGCGGCCGTCCGTATGCGCTGCTCCCAGAGCGAACCGGCTTCGGGCGGGATGCGGCTCGTGGTGCTGCACAAGACCATGCAGGCGAGGCGCTGCGGCGCCTGCAGCGCAAGCTCCTGGGCTATCATCCCCCCCAGGGAAAGCCCGACGAAACCGGCGCGCCCGATTTCCAGGGCATCCATCAGGGCCAGGGCGTCGCGCGCCATGCCCTCCAGGGAATACGGGCCCTCCGGGGCGTCCGTGCCCCCATGGCCGAGCGTATCGAAGCGCACCAGCCGGTAGCGCGCGAGCAGCGCGGAGATCTGCGGCTCCCACACGCGCAGATCGGTCGCCAGCGCATGGCTGAAAACGACCGGCGGCGCGGTCGCCGGGCCCTCGATCCGACAGTGGTATCTGCGCCCGTCCAGGATTACCTTCATGTCGCTCCATCCTCCAAGAAACTCCTTGCAATATAGACCCGCGGCGGGTTAGCTTCCAGTCGTCCCGCACGCCGTTCGAGGAGGTTGCCGGAAATGCCCAAGATCACGACACGCCCCACGCGACGCTCCAAGGCCGAAATCGAGAAGGAATTCTCGCAGATCGCCCAGGAGGTCGAAACCCAGAAAAAAGGCGCCAGCCCCAAAGCCGACGAGGCGGCCCGCGCGAGCGAGGAGGAAATCCGGCAGGCCATCGAAGGGGCTTCCGGCGCCCAGGCCCTCTCTCACGTCAACAAGATCGCCATGGAGCAGGCCAAGACCCGCCTGCCCCAAGGTTGACGCGCCGGGCGTCCCTCGTCGCCGCGGCGGCGCTTCTCACGGAAGGGGATCATGGGCAAGAAGCACAAGGACAAGGGCTCCGCGAAGGCGGGGCGGTCGCCGGAAAAGGAGAAGCCCGCCAAACGCAAGGAGCTCGACAAGAAGTTCTATGCCGCGGAACTGCGACGCCTGCAGGAAGAGCTGGTCAAGCTGGAGGAATGGATCAAGCACAAGGGCCTCAAGGTGGTGGTGATCTTCGAGGGGCGGGACGCCGCCGGCAAGGGCGGGGTCATCAAGCGCATCACCCAGAGGCTCAATCCCCGCTACTGCCGCATCGCCGCGCTGGGTACGCCCACCGAGCGGGAAAGGACGCAGTGGTACTTCCAGCGCTATGTGGCCCACCTGCCGGCGGCGGGCGAGATGGTGCTGTTCGACCGCAGCTGGTACAACCGTGCCGGTGTGGAGCGGGTGATGGGATTCTGCACCGAGGAGGAATACACCGAGTTTTTGCGCTCCTGCCCCGAGTTCGAGCGCATGCTGATACGCTCGGGTATCATCCTGATCAAATACTGGTTCTCCGTAAGCGACGAGGAGCAGGAGAAAAGGTTCCAGGAGCGCATCAAGGATCCGACCAAGCGCTGGAAGCTCAGCCCGATGGACCTGGAGGCACGGGCGCGCTGGGTCGAATACTCCAAGGCCAAGGACGTGATGTTTTCCTACACGGACATCAAACAGGCGCCCTGGTGGGTGGTTAATGCCGACGACCAGCGGCGCGCGCGCCTCAACTGCATCGCGCATCTGCTCTCGCAGATCCCGTACGAGGAGCTGCCGCACCCGGAGATCGTCCTGCCGCCGCGCCAGGACGACAAGGGATACGTGCGCCCGCCGATCACCGACCAGAACTTCGTGCCCGAGATCTATTGAACGCCGCCGGGCCGGCTACCGCCTGTACATGACCTTGCCGCCGACGATCGTGTACACGACCCGGGCCGAGGGGATCTCGTCTTCGGGGACGGTCATGATGTCCTTGGACAGGACGGTGATGTCCGCCAGCTTGCCGGGGCTCAGCGAACCTTTGAGGTCTTCCTCGAAGGCCGCATAGGCGCCGTTGTAAGTGTAGGACTTCAAGGCTTCCTCGCGACTCATGCGCTGCTCGGGGTAGAAGACTGTGCCGTCCTTGAGCTTGCGCGATACGGTCGCGTAGAAGCACGCGATCGGATCGACGTCCTCGACGGGGGCGTCGGTGCCGTTGCAGATCACGGCGCCGGTCTTCATCAGCTTCTGCCAGACGTAGGCGCCCTCCTCGGCGCGCTTTTCCCCGAGGCGCGCCAGCACATAGGGCGCATCCGAAGTGCAGTGGATCCCCTGCATGGAGGCGATCACGCCCATGGCGCCGAAGCGCGGGATGTCGGCGGCGCTCAGGTGCTGCGCGTGCTCGATGCGCCAGCGCAGGTCCTTCTTTTCCGGGTGCGCCTTGAAGGCCGCCTCGTAAATGTCCAGGGTTTCGCGGTTGGCGCGGTCGCCGATCGCGTGAACGCACAACTGGAAATCGTTCTCGATCGCCAGGCGCGCGCTTTCCGCGATCTCTTCGACCGAGGACGTGTTCAAGCCGGTGCTCGAGGGCAGGTCGGAATAAGGCTCCAGCAGCCAGGCGCCGCGCGGGCCCAGGGCGCCGTCGATCAGGCGCTTTATGGAACGCACCGTGAGGTGATGGTTGCCGTAGCCGATCAGGCGATAGTCGGCCAGCTTCTGGGTCAGGCGCTCGTTCCCCTCGCGGATCATCACGTAGAGCCGCAGGCCCAGCTTGCCCTCGTCGGCCATCTGCTTGTACAGGTCGATGGTGTCGAATGAGACGCCGGCGTCATGGAACGTGGTGATGCCCTTGGCCAGGCATTCCTGAACGGCGAGCTCGACCTGGCGGCGCCGTTCGGCGGCCAGCTCCTGCTCGGTGCGCTGCGCGCGGCTTTGGGCAAGCGCCCGGCGCACCAGGCCCGAGGCGGTTTCCTTGAAGACCCCGATCGGATTCCCGCGGGCGTCGCGCACGATCTCGCCGCCCGCCGGGTCGGGCGTGCTGCGGGTGATCTTGGCGAGAGCCATGGCGCGCGCGTTGGCGATGGTGGCGTGCCCGCTCGCATGCGTCAGCAGCACCGGATTGTCGGGGGATGCCTTGCTCAGCAGCTCATGCGTGGGGAAGCCCTCGACGTTCGGCGTCGGCTTCGGGTCCCACTTTTCCTGGTGCCAGCCGCGACCCAGGATCCATTCGCCCGGCTGGGCTTTGCGGGCGGCCTCGCCGACCATGTTCACGATCTCCTCCCAGGTCCCGGCGCGCGTGAGGTCGAGGCTCATTTTCGACTCGCCGACGCCCGTGAAATGTCCGTGGGATTCGATGAAGCCCGGTATGGCCAGCATTCCTTCGAGATCGATCACTTCCGTGGCCGGCCCTATGTAGCGCCGGATCTCGTCTTCGGTCCCGACCGCCTCGATCCTGTCGCCGCGCAGCGCCAGGGCCTGCGCCTGCGGCCTGGACGGGTCGACCGTGACGATCTTGCCGTTGCGCAGGACCATGTCGGCCGGTTCCACCTTCGCGGCGCAGCTCTGGAGGAAGAGCGCCAGACAGACCCCTGCCAGGGGAAGAGAACCTTTGATCGCGGAGCGGAACGACATGGCTTCACCTCCCGATGGAAAAGATACGGCGCTATCATAAACCCAAGAATGCAGATCGAGGCAAGAATTCTTCCTGCGCGCATGCAGGGTCAGTCCCGGCGCGCAGGCCCTTCGTAGCGGAAGCACACCATGCCCAGAGGCGGGACCGTCAGCCGCAGCGACTGGTCGCGCCCGTGTGCCGGCACAGGCTCCGTGTCGAGCCCGCCGAAATTGCCCTGGCCGCTGCCGCCGTACTCGCGGGCGTCGCTGTTGAGGATCTCGCGCCAGAATCCCGCACGCTCGGCGCCTATGCGATAGCCGTGGCGCGGCACCGGGGTGAAGTTGCACACCACGATGAGGGTCGTGTCCGTGGAGTGGGCGCGGCGCGCGTAGCTTACGATACTGTGGTCCGCATCATGGCAATCGATCCAGGTAAAGCCCGGCGGCCGGCAGTCGCCCTCGTACAGGGCCGGCTCGCTGCAGTAGAGACGGTTCAGATCGCGCACCCAGCGCTGGATTCCCTGATGGGGCTCGTACTCGAGCAGCCCCCACTCGAGGCTCTCTTCATGGGCCCACTCGCGCCGCTGGCCGAACTCGCCCCCCATGAAGAGCAGCTTCTTGCCGGTCACGGTGAACATGTAGCCGAGAAGCAGGCGCAGGTTGGCGAATTTCTGCCAGTCGTCGCCCGGCATCCTGCCGAGCAGCGAGCCCTTGCCGTGCACGACCTCGTCGTGGGAAAGGGGCAGGATGAAGTTCTCCGTATAGGCGTACATCGCGCGAAAAGTCAGCTCGTTGTGATGGAAGCGGCGGAAGATGGGATCGCGGGAGACATAGCTCAGGGTGTCGTGCATCCATCCCATGTCCCACTTGAAGCCGAAACCGAGGCCCCCGAGATAGGTGGGGCGCGACACCATGGGCCAGGCGGTCGATTCCTCGGCGATGGTCTGCACGTCGGGGTAGTAGCGGTAGATCTGTTCGTTCAGGGTGCGCAGAAACGAGATCGCCTCCAGGTTCTCCCGGCCGCCGAACTGGTTCGGAATCCACTCGCCCGGCTCGCGCGAGTAGTCCAGGTAGAGCATGGAGGCGACGGCGTCGATGCGCAGGCCGTCGGCGTGATACTTGTCGAGCCAGAACATCGCGCTGCTGAGCAGGAAGCTGCGCACTTCGTGGCGCCCGTAGTTGAAAATGAATGTGTCCCAGTCCCGGTGCTTGCCCTTGCGCGGATCGGAATGCTCGTACAGGTGCGTGCCGTCGAAAAATCCCAGCGCATGCCCGTCGGTCGGAAAATGCGAGGGCACCCAGTCCAGGATGACGCCGATGCCGTTGGCGTGCAGGGTGTCGACGAGATACATGAAATCCTGGGGCGTCCCGTAACGACTGGTGGGCGCGAAATAGCCGGTTGTCTGGTAACCCCATGAGCCGTAAAAGGGATGCTCCATGATCGGCAGGAACTCGACATGCGTGAAACCCATCTGCCGCACGTACTCGCTCAAAGGAGCGGCTATCTCCCGGTAGCCCGCCGGCTGCCCGTCCCGCCTGCGCCACGATCCCAGATGGACTTCGTAGATCGAGATCGGGCGATCGTGGCCCTGGCGGCCGCCGCGCCGAGCCATCCACTCGCCGTCGTGCCACTCGTAGTCCAGATCCCAGATCACCGACGCGGTGCGCGGCGGCGGCTCGCCGAAAAACGCGACCGGGTCGGCGCGCTCGCTCCGGTAGCCGCCGTAGCGCGAGGCCACGTGGTACTTGTACAACGTCCCCTTGCCCAGACCGGGAATGAAGCCTTCCCATATCCCGGAGCTGCCGCGCGGCTCGAGATGATGGCGCTCGGGGTCCCAGGAATTGAACTCGCCGATGACCGTCACCCGTTCGGCGTTGGGCGCCCAGACGGCGAAATAGGCGCCGGCCCGGCCTTCGGCCGAGCACAGGTGCGCTCCGAGCTTCTCGTAAAGGCGGCAGTGCGTCCCTTCGTTGAAGAGGTGAAGGTCGTCCGGGGAAAGCAGGCTGTAGCGCGACATGGCAGACATCCCTCTCGGGGCCGGTCCTACCTTTGCGGCCCGGTGCAAGTCAAGCACGAAACCGCCCGGCGCGCAACCGATTCGGCGCGCAGCCGCCCCTCCGCGCGCCCGCCGTCGTCCTGCGATTCACGCACCGGCGGGGATGGGAGCAGTCGTCACTGGAGCCAGGCCGCCGCAAGAGCCATGATCGGCCCCCCGAAGGCGTGCGCCAGCGCCTGAATCGCAGGCCGTGGTCGAGCCAAGGGGGCGCCGATCGTGATAAACTTGCATCATGGCCCGTCGCTATCAGGATTGGCTGGAGCAGGCCCGCCGCGATCTCAAGGCGGCGCGCGACAGCCGCCGAAACGAAAACTACGAATGGGCTTGCTTCCAGGCACAGCAGGCCGCCGAGAAAGCGCTCAAGTGCCTGCTCAGGTTTCACAACCAGGAGCCGAAAGGTCACACCCTGATCGGCCTGCTCGAGATGGTCCGGAGTTTCGCCGAGATACCCGCCGAGATGCCCTTTCACGCCCGGGAGCTCGACCGCCATTACATTCAGCCGCGCTACCCCAACGGCTTCGTCTCCGGCTATCCGGGCCAGTATTATGACGAAATAACCGCCGACCGGGCAATCGGGTTCGCACAGGAAATACTGGACTTTGTCGCCGGCCATGTCCACTGATTACCCTCACATGGGATCGATCCGCCGATTCGTGCGCGACATCGGCCCGAACAAGCCTCTGTTGATTGTTCTTTTCGGTTCGGTGGCCAGGCACGACTTCACCGAAACAAGCGATGCCGACGTGCTTGTCGTGTTCGCCGAACAGTGCGACTGGAACCTGGTCTACGCGTGCTCCGACGGCTGGGTTCAGCCTGTGGTGATGTCGCTCGAAGAGTTGAGGAAAAGGCTGATCGAAGGCGAGAGCTTGGCTCACGAGATCGAGCAGGATGGGGAGCTCATCTTCGGCTCCCATGAGCTCTGGGAGGAGCTCCGGGGGATCGCCCGGGATGCCCGAGAGCGCTTGGGCATGAAGAGATTCCCGGATCGGTGGTCCTATTCGCCGGCTGCGGAGAAGGGTTGAGGCTTCCCGCCCGGCCCCCCGGCCATTCGCGTCATTGCCCTCGACAGCCACCGACGTCGGCGCAGAATCCCGGCGGTACTCCCACCGGGACCGCAGAATCGATCACCCTTCGGGCGTTCGCGGAATTGTCCGGCGGCCCATTTTTTTGATAAACACAGGACGGCCGTCTGTGGTAACTTTGGATTCAGTGTAACAGGAAGTAGACGAAGCGTTTCAGCTTCGAGAGCCGTAGAACAAGTCAGGTCCATGATCGCACGTGGAAACGGCCGACGCCATGCGTCGGTTCCGAATTCGGAGATTCGCCATTTCTCCCGTCAGGAGGTACTGCGGAGGCAAAGATGATCGACCCCTATCGTTTCGCGATTCCCGTCACTGTCAGCCTGATGCTCTGCGTCCACGGCTGTGCCTCCAGGCCCGACAAAGAGATTCAGCTGGCCCAGGATGCCATGAATCAGGCCTTGGAACAGCGCGCCGAGGAGTACGCGCCCGCCGAGTGGAAAAGTGCAAAGGAAGCATGGGACCAGGCGCAGGCCCAGCTGGGCCAGGAGCGGTATGCATCCGCCGCGGCATCGTTCGTGACGGCCAAGGCACGCCTGCTCAAGGCTGCGGAGGTCGCCAAGGCAGAGCGCGAATCGATGCGCACTCAGGTGGCCAACCTTCAGGAAGTCATGGCTTCCAATTTTGCGAACCTGAAGGCGGGCGCGGCCCAGGCCAAGTTGGCGGGTGCGGCCCGGAAGGAATACGAGGCCGCCCTTGCCGACATCGACAAGCGGATATCCCTGGTCGCGAGCCAGGTGGATCAGGGGGATTACATCGGCGCGAAGAAGAATGCGCAGGGAGCGCTGCAGGCGATCGATTACGCCATGAAGAAATTCCAGATCGCGACCAAGCCGCCTCGCTGAGCGGGCGAGCCCGGGGCTATTCTTCCTCGAGTTCGGCTCCGCCCCGGGCGGCGGCTTCGGGAGCACGTTCGGCCGGCTCGACACGCGGCAGGTAGAGCCGGATGACGGCTGCCTTGTCGGGCTCGCAGGAAGTCCGCAGGTGGCCGCCGCAGCGCGTGATGATGGCGTCGATGGAAGGCGGGCAGGAAATCGGCAGGGCGCCGTAGCCGGAGGCTTTGACGGCCAGCAGTACGTGCGGCTCCGGCGGGCGGCCCGCTTCGCTCATGTCGACCAGCGTCTGGGAGGTTTCCACGGTGATCGCGCCGCCCAGCGGCAGAGCATCGCGCGCGTGCACGACAAAGGCGGTGATCACCTGTTCGATCTCGGCGCGGTCGGCCGAGATCATCCCCGGATCGGGCCCCAGCGTCATGGCGAACTCGATATCCTCGCCCGCCAGGGTGCGCAGCAGATCCTCCATCCTTGTCAACGCCGCGTTGAGGTCCAGAAGATCCGGCGGGCGCTCCTGCCTCCGGGCGTAAGCGAGCAGCTGGCGCGCCAGGCTGCTCGCCTGGCCGGCGACTTTGCGCACCCGCTCCGCATTCTTGCGCCGCGGATCCCCTTCGCTCAGGCCCTCGATGAGCAGCTGGCTGTATCCGCTCATGGAGGTCAGCAGGTCGTTGAAGGTCTGCACGGCGGCGGTGGCCAGCTTGCCTACGGATTCGCTGCGCCGGCTCCGTCGCAGTTCCTCCTTGAGGTGATGCCGCTCGGTTACGTCCAGGAAAACGCGCTCGACGACCGGCGCCTGGTCTCCGGGCAAGGGCGCCACCAGGGCGTTCTCCACCACCCATGAGAGCCTGCCGTCGGGTGCGCGCACGCAGGATTCCGCGCCGGTCAGCCTCCCCTCGGCGCGCAGGCGTGTCTCCAGGGTCTGGTGGTCGGAAACGAAGCGCGTCTGCCATTCCTCGGGATGCGCCAGCGCGGCGCTGCTGTTGGGATAGCCGAACAGGCGCGCGAAGGCGTCGTTGCAGCTCATCAGCCTTCCTTCCAGCGACGTGACCGCCACGGCCACGAATCCGTACTCAAGCAGCCGGCGATGCTGCGCCTGCACTTCCGCCAGCCGCGCCTCCAGCCGGCGGCGCTCCGCCAGGGCCTGCTCGTCCAGCTGCCGCTGGCGCGCCTCGACTTCCCGCAGCAGCTGCTCCAGGGTTTCCCGTTCCTCGAGATGCTGGGCGGTCAGCAGTTGCAGCTGCGATTCGGCATCCTGCTGGCAGCGCGCCACGGTTTCACGCAGCAGTTGCTGGAAGTGCTCGGTGCGCTGTTTGAGCAGCGATTGGTAGCGCGCCGAGGTCTCCGCCAGCAGGCGCAGCAGCCGCTCGCGCTCGGCCCGGTACTCGTCGCGCTCGCGCCGTGCCTCTTCCAGCTGCCCGTGCTCGAGAAGCTGGCGCTCGCTCAACTGGGCCCGCGCCGCCTCCGCGGCACGGCAGGCATCCTCGAGCGCCAGGCGGGCATGGCGCTGCTGCTCCAGCTCCTGCTGCAGCCGCTCCATCTGGGCGCGCATGCCCTGCGCCTCTTCGAGCAACTGGGCCCGATGCATCTCCGCGGTTCGCAATGCGCTTTCCAGCGCATTGCGCGCCGCCCGCTGCTGCTCCAGCTCCCTTTCGAGCACTTCCGCCCGCTCGCTGCGGCTCCGCCACTCGGCCGACGCCGCCGCGAACTGCGCCTGCAAAGCCTGGAGGCTCTCCGAGGCGGCTTGCTTCAGCTCTTCCGCATCCCGCAGCGCGCGCTCCAATCGTTCGACCTCGGCCCGGTATTGCTCGGCCTGCGACCGCTCCGCTTCCGCGGCGCGCCAGGCCTCTTCGAGTTGCGCGCGGCGTTCTTCGGACTCTTTGAGCTCCTGCTGCAGCCGTGCGACGAGCGCCTCGAGCTTCTCGAGCTCGGCTCGGTGCCGGGCCTCGGTTTGCGCCTCGCGCTCCCGGGCCGACTGCAGCTCCGCCTGCAGCGCGCCGGCGCGCTCTTCGGTCGCCCGGTGGAGCTCGACGAGTTCCCCGTGCGCGCGCTCCAGCTCCTGCAGGCGTGCCGTCAGGCGCCCCAGTTCCTCCCTTTCGGGCATTCCGGCGATCCTGACGCTCTCCTCCAGCCGGGAGCGTTCCTCCTGCCAGGTCGCCTGCGCGCGCTCGAACTCGGCGCGCTGCTCCTCGAGCGCACCGGCCAGGCCGGCTTCCGCCGCGCGCAGCTGCTCCTCGAGCCCGGCGCATGCCTGCTCGGCCTGCCGCAACGCTTCTTCCAGCCGCGCCTTCTCCGCCCGGCTTTCCTCTGCCAGCCGCGCGCACCCTGCCTCGGACGCCCCGAGAGCCTGCTCGAGCTCGAAGCGCCGACGCTCGGATTCCTCCTGTGCCGCCCGCAGGCGGGCCGTTTCCGCCTGGTATGCCGCGACCTGGGCAGCCAGCCTCTCCTCGGCGGAGTGCAGCGCCTCTTCCAGCGCGGCGCGCTCCTGCCCCCATTCCTGCCGCGAGCGTTCGAACCCTTCCGCCTCGGCCCGGCGCTCCTCGCTCAGCTGCGCCGCGCGCATATCGGCCGCAGCCAGGGCCTCCTCCAGGGCGGCGTTGCGCTGCTCCAGTTCCCGGCGCGCCTGCTCGAGTGCGGCGCGTTCGGCCTCGCGTTCGGCGGCGCCTGCGGCCAGCCGCGCTTCCGCGGCGCGCAGCGCCACCTGCAGCCGGTCGTTCTCCTCCTCCAATCCGCGAACGGCCTGCGCGAATCCGTCGCGTTGCTCGTCGAGCTGGGCAAGGGAACGCGCCAGGCGTGCCTGGGCCTCGTCGAGCGCGGCGGCCAGCGCCGCCCGCTGCGCCTCGGCTTCCGCGCGCGCACTCTCGAGCCGTGCACGCTCGGCCTGATGCTCCTCGGCCTGTTTGGCCAACCGGATTTCCGCCGCCTTCTGGACTTCCTCCACGGCCGCCTGCCGGCTCTCGAGCTCGCTGCGCATACGCTCGAGCAGCGCCTGCTCGGCACGGCGCAGCTCCATCTCCTCGGCGAGCCGCGCCTTCGCGGCCTTGAGCGCCTCGGCAAGC
>Ga0129301_1000341_pt1 | contig 25412 bp, 23 predicted proteins | sample ConPoolayeHmetaG_FD_94489 | JGI IMG/M metagenome (GOLD analysis project Ga0129301, IMG submission 94489) | Hot spring microbial mat communities from California, USA to study Microbial Dark Matter (Phase II) - Cone Pool mat layer H metaG ...
GACAAAATATTGGATGAAATTGTGGAAGCAGAGTTTATTCGACATAAAATTCACGTTTTAACAAAGGCTAAACCTCTCTCAGTAAAAGCCTTAGCCGAAAAGGTTGAACTGCGACCCGCACTTGTGCTTAAGCACATTGTTAACATGCGTAGAAAGAACATGCTAACAGTAGATCATGTCGAGGGGCAAACTCCGTTTTACAAAGCCTTGGAGGTTAAGTAAATGGCAAACCAGAAAGTTGGAGCAGTTCTCGTAGTTGGTGGAGGAGTAGCAGGCATACAAGCGTCCTTAGACCTTGCTGATTCTGGCTTCAAAGTGTATTTGATAGACCAAGGCTCAAGTATTGGTGGAGTAATGGCTCAGCTGGATAAGACATTTCCGACAAATGATTGCTCAATGTGTATTCTTTCGCCTAAACTTGTAGCAACTGGTAGACATCCGAACATTACGATTTTAACGAATGCCGAGATAACAGGATTAAACGGTGAAGTTGGAAATTTCGAAGTCAAACTTCGAAAACGCAGTCGTTACATAATCGAAGACAAATGCAACGGATGCGGCATATGCGCACAAAAATGCCCAATAGAAGCCATAGACACATACAACGAAGCATTAAGCAACAGAAGCGCAATTTACGTGGAATATCCACAAGCAGTTCCGCTAAAGTATATGATTGCCCGTGAAAGATGCATTGGATGCGGCACGTGCTATGAAATATGCAAAGCAAAAGCAATCGACTATGACCAGAAAGATAGCGAAGCCACATTAAAAGTAGGCTCAATAATTCTTGCACCCGGATTCGAAACTTTTGACGCTAGATTGAAAAGCGAATATGGTTATGGACGATACCAAAACGTAGTGACAAGTATAGAATTTGAGCGCATATTAAGTGCTTCTGGACCTTATGGCGGATTAGTGTTGAGAACTTCAGATGGGGAAATTCCAAAGAAAATAGCCTTCATACAATGTGTCGGTTCACGTGACTTCCAGCTTGGAAACAATTACTGTTCTGCAGCATGCTGCATGTATGGCATGAAAGAAGCCGTAATAGCCAAAGAACATACGCCTTCGAAGCTTGATTGCACAATCTTTTATATGGACATGAGAGCTTATGGAAAAGAATTTGATGCTTATTATAACCGTTCAAAAGAGGAGTGGGGCATAAGATTTATAAGATCAAGAGTTGCGGGTGTAACAGAAGACCCAAAAACTGGTAACCTTTTTGTCCATTACGTAGAAGATGAAACTCCTAAAACAGAAGAATTTGACATGGTTGTTTTATCAATTGGAATGCAGCCACCAAAAAATGTTGAAAACTTGGCGAAAACATTAGGAATAAAGCTTAACAAATACAAGTTTTGCGAAACAGACACCTTCTCACCAATGGAAACATCAAAAAAAGGCATATTCGTCTGCGGCGCATTTTCTGCGCCAAAAGACATCCCTGAAAGCGTTGCGCAAGCAAGCGGCGCTGCAGCAAAAGCCATGAGTGTAATCGCCTCAGAACGCGGAACACAAGTAACTTCAAAGGAGTATCCACAAGAAAGAGATGTTAGCCAAGAAGAACCGCGAATAGGCGTTTTTGTCTGTCACTGCGGCATCAACATAGGCGGAGTTGTAAACGTACCTGAAGTAGTAGAGTATGCCAAAACATTGCCAAACGTGGTTTATGCAGAGGCAAATGTTTACACATGCTCACAAGATACACAGAAACTCATTAAAGAAAAAATCCAAGAAAACAAGCTAAACCGTGTAATTGTAGCTTCATGCACCCCACGAACTCATGAACCACTATTCAGAGAGACAGTGCAAGAGGCTGGATTAAACCCATACTTATTTGAAATGACAAACATAAGAGACCAATGCAGCTGGGTGCACATGCATGAACCTAAAGAAGCAACGGAAAAAGCAAAAGACCTTGTGCGTTCAATTGTTGCAAAAGCTAAGCTTCTCAAACCATTGAAGAAACCACTGATAAATGTTACACCAACAGGCTTAATCATCGGCGGCGGAGTTTCAGGCATGACTGCAGCACTGGAGCTTGCAAAGCAAGGGTTTGAGGTGCATTTGGGGGAAAGAGAAAAAGAGTTAGGTGGACACTTGCGTACGCTTCACTATTTGCTGGGGGGTGAAGACCCTAAGGAAAAATTGAATACTCTCACTAATGCTGTGAAGGAAAATGAAAAAATCCACGTTTATTTAGGAGTAGAAGTTGCTGATGTGAACGGTTTTGTTGGCAACTTCAAATCTCACATTAAACTGCAGAATGGCGAAAAGAAAGAAATTGAACATGGAATAGTTATAGTGGCAACAGGCGCAGTGGAATACAAGCCCACAGAATACCTTTACGGCAAAGACCAACGAGTTATGACGCAGCATGAGTTGGAACAAACAATTGCAAATGGACAATTTAAGGCAAAAAATGTCGTCATGATTCAGTGTGTAGGAGCGAGAAATGAAGAAAGACCCAATTGTTCAAGAATCTGCTGCGGACAAGCAATCAAGAATGCATTGAAAATTAAGGAGATAAGTCCACAAACAGAAATTTACGTCCTATACAAGGACATGCGAGCTTACGGCTTCAAAGAAGACTATTACCGCGAAGCCGCAATTAAAGGAGTGCTCTTCATAAATTATGAAGATGAAAGAAAACCAAAAGTAACAAATGAAAATGGAAAGCTCAAAGTAACATTCTGGGAACCAGTAATAAAGGAAGAAGTTGAAATTGAACCAAACTTACTGGTTTTAAGTGCAGCAACAATTCCAAACCCAGACAATAAGCATGTAGCAGAAATGCTTAAGGTTCCATTAACAAAAGACGGCTTCTTTTTGGAAGCACACATGAAGCTTAGACCAGTAGACTTTGCAACTGACGGCGTTTTTCTCTGTGGAATGGCGCACTCACCAAAATATATCGATGAAAGCATAGCACAAGCTTGTGCTACAGCTGCAAGAGCAACCACAATACTTTCAAAATCCACACTTGAGATGGAAGGAATTATAGCAAATGTAAACGAAGATTTATGTAGCGGTTGTAGGATTTGTGAATATCTATGCCCGTACGGTGCCATCGAAATGAAAGATAAGGACGGCAAAATTACCGCACATGTAATTGAAGCCTTATGCAAAGGCTGTGGAGCCTGCGGCACAGCATGCCCCACAAAAGCAATCACTATGGGTCACTTCACAACAGAAGAGATACTTGCACAGGTTAAAGCTGCACTTGTAGAGGAGGTAACTGCATGAGCGAAAAAAACGGGTTTGAACCAAAAATAATTGGTTTTCTATGCAACTGGTGCTCCTATGCAGGTGCAGATTTGGCTGGAGTTAGCCGAATTCAATATCCACCTAACATACGCATTATCCGTGTAATGTGCAGTGGCAGAATAGACCCCACGTTTATTCTTGAAGCTTTCAAGGATGGCGCAGATGGTGTGCTTGTGGCTGGATGTCACTTGCCATCAGACTGCCATTATATTAGCGGGAACTTTAAAGCCTTAAGAAGAGTAACTCTTCTAAAAAGAGTCTTAGAAGACTTTGGAATTGAGCCCGAACGCTTGCGGCTGGAATGGGTCTCAGCCAGTGAAGGTGACAAATTTGCAGCAATTGTACGGGACATGGTGGAACAGATAAAAAAGCTTGGTCCGAGTCCACTTAAAAATTTGGAGGTTAAAAGTTAGTGTCCGAAACTGAAGAGAAGCGGATTAAAGCTTCTGAACTGGATCCTAAATTCAAGTATGAAATCGCAAAGATGCATGGAGGAGAAAAGTTGATGCGCTGTTTTCAGTGTGGAACATGCACATCAGACTGCCCAGTTGCAAGATTCAGTGAAACTTATAGACCGAGGCAAATAATCCGCATGGCACAGTTAGGCTTAAGAGAACGAGTATTAGGCAGCGATACATTGTGGTTGTGTGCTGCATGTTTCACTTGTACAGACCGTTGCCCACAAGATGTTGAAGTTGCAAGTGTCATACGTGTTTTAAGAAATTTGGCTGCTGAGAAAGGTTATATTCCGCAAGTATTCAAGGAGCAAGCGGCAAGCATCCTTGAATCTGGTTACGCTTACAAAATTCCCGAATTGAGAATAAAAAAGAGGGAAACATCAGGGCTTCCACCTTTACCAAAGGGCAATTCGGAGAGCATAAGGAAATCTCTTGAATGTGTAGGTTTTCTCAAATTTCTCGAAAACTCGGGTGAGAAGAAATGAGTGGAAACAAAAACAAGTATTTGATGTTTCTTGGCTGTGCAATTCCCTATCGTGTGTCTGCTTATGAAATATCAGCACGCAAAATGCTTCAAAAATTAGGTGTAGAACTTGTTGAAATGCCAGAATTCAACTGCTGCGGGCTTCCACTTGACCCAGTCAGCCACGAAATGATGCTTATACTTGCAGCCAGAAACCTTGCATTAGCCGAACAAAAAGGCTTAAACATAATAGCCTTATGCCCAGGCTGTGCTGGCACCTTAAAGAAAGTTAATAAGATTTTGAAGGAAGACAAGATGCTAAGAGAGGAAATTAACAAACATTTGAAAGAGGCTGGACTGGAGTTTAAGGGAACAATCAATGCAAAACATCTTATGCAAGTGTTAATTGAGGATGTGGGCTTGGAGAGAATAAAGAATTCTGTTGTTAAGCCGCTTACAATGCTTAAAGTTGCAGAGCACAATGGCTGCCACATTCTAAGACCTAAGGAGTACATAGGATTTGATGACCCAGAAGACCCTAAGACACTTAAGACGCTTATTGAAGCAACTGGTGCCACATGCTTAGATTACATGGATGAAACTGAATGTTGTGGTGCACCAAGCGTTGGTGTAAGTGACAAGGTTGCATTACAATTAGCTAGAGACAAGCTTAATCATATAAAAATGGTTGATGCAGAAGCCATGATAACAATTTGTCCATTCTGCCACATCATGTATGATACAAACGAATTACGCATTGAAAAAATGTTCAACGAAACCTATGGCATCCCCATACTACATTATCCACAATTACTCGGTTTAGCAATGGGAATGTCACCAGAAGAGCTCGCATTTAACGAGCTTAGAGTTGATGTTTCAAAAATATTGAAAAAAGTTGTGGAGAGTGAAAATTAAATGGTTAAGGATAAATTGAAACTAGCATTCTATTGGGCTGCAAGCTGTGGCGGCTGTGAAATAGCGGTTTTAGATATAAACGAGAAAATACTGGATGTCATACAAATTGCAGACATTGTCTTCTGGCCCGTAGCCATGGACATAAAATACAAAGATGTTGAAGCCATGCCAGATAAGTACATTGACATCTGCTTCTTTAACGGTTCAATTAGAAACAGCGAACAAGAGCACATGGCCAAGCTTCTAAGACAAAAATCCAAAACACTGGTTGCTTTTGGTTCCTGCGCTCAAGAAGGATGTATACCAGGATTGGCAAATCTCCATAATCGCAAGGAAATTTTCACCAAAGTCTACTTGGAAAGCAAATCCATCTCAAATCCAAATGGAGTTGTTCCACAAACCGAAACAAAAGTCAAAGAAGGCACTTTAGAGCTTCCAGAATTTTATGATACTGTAAGGACACTAGACCAAACGGTTGATGTGGACTATTATTTGCCTGGTTGTCCGCCACCGGTTAAACTGATAGTGAATGCTATAGACGCTATAGCAAAAAATACGCTACCGCCAAAAGGTTCAGTGCTTGCACCCTTAAAGTCTGTATGCGATGAATGCCCAAGAAAGAAGGAGAATAAGAAAATCTCCAAAATATACCGTGTTCATGAAAAAGTTCCAGAGCCAGAAAAATGCTTGTTAGAGCAGGGAATAATTTGTATGGGACCAGCAACACGCAGCGGATGTGGCGCCCAATGCTTGACTGTTGACATGCCGTGTACTGGTTGCGGTGGACCATGCCCAAATGTTCCAGAACAGGGTGCAGCAATGATTAGCGCTTTAGCTTCTATTCTAGGGTTAGAAGATGAGAAGGAGAAATACTCTGATGAGGATGTAGAAAAATTGTTAAGTCAAATTAAAGATCCAATCGGAACATTTTACATGTATTCATTGCCAGCTTCTATTCTTAGGAGGAAAGTGATGAAATAATGAAGGAAATACAAATAAACCCAATAACAAGACTGGAAGGCCATGGAAACATTTCGATATTTCTTAACAATACTGGAGAAGTGGAAAATGCTTACTTAAAAATTCCTGAGCTAAGGGGATTTGAGCAGTTCTGTGTTGGAAGAAGGGCAGAGCTTATGCCCATTCTAACAACGAGAATTTGCGGGGTCTGCCCCGTCGCACATCATTTCGCCTCAGCAAAGGCTTTAGATGCTGCATTCAATGTTGAGCCTCCACCTGCTGCAAAGAAGCTTCGAGAGCTTATGTATGCTGCGTACTTCATTTATGACCATATACTCCACTTTTACTATCTTGGCGGTCCAGACTTCGTTGTTGGTCCAGATGCTCCACCAGAAAAGCGGAATATTTTGGGTGTTATTGAAAAGGCTGGTTTGGATGTTGGCAAGGAAGTTATTAAGCATCGTGCTTATGGACAAAAAATGACTGAGCTTATCGGTGGCAAGGCAACGCATCCAGTTTGCGGTTTGCCAGGTGGTGTGTCAAAACCATTAAGCAAAGAAAACAGAGCTGAAATCGAGCGAATGGCTGAATCTACAGTGAAGTTTGCACAGTTTTCGCTTAAACTATTTCATGACATTGTTTTAGGTAACACTAAATATGTGGATTTGATTAAGAGTCAAAGCTACACGCTGAAGACTTATTATATGGGTTTGGTTGACAAAAACAACAAAGTTAATTTCTATGATGGCAAAGTGCGGGTGGTTGATCAGAAGGCAAAAGAGTTTCTGAAGTTTGAGCCTCAAGAGTATTTGAACCACGTTGCAGAGCACGTGGAAGAATGGTCTTACTCAAAAATGCCATACTTGAAGAAAATTGGCTGGAAAGGCTTGGTAGATGGCGCAGACAGCGGCATATACCGTGTAGGTCCGTTAGGCAGGCTTAACGCTTCAGAAGGCATGGCTACTCCGCTTGCTCAAGCTGAATATGAGCTTATGTACAAGACTCTGGGTGGAAAACCAGTGCACAGCACATTGGCTTTTCACTGGGCAAGACTGATTGAGCTACAATATGCAGCTGAAAGAGCATTAGAATTAGCGAGAGACCCAGAAATTACAAGCAAGGATGTACGAGCCACACCGGGTGAGCCAAGCGAAGGTGTTGGTATAGTAGAAGCTGCTCGGGGAACTTTGATTCATCATTACGTGTTGGATAAGGATGCATTAGTTAAAGATGTGAATATGATTGTTGCAACGACTAATAATTACCCAGCAATTTGCATGTCTGTTCGCGATGCAGCAAAAGGCTTGATTCACGGCGACAAAGTTGACCAAGGCTTATTAAATATGGTTGAGATGGCGTTTAGAGCTTATGACCCATGTTTTGCATGTGCAACACATTTTGCTGTTGGACAAATGCCACTTACAGTGAGCATTTATGACAGCGAAAATAAACTAATTAAGACTGTGCAGCGGTAAACCTTTTCACTATCCTATTTTTATTGGCGGTTCACGTGTGATTGAAAAAGAATTGAAAAAATGGCTTTCTGACGCAGAAAAAATCGCCATTGCGGGCATTGGAAATCCTATTCGCATGGACGACTTTGTTGGCGTAAAAATAGTTCAGGATTTGCATGGAAAAGTTTCTGATAAGGTTTTGTTGATTGAATGTGAAACCGTTCCAGAAAGCTATTTACAGCAAATAATAGACTTCAGTCCAACACATATCCTTCTAATAGACGCTGCAATTTTAGGATTGAACCCGAGCGAAGCAAAACTTGTAAAACTAGAAGAACTGGCAAATTTTCCTGCTTTCACTACACATATGCTTCCTTTGCGCATCTTTTGTGAATATCTTGTCAAAATGACAAAGGCGAAAATCTCTTTACTGCTAATAGAACCAGAAAAAACTGATTTTGGTGAAGGCCTGACGCCTAAACTTGCAGATTTTGCAAAAAAGACCACGGAAACATTGGTTAGGTTACTAAATTAAAATCTTCGTCTCTTGCTTTTTTCTGTGCCACAGCTATATTCAACATTAAGGGTTTTGGCTAAGCGTTTCAATTCTTCTTCACTCATCCATTCTGTTTTTAAATACTGCAATATCCTTTTATCGCTTAATCCCAGACGCCTTGCTTCTTCAACAGCTATGCGGTAGGCTTCTATCTCTGTTGGTCTATCCACATAGTCGAAATTATCGTCGAAAAGTGCCTTCCCATCCATAAACTGCTTGACATGCACAAGCTCGTGAATAACGTCAAGGTAAATGTCAACTAAATCTCCATTATTCAGATAATATGCGCTAATCAGCAGATGCCCATCATCATCGCTGACGCCCATATAGCCTCGTCTTCCAAAGAATTCAACTTTAAGATTGCGAAGCACTTCGTCTGTTTTCTCTCTGAAAATTTGTCTAACAGCTTCAACTTTCTCGAAACCCTTAAAATAATCCATAAATGAATGCATTGTAACTTTAGCTTCGCGTATAACCTTAACATTCAACTGCATTTTCATCCGAGCTCAGTTCCAAATTTTATTATCTTTCAGTAGAGCATCAATTGTTTAGTAAAAATTCATGTCAATTATAAGACTTTTTATACAGGAGCCCTCAAATTCCGTAATACACCATTAAGGATTTGCGTATGCACATGTTCTCAGTGAAGAAAATGTCAAATAAAGATTTCAATTTCGCTGTTCGCCTTACTGACACAAAGGATTGGGGATTTGTGGAAGATGATTTCCAATTTATGATGAAATTGGAGCCAGAAGGCTGTTTCACATTGTTTGAGAACTCTGAAAAAATTGGAATAATAACCTCAATAAGCTATGGAAGAATAGGCTGGTTTGGAAACCTAATCGTAGAAGAAAAACATCGAAGAAAAGGTGCAGCCTCACAATTGGTCAAGCATGTTGTCAACTACTTAACTGAAAAAGGTGCAGAAACAGTGGGCTTATACTCTTACATGGATGCCGTACCTTTCTACGAGAAGCTCAGCTTCAAATATGACTCCAAATTCACAGTGCTAGAGGGAAAAGCCTTCAAATCCCATGCTGAATGCAACATTAAAAAGGCGAAAAAAGAGGATTTGCAGACAATCATTAATTATGACTGCTCATGCTTGAACGCATCGAGGAGAAAGTTGTTGGAAGCAATTTTCCACAATGCTAATAACTTGTGCTATTTTTCTACTGAACATAAGCAAGTGCGCGGGTATATTATGGCAAAGGTTTACAATGGCTTAGCTGAAATAGGACCTTTAATTTGCAATCGAGAATGCAACGACATCGCCATAAACCTCATTAGAACAGTTTTAAATGAAATTGAAGGCTTTGATGTGACATTTTGCATTCCAGAAAAGGAGTCAACGATAAAAAATTTTCTCAACAAATCGGGAATCAGCAAACGTTTCAATGTTGCCAGAATGTTTTTGAAACCAACAAGCATTAAAGACTGCATTTACATTGCGGAATCTCTAGAGCGAGGCTGAAGCCTAATTGTCTGCTGATAATTTAGCAAAAATACTAGTCACAGACTTTCTCAAATGCTCATGGCAAAGCATAGAAGTGCTAGTCAACGAACTTGCAAACTTTAAGGAAAAAGATGACGCATGCAAAAAGAGAAATGTTAACCTTTTCTACTTTAAAAATGGACAAAAAATTAACATTACCATGGGAGGGTGGCATTTTTTCCTCAGAACTTCAGTTGAATATTCAAATCCCCAGTTAACTGTGGAAGAGGCTCAAGGAATTATTGCAGCTCGGCTACTGGAGGCTTGTGGAAACCATTTCTACGCAACTGGACTTCATGAAACTGATAGTAGAGATGTTGAGGAAATATGTGAACGACTTAAAAGACCACCAATTGGCTTTATTGTTCCCTTTCTGCTTAACACTGATGACATTGAACCCGATAGATATTCTATGAATCCACTCAAAGACTCAATCGTTGCAAGTGGCCAAAGCGCATTTCCTGTAGCCTCAGTAACGACAGAAAAATTAGAGATTGACCAGAAATTTGCTCAAAAATACGAAGGCTCATTAATTTGCAAAGACGAAATAGAACTAATAAAATATCAACTTGCGCGCAACACCAACTATATGGATATGGTGGATGCAGTAAAATATGAGCTTATGGAAAAATTCTCAAAATCTTTCGGAATCAACCTTAACTTATATGCAATGCGTATGCCAATTGCTGTTATGCAGAATGAGCCGCTAGAAGGATTATTACATTACATCATGCGTGAGGTGCACAGGGACTACGAGGCTGTGGAGCGTGTTTACAATTGTGTAGGCAGAAGCATAAAAAATCGAACAACACTGCTCACAATTCCACATTCACAAAAAGGTTTCGGTTCAAAACGTGCAGCAAAAGGAAAAATATACTTCGATGGAAAGGCTTTGAAAAGCGTCAAAGTAGATTATGAAACAACCCTGCTTTATCCTAATGCAATTGACCCTGCAGACATCAGCATTGCAAGAGCTGATGACCATTTCATAGTTGACGGCAGCAAGCTTGTCAATTACAGTTACGTTGAGACGCCTTCTTCGCCACAATTCTTTCTATACATGTTAGCTTCGCCAGAAAATGCAGCTTTATGGCATGGCATAGGAGCCTTCGGCGCCTCGCAACTTGTGAAAAGCTACATAACAGTGCGATTTGCATGCAATAGGGGCACATTAATAAAAAATCTCAAAGAGAAATATGGCATATACGCAGAGATTCCGCTACAATTTAATCTAGTGCCAGAGCACATGTGGGCACACCCAACACATCATAACATTGACGCAAGCATAGGCTGTGTAGCAAATTTGAGCGACTTGACGCAAAGAGGCATGAAAGTGGAAAACCTTCCAGCCTCAAAGTTCATCCGCGAGTGATTCAAAATGTTGTTTAGACAAATCAAACAATATGGCGACAATTTCTCCTACATAATTGCTGACGAAACAACGAACGAAGCGGCAGTTGTTGATCCGAGTTTTAACGCAGAAGCAATAATGCCACTTTTAAAGGAAAAGTTTCAGTTAAAATACATTCTCAACACGCATGGTCATAGCGACCACACAGCAGGTAACGAAGAAATTAAACATGCCTTTGGCGCTAAAATAGTTGCTCACAAGCTATCAAACATCAACAAAGACATTAGTGTAGATGATGGTGACATAATAATGATTGGCAAAATTCCCATAAAAATCATTCACACGCCAGGACACACTCGTGACAGCATATGCCTTCTCGTGAATAACAGGCTGATACTTACTGGTGATACGCTTTTTGTTGGAGAATGTGGTAGACCCGATTTGCCTGGTGGAAGCCCAGAAGAAATGTACAACAGCCTTTTCAACAAATTGATGATGCTTAATGATAGCGTGTTGGTTTATCCCGGGCATGATTATGGTTTAAAGTCATATTCAACAATTGGGATTGAAAGGAAAACAAATTATACACTTGAGAAACGCACACTTGAGGAGTTTATAGAGTTTATGAGAAGTTGATGTGTGTCTAGAAAATGGAAAAATTGGGATGCTATTAATGATTATTTGGTTTTCATGACTTCTTGGAATAGTTTCTTGGTTGCTGTAAATCTTGCTTTCTGCGCCAGAACGTCAGCGGTAACTAAGTCTAAGGCTTCTTCCGGACACCATTTAACACATTGTGGTTCGCCTTTATCTTTGCATAAATCGCAGACGTAAACAACTTTGGTCTCTGGATGCAGCATAATAGCTCCATAATCGCATGCTTCAATACACCATCCGCAACCGTTGCACTTGTCCTTATCTACATTTATCAAACCAGTTTCTTCAGACTGTGTTAAGGCATCTCTTGGACATGCTGCAACACAAGGCGGGTTTTCACAAAGCCTGCATGTGATTGAAATGTTTACTAGAGGATTTAGTCGGACAACTCTTATTCTTGATTTCAACGGGTTAAATGCCTTCTCCTTCTCCCAAGAGCAAATATACTCGCATACTTGACAGCCTACGCATTTGTCTGGGTCTGCGGAAACGAATTTTCTCTCGTGAATCTTCACCATTGTCTATTCCTCCGCCTTCTTCTCAACTAATTGAATCAAATCGTCCATACCCAGTTCTTTCAATTTGGCTATTGTTGGTACGCCTTCTCTTGTCCATCCACGTGCCTCATAATAATCATCTAGGAGCAAGTCTAATTCTTCTTGTGTTACGTAGGCTCCTTTAGATGGCCCCTCGTCTGGAACTGGTTCGTTCATAACTTTCCATGGCAAGTTGTCATCTTTTCTGCTTAAGCCTTCTCTGACGTTGAACAGTCTTGCCACATTGTTTATTCTTTCACCAGTTCTTTTCATCTCTTCAGCCGTAATGTTTGCGCCTGTTACTAAATTGTAGAGTTTAGTCATATCCTCAAGCTCCTTGTAATATGTTCCCCTCGAGAATTTGCATACAATTAAAGAATCAATGAGCGTGTACATGTCCTCCATGTCCTTAACCATTTTCCCTCTGCCCTTTTCAGCTTTTAACCGGTTGACTTTTCCTTTCACATCAAAAGCATAAGCCCCATGCCTATTATGATCTGCACCCCTGAAGGAAACAGCAAAACCTAATGCGGCTGTTTTGAGAGCACGAAGGTCATAGCCAGTTATCTCAACACCTTTAATGTGTTGAGCAAGTTTTTCTGCACCCTTGCCAATTTTTTCCGCAGCAACTTTTACGCCTTCGGCAAGTATGTCGCCTATGCCTTCTCGTTTGCCCATTTTCTCGATAAGCTTTACTAATGCTTCACAGTTGCCAAAGCGTGCATCAATCCCATCCATATCTTCTTGAGTCAATATGCCACGTTCATAACAGTCCATAGCAAATCCAACAATTGCACCTGCACTTATCGCATCAATTCCATAATAATTGGACAAGTCCATTCCCTTTATGATAGCGTCAAGACGATCTATACCACAGTATGGTCCCAAAGCCCACAAAGGCTCATACTCCATTCGCGTCATAGTGCCCTTATATTGCCCCTCATCAACGACGCAAATATGCTCACATCGCATTGCACATGAACTGCAACCAATAATTTTGGCAACATACCTCTCGTTTAGGGCTTCACCACTTACTTTTTCTGCACCTTCGAAAGTAGCATTGTTATAGTTTCTTGTGGGCATACAATGCAGAGAATTGTGCACAAGAACGTTTTCTGGAGTGCCTAACGTTCGATATTTCTGTGTTGCTGGTCCTTTCATTCTTTCATGAAACTCTTTAACATACTCCATGAATTCGTCTGGCTTAGCAACTGTTACATCATGTGTTCCACGCAAGGCAATTGCCTTTAAATTTTTCGAACCCATAACAGCACCCATTCCAGTTCTGCCAGCGGCTCGAGTTTTCTCGTTAATTATGCAGGCTATACGGGCAAGCTTTTCTCCAGCGGGGCCAATGGCTGCAACCCGGATGTAATAGTCGCCTAACTCTTCCTTTATAATATCCTCTGTTTCTGCAGGTGATTTACCCCACAAGTGAGAGGCATCCAAAAGTTGAACTGAATCATCATCAATCCAAACGTAGACTGGCTTTTCCGCTTTCCCCTTGAAGATTACAGCGTCATATCCAGCCCTCTTCAGTTCTGTCCCAAAAGAACCATGCGATTTGGATTCGCCAACCCCAAAGCTTTGCGGGGATTTGGAAACAAAAGCATGCCCATTTCCGCCTGACGGCCACACGGTGCCAGATATTGGTCCGGTTGTTAGAATCAATGGATTTTCGGGACTGAAAGGGTCAACCCCAGCTTTAGAGTGATCCAGCCAAAGCCTTATGCCTAAGCCTATTCCACCAATGTATTTTTTGGCGTATTCCTCGTTTAAAGGTTCTACATGAGTTTTTCCAGTTGTTAAGTCTATGTGAAGAATTCTTCCTGCATAACCAAACAAGTATTTTTTCCTCCATGCATAGCGCATTTTTGAGAGAAGTATAACATTGTCCAATAAATATATTAATGTATCTGCATAGGCAAACCAAATTTGCCGAAGAGAAGGATATTTTGAAGCTTTTCACTATCTGCTAAGTGAAAAAGAAAAGGGTGATTTAGAGAGGCTTAGATTGCTTCTTTCAGAAGTTCCAGTATGTCTCTCACTACGATTTTATTCTCCACGTCAAGCACTTTCACTGCATCTTCCAAAGTAGTTATGCAGAATGGACAAGCTACAGCTATTATGTCAACACCGAGCTCTAAAGCTTCTTTAACCCTGTCAACACAAGGCCGTTTTTCTGAAGGCGCCTCTTCCGTCCAGACTCTTCCTGCACCCCCGCCACAGCAAAAGCTACTTTGTCTATTTCTTTTCATTTCTACTAATTCCAAACCATTTATAGATTGTAAAATCTGTCTCGGTGCATTATATACTTCGTTGCGTTTGCCGAGAAAGCATGGATCATGGTAGGCAACTTTTTTCTTTAACGCTTTAGAAGGTTTTATTTTGCCTTGTTTGATTGCTTCTGCTAAGAATTGCGTGTAATGCTGAACGTTAAGTTTTTCATCGGTGTATGGCTTATCATTCTTAAATGTGTTGTAGCAGTGCGGTGAAAGTGTAACTATTGTTTCTGCTTTGAATTTTTTGAACATTTCAATGTTGTGCATGGCAAGTTCTTCAAAAAGTCCCTTTTCACCCATTCTTAGAATGTGATCTCCGCAACACCATTCTTCTGTGCCCAAAGTTGCATAAGTGATGCCAAGTTTGTCGAATATTGAAGCCATGGTTCTGGCGATTTCTCTGTTTCTAAGATCATAGGTTGTTGAACAGCAGACGAAAAGGAGAACGTTGGCATTTGCCGTTTCTGGAAAAGTTTTAACGTTTAACCCTTCAGCCCAATCCATTCTCTTGCTTTGAGGTGTTCCCATTGGATTGTGGTATTTGTAGACGCTTTCAAGTACATCTTTGAGAGTTCTCGGAATGTTTCCAGATTCTACCAGAAGCGAATGATCGTTAACTATTGCGTTTGCACAATTAACCAGTTTAGGACAGAAAAGTGTACATGAATTGCATTGAGTGCACAGCCATACATTGTCTGCCATAGGCTTAAGCCGTTCATTTGAGCCTTCATCTCTGGAATCTGTGATAAACCTGTAATTCGCTGTCAGGGTTGCTGGTCCAAGAAATCTGTCGTCTATTGCAGCTGGACATGCTGAATAGCATATTGAACATTTTATGCATAGTGTGAAATCCCAATATTTTTTAAGGTCTTGCGGCATTTGCGAAAACTCTTCAATCTTCTTCAGCACATCTTCTGGCTTTATCAGATACATTTTAATTTTCTTAAGTGCATTGAAGAAGGGTTGTATATCAACAACTAAGTCCTTTATAACTGGAAAATTCGCTATAGGCTCAATTGTTAGGGAATCAGCCTCTAAATGCAGCACTTGTGTGTAGCATGCAAGCATTGGTTTTCCATTAACATTAATTGCACAACTTCCGCAGATTCCCATTCTACATGAATGTCTAAACGTAAGCGTCTCATCCAAATTATCCTTAATATAAAGCAAAGCATCCAGCAAAGTTGTTCCTTTCCGAATCGGCACCTTGTAAGTTGATATATAATGTCTTTGGCTTTGCGGGTCAAAACGGCTTATTTTAAATTCAACAATCTTCTCAACTTTAACACTCATAATTGCACTCTCCTAATAAGTTCTTGCAACAGGCGACCACTTTGTTATCGTTACAGGGATGTATTCAAGTCTTGGACCATCTTTAGTGTAATACGCCAATGTGTGTTTCAGCCAGTTTAGGTCATCACGCTTCGGATAATCAAGCCTTGAATGTGCACCACGTGATTCTGTTCTAGGAATTGCGCTAACGATTGTAACTTCCGCTAAGTCAAGCATAAAATCAAGCTGCAAAGCGCTAAGAAAACCAGTGTTGAAATCTTTACTTTTGTCCTCAACTTTTATTCTCTTGAACCGCTGCTTGAGGTCGCTTATTTTTTTCAATGCGGATTGAAGCATGTCGCCTCTACGATATATCCACACATTCTCATTCATTACACGACGCATTTCATCCCTTATAATGGGCACTCTCTCAGTACCTTCGCTTCCCAATATCCCATCATAAATTCTTTTTTCCTCAGCTGAAAGCTTATCTTTAGAAATCTCACGAATCATGCTTTTAGCTGCATATTTAGCAGCTTCTTCGCCAGCCACTGCCCCAAAAACCAAGCATTCAGCAGTAGAGTTTGTTCCCAGCCTATTAGCACCATGCACACTGATGCATGAACATTCGCCTGCAGCATACAAGCCAGCGACTGGTGTTTCAGCTTTAACATTAGCCTTAATTCCTCCCATTGAGTAGTGCGCTGCTGGACGTATCGGTATGTACTCTTTAACAGGGTCTACTCCACCAAGTTTTATTGCGACGTCGCGAATTAGCGGTAGTCTTTCGTTAATTTTCTCTTCGCCCAAATGTGTAAGGTCTAAAGCTATGTAAGGTCCATAAGGTCCTTCTAATCCGCGTCCCTCAAGAATTTCAGTTTGCTCAGCCCTTGAAACTACATCACGTGGAGCCAATTCCATCTTTTCTGGTGCGTACTTTTTCATGAAACGTTCGCCTTTAGAATTAAGCAAGTATCCTCCTTCTCCTCTTGCACCTTCAGTAATCAATACGCCTGATGGAACAAGTCCTGTTGGATGGAATTGCACAAATTCCATGTCCTCTAATGGTGCACCTGCACGATAAGCCATTGCCATCCCGTCGCCGGTGGTGGTGTGTGAGAAAGTTGTGAACTCATATATGCGTTCATGTCCGCCCGTTGCCATTACAATGGCTTTTGCAGCTAATGCTTCCATTTTGCCAGTTACCATTTCTATTGCTGTTAAGCCAATAGCCCTATTATCTTCTACAATTATCGATGTGGCAAACCATTCTTCATAGAATTTTATATTCGGATACGATGTTGCTTTGCCATAAATTGCGTGCATTTCATGAAATCCAGTCATATCAGCAGCGAAGCACGCTCTGGGGTATGAGTGCCCACCGAAGGGCCTTTGGTCTATTTTGCCGTCTGAAGTGCGGCTCCATGGACAACCCCAATGTTCTGTTAAAACTATTTCTTTTGGAGCTCTTCTGACAAAAAATTCTACAGCATCTTGGTCCGCAAGATAATCTGCGCCCTTCACGGTGTCAAAAGCATGCAAATCAAAAGAGTCTTTTTCCCGCATGACCGCAGCTGTTCCGCCTTGTGCACACACAGAATGTGAACGCAATGGGTGATGCTTCGAGAGAACGGCGATGTCAAGTTTATCGTTATATTCAGCTGCAGCTACTGCAGCTCTCAACCCAGCTAAACCTGCTCCGACAATGATTATATCATGAATATTCTTCTCCATTTTCTTTCACCAGAGTTAAAGAAATCCATAGTTTTGTAACTTACCTTTATAGTTTTTCCAAAAATCTTATGCCATAAGAACATTTATTTAACATAGTCATAGTTTAGATCGGAAAAAGGAAGAGAGATGTTCAGTAAAATCTTGGTTGCAAATCGGGGCGAAATTGCCATTAGAGTGATTAGGGCATGCAAGGAATTAGGAGTTAAAACTGTAGCTGTTTATTCTGATGCGGATGTAGAGTCTTTACATGTTCAGCTTGCAGATGAACATTATCATATAGGAACAGCAGAGCCTAGCCAAAGCTACCTAAACATTAAAAAAATAATCGAAGTGGCTAAAAGCACAGGTTGCGAAGCCATACACCCGGGTTACGGATTTCTTTCCCAAATTCCAGCATTTGCAAAAGCATGTGAAGGTAATAAAATAGAGTTTATCGGACCAGCAAGCAAAGTTTTGGAAAAGATGGGCAACAAGGTAGAAGCCCGCAAAACAGCTGCCGAAGCCAAAGTTCACATAATTCCCGGAAGCCTAAAACCCGCCAAAAACATAGACGAAGCCCTTGAAATTGCAGAGAATGTTGGATATCCAGTTCTTGTTAAGGCTGTTTTTGGCGGAGGAGGAAAAGGCATGCGCATAGCTGCAGATAAAAATGAAATGCGAAGAACCTTAGGGCTTGCTGCTTCGGAGGCTGAAGCCTCTTTTGGAAATAAAGAGGTTTATGTGGAGAAGTTTCTTCCGAAAGTGAGGCATATCGAATTTCAAGTTTTGGCTGACAAGCATGGAAAAGTTGTCCATTTAGGTGAAAGAGAATGTTCAATCCAGAGGAGATATCAAAAGCTAATTGAAGAAACACCGTCTCCGTTTATGACTGAGGAAATGAGGCGGGACATGGGTGCGGCAGCCATCAAAATTGCAAGGGCTGTAAATTATGTTAACGCAGGAACTGTTGAGTTCTTAGTTGACAAAAACAAAAATTACTATTTTCTTGAATTTAACACTAGGCTTCAAGTTGAGCATATCATAACAGAAATGATTACTGGTATAGACATTGTGAAAGCACAAATCAAAATCGCGGCTGGTGAACGATTAGAATATGACCAGCATAATATAAACATGAGAGGACACGCAATAAACTGCAGAATCAACGCTGAGGACCCCTATAACGATTTCATGCCTGCTCCAGGAAAAGCCATAAGACTCCATATACCTGGAGGTCTAGGAGTTAGAGTTGACACCCACCTATATAATGGGTATTTAATATCAGTTTTTTACGACCCATTAATTGCTAAGCTCGCTGTTTTGGGATTAAATCGTGATGAAGCTATATCGCGGATGAAGAGAGCCCTCCAAGAGTTTGTTATAGAGGGAATAGAGACAACTATTCCTTTCCATAAAAGAATAATGGAAGATAAATTTTTCCACAAGGGTAACATTCACATAAACTTTGTTGAAGAAAGAATTGGAGAAGTTCTACAAAGGCGAGCTTTAAGGGACGAAGAAGTTGCGGCGTTGGTTGCAGTTTTGGCAAGTCAAATGGAAAAAAGAAGTGTTAGAGCAGTTATTCCAAGTAGAAAGCCTATGGCTCTTTCATTATGGAAGTGTGCTGCCACTAGGAGGTTTAAAAAATAACCTTACCAGTTAATGAAGTTTTAGTGAACAAAGAACCGCATAGAATCAAGATTTTAGAAAGTAATGAAAATAACTTTCTAGTTGAGGTAAATGAAACAAAATTTAAGGTTAAAGTGAAGAAGACAGAGCATAATAAAATAGGCGAAATTGAAGTTAACGGCAATTCCTTCCAAATTAGCGTAGAAAGAACACAAGCAAGCTCTTTACAAGTTAAAATAGGTGAAAAACTTTTCCAAGTAGAGATACGACCTAAAATCCTAAAAGGAAATGCAGTAAAATTTGAGCCTACCGCCCTAACAAGAAAACCAGTTTTAAGCTTGCCTAGAGAAAAAAACTTTGTCGTCGCTCCCATTACTGGAAAAATTGTCTCGTTTAAGGCGAGTGTCGGACAAATAATTGAGAAGGGAGAATGCATCTGCATTTTAGAAGCTATGAAAATGCAAAATGAAGTGAATGCAATAAAAGCAGGCATTATTAAGGAGATCAAGGTTTTTGAGGGTGCTATAGTAAACAAAGGTGACATTCTAGCAGTTATTAGTTAGAAATTGTTTTTACATAAGGTGGTTCGCAAGAAGAAATAATGCGCGTAAGAAACTTTTATAACGCACTTGACATGCCTTTAAATGTTCTATCAGGAGTTAGAAGTGGAATGTTTATTGGAGTAGAGCATATTGGTGTTGCAGTTAAGAATGTGGACGAGGCTGTTAGGATTTACCGAGATGTTTTAGGCTTCAAACTCGAAGGAATTCATGTTTTGAAAGAACGAAAGGTTAAGGTGGCATTCTTCTCTACTGGTGGCGATGCACACATTGAGCTTTTAGAACCAATTGGCAGTGACAGTCCAGTTGCAAAGTTTCTTGAAAATCGCGGAGAAGGCATTCACCACATTGCTGTTAAGATTAAAGATATCGAGGCTGCTTTGGAAGAGTATAAGCGCAAGGGGGTAGTGCTTGTAGATGACAAACCGCAAGTGGGTGCTGAGGGCGCAAAAATCGCTTTTGTTCACCCGAAAAGCACTAAAGGCGTTTTATTGGAGCTCGTGATGAAATAACCGGTAGCTTAGAGTAACTTCAGAGAGTCATCCAATGAAATACCTAAGCCAAATCAGAATTGTGCTATTAACCCAGTTTTTCCACTCATTCGTTAGCGGAATCATCGGCATCATTGTGCCTTTAATGATGGAACAGCGAAATGTTGACGTTGTTGTTATAGGATTAGTGTTTGCAGCTATGCCACTGATAATGCAGTTTGGACGATTAATTTTCGCTACGCTTTCTGATTTTTGGGGAAGAAAATTATTTTTCCTATCTAACGGCGTCTTAACTTTCATTTCAAACATAATTTATTATTTCGCCCGTACACCCTTAGAATTCTTGTTCGGCAAAGTTGCTGAAGGCACAAAAGAAGGCACATTATGGGCTGTTAACCGCCCTTTTCTTTTAGAGAAGAGCAATGGACATTGGAAGATTCTTGTTCAATTAAGAAGTGTTGTTTACGTAAGCTATGCATTGGGAAGTTTGATGGCGGGCTTTCTCGCTGCTTGGTTCCTCTTCGAAGGAACAATGCTAATCTGTGCATTGTTCGGTGTGTTTGTTGTTTTTCTGTCACTTCTTCTTATTGGTGAAAGAAAAGCAAAATTCAGTGTGGAGAAAGCGTTGGGCTTCTTGGATTTCAGGAAGAAGACAAAGGTTTTCAAAATATTTTTAGCATTATTTTTCATTATAGGCTTATCCTATGGTTTCCGCGGCGGTTTCATTATTCCACTGTTTTTGAATAGAAATGGCTTTAATGCAGAAGCCATCGGTTTAATTATTGGCATACAAATTTTGTTAGCTGGTTTTTCCTCGATATTCTTTTCCAAGTCTATGAAAATAAGAAAGTTTATACTATTCAATGGAATATTAACCACTTTCACATTTTCCCTGCTGGGCTTCCTAAGCTCTGTATACGCAGCTTTTCTTGTCATCATTTTCGGTCTTATAGAAGGCATGTCATCAATCGGACAAGAGGGCATAATCTCAAAAATCTGTGACAAAGAATCTTATGGCATAGACATAGGTCTATTAATGATGGGCTTGCACATAGGCGAAACCATAAGTTTGGCTTTATCAGGCTTCATCATTGCTTGGTTTGGTTTTGTGGCTACTTTCTTGTTGGCTGCATCCACCTATATTATTTATTATCTAACAGCTTATCATGTGATTAGAGATTAGTGATAAGTTGGTGGCAAAAAATAAACGTTGATAAACTGCAAGAAGGCTTAAACACTAAAAATTTTGGGAAAAAAATAGTTTTCCTATGTAAAGTTGCATCAACAAACGATTTAGCTAAAAATTTGGTCAGCTATGGCGCAGATGAAGGAACTGTTGTTTTGGCTGAAAGCCAGTTTGCAGGTAAGGGAAGACTTGGACGTTTGTGGGTTTCGCCAGAAGGTGGATTGTATTTTTCAGTTATCTTGAAGCCCAAGATTAAACCTGCAGAAGCTGTTGGACTGATTTTTGTGGCTGGCTTGGCTGTTGTTGAGGTTTTGCGTGAACTTTATGGTTTAGAAGTGGAAACCAAGTGGCCTAATGATGTGCTTGTTAATGGGCGTAAAGTTTGCGGTGTGCTTTCAGAAGCGAATGTCACGGGTGAGAAGGTAAATTTTGTCATTGTTGGTGTTGGTGTAAATGTTAATTTTGATGTAGAAAGTAAATTACCTAAAGCCTTGTGGGAGCATGCAACTTCGCTTATGGCTGAAATTGGCAGAAGAATAAGCTTAGATGTTCTGTTCAAGGCTTTGCTTGAAAAACTGGAAAGTTTCTATGAACTATTCTTGAAGGAAGGACTTGCTCCAATTTTGGATGAATGGAAAAAATACGCTGTTTTTTTGGGCAATTTTGTTGAAGTTGTAAGTGAAGATGAAAGCTTTACGGGTTTAGCGTTGGATGTCAAAGATAATGGTTCATTGGCTGTTAAACTTAAAGATGGAAAAGTTAAGCATGTTTTTGTGGGTGATGTCTCTATGCTACAAAAGCAGACATAGACTTATCTTTTTGATTTTCCGGCAATGTGAAAACCACGTTTTTCCAGCTGCTCCAATAGTTCTTTTGGTCCTGGATACCATTGCCCCCACTTGCGGCAAATATGCTCTGTCCAACTATAATTGTCATAGGTGAATGTTTCTTCACGGTCCTTAACTTCTAATGGAATTTTTGCATTCATTTTGCGATAATACTCTTGTGCCAAGTAGCCTTCATCCATCTGCTTCATAGCCGTCAAAATTAATTCTTCACCCAAGTCTGGATATTCATTTTCAAATAGTGTAAATTCCATTGGGTAACGTGGTCTCGGCGGCGGATCTTCCGCTGGATAACCCATTGCCAACTGCACAAGTGGGAATACTCGTTTTGGCAAGTGATATTCTTCTGCGATTTTTTCTGCACGAAACATTGCGCTTCCAAGGAAGCAACTTCCAAGTCCAAGGCTTCTGGCGGCTATGACCATGTTTTGTGCCATGTAAGCAGCGTCTTGAATTCCAAAGAACAGCAATGTTAAATCGTTTGTTACCATTTTCCAGTTTCTCTTAGCCATTATCTTTTCAAACTTGTGGTAATCAACGCAAATAGTGAACAGTAACGGTGCTTTGAAGGGGTTCTGCTCTCTTTTGCGTGAAAGTAGCACGCTGTAGGCTTGTGATGCAAAAGGTGCTTGTTGACCAGCTCGTACAATTGTTCTAATTATTTCATCTGATGGCATTTCATCCTTATACTTACGTATTGACCTATGTTCAAGCATAGTCTGAATGATAGAATTAAACTTCATGATATCATCTTCATGCTTCAAATCAAAACGAGTTAGTAATATAATATAACTTTTCTCCTTGAAAACAACTATTGGATGCCTTTTGCTCTATTATTATTGAATAAACCTTTATCTGGCAATCAGTAAAATAATTTAAAAAAAAGGCATCTAGAATGCAGAAAGAGAAACTATGGTTAATTGCGTTGATACTGGTTGTTGCCGTGTTCATAAGTTTCGTTGGATATTTGTTTGTGCAACTTAAAACAGAATCAAAACCCTCCTGGTTAGATCTAAACGTTTACATGATTTATGAACAGGTTTTTGTTTGGGATTCACAAAATGAAACAGAATACATGACTTGGAACGTTACTGAGATTAACGTGGATTTTGCTAACATACACTTGGTTTCTCACAGTGTCAATATAACTGATGAAAGTGTTGTAATAACACTTGTCGAAGCAGACTGGATAGTAAACATGTTTACTCGTGAAATAACTAATTCTTCAGACTTGAGGTATGTGGGGAAAAAGTGTCCGTTTTGGATTCAGACTAACGTTGAAATTGGGTCTACAGTAGACATATTTTATGGTATTAACAAGATTGGCAAAAGCGAGATTATTGAAGTTCTTGGACAGTCAAGAGATTGTTGGATGTTGGAGTACAATTGGAAGACGGCAAATATGAAACGTTGGTATGATAAATTATCTGGAATATGCCTCAAAATTCAGGTTGCCCTTCATCGTGAAGGCCATACAATAACGATTACAGAAACTGCAGTGGAGACTAACATTCATTTGAAATAGTAAATGTCATTATGTTCATCGGAAAACTTCCATAGATTCTAAATATCGGTTGGAGCGATATATTGATTCAATGTGAGGAAAACACAATGAGAATCATTAAAGAACCTTCCATCAATGAGAAAATTGAGCGATTACGCGAGTTAAATGAGCAAGCTGAACTTGGCGGTGGACGAAAGCGTATTGATGAGCAGCATGCTAAATGCAAGTTAACAGCCCGTGAACGCATAGAGCTTCTGCTTGATTCTGGAAGCTTTAATGAACTTGACAAGTTTGTGGTGCATCAGTGCACAGAGTTTGGTATACAAGACAAAAAATTTCTCGGTGACGGCGTGGTAACTGGCTATGGGACAATTGATGGCAGACTTGTCTATGTTTTCAGCCAAGACTTCACGGTTTTCGGCGGTTCACTCGGCGAGATGTTCGCAAAAAAAGTCTGCAAACTCATGGACTTAGCATTGAAAACAGGTGCGCCAGTCATAGGTTTAAATGATTCTGGCGGTGCACGCATACAAGAAGGCGTCGCAAGCCTAGCTGGTTATGGCGACATTTTCTTCCGCAATGTCATAAGCTCGGGTGTAGTCCCGCAAATAAGCGCTATTATGGGTCCATGTGCAGGCGGAGCCGTTTATTCGCCAGCTTTGACTGATTTTATAATTATGGTGGACAAAACAAGCCACATGTTCATCACAGGCCCAGATGTGGTTAAAGCGGCGTTGGGACAAGAGGTGACATTTGAGGAGCTTGGCGGTGCAATGGTGCACTCGCAAACAAGCGGCGTAGCACACTTTATAGCAAAAGACGAAGAACATTGTATTCAACTGATTAAAAAGCTATTGAGCTATTTGCCGAGTAATTATCTTGAAGACCCACCAGCAGTAGAGCCAACTGATGACCCGAACCGCACAGAAGAAGCATTAGCACATATGCTTCCAGACGACCCAGACAAGCCATACGACGTAAAAGAGGTAATAACTCGCGTAGTGGACAATGGCGAATTCTTCGAAATTCAGCCTCTTTGGGCTCAAAACATAGTAATAGGCTTTGCAAGACTGAATGGCAAAGTCATTGGCATTGTTGCCAACCAACCAACACATTATGCTGGTGCATTAGACATATACAGCAGCATGAAAGCTGGGCGTTTCATACGCTTCTGCGACTGCTTCAACATTCCAATAATCACATTCGTAGATGTGCCAGGTTTCCTACCAGGCTTAGAGCAGGAACACGGTGGCATAATCAAGCATGGTTCAAAATTGCTATACGCCTATTGCGAGGCTACGGTGCCAAAAATCACAGTGATACTGCGCAAAGATTATGGCGGAGCTTATGACGTTATGGGCAGTAAGCATTCAGGCGCAGACATTAACTATGCTTGGCCAACTGCTGAAATCGCCGTGATGGGTCCGCATGGAGCGATTAACATAATTTTCCGAAAGGAAATTGCTGAAGCCAAAGACCTTGAGAAGAAACGTATGGAGCTTGTAAGCGAATACCGCCAAAAATTTGCTTCACCTTACATTGCTGCGCAGAAAGGCTACATAGACGAAGTGATTGAACCAGCAGAAACCAGACCAAAACTAATCAGTGCACTCGAAAGTTTGATGACTAAGCGTGAACAAAGACCGACAAGAAAACACGGAAACATACCACTATAAGCAGTAGAACTCTTGCCTCCATATGCTGTTAAGTGGGGGTTGTTGTTTCCGTAATCTTTTTTCTAATTTCGTTATACTTTTCTTCAATTTCATTTTTCAGAGTTTTTATTTCTGAATAGAGCTTTTCTTTTGAATCAGGAAC
>Ga0129301_1000342_pt1 | contig 25312 bp, 22 predicted proteins | sample ConPoolayeHmetaG_FD_94489 | JGI IMG/M metagenome (GOLD analysis project Ga0129301, IMG submission 94489) | Hot spring microbial mat communities from California, USA to study Microbial Dark Matter (Phase II) - Cone Pool mat layer H metaG ...
ATCTTTTCAAGTCCCGGATCCAAAAGATCTCTCTAGGGTAGATACCATGTCTTGAAACAGTACGGTTTTTTTAATTTGACAATCCATTTTTTTATATATATTATAATAGATTATATAGAAATGAAGAATTTGGTATCCCCAAGGAGGTCTTTATGAGAATCGGTATCAATGGCTTTGGAAGAATTGGCCGGCTCATTTTAAGGGTCGGTAGTAATGAAAAGGAGTTAGAATTTGTCGCGGTGAATGATATTACCGATGCGAAAACCTTGGCTCATCTTTTGAAATACGATTCGGTCCACGGCACACTAAAAGAAGAAGTGCAATCTACCGATAATTCAATAATCTTTGCCGGAAAAGAAATAAAGGTCTTTTCGGAGAAAGAACCAAAAAATCTCAGATGGCAGGATTGGGGTGTGGATTTTGTGATTGAGGCAAGCGGTAAGTTCACCAAATATGATGACTGTCTTCTGCATATAAATAATGGAGCAAAGAGGGTTATAATCACTGCCCCACCGAAGGATAAGGAGAAGGTTAAGTCAATCGTGATGGGGGTGAATGAAAATATCTACAATCCGAAGGAAGACCATATTATCTCCTGTGCCTCTTGCACGACAAACTGCGTTGTGCCGGTGGCCAAGGTGATTCACGATAACTTCCGAATTAAAAAGGGATATATGACAACAATCCATGCCTATACCAATGACCAGAGGATTTTAGATGCCCCGCATAAGGATTTAAGAAGGGCAAGGGCCTGTTCGCTTTCTATGATACCGACATCAACCGGGGCGGCAAAATTGATTGGTGTGGTCTATCCGGAATTGAAAGGTAAGATTGACGGAATCTCTATCCGGGTGCCGGTGGCCGATGTCTCTTTGGTTGACCTCACCTGTGAAGTGGAAAAGGAGACAGATAAAGAAGAGGTTAACTCCGCATTTCTCGTGGCGTGTGCCGGTCCAATGAAAAGATATATTCAATATGTTACCGAACCATTGGTCTCTTCTGATTTTATCGGTTCTCCTTATTCCGCAATCTTTGACAGCGAATTGACAACGGTAATTGACCGGACATTGGTTAAGGTCTTTGCCTGGTATGATAATGAGTGGGGCTATGCCTGCCGGGTGATTGATTTTCTGAAATATATCATCGGGAGAGAAAAATGATAACCCTCAGAGAATTGTCTCTTCAAGGTCGGAGGGTATTTTTAAGGGTTGACTTTAATTGCCCCCTAAATGAAAAAGGGGAAATCACCGATGATACGAGGATTCGGGCCTCCCTACCAACGATTGAATATGTGATACATAGAGGCGGTATTCCAATCATTGCCTCCCATCTGGGAAAACCAAAAGGGAAATTTGACCCGAGGTATAGCCTAAAACCAATAAAAGAGAGGCTTGCGCAACTCATCGCCCAACCGGTGATTCTTACCCCGGATTGTATCGGCGAAGAGACGGAAAGAATCGTCTCTTGGGCAAAAGTGGGCGATATAATCCTTTTAGAAAATCTCCGCTTCCACCCCGAAGAAGAGAAGAATGACTTAGGGTTCGCCAAAAGTTTAAGGAGACTTGCCGATTTATATGTGAACGATGCCTTTGGTTGTGCCCACCGTGCCCACGCCTCGGTTGAGGCACTTCCCAAATTATTTCCTAACCCTGCCTGTGGTCTTTTGATGGAAAAGGAGATAAGATACCTTTCTAACCTTATCTCCTCTCCGGTTAAGCCATTCGTGGCGATAATTGGCGGGGCAAAAATTTCCGATAAGTTGGGGGTGATAAAAAATCTCGTTAAAAAGGTTGACCACCTTCTAATTGGCGGCGGTGTTGCCTTTAACTTCCTCAAGGCAAAAGGTTATGAGATTGGGAATTCGGTATTTGAGCCGGATAAATTAGAAGAGGCAAAAAGTCTTTTAAAAGAAGAGAAGATAAAAATTCCCAAGGACTTTTTAGTGGTAAAAGATATTACAGAAGGAGCCGAAGCAAGATTGGTAAAAGAGGCCGAGATTCCCGTCAATTGGATTGGAGTGGATATCGGTGAGGAGACAATAAGAGAATATATAAATATCTTAAAGGAGGCGAAGACGATTGTCTGGGCCGGACCGCTCGGAATTTTTGAATATGAAAGTTTTTCTCGTGGGACAAGGGAGATTGGGCAGGCCGTAGCCGAGGCAACAAAAAGAGAAGCGACAACCGTTGTCGGTGGTGGCGATACCGCAGCGGCGATAAATAAGTTTGGTCTTGGCGATAAAGTGAGCCATATCTCAACCGGCGGCGGGGCGAGCCTAGAATTCTTAGAAGGAAAGAAATTACCCGGAATCGCTGTTCTGGAAAGGATATGAAGAAAACACCACTTATCGCCGGTAATTGGAAGATGAATAAGACACCAAAGGAGGCGAGGGACCTCGCCACGGAGTTAAAAGAGAGGTTAAGGGATGTTAGGGATAGGGAGATTCTTCTCTTACCACCATTCACCGCTCTTCCAGTCGTCGCCGAGGTAATTAAAGATTCTAACATCCAATTAGGGGCACAGAATATGCATTATGAATTAAAAGGTGCCTATACCGGTGAAATCTCTCCGGAGTTTCTTTTAGAGATTGGCTGTCGGTATGTCCTAATCGGTCATTCGGAGAGGCGGGAATATTTTAAGGAAGATGACGAATTGATAAATAAGAAACTCTTGACCGCCTTAAAAACTGCACTTTTGCCCATCTTTTGCGTCGGTGAGAAACTGGCCGAAAGAGAAAGCGGTAAAACATTTGCGATAATTGAAAACCAGATAAAAAGAGGGCTCGCGGGCATTAAGGAAGGGATTCAAAAGATAACGATTGCCTATGAACCGGTCTGGGCAATCGGCACCGGAAGGAATGCGACACCAGAAGAGGCAGCCGAAGTTCATAGTTTTATAAGGGCACTGATCAGTGATAAATACCGCCGCGATATTGCTGGCGATATGAGGATAATCTATGGAGGGAGTGTTAACCCAGACAATATTGATTCCTTAATGGCCGAGGAAGGGATTGATGGTGTCTTAGTCGGTGGCGCCAGTCTGAAAGCCGAATCATTTGAAAGAATAGTAAAGTATATAAAGAGTTAGTGCCCGACGCAAAGAAGTCCGCTACCTCTTTTAGATTTTTGATGGAGTAAATAAATAAGAGTTAACTTACCCATAAAGTTTACAAAGAAATGTTCTCTGAAGGGTCAATGTTTAATTACCTATTTATTCCCTCGGAGGAGGCTGAAATTGAAGGGGCGGCAAATAAAGCACATGAGTTCTTGCGGTTAATGAGAATCGTCCGGAATAATCCAGCATCTACTTCATTGATATTCCTGATGGATGCGAGAGGAGAAATTAAAGGGTACGAGCAATATCTTGTAGGTATTTATACTTATCAAGGTCCCGTGGCGCATTTTAGGACCGAAGATATTAAAACATTAAAGTCAGTTTGGCAAAATTATAAAGAAAATGTTATCGCTTCTAGCATCAAGAATCGTATATGGTATGCAATATTTCTTCATGAGATGGCAAATCAGAGTTATTATGACGAATTCAAAATACTTCACGATATAATGGCTCTTGAATGTCTCTTTTCTACCGTACCCCAGGAAGTTGCCTTTCAAGTCAGTTCCCGAATAGCCTGGTTTTTGTTTCCCAAATCATTGCCAGGTGGCGGAGTGGCAAGAAGGGGAATTTTCCGTCATCTAAAGACAATCTATGGAATACGTTCTAAAATAGTTCATGGCGTATTAATTGAAGAGGAATTGACAAAAATGGTATTCTTTAAATGGTTGTGTCAGTGAAGTGCTAAAAAAATTTTAACGGATGGGAGTCGGATAAAGGAATTCCTTAAAAGCCCGAAAGAGTTTAATGAATATTTAACATCCCTCACTTTACAGACAAAAGCAGATGAATAGGTCCGAAACTTGATTGAATGGTAAGGGACAAAATTGCGTTAGTCTTTAAGTTTTATCCGGGCGTCTAATGCCCGTGCCCCCTTACCTTCCTCAAAGACGAAAAAGGGGTTGATGTCTATCTCTGCAAACTCACGATTAGTCCTTTAATTAGGCCGAGAATTAGGTCTTCAATTAGGCTCTCAATTAGACAGAGAATTAGGTAGGGAATTAGCCCCTCAATTAGCCCCTTCATTAGTTAGAGAATTAGGATGACAATTAGGCACTTAATTAGCCTTTCGGTTAGATAGAGAATTAGTTAGAGAATTAGCCGCTCAATTAGTCTCTGGATTAGGCGGAGAATTACGGCTTGAATTAGACCCAGAAGGCGACCCAGGGGGCAACCCCCTATCTTTCTTAAAAAATTTAATAAGTTATGTTCAATCAAAGACTTAGGAGTAAAAATCAGGCCTTGAAAACTATAACTATAGTTATAGAACTTTAGTTCGGGTATTTGATAGAGGGTAAGAACTATTTTTCATAAAAATCCTATAAACCCTGCTAAAATTAAAGACTTAAATAAAAAAGCGGAGGTTGACGAAAGAGCGGTTTTTGGTATAATAAAAGTCTATGTGGGAAAAAATTACTACGGATATTCGTTATTTGGAAGAAGAGTCCTACGGTTTTGTCTCGGGTCGGATTCGGGTCAGGGAGAAATTTTTCTTAAATAAGGAAAAATACGAAAGCCTCTTAAATTGTGAGACCCCGGAGCGATTTGTCCTCTCCCTCGCCGATACACCTTATGCCCAATTTAAGGAGAAGAGTTTATTGGAGATAATTCGGGCGGCGGAATGGGAGAACCATTCATTCTTGAAGGAATATGCCAACCAAAAAATTCTCCCCCTCCTCTTATTTCCTTTTGATTTACATAATATAAAACTATTCCGAAAAGGAGAAATTCTTTCCCAAGACTTATCTCTTTATTCCTCACCCTTTGGTTATTTTCCCTATGGCGACTTTCCATTAGAGATAAAAGCGATGATGAAGGAGGCGACCTCCGATGATGACTTAGAGGTTCGCTTCTTTTCCTATATTTATTCCCAAAGCGCGCCGTTTCCCTTTTTAGCCGAATATCTCTCCTTTCTTTCTGATGTTAAGAATATTCTGGCTTTGTTGCGGGTGATTAAATTTCGCCTTACAGATTACCTCTTTTTATCTCATAGCCATCTGGGTAGTGATTTCTTCCGAGATTTATTGAAGGAGGCAATCAGTTCATCAAATCTATCGGGTATTTTAGGAAAGTTTCCCTCTCCTTACCAGGAGATATTAAGAGAGGTCGGGCCTTTTCTCTTTGAAGGTAATCTTGGTTTTCTTAGATTAGAGAGAAGGCTTGGGAGTTTTATCTCTCTCTTTCTCCGTTCCGTGCGGTATTTACCTTATGGCTATGAGGTCCTTGCCGCTTATTATCTCTTGAAGCGGCAGGAGATAGAGAATATCCACCGAATTTATCTCTCTCGCTTCCAGTATAATATTACTGATTCGGCGATTCTAAGAGAGATGGTAATAATATGATTAAGGTAATTGGGAGCAAGAATAAGGTTGCCTTCTTTTCTTTATTCGGGTTTAAGGTTGTTTTTCTGGCTAAGGGACAGGAGATTGATGAGGAAATTCAGCCAATAATTGAGGAAGGGGATAAGGTATTAATCGTTGATGAAGAATTTTATGAGACATTAAGTCAATTCTTGGAAAGATATAGACCGAAGACCTTCCCTTTGGTTTTTTCTCTCCGTCGGCCAAAGGGCAAGGGGTTATTGGAGAAATTGCTTGAGTAGGGCGATGAATGAAAAAAAAGGAGTGATTGAAAGGGTAAGCGGTCCTCTAATTGTCGCCCGGGGTATTAAGGATGCCCGGATGTATGATGTCTGTTTGGTTGGTGAGTTTCGCCTGGTCGGTGAGATTATTGGTCTGAAAGGAGACCTGGCTTTTATTCAGGTATATGAGGAGACCGGTGGTTTAGGTCCAAAAGACCCGGTTTTTCATACGGGCGAACCACTCGTCGTTGAATTGGGACCAGGACTAATCGGTGAAATCTTTGATGGCATCCAGAGACCACTCTCGCAATTAAGGGAAAGGGAGGGTGATTTTATTGGTCGGGGAGTTTCCCTTTTTGCCCTTAACCGGGAAAAGAGGTGGTATTTTCAGCCAGTGAAAAAAGAGGGCGATTTGGTAGAAGAGGGGGATATAATTGGTGAAGTGCCCGAGACAAGATTGGTTCAGCATAAGATTATGGTCCCGCCCGGTGTTGGAGGTAAAATCCTCTGGATTAAAGAAGGGGAATTTTCTATTGAAGAGACGATTTGTCTCTTGGATACCTCAGAAGGTAAGAAAGAATTGACCCTTAGGCAGCGATGGCCGGTTAGATTTCCCCGACCCTTTAAGAAGAAGTTGCCACCGAAAGAGAGTCTTTTAACTGGCCAGCGAATTTGTGATACATTTTTCCCGATTGCCAAAGGTGGCACTGCCTGTATCCCCGGGCCATTTGGTTCTGGTAAGACGGTGATGCAACATCAGTTTTCCAAATGGGCGGATGCGGAAATCATTATCTTTGTCGGCTGTGGGGAGCGGGGGAATGAGATGGCCTCGGTTCTCTTGGAATTCCCGGAACTGAAAGACCCGAAAACAAATGAGCCTTTAATGAAAAGGACCTGCCTTATTGCTAATACCTCAAATATGCCGGTAGCGGCCCGTGAGGCATCGGTCTATACCGGAGTGACGATTGGTGAGTATTTTCGGGATATGGGATATTCGGTTGCCTTACAAGCGGATTCAACATCCCGTTGGGCCGAGGCGATGCGCGAAATCTCCGGTCGGCTCGGTGAGATGCCGGGTGAAGAAGGCTATCCAGCCTACTTAGCGGCAAAGGTTGCCGAATTCTACGAAAGAGCCGGAAAGGTTATCTGCCTCGGGTCTGATAATCGTTTAGGATTTCTCTCAATTATCGGTTCGGTCTCACCCCCTGGCGGTGACCTCTCCGACCCGGTCGTCCAGGCAACTTTAAGGGTAGTGAAGGTCTTCTGGAGTCTGGAAGATAAATTAGCCTATAAGAGACACTTCCCGGCAATAAATTGGTTAAACTCCTATTCCCTCTATTTAGAAGAAGTGAAGGATACTTTTGACCGGATCTCTCCGGAGTTCTTTGAGATGCAAAGGGAGGCGATGGCCATCTTGGAGAAAGAGGCAGAATTAGAAGAGATTGTCCGACTGGTTGGCCGGGATGTCCTTTCAGCACAAGACCGGTTGATTTTAGAGACCGCCCGAATGTTAAGGGAGGACTTTCTTTTGCAGATTGCCTTTGACCCGATAGATAGTTACTCCTCCTTCGCGAAACAGTTCCAGATGCTTTCGGTGATATTCACCTTTTACCAATTGGCAAAGGAAAATCTCCAAACCGGCAAGGTTTCAATTGAAGAGATAGAAAACTATCCCCAGCGGGAGCGCATCGCCCGGATGCGCTATTTCCAAGAAGAGAAGGAGTTTTATAACCTAAAAGAAGAAATTATCCGAAGTTTTCATAATGAAAAGGATTCTCGGAAGGGGTAGATATGGCCGTAATTCTTCATCGGAAGATTGCCGAGATTCAGGGTCCGCTCCTCTTGGTTGAGGGTGTGGCTGGGGTAAAGTATTTGGAACTGGTTGAAATCATCCAACCCACAGGTGAAAAACGACGCGGGCAGGTATTGGAGGTAGATAGAGATAGAGCACTCGTCCAGGTTTTTGAAGGAACCCGGGGTTTAGACCTTGAGCAATCAAAGATTAAATTTTCCGGTTCGGTCATCACCGTTCCGGTCAGCCGAGGACTTCTTGGGCGGGTCTTTGATGGCTTGGGAAGACCGCGTGATGGTTTGGAGGAGATTATCCCTGAGGCGCGGCGCGACATCCAAGGTTCACCGATAAACCCTTATTCCCGAGAATATCCGATGGAATTTATCCAAACCGGGATTTCGGCGATTGATGTCTTAAATACCTTAGTGCGGGGTCAAAAACTGCCAATATTTTCTGGTTCCGGTCTTCCTCATAATCGACTGGCGGCCCAGATTGTCCAACAGGCCCGGGTCTTAGGCGAGAAAGAGGAGTTTGCCATTGTCTTCGGGGCAATGGGGATAACCTTTGAAGAAGCGGAATTCTTCCTTACCTCCTTTAAGGAAGAGGGGGCATTAGAGAGAACTGTCGTCTTTTTAAATTTAGCGGATGAGCCGGCAATTGAGAGATTGGCAACCCCGCGCTCGGCCTTAACCGCGGCTGAATATTTAGCCTTTGACTGTGATATGCAGGTTCTGGTGATTTTGACGGATATGACAAATTATTGTGAGGCGCTGCGCGAAATCGCCGCCGCCCGCAGGGAAATCCCGGGGCGACGTGGCTATCCCGGTTATCTCTATTCGGATTTGGCGAGTATCTATGAGAGATGCGGTCGGATAAAAGGAAAAAAGGGTTCAATAACTTTGATGCCAATCTTAACGATGCCCGAGGATGATAAGACCCATCCCATTCCTGACTTGACCGGTTACATCACCGAGGGGCAGATAATCCTTTCTCGGGCGCTTTTGAAGAAAAAAATCTATCCGCCGATTGATGTCTTACCCTCCCTTTCTCGTCTGCGCGACCGGGGGATTGGTGAAGGGAAGACAAGAAAAGACCATCCCAACTTAGCCAATCAACTCTTCGCCTGCTATGCCCGGGGTAAAGAGGTGGAAGAGATAAAGACGATCTTAGGTGAGGAGGCACTTTCGGAAATGGATAAGATATATCTAAGATTCGCCAATCAGTTTGAAGAGAGATTTGTCGCCCAAGGTGAGAATGAAAACCGCTCAATTGAAGAGAGCTTGACTTTAGGCTGGGAATTATTAAAAATCTTTCCCAAGAGTGAACTAAAAAGAGTCCGAGAAGAGATACTGGCCGAATATTACCCGGGGGGAGGTGAAAATGTTTGAAGAGGATAAAAAGTTTGATATTCAAAACCGCCTTTTTTATCTTTTGACGATATTTATTATTGGACTTCTCCTCTATCTCTTTCTCTCGCTTATTCTTTACTTTAAGCGATTAGATAAAAGGGCGGAGGTAAGAGAGATTTCCTTTTCCGCCGAAGAGAAGGTTACCCAAAAACCGGAGTTTGCCATTTTTCATTTTGCCGTTATCACCCGGGGCTTAAAGGCCAACGAAACCCAGAGGGCTAACGATGAAAAGCGAGATAGTATCTTCTCTTCCCTCTTCTTGTTAAATTTACCCAAGGAAGAGATTAGGGAGATAAGATATAACATCGCTATGGTTTCGGATACTGCTTTGGGCATGCGGGTGCAAAAGTTCCAGATTACTAAAGAATACGAAATCAAAACCAAGGAATTGGAGAAAATCCCGGAGATAATAAAAAGGATTGGCGAAAGAGGGGGAATTTTAACATCAGAGGTCCGCCTCCAGCCGGAAGATATAGAAAAATTGCGGGAAGAAGTCCGTTCCCTTCTTATCTCAAAGGTCAAGACAAAAGCCCTCCGACAGGCAAAGCAATTAGGAATTACCCTGGGCGGAGTAGTGGGAATGAAAGAAGATATTATTCCTAAGGAAAATGGTGAAGAGATATTAAAAATCACCTTAACCTATTTAATCAAGTAAAGAGGAGGGACGATGAAAAAACTTTATCCGATTTTTTTAATCCTTTTATTCTTCACTAATAAACTTATCCCGGGTCAAGAACCTGAGGAATATTCAGAAAGTAATGCCCAATACCTCTTTGATTCTACCGAAATCTTCCTCAATCCTGATGCCTCCGGTAGAGAGGTGAACCATACCCTAATAAAAATCCTTACCCCAACCGGCGCCAAGAAATTTTCTGAGGCGTCTTTTTCTTATATCACCCTTTATGATACCGTTATCCTAAGAAAGGCAATTGTTATCAAACCTGATGGTAAAGTGAAGAAGGTTAAGAGAGAGGATATTGAAGACCTACCGATGCCGGCCTGGCCGGGTTCTAAATTCTTAGTCCCTAATCTCCGGATTTTGAAAGTCACCTTCCCGGAGGTTGAGCCGGGATGCGCTATTGAATATCAGGTAGAAAGGATAACCCGGAATCCGCCTTTTGATTCGGTCTTTGACTATTGGGAATTATTTGAATCGCTTGAGCCAATTAAAACCAAAGTGCTAAAGATTCACTTTCCTAAGAACTTGCAACCAAGATGGGTGGTAAAAAATGGCTCAATTGAACATCAGGTAAAGGAAGTGAAAGGGAAAATGGTATACACCTTCTTTCGGTCTAATTGCCCGAGAATTATTGAAGAGCCAGCGATGCCTCCCTTAGAAGACATCGCCACAAAACTTGTCCTTTCTACTGCTAACTCCTGGGAAGAAATCTCCTGCTGGTATTATCAACTCTGTGAACCAAAACTCTTACCCGATTCCGAGATAAAAGAAGGATTAAAAAATCTCCTCCGGAATGCCCAGACCAAAGACGATACCCTCCGTTCCCTCTTTGAATTCACGAAGCGACAAATCCGCTATGTTGAGACAAAACTTACCGGCAAAAAGGGCGGTTACGAACCAGCCGCGATAAGTTTTACCTATAAGAATCGCTACGGTGTCTGTCGGGATAAGGCGGCACTTTTAGTTGGCCTATTAAGGGAGGCCGGTTTTAAGAACTCCTATATGGTTTTGACCAATCCGAATAATCGGGTGGAAAAAGAAATCCCGGCTGTAAGTCAGTTTAATCACGCCATCGTTGCCTTGAAAGAAGGAGAAAATTTTATCTTTTTCGACCCGACCGTGGAATGGTCAGTGGAATTTCTTTCGCCAATTGAAGACGACCGGGAAGTGCTCATCTGTACCCCAGAAGGACAGGATTTGACAAAGACCCCAGAAAGACCAGGTTCAGTAAATCTCACCAAGGTTAAGTCCAATCTTAATCTCCTTCCGGACCGAACTGGCAAAATCTTCCTCCAGATTGTTGGCAAAGGGGCAATTGATATGGTCCTGCGCAATCTGATTAAAATGCTCCCCAAGGAAAGGCTTTCCGAAATCTTTTTACAATCCTTCAAGCTCCGTTACCCTCAGACAATTTTCGATTCTATTAAGACATCAGACCCAGAAGATTACCGCACGCCAATTACCTTGGAACTATTCTTAACGGTTCCGGAATATGCGACAAAGATTGGTCAAGAATGGCACATTGGGGGCGGAGGTGTAAGTAGTCTCCAATTTTTGGGCGGTAATCCCTTTGCGACCGAAGAGCGTCGGTATCCAATCTACTTTAATCTAAAAAACTTATCCGAAGCAACCAGCACGATAACTTTTCCGAAAAACCTCAAGGTCAAATTCCTCCCAACTAATTACGAGAAGAAGATTGAGGATATGGAAGTGAAGATTGAAACGAAAGTGAAAAAAGATACCATCTTCTCTTTTACCCGTTCTGCTATCACCTCCCGCCTCATCCCACCGGAGCGGTATCAAGAAAATAAGAAACTGATGGAAGAAATAGAGACAATCAGCCAAAAGAGAATAATCTTGGAGGAAAAATGAGCCAAATCCTCCTCTTTTTTCTTCTCCTGGCCGGCGATTACCTTTCGGAGGCATCGGCCATCTTAGAAAAGGATATAACCCACATTGCCGTTGACCGAGATTTCTCCTACCAGGAAGAGAAGGAGATTTCTATTTTCATTCTCACCTATCGGGGGAGAGAAACTTTCGGCAACCTCTTAGAGAAATATAATAAAGAGACCGAAGAGATAACTATCCTCAACGCTAAAACCCAGAAAAAGACCGGGGAAGAAATTATCCCAGATAAGAAGGCGATTGGTGATTTAAGCACCGTTGAGAAGTTTTTGGCACCGAAGTATGCCAATAGCCGAATAAAAAGCATCGCCTTCTCCGCGGTGGAAGAAAGTTCCCGAATAATCTTACACTCTAAAAAAAACAGTAAAGAAAAGAAGCGAGAATTTTTTGGTGGCAAGGTCTTCCAAAAGGAAGAGCCAGTTGTTAATTCGCAAATTTCCTTAAAGACCCCCTTCCCGATAAAATACCAGACAATTGGTGGTGTGAAGGTGAAAGAGGAGAAGAGCGATGGCTACTTCTTTTATCAATTCAGTTGCTGTTCCTTGCCCAGAATTAAGACCGAACCGGGTCGGGTGGCGATAAGTGAAATCTCACCCCGCGTCTACTGGACAAATCTCAAAGATTGGAAAGAAGTCGGGGATTTACTAAAAAAAGAGTTCTACCAAGGGGTCGTTCTTAAAGGCGATTTGGTAAAAAAGGCCAAGGAATTAGCCCGCGGAAAAAAGGAGATAGAAATCATCCAGGAGGTCTACGATTATGTTACTAAGAACTGGCGGGATATACCCCTAACCCTGCCGGATGCTGGTTTTAAGCCAACGAGAGCCGATGAGGTCTATAAGCAGAAATATGCCGATAATAAGGATAAGTGCCTACTGCTTTTGACGATGCTGAAAGCGGTTGGCATTACTGCCTACCCCGGTTATGTGGCCAAGGAGATTATAAGAGAAATCCCGGCACCAGTTTATTTCTACTATATGGTCTGTGTCCTAAAATTAGGGGATAGTTATATCTTCTTAGACCCAACGTTTCCGGAAAGGAGATCTTTGGGAATTTCCTTTCCCAGTATCCTAACCGATGCCAATGAAGGATTTCCTCTGACGCCGGAGATAATCGGTGACGAAGTATTTCTAATCAAACCAGATACACTCCTCTTTCTATCGCTTCCCACCCCGGAGGCAAAGGAGATACCCTCGGAGATTTCCTTCACTCTTTTTCTTGACCCCAGTGGTAATATCAAAGGGAAGATGAGCGGTGCTTTTTCTGGGATGTCGGCGATGCAACTACGGGCTGATTATAAAGATAAGACCGAAAAAGAGAAGGAGATAAAACTAAGAGGGGCGATATCGGCAATTAAGACCGGGATAAAACTTAAAAACTGGGAGATAGAGAACCTCCGCGAACCCAGAAGACCGGTTAAGGTCTCTTTGGATTTTGAAGCCGAGAAATACGGGGTGATTGAAGGGAATCGGATGCGCATCCTACTCTTTCCTTATCTATTCTTTGATAACTTCCCTTACTATTTTACCCTTGCGGAAAGAAATTATCCCCTTGATTTAAAAACCCCGGCTTCTTACCTTTACCGGTTTGAATTCTCTATCCCCGAAGGGTATAAGGCCTTTTATCAGCCCGCCGATTTTGAATTTAGTGATTCTCTGATTACACTAAAATCTTCCGCGGTTTTTGAAGATACGAAGGTGAAACTGAGACGAGAGTTATATTTTCATAAGCGGCGCTATCACCCGAAGGATTATTGGGCAATGAAAAAAATCTGGAGAGATTTCGCCCAATTAGAAAGAAACTTTCTCCTATTAGAGAAAAAGTAATCATCGGTATTTCTTTAAGTGAAAGCCCTGATATTAAAAGGGGTCACAAAATTAGAAGAAAATCCCAACCCCTTAGAATTAGCCGAATTACCTATTCCCCAGCCAAAAGAGAATGAGATTTTAGTGAGGGTTTCGGCTTGTGGGGTATGCCACACGGAATTGGACGAGATTGAAGGGAGAACTCCACCATCTAAATTCCCAATTATTTTAGGTCATCAAATTGTTGGAAGGGTTGAGGAAAAAGGAAAGGGGGCTAAGAAATTTAAGATTGGGGACCGGGTTGGGATTACCTGGATAAATTCCGCCTGCGGGCGCTGTTCCTTCTGTCTTGCGGGTAATGAGAATTTGTGCGAAGGGTTTAAGGCAACAGGAAGGGATGCCGACGGTGGCTATGCGGAATATACCGTTGTCTCCGAAGAGTTTGCCTACTTAATTCCGGAACGGTTTACCGACACCATCGCCGCACCACTTTTATGTGCCGGGGTGATTGGCTATCGGGCCCTAAGGTTAACCGGCATAAACGACACCTCAATACTCGGTCTATTCGGTTTCGGGGCATCGGCTCATATTGTCCTTCAGATTGCCAAGACCCTTTATCCCAATTGCCGGGTCTTTGTTTGGACAAGGCCAGGTCAGATAGAACATCAGAGGATGGCCTGGGAATTGGGGGCGGATTGGGTTGGAGCCACCGGTGAAAACCCACCAGAAAAGATTAACTGCGCCATTGACTTTACGCCCGCCTGGCAACCACTCTTAGAAGGTTTGAGGGTAATGGAAAGAGGCGGGAGATTGGTATGCAATGCGATAAGGAAAGAAGAGACCGACAAAGCCTCTCTTTTAAAATTGGATTATGCCCGAGACCTCTGGTTAGAAAAAGAGGTGAAGAGTGTGGCCAATGTGACAAGAAAGGATGCCCAGGATTTTTTGACCCTGGTCGGGAGGTTGAGAGTTAAGCCCAAGGTCCAGGAATTTAAGTTGGCGGAAGCTAACAAAGCCCTCATCTTACTCAAACAGGGAAAAATCCAAGGAGCGGGGGTCCTAAAAATACAAAACACGGAAAGATAGACGCGAATCTTTGCTAATTAGAAGGTTTGAGGTGAGAATTTTGAGTTTCCCGAAGGGATAGGGAACGGTAGGATTTGATAAATAAGGGGATATAACTTATAAAAGAGATAAAGAGTAATGACCAGATGATATAAAAGACCCAAACCATAAGGGGTTTAAGTTGTAAAGTATAGGTGATAATAAGAACCGCAAAGAAAAAACCGGCGAGTTTGCCAAAGATGTTAGAGGAAAGGATTAGACCCCTGCGGATAAGAAGCGATGAGCCCACGACAATTAAGAGGTCTCGGATTATTACCCCAAGGGCAATTGATAAAGGGAGTCTTTTTGTCCAGACCAAAATCGCCAGGACACTCCCCACCCAGATTTTATCAACCAGATGGTCCAATATCTTTCCGACCTCGCTTGTGAGATTTAACCGGCGGGCAAGAAAGCCATCCAAGGCATCCGAGAGCCAGGAGAGTGCCATCAAGACGAGAGCCAAGGTGGTCAACTGGCGCGCGAGAAATAGTAAAATGAGCGGTAAGAGGAAGAGGCGGGAAAGGGTTAAGAAGTTAGGGATTGTCGCATATTTTACTATCTCATTAACCCGGTTGGGAATCCTCAACATATGCGGTTAGACGTCAAACCGCCCCAGCGCATCTTCTGACGGAGGAGGGCAAAGTAATATCCTTCTCTTGGGCAAATAATCTTTACCGGCTTCTTTGCCTTTCGGAAATAGGCCCGCTCCTTGGGAAGAATCGGCTCTCTTACCTGGCCATCAATTACTAAATTACCGCTCTCGGATTCCTTGGCCAACTCCACAGTAATAACTCTTTCGGCCGGGATAATTAAGGGGCGGGCGGAAAGGGCGTGAGGGGCAATCGGGGTGATGATAAAATTAGAGAGGGTCGGATAAATTATTGACCCGCCGCAGGCCAGGGAGTAAGCGGTAGAACCGGTGGGTGTTGCCAGAATCACACCATCACCAAGAAAGGTAGAGATATACTCTCCCTGGGAATATAATATAACCTCAATCGCCCTTAAAGACTTTCCCATATTAACTGTGACATCATTTAAGGCAAAATAATCCTTCCCCTTAAATTGGCAACGTAAGGCAATCCGTTCTTCAATTGTCGCCTTACCTTTTAAGAAATCAGAAAGGGCCGCCATTGCCTCATCCTTTGAGAAGAAGGCCAGGAATCCTAAACTCCCGACATTTATCCCCATTATTGGAATCTCCCTCTCCTCAACCAGGTGGGCGGCGGAGAGGATTGTGCCATCACCACCAATCGCAATAATTAAAGAACTGGAAGACAAGAATTCCTTAGGCGGAACGATTTGTTTCTCATAACCAAAGTATCTTGCGCTTTTCAAGAATTTTACCCTTACTCTCTTCCTGAGGAGGAAGGGGACGATTTTTTTAAGAATTTCCTTGGCCTCGGCTTTTTTGGGATTGGCAATAATTCCAATCTCCATAATTTCATCCCTCATCCTGGAAATATTGCATATCTAATTTTACCGGCTAAGTCAGGCAAGAAATTTGCCCCGGGCGCAAGTGCGGTAATCTTCTCTTTATGCCGCGGGTCAATCTCTAAGAAAATCCTTCCGCCTTCTTTTAAGAATTTCCGACCCTCGGTCAATATCCTTTGGATATACCAAAAGCCATCGCGACCGCCATCAATTGCCCCGCGGGGTTCAAAATCTAACACGCTTCTTGGTAAAAGAGGGATTTCATCCGATGGGACATAGGGTGGATTGGAGACGATGATATCAAAATCCGGCTTTATCTTGGGCGAATCAAATAAATCAGCCAGAATTAACTTAACCCGCTCTTCTAAGTGGTATCTTTTGATATTTATCCGCGCTACTTTCAGGGCATCTCTTGACCGATCGGTGGCGAGGACTTTTGCGGTGGGAAAGAGGCAAGCGAGACTTAGCGCAATATTCCCAGAGCCGGTGCCGATGTCAAGGATCCGGCGAACCTCCTTTCCCCGCGACAAATCATAAATAGTCATCACCAGTCCCTCAGTCTCCGGACGGGGAATAAAAACCCTTTCGTCAATATATAATTTCCGGTCAAGAAAGAAGGCGGTATTTGTTAAATACTCTACCGGATAGCCTTCTCTTCGCCTTTGCAAGATACTAAGGAGTTTCGGCGATATTGTAAAATTATTGAGGTAAAGTTGTGAACGGGTAACCCCAAAATAATGGATAAGAATATCTTCCAGTTCTTTCTGCGGTAAGGAAAACTTAACCGCTAACTCACGGATCCGCATAGACTTTCTATCTCTTTTTCCCAGAGTGCCGACAAGATTGGGTCTAAGGCACCGTTGAGGACCTCCTCTAAGTTATAGAAGGAGAGGTTTATCCGGTGGTCGGTAATTCGGTTTTGGGGGAAGTTATAGGTTCTAATCTTTTCCGCCCTTTCTCCGTAACCAATCTGTTTCCGTCGTTGGCAAGTAATCTCTTCATTTTGTTTCTTTCTTTCTCTTTCTAAGAGTCTTGCCCTTAGGATTTTCATTGCCTTCTCTTTATTTTGGTGTTGACTCCGTTCGTCTTGACAGGAGGCAACAATCCCGGAAGGGATATGGGTTATCCGAACCGCGGAATCGGTCATCTGGACGTGCTGACCACCGTGGCCACTGGCGCGGAAGACATCAATCTTTAAATCCTCCGGGCGGATTGTGATTTCTACCTCTTCCGGTTCGGGTAAAACCGCGACGGTGACGGTGGATGTGTGAATTCGTCCGGAAGATTCGGTCACCGGTATCCTCTGCACCCGATGGACACCTTGTTCAAATCGGAAAAGGGAATAGGCGTTTTCTCCTTCCACCGCAAAGATTATCTCCTTAAAACCGCCATAATCCGAAGGGGTAGAGGATAAGACTTTGAGGGTGAGTTTTTTCTTTTCAATGAACTTGGCATACATCCGAAAGAGGTCGCGGGAAAAGAGAGCCGCCTCTTCACCACCAGCCGCCGCCCGAATCTCCACAATACAATTCTTTTTGTAATAAGGGCTTTCGGGGAGAAAATAACTCATAATCTTTTGGAAGAGTTCCTCCTGCCGTTTTTCCAAACTGACCTTCTCTCTTTCTACCTCCTCCCCCCAACCTTCCTCAGCGGATAGCCTCGTCAGTTCTCGTATCTCTTTTTCAATCCGTTGCAGTTCCTCAAAATTGTCAAATAACTCTCTTAGTTTGTTATATTCCCGAGAGAAGAGCGCCAAGGTCTTGGGGTCGCGGAGAACCTCCGGGCTTTGGAGGTTTTTCTCCAGTTCCTTTAGCCGCTTCTCTAAGGGCAAGAGTCGTTTCGCCAAGTCATTTAGTTTAGTGGTAATCATCGCGCCGTCAGGAATCTATGAGATATTTTGCTTCCTGCTCCATCTCCTCTAAGAGACCGATTAAGCACTCCGGGGTTTTCTTGCCAATCATCCGGTCATATCCGAGAAAGACCCGGAGGAGTTTTTCCTCCGGCCGATTTGCGAAGTTCTCTTCCTGGGCGAAGACACTCTCTTCCTGCTGGAAGATATGCCGGGAAGAGAGAAGGATAAACTCTTCAATATGAGAGGTGAATTCTTCGTCCCTCCCCTCGGAAAGGCATTTTCTTGCGTTATGTAGATGATACTGAATCTCTTCGCTCTTCTCTAAGAGAGCGACCGGGATTTCCGATTCTGGTGAGAGACCTTCACAAAGGAAGGCAAAGAGGGCCTTTTCCTTCATTAGATGTCGGGCAAATACCTGGTAGAAGAGATTGAGAAAGAGGTCAAAATTCGGGCGGTGGAAGGTTTCTTCAATCAAAAGGAAAGAGAGGATGCGCATCACCCTTTCAATCAAAAGATGTTCTTGTCGCAGGATTTCAAATGCCTGCATAGGATGAATTTTATAAAAGGGCCAAGCGACAATAGACCTTGGCATCGTTTACCATATTATCAATCAAAGAGTATTCATTAGGCTGATGGGCCTTTCCTTCGTATTTACCCCAGACCCCGACCGGCAGACCTTTCTTACGGAAGGCGGCGGCGACCGTGCCTCCGCCGATGCCTTTCACAAAGGGCTTGACCCCATAGACCTCTTTTATTGCTCTCTTCAATTTTTTAATAATTTCCGCCTTTGGATTAGTTGGTGGTGCCGGTTCAGATGAATAAATTGCGGAAAATGAAATCTCCCCACCCACCTTCTTCGTGAATTCCTCTTTCAATTCCTGGATAAAACTCTCAATCTCTTCGGGAGAGTATTCTGGGAGAATTCGGCAGTCAAAATAAAATACATCCTCACCAGGAATGGTATTGATATTCGGCACATTGGCTTCTTTTTTTGTCGGCTCAAAAGTTGAATAGGGCGGTTCAAACAAACGGTTCTTCTTCTTAAACCTTTTGGGTAGTTTTTTATCCAGGAGGCATAAGAATTTAGCGCCCAGGCGGTGGGCATTTAATCCCTCCTCTGGAGAAGAGGCATGGGATTGCTTACCTCGGATAATGAATTTTAGCCAGAGGAGTGATTTTTCCGCTATCTCAATCATTGAACCTTCCTTATTTCCCGCATCCGCAACGACAATTAAATCGTCCTCTTGGAATAGGGAAAAATTATTTAGCAGGTAGTTAATTCCATAGCGACTGCCGGTCTCTTCATCGGCGACGAAGAGTAGGGAGAGCGTATACCTTGGTTCTTGATTCAAATCTCTCAATGCCTTTAAGGCAAAGAGGGAGGCGACGAGTTCTTGTTGATTATCTTCGGTTCCCCGGCCATAAATTCTATCCTCTTTTACGACGGCGCAGAAGGGGTCGGTTTCCCAGAGTGAGAGGTTTCCTGCTGGCACAACATCAAGATGAGTTATTATCCAGAGGTTTTTCTTTATCTTCCCGGGGTAGATGACCCGTAAATTTGGTCTAATATCAGAAATCCGTTCATCAAAACAATCATATCGCTCATATTCAAAACCCATCTCTTGCACGACAGTAGTGAGAAAGAGCCCTTTTTCCTTTTCACCCTTCCCACCATTTTCCGGCGCAATGGCTGGGCGGGCGGTCAGTTCCTTTTGAAGATTAACCATCGCTTCCCGTAGGGTTTCAACTCTGTCGTATAATTCTTTCATAGGATATAATAGCACAGGGTTGGAATATAGTCAATATTTACCTCCTTTCTGGGCACTGGCAAGAAAAGAGCTATTTTTGATTGGACGGTTAAATAGAAAAACCTATCGGATGACGCTAACTTTGAGGGGAGTCTCTTGTGGGATTTTCATCACGGGTCTTCCAATGGATTGGAGGAAAACCTTTAATTGATTTAACCAGTTGGCCACTGGTATTATAAATATCAACTCTGATTTCCGCACGCCTTGCGGGACACAAGTCCACACCAGAAGAAGAGGTGATGGTAAGGATTGACCGAAACGGATTTGGATAAAGGCTTAACCCATAATCTTCTTTTCGGGATTTAACTTCCTCTTCAATCCCCAACCTTTCTCTAAAAATTCTTTCCGCCCAGTAGGCAGTTTTAGTTAGTCCTGTTACGCTTCCTAACTTCTGGACTTCGGAGGTTCAGAACTCCTGAAGTTATCACTTTATATCGCCGTCAAGTTGAAATTCGTGCTGTTTTTAGACATGGTATCTACCCGAAAGAGGTCTTTTGGGTGTTTGACGAGAAACTTGTCCGCTCCCACACCCTGATTATTCATACCAAATGGTTTATTATATGCCTCCCTCTTCCCAAAAAGGGCGGTGAATATAACCTTATCTACCACTTGGGATAGAACCAATAAGAGATTTCCGCACAGGGCTTTTAATACCATCCCTAATAGGATTAAGGGAGAGACCAAGAGAGCCTATCAGGGAGCGTATCAGAGGGAGACAGACCAAGGGAGATAGAAGAGGTAAGAGAAAGGGCAAGAGAAGGAAGCAGGGAAAGGGGTTAAGGAAGGGATAGAGAAAGGGACAGGGTAAGAGACCCAGTAAGGCATTAAGTAAGGGGTAGGGTAAGCCGTAGAGGGAACGATACCCTAAAAGAAAGAAAAAATCCGATAAGTCCTGTAAAATCATAGGGTTAGAAGCAAAATCAGACGATAAAAAAGTTTCCCCACAGGAAACTTTATTCATTAGAATCACTGGATATAACCTTTGCTACGATGAGGCATAGAGCCAATAATAAGATTCCTAATAGGGCTCTTTATAGGAAAGAGAATAGAACACCCAATAGCATCCCCAATAGGACAGAGAATAGAACACCGAATAGGAAAGGGAATAGAACGCTCAATAGGATAGAGAATAGGATTACCAATAGGGAAGAGAATAGAATACCGAATAGAATTCCGAATAGGCAAGAGAATAGGAAAGAGAATAGGGCTTTTAATAGCATCCCCAATAGCACCCCCTATACCACCCCCTATCTTGCCCGAAAAATCCTATAAGTCTTGTCAAATCAAAGACTTAGATGAAAAATCCGAGTTCTAAAAATATTACTGACAGTAATATTTTCTCAATTGAGTTTGGCTAAATCTGGGCGATAAATTGGCTTAAGGAGAGCAAACTAATCGGTGAACTATGGCGAAGGCATCAAAAGGCGGCAGGGGTGGTGAAAAGATGACTACCTTTTTAAGTGGAAACTGTACTGTTTCACAGAAAATGAGAACTTTTGACCCTTTGATTTTAGACGGAGATAATGAAGGCTTGAATGTCGCCACTCCTGATTATAATGCTCTATCGCCTTTCTTGTCTCATCGTAAGCGGAACGATTTTCCGAAAACTCAGCCCCCGCCAATTCCTTTACGGTCCGAATGCCACGCTCAATAATGCCGTTTTGCTCAGGGCAATGGGGGTAAATCCGTCTCTGGCTAATACCCTGATGGGCAAGATACCGCTTAAACTCCCGGCTCCGAAATACCGGTCCATTGTCGGTCTGAATAATCGGTTCTCGTTTTCGCCCCGGAATCTCTAATGCCCGCTCAACCGCCACTTGGGAATTAAGCCCTTTTCAGACAATACTCTATACACACTTGAGGGAACAATCCCTTCGGCGACCATCCTCTATGTTAACTCGCGGTGGCGGGGATTCGGATAGGTAAGGGCATAATCAATAATTAACATCCGCTCTTCGGGTAAGAGCTCATACAAGTTTCTTCGGCTCGGATGCGCCGGAGAAGAATTACCGGCTTGCCGGCAAAGGCTTTTCCTAACTCGATAATAGGTGCTCGGAGCAATATCCAGTTGGCGTAGGATATCCACGATTGGCAAGCCGCTTCGTTCTTTAGCTTCTTTCACCCACACCACGACCTATGAAAATGCCTCCCTGAGGATATGGGGATGGTCTTTCATTCCCAGCGCCCCTTTTTTAGCTCAAGATTCTCCTGGGTCAGCTCTGCGATGACCATATCTTTCTTCCGCAGCAGTTCTTCTCACCTTGCAATTTGCGTACGGAGACGATTTCTGTTTTGATGCCGGAATATCGCATCGGCACTTTTGAATAATCGGTCCTTTCCTTGATAATAGAGGTTAACGCTAATCCCTCGCCGTCGGCCGGTCTCACTAACATTCCCTGAGGCAATTCCCTTCAGGACAACTTTTCTTTGGGACTTAAAATTTGCCTTGAGACAAAAGTGTTTTCCATAGTTTTATCTCCTTATACAACATTATAATCCTCCTAAAATCATCGATTGAAAAGAGGGGTTGCCGGATTATATTTGTGTGGCTTGACTTTCTCTTTTGATAATATTAGAAAATGATAGAAGAGAACTTAAAGATATTCTAAACCGGTATGGTTTTAGCAAAAATTTAAGAATTTTGGGAAAAATAAGATGAAGATTATCGTCGGGAATAATAAAATAATCACCCGCAAAGAGTTATTTATAGGAAAAGCCGAAAGAGATATGGAAAATTTAGCAACCGGTTGTATTGTGGGGTTGACTTTTTTGAAATTTTGAGTATACTATAAGTTATGAATGACAAAAGTCTAAGAAGAAAGAACGGGGAAGCCCCTTATAAAACTTCCCTAAAAAGTGAGGTTGAACCAAAATAAATGATAAGAAGCGACCAACAGCGTATAAAATGAAAAATATCCGCACCAGGTGCTACTATCATCCCATTTTGGGAGCGAAATGGCACTCGGTGCTATTGTGAACGAGTTATACGCCATATTATTTTTAAGAAGGTCGCAATGAAAAAGCCGTTAAGTTTTGTTCTCATCTTGACCGGTTTGTTTATATTTGGGTGCAGTAAACTAAACGATAATCCCCCTGATTATGTTAAAGATGGGGCAGCATATAAAGAAGGGATAGAAGGGCTTATGATTTATTTCATTCTAGCCGATGCTTCCGGGGCAATGACTACCTCAGAGGGTAAGGTGTCCCTTACTATTTCCGAGGCTCATAGCAAGTGGTTTTCTTGGAGTTTTGAATTCATTGAGACGGAACTGTATTCAATGTCATTTAACGTCAAAAAAACAGACTTCCGGAAGGCGAAGATGGGAATAGGTGCATCCGAGCGTGAAGTAATACTTTGCCCGATTGGGCGAATAGTATATTCTTCGTTTAGTAGAAAGCCTTCTGAAATGACTGGCAAAGTAAAGATGATATTCCAGAGACCTGACGGTCGAATTCTTAAAGGCGAGGAGAGAGTTTTCTTTTAAGTACAACTGTGATACGGCGGATAACACAGCATAAAAGGTTGATGTCACTTTGCTCCATCTATCCTTCGGATTTCGTGCCTTATGGCACTCACCCAAATTTTGCTTCGCAAAACTTCTTTTATGCTGGAGCCGTTAGGCGAAATGACAAATTAAGGAGATAATATTATGAAATTAGAATATCTAAATAAGTGCAATTTATGTGAAAGTGAAGATATATTCCCAATAGATAACAAGCATAATATTTTCAAATGTAATCATTGTGGATATATATTTAATAATCCAAGACCTGCTTTTAATGAAATCATAAATTTCTATTCCAGAGAAAATCAATATGATTCGTGGCTTGAAGAAGAAAAAGGTAGAGATATTCTTTGGCAAAGGCGCCTAAAAATGGTAAAGAAATTTAAGGACACAGGAACTCTTCTAGATATTGGGGCAGGAATAGGACAATTTTTATATTTTGCCAGAAATAATTTTGAGGTAGAAGGAACGGAAATATCAGAAAGTGCAATAAAAATAGCAAAAGAAAAATATGATTTAAATTTGAAAAAAGGTCAAGCAGAGGATATTGATTTTGGCGACCGTCGATTTGATATAATAACACTTTTCCATGTATTAGAGCATGTACCAGATCCATCTCGGTTAATAGAAAGATGTTATAACTTGCTAAATGAACAAGGAATTCTTATTATTGCTGTTCCTAACGATATCGATTCATTTAGAAGGCGTATAAGGTGTACGATTGGATGTTTACTTTCAGTTTTCCAAATCGGTAAATTTAGAAAATATGAAATGTTTGGGTTGCCTAAAATAGAGTTAGACAGAACTTCAAGTGAAATACATTTATCACATTTTACTGTTTCGAGTTTAGCTAAATGTCTTACTAAAAAAAATTTTGTTATAGTGGAAGATACGTTAGATCCGTATTATGCTGCAACAGGAATAAAAAAAATTATTCATGACTTATTATACTTAATTTTTTTAATAATTAAAAGGATAACAAATTGTAACTTATATGATACTATTTGGATGGTTGTTAAACGTAAATGACCTGTCACTGCGTCTAACAGCAGATAAAAGGCTTCGCCACACTTCGCCCAAACCCCGCCCTCTAAGCTGTCAACGAAGGTTGAAAGATGGAAAACATAGTCACTGCTAATTTCGGTGGGTTAGGGTAAAATGCATAAACTGCTGGGCTTCTTTTATGCCAAAGCCTTTAAGAGACAAAACCAGCCGTTTCTTCTGAGGGTCTGTATCATTATTTCACGGGATTTAGTATAGCGTTTAATCATTCTCTTTCGCTTCTTTGGCGGAGTTGGTTTCTGGGAAAGGAATCTTTTAAGTTCCCGCTGGAAGGCTCTGAGTGTAATTCTCTTTATCAGCTCTATGCTACTTTTTGGGAAGAAGGCTTGAAGTATGAGCTAATCCCTTGAGTTGACCTTGTGGAATTTTTGACTACGATTTTAGAAAAGAAAAGATGAAAACATAAAAAGAACAAGAAAGCCCCTTCCCCAAAGAGTGATGTTAAACTGAAATTTTCTGGTTTTGTGGTTGGCGACTTATTATAGTCCACTCTTTATTCTGCTTACGGAAAGGAAAGTTTTTATTATAATTGAGGATGAAGTTCTTCTGTGATATAATGTTAGGAAAGTTGGCAAGATATTTAAGGATTTTGAGGTTTGATACGAGATACGAGAAGATAATTAGTGAGGTTGAGTTAGTCCTCACTGCCCGGCGGGAGGATAGAATCATTATAACCCGGAAAGAAAGGTTAACGAAAGAAAAAGGGGTTATATTTCTGAATACCGATTCACCAGAGGAGCAGTTGAAAATCTTAAATCAAACACTTAATCTAAAAGATAGGATTAAGCCATTTAGCCGCTGTCTTATCTGTAATGAGGAGATTGAGGAGATAGATAAAGAGGAGGCTAAGGGGAAGGTTCCGTATTTTACTTTCCGTACCCAAAAGAATTTTTCCCAATCTCCGACCTGCCAGCGGATATATTGGGAAGGAAGTCATCTAAAGAAGAAGTGTTTTTTATTTACGATGGGAATAGAGTTATAAGGAAGCCTTATTTATCTGTAGACCGATACCCCTTTCCTAAGTTCTTGTTTGAAAGTGGAAGGATTGAAAAAGATTGCCACTGCCTTTCTCTTCTCTTTAATCGCCTGCCCTTCATAACCTCTGATATACCAGAGAAAATTATCTCCATAGGCGATATGGGGAAAGCCTTTTCTGTCCAATATTAAATCTATTCCAGTTGGCGACCCAGCAGGAAGTTCAATAGGGATGGTATCCAATTTGAATTCACCACTCCATATTAAATAGAGGAGAGACCTCGGGTAAGCTGCG
>Ga0129301_1000343_pt1 | contig 25310 bp, 16 predicted proteins | sample ConPoolayeHmetaG_FD_94489 | JGI IMG/M metagenome (GOLD analysis project Ga0129301, IMG submission 94489) | Hot spring microbial mat communities from California, USA to study Microbial Dark Matter (Phase II) - Cone Pool mat layer H metaG ...
CGGCGGCCGCGGCCGCCGGCGTATTCCTGGTCCTGCTGGGCACGGCGGTCCTGGCCCTGGCGCACAACGTCGCCGCCGCCTCGCTGGCGGCGGCCGCCGTGCTCTGGTACAACGCCCTGTACGCCTGGCTGAAACGGAGGTGGGCCCTGGCCGTGATTCCCGGGGCGCTGATCGGCGCCCTTCCCCCGGTGATCGGGTGGGTATCCGCGGGCGGCGCGCCGTGGGATGCGGGCGCGCTGGCCCTGGCCCTCTTCTTTTTCCTCTGGCAGGTGCCGCACTTCTGGCTGCTGGCGCTCGCCCGCGCCGCCGACTACGAGCGCGCGGGCCTGCCTTCCCCTGTTGCCTTGCTGGGCGTCCGAGGGCTGTCGCGCTTGACCGCCGTCTGGATGCTCGCCGCCTTCGCTTCGAGCCTGCTGGCGCCCTACGGCCTCAAGAGCGCAGCCTGGTCGGGTGCGGCCCTCGCGGCTCTCGGCCTTTGGGTCGTTCCGGCGGCCTTGCGGTTGTTCGGCGGGCAATGGCAGCCGGGCGTGCACGGGCGCGCTTTCCGCTTCATCAATATTTACGCGCTGTGCGTCATGGCGCTGCTCGTCGTGGGCGCCCTCCTGTGAGCGGCGGTCCACCGCCGCCGGCGGTCTAGCGCCGGACCGGATAGTGCATCCTGTCGGGCAGCGGCTTGCGCGGCAGCATCTCCTCGCGCATGGCGGTGTTGTAGACGAAAGCCGCCATGATCACCGAGGCCTGCATCAGATCCTCGATGCTGAGGTGGTCGAACACGTCCATGTTCGTGTGATGGACGCGCGTCCCGTAATCCAGCGGATCCTGGATGAACTGGAAAGCCGGCAAGCCGACATTGTCCAGGGCCCCGTGGTCCGACCCGCCGGTGTCGCGCAACACGACGTGGGTCGCCCCCAGATCGTGGAACGGTTCGAGCCAGGCTTCGAAGATCGGCTTGACCGCCGCGTTGCTCTGAGCGTAGATGCCGCGGATCCGGCCGCTGCCGTTGTCCAGATTGAAGTAGCCGGAAAGTTTTGCGTGGCCGGGCTTGAGTTTCATCGTTTCGGGATCGCCGAAATGTTCCTGGACATACGCCTTGCTGCCGACCCAGCCTTTCTCTTCGGCGCTCCAGAGCACGACCCGGATCGTCCGGCGCGGTTTGACCCCCAGGGTCTTCAGGATGCGGACGGCCTCGAGCGCGACCGCGCATCCGGCGGCGTCGTCCGCCGCGCCCGTGCCCGGACTCCAGGAATCGATATGCCCGCCGAGCATGACGACCTCGTCGGCCTTGTCCGTGCCCGGGATCTCGCCCACGACATTGTAGCCGCGCAGGTCCCGGTCGTAGAACTCCGTGCGCACCTCGACCTCCATTTTGGCGGGCTCCTTGAACTCCTCGATGATCCGGTGGATGCGGTTGTAATGCTCGGCGGCCAGAATGATCTCCGGCAGCGGGCGCGGCCTTTTCGGATCCCGTGCCTGTCGGACTCCCCGGGCCGTGACCGTGCCGTATTCTCTCCGGGCGGCTCCGCTCGACGAAACCAGCACCCCGACCCCCTCGCTCCGGAAGAAATCTTCGAGGTCGTCCTCGAACCCGCGAACGTAATCGGGCTCGGGGGGCGCGGGGATGCGGACGGGCGTTTCGGATAGCTGCTCCAGGCTTGCTGCGTCATGGCGCCTGGCATCGGGGGTGAAGTTCGTAGGCACGGGCTTCGGCGGCTGGTAAAGGACGATCTTCCCGCCCAGTTTGCCCTTGTAGCGCGCGAAGTCGTCGCGCGAGCGGATATCCACGTAGACCGGCGTGCCCGAGATCTTTCCCTTGGTGCTCGATCCCCATTCGACCGAGATGGCGATCAGCGGGGCGTAGTGCGGCTCGAGCAGGTGCGCCGAAACATAGCGCAGCGCCCAGCCGACGCCGAAGTCCTCGTAAGGCTCGAGGGCCACGTTGGCCAGGCCCCATTCCTTCATCTTGCCTGCGGCCCACTTGTTGGCGCGGTCGATTTCGGGCGACCCCGTCGGCCGCGGCCCGATGACATCGGACAAATAGGCCGCGAGCTTGCCCACCTGGCTGTGCTTCAAACCCTCGAAGCGGATCCTGTTCATCATGTCCAGATCCGGCTTGTCCTGGGCGGCGCAGAGAGCGGCGGAAAGGGCGGCGATCGCCAGCGAGCACAGCAATCTGCGGCAGGTTTTGTCGTAGCGGTAAGCGAACATCAGGCCTCCTTTCAGAAAGCGGTAACGGAGCCGATTATCATCGAGCCGCGGGCGGCAGGCAAGCGGCACAATCGCCGCGCGCCCCGGGATCGGTGCGGCCTGGGGGGAGAGGCGCGCGAAATCATGTGCCGGTGCGAGAGCGGGGGCTGTAGGCGCGACCAGGACCTGTTATATGATGCCGATCGAAAGGCCCGGCGCGTTCCGCCCGGCAGGAGAGAGGGAACGATGCAGGACGCATGGCAGAATCCCTATGACGCCGTTCTTTACCCCAGCCACTGTTTTTCCCAGACGCACCCGGACCGCCTGGCGGCGCTGGCGGCGCTGTTCGGCATGCAACCCGCGCGCGTCGAGAGCTGCCGCGTTCTGGAGCTTGGTTGCGGCGACGGCAGCAATCTGATTCCGATGGCCCTCGGCCTGCCCGACAGCCTCTTTCTCGGTGTGGACAGCGCCCGCCGTCCGCTGGAACGGGGCAGATCTGTCATCGCGGAGCTCGGCCTCGCCAACATCGCCCTCGAACAAGCGGACATCCTGGAAATATCCCCGGAGCTCGGCCGGTTCGACTACATCATTTGCCACGGCGTCTTTTCCTGGGTGCCCGAGGAAGTGCGGCGCAGGATCCTGGCCGTGTGCCGCGACAATCTCGCACCGCAAGGCGTGGCGTACGTCAGCTACAACGCCTATCCCGGTTGGCACATCCGGCGGATGGTACGCGAGATGATGCTTTTTCACGTCGGCGCGCTCGAGGATCCTTCGAAGAAGATCGCGCAGGGGCGGGCGCTGATCGCGTTTTTGGCGGAAGCGCAGCCCGATGCAAGCCCCTTGCGCGCCCTTTTGGAGGCGGAACTCAAAGAGCTCAACGAGCGCAAGGACGAGGCGCTCTTCCACGACGAGCTGGCCGCGATCAACCAGCCGTTCTATTTCCACGAGTTCATGGAGCTGGCGGCGGCGCACGGGCTGCACTATCTGGCGGAGGCGGACCTCGCCGACATGTTCGGCGGCCGCTTCGGCCGGGCGGTACGAGATAAGCTGCATGCCATTTCCCCGGACCTTGCCTCCAAGGAGCAGTATCTGGATTTCCTCAAATGCCGGCGCTTCCGCCAGACGCTGCTGTGCCGCGAGGGGGTCCGGCTGTCACGGGAACTGCCGCCCGAGCGGATGAAGGATTTTTTCATTTCGGCGAGATTGCGGGAGGATCGCGACTTCGAAGACGCCGGCTCGGGCGCCGAACTCGAGTTCCAGGGAGTGACCGGCTCGTGCCTCAAGACCGGCGATGCGCTGGTCAAAGCGGTATTGATCACGCTCGGCCAAGCCCGGCCTCAGGCGCTGCACTTCGAAGAGCTCCTGGCGCGCGTCTGCTCGGAGCTGCGCCGGGACGGGGTGCGCGAAAAGGGCGACGAGGGCTCGCAGCTGGCCGACGTGATCCTCGCCTGTCTTTGCGCCGGCCTGGTGGAGCTGCGCACGCGCAGGCCTCGACTGGCGGCGAGTGCCGGTGAGCGCCCTGCGGCGAGCCCGCTCGCGCGCCTGCAGGCCCGGAGCGGATCGTTATTGACCAACCTGCTGCACAACACGGTCGCATTGCAGGATCTGTTGTTGCGCGAGCTGCTGCAGCGTCTCGACGGCACCCGCGACCGCGCGGAGTTGCTCGAGTTGCTGCGTGCCCAAGCGCGTTCGCAGGGTGCCGCCGGCGACTTCCCACTTCCTGAACGCGGGGACCTCGAACGCGCCCTTACGCTCTTTGCCCGCTCCGCCCTTTTATTTCGCTGACATTTATTTCGGTGACAGGCTACTCAACCCCTAAACTCGGAGTTTAGGGGTTGAGTAGCCTGTCACCGAAATAAAGATCGTCGCTCTGCCAAGCCCAGCCGAACTCGGGGCAATTGGTCTTGCCCAGCAGGATCGCTCCGGCCCCGCGCAGGCGCTGGACGACCACGGCGTCTTGCGCCGGCACGAATGCGGCGCGCCCCTCCGTGCCGCCCGTGCAGATGCCGCCGCGGCTCTCGATGGCATCCTTGAGAGTGAAGGGAACGCCGTGGAGAGGCCCGCGCAGCTCGGCGCGCGCCAGGGCGCGATCCGCCTCGCGGGCTTCCGTCAGAGCCTGCTCGGCAGGCAGTTGCACGACGGCATTAAGCTTCGGATTGACCTCCTCGATGCGCGCGATGCATGCCCGGACGAGCTCCTCCGAAGAGATGCGCTTCTCCCGGATTGCGCGGGCGAGCGATGCGGCGGACTCCATCAGCAACGGTTCCATGATCGATCGTGGTAATGGAGGCGCGCAAGTCCGGCAACGCAGCATCATCGGCCGCCGGCCTCGCGCAGGCGGACCCGTTTGGTCATGTGCGCCAGGCGCTGGTTGTTCATCATGAGTCCCCTCCGGTACCCGATCATCGTCATCGAATAGCCGGGGAAGCCCCCGGACACGATGACGTGAAGGTCTTCCGGGCCGTACAGGACGGGGATCCTGCCTCCCGGTTTGAGCGCCTCCTCGCGGTCTTTCGGCAGGTCGCCCGAAGCGATCGCCTTCCGGATCGCGTCGATGTCCGACGCGCCGAGCTGTTCATAGGGGGTGCCGGACTCACGGTAGAGGTGCTCGATCAGCTTTTCCCTGCTGAATCCCAGCCGCGATTTCATCTCCTGGGCGATCTCCGGGTTGAGAACAACCAGGTGCCGGTTCCATCCTCCCGGGCCCTTGTAGTTGCTCCCCATGCGATCGCGGGCGATCTGTCCCAGAATGTTGTTGATGATCATTTCCGGAGTGGTGATCGCCACCGCGCCGCCGCCGTGGACATATGGGCTTCCCAGGCCGTAGGTGTGACCGTAGATCACGTCCACGCTGACGCAACTGTCGGTTGCCGCAAAGCCCTGGCTGACGTGGTAGGGATCCCAGGGACTGTCCTTACCGTTTTCGGCGATGACGATGAAGGTGTGCGGATTGGCGCGCCCGATCAGCGCCATGTCGTTTTCCTGCGGCCACAGTTGGCCCAGATTGATCATGGCCATGCGGACGGAGCGGCCGATGGTGCTGTTGGCGCGGTTGCCGTAGCTCAACATCCCGATGTCGGCGTTCATGCCGAGCCTCTCGACGACCGGACCGCTGATCGTGATGACCAGATTGAACGATCCTGTCGAGGTCAGGAAGTGCTGGTGATCGAAGTCCTTGTCCAGCACCCCTTCCATCGCCGCGATGATCACGGGCAGATACTCCGGTCGGGCCCCGGCCATCACCGCGTTGACGGCGATGCCTTCCACGGTGGCGATGCCTTTTCTCGGGTAGATCACGCCGATGACTTCCTGCGGCGAACGGTCCGTGCCCGTCAGCATCCACCGGACGCGCTCGGGCGTGGGAGGTACGATGGGCAGGCCGTCCGACCAGCGATTCCGCAGAAACAGGTCGTGGAGTTCTTCCAGGGCTTCGGCATAGGTCGCGCCCGAAACCTTGATGTTTTCCTTCTTTTCGGGTGGCTTGGGTCTGACGTCGTTTTCCTCGGCAGTGATCGGCCGGGTGAGAGCATCGATGATCCGGTCGAAATGCGCCGATACCACGCGGATCGCCCTCTGTTTATCCCTCCCGTCGGTGTAGTAGGTTTCGGCGGGAATGGCGACGATGCGCAACCTGGGCACGCCGTTGTCCTCGGCGGCAAGGCGCGCACCTTTCAGAAAATTGGACGTGGTCAGATATACGGTGGGGACTCGCAGCTTTTCCAACCTGGAGGAGCCGGCGCCGCCGGCCCATGTGCAGCCCCCTCAATCACCCACGCCGTAGACGAGGGTATCGACCTCCTTGGCGACCTGGGCCGCCATCTTGTCGCCGATATCCAGGGGACCCCGGTAGCGGACGGTGGTCACGGTCGGATGCTTTTCTTTCAGGACTTTCTCGAAGGCGTCGAAGAAGTTATCGCCGCCGGCCTTTCCCAGCCAGTAAATGCCCACTTTTTTCCCGGCAAGCTCCTTCACCCTGGGGCTGGGAGCGATCACCGGAGGCGGCTCCAGGTCGGAGCGCGGATTCATCACTTCGATGGTGACGGGAGCCGACTGCCCGGCTGCGGCTGCCGGCGTTCCCGGGAAAACCAGCATGCCCGACGCCAGAAATTGAATCAGTATCGCCATCGGTAGCCTCCTTGATGCCATGGATCGACGAGTTCGGATCATCGGGATCATCGGCGGCATGCACTCGGTCGCTCCAGGATCCTGCAGCAGGATCGGGCCGGGGCGCGGCGGCACCCCGGGAGCGATACTTCGAATACAAACTAAATCGCATTGTCCGCCGGCCGTCAGGATACCACAAGTCCGGCCGTAATAGCCCGGTTTGATGCAAACCGCAGGCTCCTTCATGCCGGTCGCGGGCCCCCGTCCGCCGATTGCCGGTCGGCGCCTTTGGATGAGCACGATCCCAGCTGTGTGTGCGGGGTGCACGCGGTATGGCGATAGTGCGCAACTGCACCGCACCCGAAGGCGGGCACGCGCGGGTCCGAATGGCTCAGGCTTGACACCATGATGACAACATGAGAGCATCAAAGCATGCGCACCACGTTGACTCTCGAGGATGACGTACACGCAAAGATCGCGGCGGAGGCGAGAAGGACGGGAAGGCCGTACAAGCAGATCGTCAATGAGCTGCTGCGGCGCGCGCTGGTGATGGAGGTCCGCGTCAAGAAGCGGCGTCCCTTCAGAGTTCGCGGCCGAGCTCTGGTCGGACGCCCTGGATTGAACTACGACAACATCGGCGAATTGCTCGAACAGCTGGAAGGGCCTTCGCACCCATGATGCTGCTCGACGCAAACATCCTTCTTTATGCGTACGACACATCGGCCGAGCGCCATAAAGAGGCCCGCAGGTGGTTGGAGCGCTTGTTTTCAGGCGCGGATCCCGTCGCGCTGTCATGGCAATCGATCACGGCCTTCCTGCGCATCGGAACGAATCCCAGGGCCTATAAGGCTCCCTTCACCCTCCGGGAGGCCACCAAGATAGTCGCTCAGTGGTTGGCCCATCCGATGCTGGTGGTCTTGACGCCTACAGCCCGGCACTGGGACATTTTCCTCCAAATGCTGGAGAGCGGACAGGCTTCCGGCCCGCTCGTCATGGACGCGCACTTGGCAGCTCTTGCGATTGAACACGGGGCGGTCCTATGCACGACGGACCGAGATTTTTCGCGCTTCCGGGGCCTGCGGACTCTTGATCCGCTTTCATCCCGCCCGCCGAAATAGATCGCGGGACATGCCCGCGGTGGGATCATGCGAACAGCGAACGACCGCCGGGCTCAGGGCTTCGAATACTCCGCGTAGAGCTTCTGGTATTCCTGGATCTTGGCTCCGAGCTGCGCGAAGGCCTGGGTCTGGGTGGCGTCGGCTGGTTCGAGTTCGATCCGGCCTTCCGGCACGCCTGCCCCCTGGAAGGTGATCTTGTTCTTCTGGAATTGCGGCGGCTTGAGCGATCCCATGGCGATCTTGAAGCCGTGATCCCCGGTGCTCGGCTGGTATTCGATGGTGAAGCCGTCGACGCGCAGGATCCCCGTGCATTCGCTGCCGCCGAACAGGACGTACTTGCGGCCGTGTTGGTGCTTGACGCGCACGCTGAAGGGAACCTTCATGGAGCTCAGCAGCCCGAGCTTGCGGTTTTCCGTCGCGATCCGGCGATCGATCTCGTCGGCATGCTCCGGGGGATTCGGGTAGTGCTTCTTGAGTTGCGTGAGGATTTCAAGGGCGTCCTGGTGCTGGCGGCTTGTGCTTTTCGCCTGGGCCTGGTCCCAGGCGCGGATGAAGATATCCCTGTCGAGGACCCTGGCTTCGCCGTCCTGCGGGTTGATGGCGAGCATGAGCCGGACGGGGCGCAGCGCATTCTCCTCGCCTTCGGGGGTTACGTAGTTCTGGCGATCCATGGCGGCGCGCGCTCTGGCCTTGAGGTCGTTCATCGTGCCGGTGACGGCCTGATCGTACGCCGACTGCAGCCCGGCATAGCAGCCTTCGGGCACGTTGCGCGACCTGGCCTGTGAGACCAGCTCGCGGGCGGCCGCGAAGTCTTTCAGGTCCAGCTTTTCGCGCCCGGCCGCAACCAGCTCGTTGCAGAAGCCCTGGCGCGCCTGACGCAGGGCCGGGGATTGATCTTCGCCTTCGGCGTTCTGCCAGCGCTCGAGGGCGTCCCAGGCGGACTCGGCGGCGGGGGCGAAGAAATTGCGCGCCAGCAGGGCCTTGCGGAACATGTTCTCGAAGCGCTCGGTCGATATGGGGGTCTTGGGCGGCGCCGACGGCGGCGGCGCCGGTGTGGTGGTGGTTTCCACCGGCGGCGGCGTCGGCTCCAGCGGCGCCTGTGCCACGAGAACGTAATCTCTCTGGATGTCGCCGCGCTCGGTAATCTCCACCGTGTCGAGCTTGGTTTCGTAACCCTGCAGCTGCAGGCGCACGCGATATACGCCCGGAGGCAGCTCGGTGTACGGCAGCGGGGTCGATCCCCGGTACTCGTCGTTGAGGTAGACCTGGGCGCCGGGAGGCGTGGAGTTGACCACCAGCCTGCCGCTGGCCGGACTCGACGAGTAGTAGAGCAGCACGAAGATGATGCTGAGCAGCAAGAGGGCCCCGATGCCGATCCCCAGGTACACCTTGCTCGAGAGGCGGCGCCGCGGCAGCGCTCCGGTGCCCGTCATGTCCTGATCGGCGCCCCAGCCGAATCCGGTGAGCGTGTCGCGCAGGCTCCTTCTTTTGCCGGCGCCCCGTCCGGAAACGACCACGGTGCGCTCCTCCCCTTCGTCGGCGCGGTCCGGCAAGGTCCCCGGGAAGGTCGCGTCGCGCCGCGGCGCACGCTCCGGCTCGCCGCGCTTCGGCCTTGCGCCCACGCGCGTCTTGAACCAGCTGAACACGCTCCCTTCGCCGGCTCCGGTCTTTTCCTGGGCCGCCTCGGGCCACAGGCTCTCACTGCGCGGCGGCGCCGGCGGCGCGAACAGATCCGAAGGGGGGGCCGCGGCGGAAGGAGGAGGATACAGGACCGGCTCCGCCGGCGGCGGAGGATAGGAAGGCGGAGGATAGGAAGGAGCGGGGTACTGCGGGGGAGGCACGGCGACCGACGGGCGCGGGGGCTCGAGCGGCTGCTTGCAGGCGGCGTCGAGCTCCCGGATGAATTCGTCGACGGAGGCGTGGCGTTCGGTCGGGTGCTTGGCGATGGCGCGCAGCACCATGCGCGCGAGCAGCGGCGGGACGTTGGGGTTGGTGAAACTGGGCGGCAGCGGCGGGGCGCCGTCCATGATGGCGGCCAGGTCCTGCGCGTTCTTGGCGTCGTAGGGCAGACGCCCGGCGAGCAGCTCGTACAGAATCACGCCCAGACTGTAGACGTCCGCGCGGTAGTCCGGGGCGGGCAGGTCGCGCACGATGCCGATCTGCTCGGGCGCCAGATAGGGCAGGGTCTCCGGCGTCGCGGTGAAGACGTCGGCCCCGGAACGGACGCCGCTGCGATGGAATCCCGAAACCTTGACGCTCCCGTCCGGCCCGATCAGGATTCTCGTGGGATGCAACGCCCCGTGGAGCATGGAGGACCGGTGGGCGGCGAGCACTCCCTCGGCGGCCTGGCGCACGATGCGCGCCGCTTCCTGAGGCGTGATCCCGGGATACTGGCGGCGGTAAGTCTGGAGGTTGGTGCCCTGGAAACACTCCATCAGGACGGCGTTGGTTCCGTCGGGCGCCGTCTCCATGCCGTAGACCCGGAGGATGTTGGGATGATTGAGGCGGGCGGCGAGCTTGACGGCGTCGCCGAAGGCCTCGAGGAGGATCGGGCTGCCGAGCTTGTCCTGCGGGATGATCTGCAGCGCCACCGGGCCGCGCACAGGCTCCTCGGCCTTGTAGATCGGGCCGAGTTCACCGTCGGCGATCTTTTCCACCACACGGCAACTGCCCACGCCTCTGCCCACGTAGGGATCGGCTCCTGCGGGCATGTCCTGCAAAGGCGAGCCGTCGATCGGGCAGACGCGGAAGTCTTCCTCCCAGCTGCGCTTGCATGTGGAGCAGTATTTCATCGATTGCCTCGCTGTCCAAGCCGGTGCCGGCGGACCGGTGCCCGGACGATCCGCAGCTCCGATCGCATACCGTATCGTCCGCACAGCATGATAGCCCATTCTTTCGACAAAATGAAAGTCCCGGCTCGGTCCGGGCGGGGCGGCGGTATGCGGCGCGGGGCGCCCGGAGCTACCACAGGGCGGAAACCGGTTCCATGGCGAAATTGAACAGGTGCGGCTTCTGGCAGATCAGGGCCACGGAGAAGATGTCCATGACGTAGTTTCTGGTTTCGTCCGGCAGCCAGCCGTTGCGGTAGAAGTTCCAGAAGTTGCGCTGGCGCGGATCGTTGGGCAGCTGGTCGAGCTTTTCGATGATGCGCGTCTGGCCGTAATTGTACGAGGCGATGACGAGCAGGCCTGAAGCGGCGGCCTTGCTCGAGTACAGGTAGGCGAGGTAGCGGGCCGCGGCATGCGTGGAGCGGAATTCGTCGTGGCGCTGGTCCGACGGGTCATACTGCCGCAGATGCTTCAGCGGCCCGAGCGTGAGGCCGTATTCCACCGCGGTCGCCGGAATGAACTGCCACATGCCCTTGGCGAATCCCAGGCGCGTCTCCGGCCCGACCTGGCGCGCGTCGAAGTCGCTCTCTTCCAGGGCGATGAACAGCAGGTCCCGGGGCAGGCTGTACTGGTCGAGGGCTTCGCGGATGACCTTGAGCAACCCGCGGGTACGCGCGCGCTCGAGCGCGGTACGCAGGCGCGGCGTAGCGCGCCACTTTTCCACATAGGAGAGCACGGCCTTCTGGAAGTCCGGGGGCACCTGGAAATCCGTCTCCCCCAGATCGCGCGCCAGCCTCATGATGGCCTTCTCGACCTCGCTTTTGCCGCGATAGGCCCCCAGTTTTTCCAGATATTCGTCGTAGAGTTTCTGGGCTCGCGCCCTTTCGTTGCTCAGATCCTGCAGCTGCTCCCGGGTCATGCTCTCGCGCTGGCCGACGAGCTTGGCGTCGACGAGGCGCATTTGATAGAAAACCTCCTCGGCCAGCCTTTTCATCTGCTGCAGCTCGCGGTTCTTCCGGTAAAGTTCGACCGAGATCGCCGCCGCGGCCACCAGGAGCACGCCCACCAGGACGAGAAGGGGCCAGCGGCGCCGCTTGTAATACTTCTGCGCCGCCTGCAGGAAGAGCATCGTGCGCTCGCCCGCCGCCCCGCCTCTGGCGGCGTGCTCGAGCTTGCGCAGGATCTTGTCGCTTTCCGACGAATGCCCGGGCTTGCGGCGCCGGGCGCCTCCCTTGTGACGGAACTCGAACGTCGGCCCGCCCTCGCCCAGCTGCACGCGGTCACCGTGCTCGAGGCGGGTCGCGCGGATGCGCTCCCCGTTGACGAAGGTGCCGTTGGTGCTGTCGAGATCCTCGATTTCGCACGCGCCCGCGCGCATGCGGATCTCGGCGTGCCGCGCGGATACGGGAGAACCCGGGACGCGTCCGACCACGACGTCGTTGTCCTGGCTCCTTCCCAGCCGGATGGTTTCACGGTTGAGGGGAATGGGTTCGCGGCCGCCCTCCCATTCGCCCGTGAGCGGGACTATGGATGGGATGTCGGCCTTGCCCGCTGCCTCTACGCGGACTTCGAAGACAGGTCCGTCTTCGCCGAGCTGCACGCTGTCGCGGTCATCGAGCGGTTCCCGGTTTATGCGGCGGCCGTTGAGGAACGTGCCGTTGGTACTGCCCAGGTCGACGAGCGTGTAACGGCCGCCCGAGAACCGGATCTCGGCGTGATAGCTCGACACCACCTTGTCCTGGAAAACGACGTCGTTGTCGGGCTTGCGGCCCAGGCGGACGATCTTCTCGTCGAACTGGTCGCGGCGGCCCTCAAGCGAGCCGGTGCGATGGACCAAGCGGATCGTCATGGATCTGCATGATAGCGAAAGCCGCCGGCATTTCAAAGCACGCCGGCAGGCGGGCGGCGCTTGCCGGCCGGCTGCCGCAAGGGCGCGGGAAAGCGCTATCCCGTGGCTGTAATTTGGATACCGGCAGGGACGGGAGCCGCCAGCACCGGAGCTCCGCTGCCGGAATGGCAATGATTCGCACCGCGCAGGGGTGCAACAGGTTGAATCGCCCCTGCGGGGCTCGACATTGTCCGAATCGCGGATCCCGTGAGAGATGTGGCGCGGGATTAAGTGATTCCGTGCTATAATGAAAATTAATGGCTGACCAATCATCTCCCTTCGGGCGGCGAAAACCGGCCGACGAGGCCCGATCCGTCTCGAATTGCGCGGAGCTGCATGTCGATGGCTTCGGCAGTTTCACCATCGATCAGGTCGCCACCGTGGGACGCGCTTCGGACTGCCAGGTCCATATCAACGTAGGCTCGGTTTCGCGCAACCACGCCCGGTTGTTCTTCGAAGCGGGGCATTTCTGGGTCAAGGATCTCGACAGCGCCAACGGCACCACCGTCAACGGCAAGAAGGTCCGGCTGCAGATGCTGGCCGACGGCGACCGGCTGTGCTTCGGCGAAGTCAAGGCCCAGTTCCGCTGCGGCGTGCGGGCCACGGGGCCGGCGCCTCTGGTCGAAGATCCCTTGGCGGGCAGGAAGAGCAGCGATCTGGATGGTACGCCCACGGGCGGCCTGGGCGAGCCTTTCGCGCGGGCGCGGCCGCCCAAAGGGACGGGTGCCGGCGAAGCGAGCCCGACCTTGCGCGACGAGGTCCTGCCGGAGAAGGACAGCCGCCTGCAGGCGCTTACCCGCAAGATCGAGAGCCTGCAGGCCGAGAACGAGCGTCTGCGGCTCGAAGTCTGCCAGCTGCGCACCACCTTTCGCGGCGGCACATCCTCGACGGCGGCCCCCGAGCCTGAGAGCGGCGAGGTCGAAAGGCTGCGCGGGCTGGTGAGCCGGCTGGAACGCGCCCTGGCCGACGCCAACATCCGCATCCGCAACCTTCAGGAGCAGCTCGACAAAGGCCGGTAGGCCGAGCGCGGCCGGCAGCGAACCGGATCTCTCCGGCTCGATCGCAGCACGCGGCCGCGGCGGCGTGCCGGGCTCAGCGGAACGAGGCCGCCGTCATTGCCTGCGTCACCCTTTCGGGGCAACGCATCCCGGAGAAGAATCCGGGCGCAAAGGGGTTGCTCACATTGCGCGCCATGAGCCGGTAGTTGACGTCGAGGCGCCGGCCGTCGGAGCTGTTGAGCGACCAGGTGACATTGTACGTGGTGGGCGACTGCGGCGTGATGCGGGCGAGGCCGAGCAGCCGGAAGAATGCCCATTCGCCGTCGAAAGTGGGGCTTGCAGGCCTTTCGCCCGTTCCGGTGATGCTGACCGATATGCGCGCCTGCGGAGCTCCCGACTTCCCGGGCCAGGTGAACGCCTGGGGCGAGGGCGCCCAGTTTCCGTAAACGAGGCGCTGGCCGTCGATCTCGAGGCGGCTCTCGGTCACTCCTCCGGAAGGCGGCTGCGGTGTCAGATCGAAGGTGATCGAAGGTTCCGGGCTGCCCGAGCCGAACATTCCCTCGCGCACGGTGCCGGCCTTTTTGAGAAAGGCGAGAAAGTCGGGCGCGAATTCGACCTTCCCTCCCACGAGGTCCGCTGGCTCCCAGCCGTCCTCGGTCGGTCTGAGGAAGCTCTTCAGTTCGTTTTCATAGAACGTCCAGATCAGTCCCTGGCCCGGTTTCAGGTACTGCGCGAGCATGGACAGGGGCAGGTCCTGGCCCGCGGGGTTGAAGGGATAGCGCGACTCGATCTCCCTGCGGAACGTATCGGCGATGCGCTGTTTCCACAAGCCGTCGAGGCGGTAGCCGGCCTCCCGCAAGGTCGCCGACCACGCCTGGCGCAGAGGTTTCTCGAGCAGCGGTCCGATCGGCAGGGTGCTCTTGGTCGTGCACATGCGCGCGATACGCGAGGTCAACCGGTAGGCATCGTGGAACTCGTCGCCCGACAGGTTGGTCGCGATCATATTGATATAGGCCTTGGCCTGTTCCCACTGGATGCCGGCGCCGAAGAGCGATTCGAGTTTTGCGTGGACTCTTCCCAGGGTTTCGACATACTGGGCCGAAAGGGAGGGGGACTTGCCGTCGGGCGAGGTCACCATCTCATGCAGCGGGGCGAACTGCTCGGCGACGGCGGCCACCATGTCGTCGCGGTTCATCCTGGTCGTGAGGCCGAGCGTCGCCAGCGCGCCCGTGACCATGTCGCCCAGACCTCCGCCCTTTTCCGGCTCGCGCCGCAGCATGGTCTGCCCGGCGACGCTCATGAGCAGGCGCGAGATCGGGGAGTCCTGCTGCGAGAATACGTTCAGGGCCTGGCGCGCCTCGGCAAGATCCGCCAGCGGCACGACGGAAATACCCTCCATGAAGCGCTGCCACTCGGTGGAATACTCGGCGAAGTACCGGTCGAGGATCTGCTTCTGGTAGTCGGCGTCGGAGATCTGCTGGGGGCGTGCGCCGGCATAGGTGGGGCCGACGACCCAATCGTCCTTGAGCACGGCCTTGCCGGCCTCGGTCGATGCCTGCTTGAAGTAGGTGCGCCATGCGGCTTCCGTGAACACTCCGGGCACGTCGTACGAGGAGCTCAGATAGTCGAGGCCCCGGCCGGAGGTGGCCGCCGACAGCGTGAAGGGCGGGAACTTGGCGTTGCCCTGGCTCTTCAGGGCGTTGTAGAGGCGGTCCATGGCCGGGAACTGGCTCAGGGCGCGGCGCGCGCGCGCCACCAGGCCGCTGTCCTGGGTGAGCTGGAGTTCGGGCTGGTTCCTGGGCAGCTGCTGGGCGTAGAAGCGCAGCTGCTTGAGCGCCGCATCCTCGGCTTCGGGAGCGCTGAAGCCTTTCCAGATCGGGGCGAGCGCGTTGTTGAGGAACGACTCCTCGGCGCGCGCGGGTTCGGTCATCATGAGGTAGGCCTTGAGGGCCGTGTAGAACTCCTCGAAACCGGTGGCGCTGTCGGCATGCGCGACCAGGTAGGCGAGCTTCTGGCGCAGGGCCTCGGCCGTCGGGGTCACAAAGGAGCGGCGCAGGCGCTCGAAGTAGATGTGGCGCACGGGCCCATTGATCCTTGCGCCGCTGTACAGCCAGAAGCGCAGCTTCCAGGGCGGGCCTTCGGTGGCGTGCTTGTCCAGTTCCTCGACGATCTGGCGCAGGCCTTCCATGGCCATGAGGTCGGTGGTGCGCTTCCCGTCCCAGCCGGCGTCGGCAAGCTGCAATGCCGACTGGCGCGCGCGCGCGATCAGGGCGCGGTTTTCGCTGAAGGAGAAGGCCATGCCCACGATCAGGACGGCGCAGCAGAGCACCGCGGCGGCGAAGGCGACGTCCATCCACAGCCTGCGGCGCAACCGTGTTCCCACGGAAGCCGTGGCCAGCGGCCGGTCGGCGAAGATGATGCGCGGGAAGAGGTTTTCCAGGAAGTAGTTTTTCGAAGGTCTGGGGGGCTCTTCGGCCGCGGCCAGTTTGCGCCCGGGTTCCCAGGAGGGTTGGGCGGCCTGGGGCTCGGGAATGCGCACGGCGCCGCCGGCCGCCCCGGTCAGATAGAAGCCGCGGAACAAGGGACGTTCCGAATAGGGGGTCGGCTGCAGGAGGACTCCCATGAATTCGGTCAGCCTGGTCTTGAGGGCGGACATGCGGGACGGGAAAGCATAGATCCACGGCAGCTTGCTGCGATCCGGCTCGGCGGCCATGAGGCGCAGGCGGTGAAGGTTCATGGATTCGACCAGGCGGTCGAATTCCTGCGCGAAGATCTTGTCGTTGGCCATGGTGCGCCGCAAGGCGCGCGGGATGGTCGCACCCCAGACCTGGGCGCGCTCCTTGCTGCGCAGGTTGCCGAAGAATTCGTGAAAACCTTCGAGCTGGTCGCACTTGGTGAACAGGACATAGATGGGGAAGCGGATGCCGAGGCGCTTGATCATCTCGTCGAAGCGCTGGCGCAGGCTGTTGGCCAGACGTTCGGCTTCGCGCCCGGTGCGCTTGAGCAGGTCGGCGACGTCGACGGTTACGACCACGCCGTCGATCGGCCGGTCCTTGCGCGCGCGCTTCAGCAGGTCCAGGAATCCCTTGAAGGCGTCGAACCACTCCTCCTCGACGGCGATGCGGCCCGCCATGTCGATGACGATCCCCTGGCGCGAGAACCAGAACTCGCAGCTCGCGGGCGGAGCTCCGCGCTGGCGGATGCCCTCGGCGGTGGTGTAGGGGAAGTCGAGCCCGCATTCCTGCAGCACCGTGGTCTTGCCCGACTCGGCGGGCCCGAGCAGGAGGACCCAGGGGAGGGAATAGAGCACTTCGTCGCCCTTGCGGCCGCGGGCGAGCTTGGATTCGCGCAGCACGCGCACGGCGGTGTGGATCCTTTCGTGGAAACCGTCGAGCTCCGCCTGTTGCTGGGGCGGGACGGCCGCGCGCGGTGCGGCCGCGGCGGCTTCCCGGCGCCGGCTGCGGGCGGCCGAGAGGGCGCCGGCGATCCTGCGCGCCAGCCAGATGACGATCCAGATGACCAGAAGCGCGCCGAGGAAGACGAGCAGGATCATCAGGACGATCTTCATCTTTTCCCGTCCCAGGAAGGTGTCGATCGCCCACAGGGCTGCCGCCGCCAGCGCCAGGAAGACGCTCGCGGCCTTGACGGCCCGGGAGACCGGGGACGGTCGGGGTGGAAGGGGTGGAATGTTCGCGCTCATAGGCAAACCAACGGTTCGGCTCGGGCGCTGCGGCGCGCCCAGCCGCGGGCAAATCCGCTTCCCCGGGGAAGCAGGGAGTCGGGCGATTTCATAGAACCAGGCGCGCGGCGGCCTCGGCGGCCGCCGATCCCAGCTGAAGCTTGAAGATCAGAAACAGGACGACGACCAGCGCCGCCGACGCCAGCGCCGTGATCCACATCCAGCGCGGGACCACGCTCGGCGGCCGCTCCTCGGCCTCCTGCGGGATCCTCCAATGCGGCGCCAGCTCGTGCTCGGCGCCGCCGCGATAGGAGTTCACTTCGGAAGCGAGCTCCACGATCAGGCGGCGCAATTCCTCGTTGCCCCGCAGTTTGTATTTGCCGGCGAATCCCAGGATCAGGACGAAGCAGAAAACCTCGAGCAGGTCGGCCTTGCGGCTGCCCTTCTGGCGGATGCGCTGCAGCAGATCGAAGAAGCGCTCGCCCGCCATGTGATCGCCGAAATACTCGAGCTGCAGCGGGCGCTCGGCCCACTGGTCCTTGAACGTCAGGTTCGAGTTCAGGATGGTCTCGTCGATCAGCGCGCACAGGGCATAGCGCGTCGCCTTGATGTCCTCCTCGGCGTGCCCCGAGCGGGCGGCGCGCCTTTCGAGATCCTGGAGCAGGATCGCGATTTCCTTGCGCAGCGCGTCGACGTGCCCCGGATCCTTGCCCGCCTGGATGTGGAAGATGAGCGAGAAGGCCTCGGCGCACAGGTCGGCCAGGCTGAGGTCGGCGCCTCCTCCGGTCGCGTTCCAGGAGGTGCTTTCGAAGGGGTCTCGGCTGTGTGGCATCGGGTTCTCCTCTCGGGCCCTGCGCCCGCCGGGGAAGGTTCCCCGGCGCGCGCGTCAGTCCTTGACCGCGTAGAGTTCCAGGCGCAGATCGGGAAACTCCGCCGGGAAGTAGATGCAGATGTTGCGCGATGCCGCGATGGTGTCCCAGTAGGTCCCGAGCTTCTCCAGGCGGAAGTACTTGAAGCCCATGCGCGCGGGTATGGGGCCCGGGGGCACCGGCACCGGCCGCAGCAGGACGCCGGGCAGCGCCTGGCCCAGGAGGTAATTGATCGTGTCGAGCGAGGCGATCTTGCTCTTGCGCGGCACGCGTTCGATCAGCTGGGCTTCCGGCAGCTTGGCGTAAACCGCCAGGAAGAACTCGGCCGTGGCGGGCAGGCGCTCGTCCAGAATGCGCCCGACATAGAGCGACTCCTTGGTGCGCTCGAGCGGGATGGGGACGCAGCGCGTGGGGATGACCGTCTCCAGCAGCACGCGCAGCCGGCGGTCGAGTTCGGAAAAGGTGCGTGTCAGGTCGGTGTGCAGGTACTTGGGCAATTCGCTCGGATGACCCTCGGTGACGAAGGTCATGAGTTCGCCCGCCAGGCGCGCCATGGCGAGGTAGAGCTGCTCGGGGTGCACGCGCTGCACGTGATGGAAATGCATCATGATGGGCACGTAGGCGTTCACGGTGTGCAGCAGCCAGAAGTTGGCGACGTCGGTGGTGGTGAAGTCGGCCACGCCCGCCGCCTTCTGCCGCCGCTGCTCGCCGAGCGTGGTGCTCTTGGCGGACAGGATTTCCAGCAGCCGCCTGACGATGTCCGTGAGCGGGCGCGCCGCCCCGAGGCTCAGCGCGGGCGGGATGTAGTTCTCGTCGAGAACCATCTTGCCTTCCACCGTGCGCCGCACCTCGGCGATTTTCAGCGCCGCATGGTTGTCGAGCGATTCTTCCCCGAACAGCAGGCGCAGGTTCTTGGCGGCCAGGGTCACGGGCATGCTGTTCTCCCCGGTGTTCTCGTCGGGGACCTGGACCTGCACCGGCACGTAGCGCGCCTGGAAATCGGCGGCCGGCTGCCCTGCGGCGACGCTGGCCACGCCGGTGCGCGCGGCGGGCAGGGCCAGAAAGACGTCCATGCGCTCCGCGGTCGGCGGGAAGTGATCCATGAAGTTCCTCGTCGGGGGAGGAGGATCGACGTCGGGGATGTCGACGGGAGCGCCGTCGGGCAGGACGGCGCGGCAGCGCACGAGCTCGAAGACGCCGTTTTCCAAGGCTTCCTCGTTGAATTTCAGCTCTTCCGCTCCCCACATGAAGGTCGTCAGGGCGCGGATGCGGAAATTGAGGACGTCTTCATGGTAACGGTCCCACTGCTGGAAATGGTGGGGTGCGATGAAGAGTCCTTCGCTCCAGAGAACTTTCTGCAGAGACGCCATGACTTTCCTTTCCTATTTGATGGTCGCGGCTTCCAGGGTCTGAGCGCGCAAGGTCAGGCTGACCTTCTGCGTCTTGCCCTGGGTGACCGGCAGGATCTTGCGCCAGGTGTCGCCGACCGGGTTGCGGAAAAGGGCGACGATGCCGATGTACCTGGCGGCCGGGCCGGCGCTGATTTCCAGCATCTCCTGGGTGCCGGGCTGAACCACGCGCTCCTGCCTCTCGATGAAATCGTCCGAGAGGGTTTCTCTCTCGGATTTCAGAATGGCGTTATAGTCGGCGCTCTCGAGCCGCCCCTTGTCCTTGAGCTGGTAGACGCGCACGACGACCGACAGCGGCTGGCCGTTCTGGTCCGGGTTGAGGTCCGCCCCGCCGACGAGGACCATGCTGATGCGGGCGGGTTGCTTGGGGCAGCCGGCTGCGGCCAGGGCGCACAGCATCGTCACGACCGATGCAAGCCAGCGACGGGTGTTGTTCATGGGTGTCCCCCTGATCGTTATGCGGTTGTTGATCGGAATCCGGCTGAGGATACTCTACCGTGGGCGCCAATTCAAATCGAATGCTCGGCGCCCCCTGCCGTGCGCGCAGCCCGGCCGCGGGCGTCCGGCCTTGTGCTACCTGGCTGTCTGCAGCAGCTTTTCCCAAAGGGCCTTCACCTGGGCCGCCTCGTTGGCGTTCTTCATCTTGAAGTCCCAGTTGCGCTTGTTGTCCTTGGTGTCGATCTCCACCCGGTCTTCCCGCACGGTCAGCTTGAGGCTTTCGAAGGGAAGGCTGAAGGAGTGCGATTTTTCGCTGCCGCTGTACTCGACCTTGAGGCCGCTGATCAGCAGCGTTCCGGTGCAGTGGCCGAAGCGGTGGCGGTGTTCCACCTGGAATGCGTGGACTTCCTCCCGCATGCGCCGGTTGTCGAGCGCGGCGCGGTCCCCTTCCGCCATTTCCCGCAGGCTCGGGCCGGCGGCGTCATAGACGAATGTCAGGGTCTGGCCCTCGTAGAACTCGGTTTCCTTTTCGAACTGCTTCCCCTGGGCGGTGCGCAGCGTGATCTTGTGCGTGCCCACGGGGACGGCAAGGTTGCTGACCTCTCCCTCGCGGCCGATGGGCTCGTTGTCCAGGAAAAGCGCGGCCGGGGCGCCCAGGCGGAAGATCGACAGGAACGCGCGCGCGGCGGCCTTCTGCGCGACGGCACGCCGGCGCAACTCCGCGACCGCGGGGTCCGCCGGGTTGATCTTCTCCACCTGGGCGAGCGCCCGGAGGGCCTCGTCGTAATGCTTCTGCTCCAGATGCAGCTCCGCGGCGCGCCGGCTCTGCAGCGCCTGGACGGCATGGCCGCGCAACGCCGCCGCCGCGGCGTCTTCGGGCGCCAGCCCCAGCCACTGGTCGATGTATGTCAGCGCCTCGCCGTATTTCCCGCTCCGGAACTGTTCCTCGGCATGCCGCCGCAACTCCGCGAGTCTGTTCTGCCGCTGGGCCGCATCGAAGGCCTCCCGCTCTTTCTGGCCGGGCTCGGAGGATTTGGCGGCCTGTTCCCTGGCGGCGAGCAGCCTGCGTAGTTGCGCGACTTCGGGGGCGGCGGGCGCGGCGCGGGCGATCTTGTCGATCTCGGCTCTGGCTTCGACCAGTTTGCCCGCGGCGATCAACTTGCGCGCGCCCGCGGCCCATTCCGCGACCTGGCGGCTCTCATCGGAGGGCGGCGCGGCGGACTTCATCAGAAGTTCTATTTCATCGCGCACGGCCAGGGCCGCGGCGTTGGACGGATCGACCTGCAGGATCCTGCCCACCGTGTTCAAGGCGTCTTCGTACTGCGCCGCGGCCTTCATGCTCTGCGCCTCGAGGAGCAGGGCGTCGATGTCGTCCTGGCGCCGCAACCGGAGGGCTTCCTCGCGCAGCGCCCGGGCCTCGGCGTTGTCGGGGCGGCCTGCCAGGATCCGGTCGGCGATTTCCACCGCCTGGCTGTAGTCCTTCCGGCTCAGGGCGGCTTGCGCCGTTTCGATCAGCGCCGCGACGTCTTCGCGCGGCGCCGCGGGGCGCGTCATGCGGTAGGCGACGATGCCGATCACGGCGAGAGCGGCGACCCCCAGGGCGGCCCAGAGCAGCCATCGGGGCAGGCCGGCGGGCTTCGGCCGGTCGAGGATGATGGTTTTGTCGGAAGAATCCAGCAGGGCCATGCCCTCGGCCGGACCCGGCGGCTGCGGCCTCATACCTTCCTTTTCCATGCGCCGGGCCTCGCGCGCGCGCAGCTTCTCCTTCCGGGCGCGTTCTTTTTCGATCTTCTTGAGCTCGGCGCGCGCGGCCTTGTTGCGGGGATCGAGATCCAGGGCCTGCTGCGCGCGTTGGGCTGCCAGCTCGAAGTCTTCCACCTGCAGCGCCCGCCGGCTTTCTTCCAGGAGCCGGGCGATTTCCTCCTGGCGCGCCCGTTCTTCCGCGCGCGCGATTTCATCGAGCATCTGCGCCGCCTGGGGGCCCTCGGGCTCGAGCTCCTGAAGCTCGCGCGCGCGGGCGCGGGCGCGCTCGAAGTCGCCCTTCTGCAGGGCCTCGGTCACGTCGGCGCGGCAGCGATCGATATTTTCCTGCCGGCGTGCCGCCCGCGCCCCCTGGATGCGGGCCAGCAGTTCGGCAGCCCGGGGATGCTGCGCTTCGAGGAGCAGCATGTCGCGGGCGCACTGTTCCGCCTCGGCGAAATCGTCGCGCAGGAAAGCCTGCTGCCCCCTGGCGAGCAGCGCGGCGAGCTCCTCGCGCTTGTGCTTGTCTGCTTGCGCGCTGCTGACGCGCGCGAGGAACTCCCTGGTCTGCGCAAGTCCGGGGTCTATGCCGAGCGCCTGCTCGCCGAGCGATTTCGCTTCGGTCAGATTCTCCCGGCTCAAGGCCTCGCGCCCGCGCGCGAGCAGGGCGTCGATCTCGTCCAGCTTCTTCCTGGCCTCGCGGGCCTGCTCGATCAACTGCCGCAGCTGCAGGGCTTCGGCATGACCCGGGTCGAGCTGCAGGATTTCGTCGGCGCGCGCCGCGGCTTCGTCGAAGCTCTGCCGGCGCAGCGCCTCCCGGCCGCGCGCGAGCAGGGCGTCGATCTCGTCGCGCCTGCGCTTTTCCTCGCGCGCCCGCTCGATCTGTTCGAGCAGGGCATGCGCCTCGGCGTTTTCCGGGTCGAGCGCCAGGGCCTCGCCGGCGCGTGCGCCCGCCGACTCGAGGTCGTTCCTCTGCAGCGCCTCGCGCGCCCCTTTCAAGCGGCTCGCGATCTCGGCCGTCTTGCGCAGCTCCGCCTCGGCCTGTTCGATGCGGGCCAGCATCTGCGAGGCTTCTTCATGGCCCGGGGCGAGGTTGAGGACGAAGCGCACGTGAGCGCGCGCCTTGTCCGGTTGGCCCGATTGCAGGAGCTCGCCGGCTCTGGCCAGCTCGGTGCGGATCCTCTGGTTGAGCTCTTCGGCGCGCACGGCCTGCGCGGCCCGATCGAGGGCCAGTTTCGCTTCCGGGTCCTCGCCCAGAAGCTCCAGGGCCCGCTCCAGCAGCGGGCGCGCCTCGCGGAATCTCTGTTCCGCGGCCAGCCGCAGGCCGGCGGCCTTCTGCTTTTCCCCTTCTTCCCTGCGCCGCCGCCGGTCCTCCTCGGCCTGGATTTCGCCCTGGATCCTGCGTCGCAGCTCGAGCGCTTCGGGATTGGCGGGCTCGGCAGCGAGGATCTGGTCGACCGCCTCGAGGGCCCGCTCGAACTCGCGCGCCGCAAGTGCCTGGGCCGCCGCTTCGAGCTGCGGCGAGCGTGCTCTTTGTCGCTCCTCGAGCTGCTTTCTGGCAGCGACCAGCGCCTGCACGACCTCTTCCTTCGGCCCGAGCAGGCTCATCGCACGGCGCAGTTGCTCCAGGGCTTCCTGCGGGCGTCCCTGATCGAGCAGGGACCTTCCGGATTGCATCAGCTCGCGGCCCCGCGCTTCGTCCGGGGAGGGCGCGGCCTCCTGAGGCGCGGCGGCCGTGGCGGCGGCCGGCCGAACGCCGGGCGGCGCGGCGGCGGCCTCGGTCGCCGGGGCCAGGTCGGCCAGCACGGTGGTGATCCGCTTGAGCTCGCAGTAGTCCGACCTGTCCTCGCGGGCCATCAGGCTCTCGGCCTGCTTGAGCGCCTGCGCCAGCATCGGCGAGGCCCGGCCCTCGGTCGCCGCCCGGCGCAGCGACTGCATGGAAGCTTCGAGCTGCTTCAGCATCTGCTGGGATTCCACGTTCAATCGCACCAGCAGGTCGCGGCAGGCCTTGGCCAGCTCGGCCATGCTCGCGTAACGCTGATCGGGCTCCTTGGCGAGGCAGGTCTCGACGATTTCCCACAGCCCCGGGGGCGCGTCGGGGAACTGTTCGGCGAAGGGAAAGCGGCTCTGGAAGAGTATGTTGTCGAGGGTTTTGGCGATGTTCTTGTCGCGGAAGGGGTGCCGGTAGGTCAGTAGCTCATAAAAGACGATGCCCGTCGAGAAAATGTCGGAACGCTCGTCGTAGGCCGAGCCGCGGATCTGCTCGGGCGACATGTAGATGGGCGTCCCCAGCCGTGCTCCCGAACGCGTCAGGTCGGATGACGGGATGCGGGCGATGCCGAAGTCGACGATTTTGACGTTGCCTGAAGGCGAGACGTGAATGTTGCCGGGCTTGACGTCGCGGTGGATGATGCCGTTCAGGTGGGCGTGATTCAAGCCGTCGGCGACCTGGGCGATGATCGAGAGCTTCTTCTCCAGCGATATGGGGGCCTGGCGGGCGATGAGGCTCTTGAGATCCTCGCCCTGCAGCAGCTCCATGACGATGTAGGTGATCTTGCCTTCTTCCCCCAGGTCGTGAATGGTGACGATATTGGGGTGATGCAGCCCGGCGGCCGAGCGCGCTTCGCGGTAAAAGCGGAGCTTGAGCTCCGGATCCCACTTGATGTCCTCGGCCATGGTCTTGACGGCGACGTAGCGGTCCAGGATTTCGTCGTAGGCCTTGTAAACGGCGCCCATGGCGCCTTCCCCGAGCTTCTCGACGATGGTGTACTTGCCCAGCTTCTGTATCATGTCCGGGGACTCTCCGTGCGCCGCCGGTGCCGTTGCGGCATGCCCGATGCCGATCTGCTCATGATGCGCGCCGTGCTTCGGCCGGCCGCCCGGCGGCTGCGCTCGTGTGCTGCGGGCGGCTGCCGGCCCGCAGCCCGGTGGTCGGCGTCGAAAGCATGACCCGCACGATTCTCTATCGATGCCTGCAAGCCATTCGATTATATCAATATCGTGGGGCTTTTGAGTTGACAATTTCCGAACTCCGAAGATAAAAATGTCCGTACATGGCGGCGAATGCTCGATTCCAGGTCCATGCTGTGGCGCGCACCGACGTCGGCTGCGTCCGCTCCGCCAACGAGGACTTCCTCCTGGTGGCCAACCTCGGCGAGGGCGTGCGCATCGAGCGCAGCGGTCACCTGAGCTTTTCTTCCGGGCCGTGCGGGGCGCTTTTTGCCGTGGCCGACGGCATGGGCGGCGCGGCGGCGGGCGAAACGGCCAGCCGGCTGTGCCTGCGCAGCCTCTATCACGACGTGCAGGAAAATGTGCGCATGCTGGGTTGGGCGGGCGACCGGGCCCTGGAGAGGATTCTGATCGAGGCCGTCGGCAACGCCAACCATCGCGTCTACGACATGGCGCGGCGCGATCCGGCGCTGGAGGGCATGGGCACGACGCTCACGGCGGTGCTGCAGTCGTCGGGCCGGCTTTTCATCGGCCAGGTGGGCGACAGCCGCGCCTACATGCTGCGCGAGGGGGAGATCCGCCAGCTGACGCGCGATCAGTCGCTCGTCGCCCAGCTTGTCGAGGAGGGCAGACTGACCGAGGCCGAGGCCCGGCGCCACCCGGAAAAGAATATCCTGCTGCAGGCCGTGGGCGTGCGGCCGCGCGTCGAACTGGCGCTGCGCAGTGCGACCGTGCAGCCGGGCGACATCCTGCTGCTCTGTTCCGACGGGCTGCACACGCAGATGACCGCCGACGAGATGCTCGATATCGTCCTCGATTCGCGCGGGCCGCAGGATGCCTGCGCCGCGCTGGTGGACCTGGCCAACGACCGGGGCGGGCCGGACAATATCACCGCCATACTGGTGCAATTCGTACCCGAGTGAATCCGTTCGCGCGCGGCGGGAACGGCGCGCGACGCCGCGATCGGGAATCATTTCCGCAGACCGCCTGCCCGGGCAGGCGGCAAAGGAGGGGGATCATGAATTCAAGCAGACTGCTTGCGACTCTTGTGGCAACGCTCGTTGTTTTCGGGCCGGCCTCGGCGGGCGGCGCCAAGGATGCCAGGC